>Ga0209367_1014282_pt1 | contig 10080 bp, 13 predicted proteins | sample WorMetLIZISLAND2_FD_187412 | JGI IMG/M metagenome (GOLD analysis project Ga0209367, IMG submission 187412) | Marine gutless worms symbiont microbial communities from Max Planck institute for Marine Microbiology, Germany - Olavius geniculatus... ...
CGACTTCAAAGGTAAATTTTTCCGTGTTGACAGAACGCTGGGCGCCGATATTACTGTCAAAGTTATCATAAAATTCTGCACTTTCAGGAAAATGGATAAAATGTATATGTTAATTTTGGTGACCACGGACCTTTAATCCCCATGGGCTGCAAGTCATTCATTTATGCAGATTGCAGAAGTCATGATTTCATCAGTTTATCCACACCTCGCATGTCATGAATCACTACGTTTAACCTTTATCCTATCATCTTCAAAACTCATGTACGAACATTTCAAGATAAAAAATGAAATCGATCCACAATGTTTCTTGCCACAAGTGTGCGCAAAGACTCTGTGTTCAATGCTTACTTTGCTTGAGAAAAAAGGAATGCATCATTCGATAAGTATTGATGGTGAAAGCCTTAAGGCTTAATGTAGGGGCCTATTGATGTCGTCTGTTATCTGTTAACGTTTACTACCAGTACCATTACTGACCATGGTGGTGCTGGTAAGTGCTGGCTGACCATGGTCACTTGCAATCACTGTCAGCTCATAGCAGTCCGTTGTCTCACGGTCAAGTGCAAACACCAGGATCAGCTCTCCCGTAGCTTCTGGCTTATTACAAATTTACAATAGACGTAACTTATTAATATTTCTGTGCTACCACGTGCCTGTGACGTAATGTCGAGTCATATGAAAATTATTAAAAGTTAAGACAAAAGGACTTCATTCCTGCTGAGCCAGCAGCCGACTCCATACAAGGTACAGTGCAAAATTTCAATTTCACACATTTACTGGCTCACGGGATAATGCGAGAGTTGAAAAGGTTAAATGGGGTCACGTCACATGGGTTTGTAAAGGCAGCCAGTTCGTCGTTCTATCACTCTGTGTCCTAGCAAAATGATACAAATTACAACTACAACAATACGCATAGCATACACCTGTGATCAGTCTTGGCCTTACAATACAGTTACGTATAGCACTCCAGTTTCTCTGTCAATAGCAAACTTGTACAGCCCATCTCCAGACACTCAATAAATTACTACTACAACAACTATTACACCTACCTGTAGTCAGTCTTGGTCTCGTAGTCCAGTGGTGATATCACGGACAGTGCTCCAGTTTCTCTGTCGATGGTAAACTTGTCCATTCCGTCACCGGACACTATGCTATAGCTGACGTGTCCTGCTAGTCCAGAGTCTCCATCCATCGCACGGACTGTTAGCATGGACTGGGAGTTGACCGGAGTGTTCTCTGGCAAGCTGATGTTGTACTGGCTCTGAGTGAATGCTGGTAGTTCATCGTTTACATCCAACACAGTTACCGTCACCTGTGCAACAACTACTTGCAACTACTAAAACAACTAGTATTTTAGGTGGCTGGTGGCGTAACAGTTTGGAAGTTGAACAAATGATCAAAAGTTTGTGGGTTCAATTCCCGGTCGGGTCGCTATCAAGTGGTTACTGCTTGAACAAGTGACTGTCTGCAGACAGGTAAACCATCTCGGTATATAACCAACACCAAGGTCAACTCAGCCTTCCAGTGATTAAGGGTAGATAAATCCAGTACCAATCTATCTGGCTGTGGTTAAGGCGGGTCACATTCACTTGCGCCGAGTGGCAGATAACACTGTGTGATCTCATATAGCAGCCGATTCTCCATAGCTCTATACACAACCTTTAACCTTTTTATCTGTTAACGTTTACTACCAGTACCATTACTGACCATGGTGGTGCTGGTAAGTGCTGGCTGACCATGGTCACTTGCAATCACTGTCAGCTCATAGCGGTCCGTTGTCTCACGGTCAAGTGCAAACACCAGGATCAGCTCTCCCGTAGCTTCGGTCAGCCTCCAGCAACTACTACTACCACTGGTGTCACCAGTAATACTACTACTACTGGTGATGCTGCTGATGCTGTATTCCAGTCTCGTGTTGTCATAAGTATGGTCACCATCGGTAGCACTCAGACGTAGTAGTGTTGTGCCGACTGCTTCGTCTTCACTCACTAAAATACTACACCAACACATGCAAATTGTAGTAGTAGTAGGAGCAGCAGCAGCAGCAGCAGCGCAAGCAGTAGCAATAGCACTATCAGTAATAGCAGTATTAGTAGTAGTACGTGCGACACTGAAAACTGCTTGCACACACAACACAATAATTCAGAAAAAAGTACGCCACAAAGTTTTTCGTTAGGTCAGTAAATATTGATCGATTTTCAAAAGTCTTTCACTTTTGCACTTTCGGATTATTTGTAGAAGTAGCAGCAGCAGCAGCAGCAGCAGCAGTAGTAGTTACCTGTATGAGGCCAGTGTAAACTGTGGAGCGTGGTCATTAATATCCTGCACTCTAATCTGCACTGTGATGGCTGTCGACTGGTGCACAGGTGAGCCATGATCAGTTGCCGTGACAACCAGGTGAATGGCAGGTTGATTGGCATTAAATACCAGCTCACGAGCTGTGTATATGGCACCTGTACAGAGCATGCAGTACATACTGTAATCTAGAGGTTCACCAAAACCAGACTTTTTACTTTTGGCAGTAATCAAAATGTGATGGCCTACGTGCACCATAAACATTGGCATTGGTATTATTATTAATTATTATTAATATTATCCAGTTTAAGCCAAAAACGAAACCAAAGCTATCAGTCTCAGACATATACTATTAAGACTTTCCTGTTTCATATCCTAACATACCCATCTGAAACTACCTCGTCATTGTCTTAGAAATAATGACTACTATCTCCATGAAGTGAACAGAGTGAATGGCAGAGATATTGTTTTCTTCGGAATATTGTGCTGATCATGTCGCTCATCATGCCTTGTCTACACTACGGCAACGCGACGCTCGCCGGACTTCTGGAGAACCAGCACCACCGACAACAGTCAGTGCTCAATGCTGCCACCAGACTAATTTACCGAAAAAGTCGGTGCGAACACGTCACACCTCTTCTGCAAGAGCTTCACTGGCTACGGTCCAGAGAGCGTGTCGACTTCCAACTCGCCGTTCTCATCTTCCGGCGTTTACACGGTCTGGCGCCACGCTATCTAGCTGACGACATACGTCGCGTTGCGGACACCAACCGCCGACGCCTGCGCTCGACATGGTCGGCTCTACTGACTGAGACCAACGCGACTAGTGACCATGGGCGCCTTCCCGGTCGCCGACAGTCGACTCTGGAACACTCTGCCGCTCGACGTCACCTCTGTTCCCACCCTGCCTGTTTTCTGTAACCGCTTAGTCACATTTGTTCAAGGTTTCCTTCCTCCCAACTAAATTATTTTCCTACACTTTCGTATCAGTCTCCCATCAGCAGTTTAGCAGTTTTTCGGAACATTAGGCCACTTTAAATAACTTTTATGTATGCATGTATGTATGTATAGGGTAAAATATCCGATATATAACCAGCCACCAAGGTCAACTGAACCCTTCATCCCTCTGGAGTAGGCAAATCAAGTACCGGGCCTTATGGCACATTCAGCTACGTTGGGTGGCAGGTAACACCATGTGATTCTATATGGCAGGTGACGCGCGGTAGCTGTACGATGATAGATGTGCATAGAGACCTTTAACCTTCAAAAGCCACAACAACCACACTGCTTACCAGTAGTGGCAGAGATATTGAAAGCATCCAGTGGCAACATGGAGTATGTAAGACGTCCATTGTCACCAGAATCAGCGTCAACAGCACTAACTGTTAAGACATTTACTCCAGCTGGTGTTAACTCAGGCACCGGCACCTACACAGTGCAGTAGTAGTAGTAGTAGCAGTAGTAGTACACTGTGAGGCATAAAAAACACACCAAAAATTTATCGATCATAACATAAAGGTGGATTACCGGTATTGAATTTTAATAATTTTTAGTACAACTATTCTAGACACAACTTAACATCAAACAGTTATTCAAGTTTTCACCTCACCCAACATATGCAGAACACCCTTTTAAAATGAGAAGCGACTGTGGGACGATTCGTGCAGTCTGTCTGATGGCTGTATTAGGAAGATTTGTGCACTGGGAGGGGAACACATGACAGTGAACGCCACGAATGCTGTTTTACTGGCTAACTGCTGCAGCCAACAGATGAATAAAAGTGCACAGTAAACTAACTAGGCTTGCAGATATAACGTCGGAACTCAGTGGCGACGTGTATGATGAAAACCAAGTCATACACATTATATTTTCTGCTTTTGTTTATTTCACACAAGGTGGTATTAAGTCGAAGCAAACTATTACACAGTGCACGAATCATCCTAATGCAACATCAAAAGAGGTGCACAAAATGTCTCAATACAGTCACAGCAGCAAACAACTGACTGGAACTGATCATCGCATCACAACTGAAGGCTGTGCGCTCTCTGTTAAGCCTAAATTCTATTATGCCAACTTTGTGACAAAATCCATGGACTTTGTTGCAACCATCTCAACATGTTGAGTCTGGACTCACTGCTGGATGACTTGATGACAGCCATCTAAGTGCCTACCGGCTTGTAGTATTGTGCAGTAGTAGTAGTACCATTTGTTGTTGTTGTTGTTGTTATACCTGATAGCTGGGGCGTGTAAATACAGGAGCGTTGTCGTTGTCATCCAACACATTGACAACCACCGTCGTTGTCGTGTTGTGTAACTGATCAGACACCTGCATGCGACAAAAAACCCAGAAAATGCCAATAGTGATGATGTGTAACTAGTCAGACACGTAAAGGTCGTGCAGACAAAGTGAAACAACAACAGCACACTCCAAAGTAATTCGGTAAAAGGTGAAATCCCTTCCACTGCAGAGTCAAAGGCCCTCCCATCTGACAATGTGTATCTGCTGAATGACATCTAAATCTGTCTAATGATTAAAGGTCCGTGGTCACCAAAAATAACATATACATTTTATCTATTTTCCTGAAAGTGCAGAATTTCATGATAACTTTGACAGTAATATCGACGCCCAGCGTTCTGTCAACACGGAAAAATTTACCTTTGAAGTCGACGATCTACGAAAATGACGTAGAAAACGCGCCGCCATGATGACCTGCGGTGACGTCATGAGTTTAGCCTATAGTCGTCATGTATTAATTCATGACGTCTATAGGCTATGGCCTAGCCTAGAATGATGTCGTCGTCGGCTAGCCATTAATATTCATGACCAATATGGGCTAGCGTCATGACGTCACCGCAGGCACTGATAGATTAGAATATTTCGCATAACGTAACGTAATGTCGCATTTCGTTTGAATTCACGCATTAATTTCATATATTTATGAAGCTCAAATCGACATATTATATGTGCGAGGTTAAATGTCTAATTTAAATCTACAGAAATTGCGCGAGTGAGTTTGACTGTGGTCATGGACCTTTAAGGCAGGATGCACAAATGTAACAGATGACACAGAAACAGGCAGAACAGGCCACGAAGAAATAATATCACTATAGTCCGAATTGCTTGTGCTGCAAGAAACAATTCCCCCTAACAATGTCAACACAGACAGTGTCAACACAGATAATGCCAATGGAACTGAACTAAAAAGTGCAGCATATGCACTTGCGCGAAAGCCTATAGCAGTTCCGGTTAAGTAGTTCAGCTGAAAATTGGCGTGTTCACGCTAAGTCAATATACAAATACCAAATTCTCTATCTGGATCGCATAACAATAGTTCTGTGGCGCCACCTTGTGAATGATATAGACTTGTGTCACAGCCTGAAATCGCAAAAAAAATCCATAAAACCCCCTATTGTGGCGTTCAAGGTCATTCAAGATCATTGAATTCAGCGCCAATCAAGAGCCAGTGTACGACTTCCTATTAGTGATTAATAGTAACCTAGGCCATATCTCGCACTGTTATTGAGATACAGTGACTTATTGGCCCAAAATCGCAAATTTTGCCCACCCCACTCTCATTTAGCGCCCTCTTTCGGGGTGACCCCTTTGAATTTATGGAAAAGCTTTACGGTTCCTGAAACTAGAGTCTTCCGGGCAGCCGACGGTGAAGATTTGATGATCCTAGCTTGCACCACTTTTGACTGATCCACCCGTGTGACAGACAGACAGACAGGCGGACAGACAGAATCGCAATGGCTAAGACACGCTGAAAGCAGTAGCTGCTTTTGCGCGTAAAAATAATAAACAGAATATAAAAGTAAAAAAATGCATCATCCCAGTACTAAAATATTATAAGGCCGTCTGCCTACACTGGAGGTAAGCCCAACCTCTAATCCAATCAATCTCTGATCTTTTATACGTTTACATAAATTACCATTTTTTGTAAGCGAATGAGTAAGAGTACTTATAGCCGGCGCATATAAATAAGCAAGTCACAATGCACCGCAGCCTAAACGAATAAAGACGCCTTCAGCAGTTGCTTATAATGTTTGAAGGCCTTCTGTCGAATGTCACTTGGCCAGTTGTTCCATAGCCACGGTCCAGCTGCAGTAAAGCTCCTATCGGCAATCTGTGACTGTGTCCATGGCACGGTACACGTGTAGACGTCATGTATGCCTTTTCTTGCTGAGTTAGCAAGTCATAAACACTGCATAGTATGGATATAGCAAAAATGGAAACAGCAACATCGTGGGTTAAAAATGGGTTGGGCAGAAAGTTGCAATTTTCCGACAGACACGGTAAATTTCTGACAGTGGAGATTACGGGTGCTCAAAATTTCAATTCTGCCATTAAATATGGCCAAAATGGGCATTTTCAGCCCCAAATTTTGCATATATGAACAAAGTTTTCGGACAAAAGAAACTGTCCGACATTTCAAACTGCAGAAAATTGAGCAACACCCCTAACACAGTGGTAGTAGCAGTTGCAATTACCATAACGCTGAGATTGTAAGAAGTCTGTGTTTCATAATCCAGTCTTCCGGTAAGACTCAGCTTGCCAGAGTACTTGTCGATGGCAAACATGTCAGTAAAGGTCAAAAGGTCATAAGTCAATACCGGCTTGATGTCAATGTCATTTGCTGTGATCATAAGTAGCATCTTGCCAGCCTGCTCACCTGCACAAAGACATTTACCTCAGTGCTGAAAAAAGCTGCGCTAAAAGCTTTTTAAAATTGAGACCTTTTCAGAAGCTTTTTAGAAGTTCAAAAGACCTTTTCTAAGCTTTGTTCAAAGCTCTTTCTTTTAGTTTTGAAAGAAAAAACTCTGAAAAAAAGGTTTATTTAAAGCTTTAGACTTTTTAAAGCTACAATTGCTATCCTATTATTTAGTAGCTACGATGACCAAAAGACCTTGGCTAGGAAAAACATAAGAGTCTACAAGAAATAAAGGTAAAAAGCCCATGGATGATCGAAAAAAACATCCGATTAAAACATCATCAATCTGTTAATCTACAGCAAAACAGTGTACTGTGGTTAAACCATCTGAGAGAAATCACAGCGTACTGCTGCAGCAAACAACAACTACATAAAAGTAAAAAATAAAAATAAAAATACCATAATAACCACATTTATTCCAACATCAAGGGCTTGTTGCTGAAGCTTAGTCAGCCGAGCTAATGTAGTCAATTTTTCCAATAAGGCAGTTTAAAGAAAGTTTCTCAGCAAAAATTCCAGCATAACTCAGAAAACATTCCAACCCTTTTCAACCCTCAAACATGTAATCAAACATCGGTCTTCTGCCATTAACTGCACCACGTTTGTAAAAAGATGCAATTTGTAATGTAAGAGATATGATGACCTTTCACAGAAAACATTAAACAACAACAGAAAAACATTACTAAGCCTTAATTCCAGAGTAAATATGCTTTACTGTTGGATTTCATTTTACTAAAAAATCAAGTACGTCACAGAGCCACCATGACCAATACTACTACTGATTAATAACAAACCTTCACGTATAAAGAGTGGGTTGTAAGCAGGAAAGAACGGCGCGTTATCATTAACATCCACAACTTGTATCCGGACGACTGCCGTGCCATATTTCTGTCTAGACCCCAGATTGTAGGCCCGGACTTCGAGTCGGTAGAGATCCTGGACTTCTCGGTCTAGAGGTACAGTGGTCTTGACTATACCAGTCCTTGGAGGGTCGATGATGAACGCAGACTGGGAATTACCAGAAAAAATTTCATACACGATTTCACCAAACGTACCACTGTCTGCATCACCAGCTTCCACCTACATGCATCAGGATATTACTACAACAACAACTACAACAACGACAACAACAATAACGACTACTACTACAACAACTAGGCTAATGACTAGTAGTTGATTTCATATATCACCGAAAGTACCACTGCCTGCATCACCATCCTCCACCTGCACCTACAACCTTGTACTACTGCTACAACTACTAGAAATACAACAACTACTACTACTACTAAGCTAAGAACAAGAAGTTGCCATTACTATTGACACCGCCTGAAACAGTCACCCCTGCACCTCCCATGGCTGTCGTCCGATCTCATACGAGAAAACCCATCTGTTCCACATCTCGTATCCTGGCCCCTTCGTGACTGTACACTGTCAGTGCAGTGATGCTCATATTGCTATGGACACTATAAACGTTTCTCTTACTTACTTATGTACTACTATTGCTACTACCACTACTCTCTCTTTTTGTCATTCTCGATCGGGAAAAGAGGAGGGGGAAAGCAACCATCCCAATACTCTCCAGAAAACACCACAGGGCACTTGGAAGTTTGGCCATGTCTGCCCCTGGGCCTTGTCATATGCCAGACACCAGAAGACCACTGAAAGACTAATACTACAACTGCTGCTGCTGCTGCTAATACTACTACTACACACCTGTAGTACAAAGGTGTTTGCTGGGTTATTCTCCCAGACAGCTGACAGGTATCTCTGCTGATAAAACTGCGGAACGTTATCATTGATATCCACCACGTTGATCCACACTGTCGCGTAGTCGTAGTGGTAGTAGTTGTCGTTGTTGTCATTGTTGTAGTTGCTGTTGGTTGCTATAACGATGAGTCGATGACGTTGTGAGGTTTCGTAGTCCAGTAGGTCAGAGTTTGACACCGTTATCACTCCTACATATTGGTGTAATAAATACATTCAGACTACTACAACTACTAGAACAACTAACTACTACTACTAACGATGGTACATTATACATTAATTCATGTAACTTAACAAAATTGAATAACAAACATAGATAACTCATAAAAGTATTTTCAATAAAAAATGCCCTACATTGTAATTAATAAACCTGAATCCTGAGTCAAAAAGCACCAAATATAACAGTGACCAAAATTTTCAGCCCAATTCATTTTTAAGGTCCACATCAGACACATGACAAAATCGCCCGACTTTATCGCACATTTTTATCGAGTGACAAATTTGCCTAGGCAACTGTCAAATTTCTACTGGCAAACATTCGCCAAACAAACTTCAGCATTACAGACAACATTCGAGAAGTTTAACTCTGGAATTTCCTGGCATAAACTCACTCAGCCTGTAGCTGTAAGAAAACTGCAAATCAGGACCTGGATCCAAACACCAATCCCAATCACCACCAAAATCTTGCACACTCTAATCTAGGCAAAATCTGAACTGCCCTGAAAATTTCAGCCAATATAATAGAGCCAGAAAAATCAAGTTACCAGAATTATGGTCGACGTCGAATATACCGTCTCCATCGGCAAGGCTGTAGATGATCGACACTGTGTTGTTTGGCATGCGAGCCAACACAGTAAGCAGCATAGTGCCGTATGCTGAGTGCTCAGCAATGGACACAGTATAGGTCTGATTGACAAATCTCAACTGCTGTGTGGGTGGTGTCGACATTCCCACACGGACTACCACCATGCCTACACAACAAACAGCAGCAGTAGGTCCAATGGCATAGGAAAAGGGGGCCCAGGGGGCCCAGGCCCCCGCAATTTCCCAGACAAAAACATAAGCATATGTATGTACGACACAAAATTTGCCAATTTGGTCAGTTTATTTTTGGGAAAATAATTAAAACTGTTGCCACCAGATCTCATCTTGTAAAGCTGCAATGCACCAAATTCGATTTTGGCTGGGGCTCTGCCCCAGACTCCACTGGGGAGCTCACACTGCTCCCCCATACCCCTAGCTGGATTTCAGGGGACCTACTTCTAAAGGAAGGGAGAGAAGAGAAAAGGGGAGGGCACAGGAAGAGAGGGGA
>Ga0209367_1014283_pt1 | contig 10079 bp, 10 predicted proteins | sample WorMetLIZISLAND2_FD_187412 | JGI IMG/M metagenome (GOLD analysis project Ga0209367, IMG submission 187412) | Marine gutless worms symbiont microbial communities from Max Planck institute for Marine Microbiology, Germany - Olavius geniculatus... ...
GTGTTCCGCAGTCTGTGTGGAGATGACACACCCATGGTTCGGCGTGCGGCTGCTAGTAAGCTGGGAGAATTTGCCAAAGCCATCGAGCTCGAGTATTTGAAGTCGGATCTTATTCCTCTCTTTACGGCACTTGCTGCTGATGAACAGGTTACTTACTTGTGTTGTTATATCGTTCATGACATTCTCAGGGTGTTTAGTTTTCATAGTGTCATGAGTGTTTATTACATATTAAAATTAAAAAAAATAAAAAATAAATACATTCATCAGTCCTTGCTTGCTGACATCTAACCTGTAAAGCAACTACCGTGGCAGTGTGCAACTGTGCATTGATTTTCCATGTTTAGAGCCTTGGAGAAAGTGACTTGTGAAGCAGACTTTGGGTCTGTTTTTGGGGCTTTCCGGAAAGGTGCAGATATTTGTTGTGGTCTTGACCTGGACCTGTTCATTTTTTGATCACAAAAAAGAATGCCGCTAACCCGGAACAGAAGTCGCCACGCCCACAATTTGAATTTTCTGTAGCGTAAATAAAGTTCTAAACAAGTGCTTTGTTCCTTACAAATTTATTTTTTCAATATACGAAAGTGCCGGCTAACAAGCCGATAAATGCACACACCTATACAATTATCTTTACTCACAGTAAAATGCACAATACCAAATTAATCCGTAAATAACTACATATCAGTACCATAATTTGGCACGAATCAGTTATTTGTAAACAGTGCATTTGATTGGCTGACGCTACCCACTCTTCCCGCCATGGCAGGTTTCCATGCAGTGGACCCGTAACGTTTTTGGATCGACACGGGTCTTTCAGGAATGATTAAAAATGCAAAACTTTCATTCCAGAACAATAGAAAAACGACTTTGAACCGACCAGACCTTGTCAGACCTTCAAAAAACAGAGCCTTTGTTATTTATTGAAATATTGATAGAACACTGCTAGCATTATTTTCGTTTTCGTGTAACTGACTTACTAACCCAGATTTAATCAAAGTTTGGCCAGTCCCTAAGAATAAACTTTTGAGATCTGTTACAAGTGAAAGATGACTTTGCAAATTGCAGTCTCATATTTCCTGGAAACATCTACATGATTTTTGTCATAAGTAGGTATTAGGTAGCCAGTTGTTTTTATGCTTTATAGACTCGTTGCAGAAAGAAAGCCTGAGCATTTAACGTTATTTAACCAATTTAATCGGTGAATTCTGAATCTACTCTGAGCTATATCCTTCTCAGTGACGAACTCATGGAAGTGCTGCTCTCAGACTTTCGGAGTAGCCGCAATGTGTTAATGTTGAATGTCTGAAAATAGTTTAGTGCCATTTAAAAAAAGGTAAAAGTCGTCAGTTTGTACAGCGCATCGTTGCAAACACGCCTCTAATGCGCTTTCGTCACTAACCTGCCGCACGGCCACCGTGTGCAGCCTGCAGACACAGGCTGGCACAGCGGTTGGCTAGGCAACCCCAGTCAGCTGTACCAAGGTCCCCACCTTCCGTAACCCATGTAAATGAGTTACTAGTCATTTTACCGTGCCACAAAGGGTAGAAGGCTGAGTCAACCTAGCTGGCAGGCTTCGCACCGAGATGGTTTACTTGCCCGCAGGCAGTCGCCCATCGCATTACTAACCGGGCCCGGCGTAGACTAACTTCATTTCAGCTGAAATGCATTATCAACTATGCCACGCCACCAGCCAAATTCTGTACTTATGCTGTTTAATAATTCTGCTACAATGTTGAATGCATTACGCATGAAGCGTGGTTATTATGTGGCTAGATGCTGTGTGATGCTGATGCTGTGTGTTTGGCTAGGACTCAGTACGGCTGCTGGCCGAAGAGAACTGTGCTAGCATTGCCACACTGCTCAACACCGCTGACAAGGAACAGCTGATTCTGCCTACACTTCGTGAAGCCGCCAACGACAAGTCCTGGCGTGTTCGCTACATGGTTGCTGACAAATTCGTTGAGGTAATCCCAAAGCTGTAGTAAGTCATCTAGTTACAACCTTTAAGTACTGATTTTCGACCTGTCAATGAGTACTGCTTCTTCGGAGTGGACAAAACATCAGTGAATTTATAAATAAAGGTTATAATTTTATGAATTCCCAGAAGTTTGTCTTTGATTAGTCACAGTCGTGTCTTCAGCAGATAAAAGAAATATAGCAGCGGATTGTGTCACTTGAAGATAGCATTCTAGTAAATCAACTTTACCAATGAACTCGAGCATTTTCTGCATATATTAGGTCAGATTGGGTGTGAATTGTTTATGTTAATAGACCCAAACTCATATATGTAAGTAAGTAAGTAAATGATTTGTAAAGCGCCAAAGTCTCAGAAAGAATCATGTAGTATGTAGTTCATATACATGTAGTATTACATGGATATAGACCGTAGACAATTGTTTATTTGTTTAAAGTCTTGATATGGCCATATGGCTAACCATTGTATTATCGGTGCAGATACAAAAAGCAATGGGTCCAGATATTACAAAGAAGGATCTAGTGCCAGCATTTCAGAATCTACTGAAGGATTGCGAGGCAGAAGTTCGTGCAGCCGCGACTGGCAAAGTCAAAGGTCAGATTGGCTCATCATTACCTTCGCCAAGGAGGTTATGTTTTTGCCGGTTTTTGTCTGTCTGTCTGTGTGTTAGCAAGATAACTCAAAAAGTTATGGACGGATCTTTCTGAAATTTTGAGGGCATGTCAGGAATGACATAAACTGCCAGTGATTCAATTTTGGGGGTGATCTGGAAGGAATCCTGGATTCTGGATCACTTTGAAATTTTCGTTACCATTGCTTTCAATGGGGCATAAAGGAAACCGCTGCAAAACCGAAGATGGTGCTGCCACCTAGCGAACAACGTTGCCTTAGCGGAGGTGTGCGGGCTCTGACTGCTTTCTAGTTGCTACTTATTGTGTAATATTCTGTAATGAGGTTTAGCATTACCTTTTCCTTTATTTGCCAAAATATGACTTCCTGGCATGTCAGGCGCAGTTTTGCCTTGTGATGTGTTTTAAAAGAGAATTGGTCGGCATTGTTGTGGTTTTCTTATGAATTATTTGATGAACTGTTAGTCCGCAATGCATTTGTGATTTACTGTTGGCGTGAAGCAGTACTTGGTTTTAAGTGAAACAAGAGTAAATACTAGTTTGTGAATGGAAGAAAACGTCTTGAATTCTGCATCGTAGTTAGATCAGCCAATGCATTCATGTGAAAGTATGTCACAATTTTACAAGAGTATGCTTCATATAGAATAAACAAATATGCAGAAATAAAACAGTGTATATGTGGTACATGATAACAAGCAAAGGTGTAGCATAACGTAATGTATTACGTGTGGAATTTATGAGAAATCTGTGTCATAACTTGGTTAGTTTGCATTGCGCATTGCTGGAAGGTATCGCATTGAGCTGTCCATCCCAGTAAACAGTGAAGACAGTATTTCATTGGCTTGCTGTAGACATCTGCGTATGTGTTAAAACGTCTTATACGGTTAACTTATTGCTTTTTTCTTACTTTACAGAGATTGGAGTAGGACCTGTGGGCTGTTAAATGAGTGTATGTTTCGGTGCAGATTTCTGTCACAATCTGGCTGCCGACAGTCGCGAGCAGATTGTGATGACCTACATTCTGCCATGTCTGAAAGAGCTCGTCACTGACGCCAATTCTCACGTCAAGTCTGCACTGGCGTCCGTCATCATGGGTCTTGCTTCGGCTGTCGGCAAAGACAAGTGAGCATTCTACGACAGCTCATGTCTGATCATGCCTTCAGAATTTTTGCTTACTGCATTGCTGATAGATGATGATGATGATGTTGAAGGATGAATTAACTTTAGCGTGGCGTTAAGTCCTAAGACTACAAGGACACGTAACAATAAGCCTAAACAGTGAAGTCACGTAATAGTAGTCAGTGCAATGAGACGTTGTTAGTCATGACTGTAAGACTGGGCAAAAAGTTCGCTGCAGAAATATCTAAGAGCATTTTTTAATGTTGAGATTGTTTTATGCATTGCGTGTATACAAAGTTTTTTATTAGTTACGTATAGCATTAGAATAGGTCTTTGAATCTTCGTGCATTGGTGATAAAGCAGTTGTAGCAGTGCTGTAACTAGTGGTTAATGTGTTGGTCTTATTGGCAGAGTTGCTCTGTGCTGGGCACATTTAGTGGATGTGGATGGGTGAGACTGTTTGTGTGTAAGCAGCTTCCCAGGTTAGCTCAGCTTTCTGTCGTCCATGGACTGGTGAAACAAGAAGAAAACCTTTGTTTTGGGCTGAGTAGTAAGTAGTAATAAATAGCGATGGTGAGTGTAGTACTGTAGCTGCCTGTTTAAAGCCCAAATTCCATTACGCCGACTTTGCGATAAAGTCCGGGACAAGTTCTCGACAAAGTCGCGGACACAAATCATGAAAGTCCGCGACAAAAATCATGTTGCCGACTTTCATGATTTGTGTCGCGGACTTTCGTGATTTGTGTCCATGACAAAGTACGCCGACTTTGTTGCCAACTTTCCCCGTGCATTGTAACGGGCTAAATTCCATTAGAGCGACACAAACGGGTTTGTCGCGGACTTGTCAGGTTGTCACGTACTTTGTCGCAAACATCTTGACATGTCAAGATGGTTTGTGTCCACGACTTTCATGATTTGTGTCGGCGACTTTCGCCGAAACTTCATGGTTTCATGATTTGTCATCGTTTGTGTCCGCGACTTTCCCCGCGGGGAAGTTTCGGTGAAAGTCGGCGTAATGGAATTTGGGCTTAAGCAGATCTGTGGTTCAGTCTGATTGGATTGGTTTGAAGGTCAGCGGCTGCATATCACCTATGCTGCATTTATCAAACGCACTGGCTGAACTCTTGCAGTGATCGTATAAACATTGTCATGTCAGTCACTGTTGCTGTGGCACTGAGATCTGAGCTGTCTCTGTGTGGGTCTGTAGTACTATTGAGCACCTGCTGCCGTTGTTTCTCACGCAGCTCAAGGACGAGTGTCCTGAGGTCCGCCTCAACATCATCTCAAACCTCGACTCGGTTAACGAGGTTCGTGCATCATATTTTTGCACAGTTGAAAAAAAACTGCCTTTTGGAAAGCCTAGCTTGGCAGGTTTTATTGGCTTTGGGCTTTTTGGCTAAACATGGTTCTTAAAAGGCCCAACTTGGTGGCTTTTGCGGTTTTTACAAATTTTAAGTTGTTAAAATGAGTTTAAAAACTTAGCTGTGATGAAACGTTTCATTGTTAAATGAAGTTTGTCCATCCATATGTCTGCTATATAGGCTTCTAACTAGAAAAAGCCAAAATTGGCATTAACGTTTCCAAGCCCAGGAGCAGGTAGTATACATGCAAGCTCTGAGCTCAGTAAGTCAGGATCAGGGTTATTGTTATCCAGTGCAGTCGAGTTAGTCCTTTTAGTGTACTGCTAGACAGATACATTGCCTGAGTTCATGTTTCGTCGAGAAGTAGGATTATCTTTTATTCTAATCGACATCCGCTTAATCTGACATCCGCTAAGAACCGAATTCGATTAACTTACTTTTTATCCATACATGTACTGAAAACCGATTAGAAAGTTTCTAATCACTAGGGATTAAGAAATTATGCCTATTCTTTTGCATTGGAGCTCTCTGGTGTTAATCGGTAACGCTCGGATTAACTTTGGTGTTAGCTGTCGTTTTCGATTATCTTTCTTCTTATCTGGTAGATAATCGGGAATGTTGGTTCTTAGAAGAAAGATAACACTGAATTCTAACTTCAGTTCATGTTTTCGATTATCTTGGTATTTATTTTAAGAGAAAGTGTCGAACGAAGCAATAATCCTACTTCTCAACGAAACATGAACTCGCGCATTATGTCGGCATTGGCGGACATCATTACCTGTACATACATGCTGCACATGTTGTATGCTTCTTGCGTTGTATTCTGCTCTTGTGGGCGGGTTTTTGTTTTCATCGACTTCATCTTGCTCTATCCTGTATCCTCTATCCTTGAGTTGTGGATAACTGATGTTCCTTTCACTTGTCTCCAATAGGCAACTCAGTAACATTTCCTTCGGTTTTTCTTTTTCTTTCTTTCTCGACAGTCATCCTTCTAATACTGTTATCAATGGGGAATCATGATGCAACACGTGCCCCAACCACCTCTTCTGTCTGTTTCTCAGTGTATCCATTATGTGCTGTAAGTAAGTAAGTGAGTAAGTAAACGATTTATAAAGTGCCAAAACCTCAGAAAGAATCAGGGCGCATAGGATGATGGACGCTAGGTGGCAGAAAAGGCTGACTGAAAGTAGTGGGTCTTTAAGTGACGTCTGAAGGTAGCTAAGAAGGTTTGACATTGCCGAATTTGAGGAGTTAAGGAGTTCGAAATTTTCGGTGCAGAGACACGAAAAGAACGAGAACCAAAGGATTAGTTATGCCGTGGAATTGCAAGTAACTGACTGGTAGAAGAGCGCGTGGACACTGAGGATTTATGATATTGCAGAAGATCAGTAAGGTAAGGTGGACAGCCTGTGTGCAGTGTCTTATAAGTACTGGTATTGGGGTTGATGCAGTTTGTGTGAGTGGGGGGATGCAGTTATAGCAGCAGCAGCTGTGTGGATTACTGCAGGTGATTGGTGTGAAGCAATTGTCGCAGAGCATACTGCCGGCAATTGTTGAGCTCGCTGAGGATCAGAAATGGCGTATTCGACTAGCTATCATCGAATATATGCCGCTGCTTGCTGGACAGCTGGTAAAACTTTGCATTACATTGCAGAGTTATTCATTGGTGTACTGGTTGTAGTATGATTAAATTTCTGTCCAGTAGTCTTTTGAAAGGCTGTTATAAGCTATATTTTGTTGAGGTGTATATTGTGTGGCATGACTCGGGACTGGATTTAGTGTGTCTGCTGCATATGTTTGGCCTACTGGTTCATATGCGGCGTAACTTTGGCTGGGCTGGGCTGCCAACCACTCCTGGGATGATCTGATGTAAATATTTGAATAGGTATTTTCACAAATGTCAGACTTGATTAGTAGAGGATATCACTTGTCTGACTAAATATTTTTAAAAATAATTACTAGTAAATTAGAACCGAGTTCCACGCTCAACTTTTCACCCATTTATTCTAATTCAGTGAAAAGAGTAGTTCGATTTTGGTTTCAGAAGTAGCTAAGCACGTTGTTTCATAGTGAACGTGAGTTGCCAATGGTGGCTGTGTGCATGAACGTGTGGATAACGAAGAATCTGGTGTGATTGTTTTTGTTTCCAGGGAGTCGAGTTCTTTGACGAAAAGTTGAATGCGTTGTTTATGGCTTGGCTTCTTGATCATGGTACGGAGCTATTGCTGGCAATTGTATTTGTACATTTTTGTACTGACAACGAGTGTGTGATGATGTTTGTCTTTTAATTGTCGATTTTAATTTTAATTGCTGTTGTGTGACATCTGGGGTTGGGAACTGAGGGAGACCCGGGACATTCACTTGTGGCAGGTGAACCTACCGGCTAGTGTCAACTGCCTGACCAGTAAAGGTAAAGGTAAAGGTGTCAATTTGTATAGCGCATCTCGCGTACAACGCCTCTAATGCACTTTCGTCACTAACCCGAGCCGCCAGTCGCACGGCCACCACGTGCAGCCTGCAGACACAGGCTAACGCAGCGGCCGGCTAGGCAACCCCAGTCAGCTGTACTAAGGTCACCACCTTCCATAACCCATATAAATAAGTTACTGCTCATTTTACCATCCCACGGAGGGTAGAAGGCTGAGTCAACTTAGCTGGCAGGCTTCGCACCGAGATGGTTTACCTGCCACAGGCAGTCACCCATCGCAGTACTAACCAGGCCCGGCGTAGAGTAACTTCATTTCAGCCGAAACGTGTTACCAACTACGCCACCACCACCAACTGACCAGTGTGGGAAATTGGGAATTAGATGATATCAGTGAGCCAGCAAACCACACCTTTGTATCTGTGTTTTCAGCGTTCTCTGAGTCAGTGTGATGTGTTTGTTGCGTGTTAGTGTTCGCAATCCGAGAGGCCTCGACGCTGAACCTCAAGAAGCTTGCGCAGAAGTTTGGCATGGACTGGGCGCAGAGCACCGCCATACCCAAAGTACTTCAACTATCGCGAGACCAGAACTACCTGCATAGGATGACTTGCCTCTTTAGCATTAATGTGAGTTGCAATCGTCTGACAAATTGATAACGACTGTCATGAACATTGAACAATTTTGATCATTACTAGCTCGTTACAAATTCATTATGACTTTTACTTTCTGATTTGTTGATGATTCAACTTCCATTGTTGCCTTTGTACTACCTGCAGGTATTTCTGTTCACTGCTAGATGTCACCGCAATTTCGTAGATACGAAGACATTGGTAGGACCATTCATCCTGGATGCATCTCATGTCAATTGACAAGTTGATCGCAATAAGTAAGTAAGTAAGTAAGTATGCGCATATTTAAAGTGCACAATGTCAGCCAGTGGCTGAATCTGAGGCACTTGACTGAGCTGCTAGGGGGAGCAGTAGGCCTGCTGGAAGCAGTGAGTTTTAAGGAGGCGACGAAGTGTCTGCAGAGGTAGAACTATGGATGCTAGAGGGTAGTGAGTTCCAAACTGTGGGGGCTGCAATGCTAAAACCGCGGGAGACAAAGGTTATGCGGACACTCGTGCTCATGGACCTTTTATCTAGTGGTCTGGTTGTGAACTGACAACATCATTCAGTGGATTGCAACACTGGTTGCTGAAACTGTTTCAACTTGTGTGCTCGCCTTTTCCTGTGATTTTACTCGAGTGGCACTGTATACATATAGCATTAAGTGTGCTGATGTGCCATTTAGCGGCTGTTCACTGACTCGAACTGTATGCTTATTCAAAGACACTGTTGATATCTCTGCCATTGTGTGGTTAAGCCCAAATTCCATTACACCGACTTTTACCGAAACTTCCCCGCGGGGAAAGTCGTGGACACGAGTCATGAAAGTCGCGGACACAAACGGTGACAAATCATGAAACCATGAAGTTTCGGTGAAAGTCGCCGACACAAATCACGAAAGTCGCGGACACAAACCATCTCGACATGTTTGCGACAAAGTCCGTGACAAGTCCATGACAAACCTGTTTGCGTCGCTCTAATGGAATTTAGTCCGTTACAATGCACACGGAAAGTCGGCGACAAAGTCCGCGATCAAGTTCGGGAAAAGTTCCAGACGAAGTCGCGGACACAAATCATGAAAGTCCGCGACACAAATCACGTCGCCTACTTTCGTGATTTGAGTCCGCGACTTTGTTGGGAACTTGTCCCGGACTTTGTTGCAAAGTCGGCATAATGGAATTTGGGCTTTACTCTGTTTGTTGTAATAGTAGTACTAGTAGCACTGTTGTTGTTGTTGTAGTAGTAGTTGTTGTATTTGTAGTACTAGCTATTGTTGTTGTTGTAGTTACTAGCGGAAGTTTGTGGCCCAGAGCAGACTGTCAAGCTACTCATGCCAACAGTGTTGAGTATGGCCGCAGACCCTGTTGCTAACGTTCGGTTCAACGTCGCCAAAACGCTTCAGAAAATCGGTCCTCTTATCAACGACCACCAGTGCGTTACGGAATCTCATATATATGCACTTGTTGAATCCGCGCAGCTTGTTTGTCTATTTGTTGTTGCTCTACATTGCAGTGCATTTGTATTTATATTTACATTTATATAGCGCAGAGGCCCAAAAAGTTTCTGATGCACTGTAGTGTCAAAGTCAGTAAAAGTCGAGCCGAAAATTTTAAAATAGCTTTTAGAAAGACGTGACTGATTATGATGGCACCACCACTTTTGGTTTTTGTGACTGCGACTAAACTTGTCTGATGTCCGTTGATCTGCAGTTTGCTTTATCTTTGCACGTTTTGAGTTCTACGTGTTTTGATTCTGTGTGCATAAAGTTAGCAACTAAAGTGGATGCGTCTTTTCTTCGAGTTCTATCCTTTTCTGTGGTAACACTGATTGAACAAAAATTGAATGTATTTCATATGAGTAGTTAGTATAGTACTAGTTGGGTTTAATGATGACCTTTAAGATTAAGTCAGATGTTTCTGTAATTAAACAGTTGTCAGCCTGCAATTGTATGATGTAAAGGGATCG
>Ga0209367_1014285_pt1 | contig 10079 bp, 5 predicted proteins | sample WorMetLIZISLAND2_FD_187412 | JGI IMG/M metagenome (GOLD analysis project Ga0209367, IMG submission 187412) | Marine gutless worms symbiont microbial communities from Max Planck institute for Marine Microbiology, Germany - Olavius geniculatus... ...
CAGTTGTAATATTCAAAACTGCTTGCAATAATTATGATTAGCAATATTCTTTCGTTTAAAATGGAAAATTAAAATGAAAACTTTGCTATATTCGAATTTTCTGCAATAATGCTAATAACTGTTTTTTTACCAATTTCCGTGACACAAGTCGGCCTGAAAACAAATGAAAATGTCAACAGTGACCATTGACCAATCGCGCGTCGAGTTTCACGCCGATTAGCGGCTTAGAATAGACCAGTGTTCTAATCGGCGCCCGTTTTCGGCGCCGAGTTTTCGTGCCGATTTCGGATCCGAATTCACATGACAGACGGTACAGAAGTCGGGGTCGATTTCTGCGCCGATTTAAGACTAGTTTAATTATGGGAAACTGCAATTGATTGACATATTGCTACCCGAGAATAAACTTGGGGTTTTGAGTGGGGAGAAGCACTAATACTAATTCATTCGTTCTCTATATTCTGCTTATTCAGTATCTGCAGTTTGTTGCTTTTTCCGAGGGGGGTGGCAGTTTGATTTTGGTGTTTTTTTGCGATTTTTATATTCATTTGTGATTTACATCGCTGCTGACTCAGGTTATTTATTTTTTTCTAATTTTTTTGGTACAATATTCATTCGCTAGGTGGTGCCATTAAGCTGATTTAGCTAGTTTTATGGGTTGTAGATGTGGCTTATTCAGCTATAAAATTATTTTTTTTCTTATTGAATTTAGTACGCGTTTCATTCGCCACGTGGCGCCGTTAGTGTTTTTTCGTGTTTGTTTTTGTTTTCCCCCAAAAAGATCTAGCCTTTTTTTTCTTTATAGGCCTCATCAAAAATCTCTCTTTAGAATGATGGAATTCACCCAAAAACTGAACTTTGTTCTCGCATCTCAATAGTCAATTATTTGCAGATTCCCATAATTAAGTTAGTCTGAAACATGCATAACAACACTAATTCTACCTATTTCAGTCACTTCTGAAGCAATCTGGGGTGGCGGAGCTAATGTAAATTTTTACATAGATAGGTACATACATGCATTGCTGCTTAGAAATGGCGAGTCAGCATAACAGTAGGCCCTGTTACCAGGAGTGCTGGTATACTGAACCATTCAGTTAAAAAGTCGTCATCATCATCATTTCTGGCAAGCACCACTAAGAGTGCGTAGCGCAGAACGTAGACATCATTTATGGGTTTTGGTATTTTTTATGGATTTCCAGTTGGTTGATTTATATGAGTTTTTGTGCACTGTCCAATATTTGCAAATTTTAGGTTAAATTGTTTCAAAATCTTAGCCATGACAAAATATTTCATTATTAGTGGAATCGGGTGGATTTTTCAAGTACGTTTCTGAACTTGAGCAAATGGACAGAAAGTAAGCTTGTTACTCGGTACTGTGGCATTTTTTTCATTTACAGTTTGTAATTTTTTACCATCTTTAGTAGTGACATTGACAGTAGTATTGTTTTCAGCATCGTTGCGTGTTATGGTGATGACAAGCCGCTGAATACATTGGTCGATCGCGTCTAACACTACGCCACTGTCAGCAGTTGCGTGCGAGTTGCCACTTCCAATCTGATGCTCGATCAATGACGCTCGAGCAAATGCTGTTCATTTGAGGCACATGGTAGGAACACAATATCATAACTACGTCATTGAATAGACTTGTCAATTGAAACGGTACTTAAATTGTACGTAGTAGTTCGTCAACTAAAGTTATTTAATGCAGCTGCCTTTTGGAAACGACTCTTTGCCAGATGTTACTGCAGCGGACAGTTAAGTAATCATAGATTAGATGTGTGGAAGTTGATAGGACCCCTTGTCTTGGTTCATCAACTTGTCGCCGTTGTCGGTCTTGTTCTTTCTGTTCTTTCCTAATGTACTTAATTGAATTTCAAGGCGGATTTTCAGATACTTCGTCATTGCGAGATAGAACCATTCTGCTACTAGCTGCTGCTTAGCGGGGCTAGCTAGGTCGATAGCTACTGGCCATTGCTGACGTCATTGCTATAAATATCACAGCATCCATGGTAGCTATAGCAGACAGATTTAGCCTTGCACAAGACTTGACAGTGACAGTCTAGATTAATTAATTTTTTTAGTGCTGTGGAGGTGTTAATTTTCTAAGTGCATGCGTTAACACGTTAGTTAACTCATCATTATATTGCTGAAGTTATGGGTGGGCTTCATTGACAGGGTGACTGGCATGATGACCGATGAACTCGTGGCTGGCTGTGTTCCACACCATTAGTGATAGAACGGCAACAAAACAATGTTTAATTATGTCACGTCAAATAACCACATTTTAACAGAATATTGGAACTTATGCCTCAAAGAATTCAATAAATTTACATATGTGTGTTAATGCATTAAAGGTCCGTGGACGCCAAAATTAACATATATATTTTATCCATTTTCCTGAAATTGCAGAATTTTCTGATAACTTTGACAGTAATATCGGTGCACAGCGTTTTGGCAACATGGAAAAATTTACCTTTGAAGTCGATGATCTATGAAAACGACGTAGAAAATGCGCCGTCATGACGGTCTGCGATGACGTCATGAGTTTAGCCTATAAACGTCATGAATATTAATGACCTAGCCTAGAATGATGACGTCGTCGGCTAGCCCATTAATATTCATGATCTATATGGGCTAAGGTCATGACGTCATCGCAGGCACTGATAGATTAGAATATTTCGCATAACGTAACGTAATGCCGCATTTCGTTTTAATTCACGCATTAATTTCATATATTTATGAAGCTCAAATTGACATATTATATATGCGAGGTTAAATGTCTAATTTAAATCTACAGAAATTGTGCAAGTGAGTTTGACCATGACCATGGACCTTTAAGCTAACTCGCTAATTCGATAGCTGTAATACTTCTTCTAGAACCCAATAATGTGCAAGTACCCTAGTCTAATTGAGTAACTTCAGTATTTCAGTACTTGGCCCAGCCCTACTGCAGTGAGCGACTTCACTTTTTGACTTAGACTTTCACTGAGCCTAAACTTACCTACTTAGACCAAAGTTGAGCCGAACTAACCTGGCTAAAGTGGTAATTGATTCCTAGCAGCATTCTCAGACACCACTGATCAAGTGCATCGATCTTGCGCACATCTAGTAACTGCCCAACACTCAGAACCATAGAGGAATAGGTTCGTAATACACAGGTTTAGTCTGAGGTCCAAACAGTGGTGTCGTTGAGTGTTATCTTGCCAGCCAGCAAATCACTGGGTGAAATTTGTTGGTCTCTCTCTGCTAATGTACCGGGATTACTGTATTATTTGATAATAATAGTTGCTTTGTTGTAAGGTTTTAAATACAGGTTTATATGTGCAAGTTGTATTTCCAGCCAACAAGTGAAGGAAAGTTTGTAGATGCCACATTTATGGCTGATACATAACTACAGGTCTCTCTGGTTTTTAGTCTTTGTCATTTATTTGTGACTTTCTCATACAAGACACATTCCACCATCTCTTATTTTATGAAAGGAGAGAATCGATTGAAGTGTCAAGTTTGCCATATTTCTTCTCACATCTCGACATACTGCACATTATATTTTAATGCCGCACGTCAGAGATATCTTGGAGTTGATACAGTCAAAGATCTTTTCGACAGTGTCTAATCTCCAAACACTTGCTTTTATTAAAGATACACACTTTTATCATTGTATATGATATAAAATTTGCTGGGTATTATACATTCTGCTGGTATCTCTTCGATAATGTTGGACATTGCCATATAAGATGATGTATTAATAACATAATGGTGTGCAATTGCAGACGGCCAGGTACAGGTTTATGTGTGCAAGTTCTGCTGAGGGGAGTTTTTGGCAGCCACATAACTGGCTATTGGTGCATACCTCTCCGCAAATGATCAGTTTTTATGACTCATTTGTGAACTTGTCGTACAAGAAAATTTGCCATTTTTCTTCTCACATCGTGACAGACTGCACAATCTGTTTTAGTGCAGCAGCACGTCAGAGATATTGTAAAGATCGGAAGGTAGGGTGGATGATGGGATATGGAGAGTTAACTGAGTGATCTTATCTAATTGGGAATTAGCTAATAACTTGATAAGTTGGTAACGGGATCTTGTCACGAGACAAAGTGGAGTTCATGAGCAAAATCGAATCACTTGCTCACTTGTCAGCATATACTCAACAAAGCGTCAAGTATTTGAAAAAAAACGAGTGAATGAAACTACACTGTGTCTCAAAAAAAACCCGACCCCTGCTACCTTTTGCAATAACTCCAACAGTCCTGGTTCAGTAGCAATAGATTTTGACAAAAATAATCGTTAGAGAATCAGCACTTAATTGCATGTGCTACTTTGCGAGAAATTTTAAAAACAGTACCAGCTGAGGTTTACCTGTGGCACCAACAGCAAAGGCAACTGCACTGCAGTACTCCAACGAACCAACAACGTCAGTTACGAAATCATTAAATGTTATAATGCCAACGTTTGAAGTTGAACGAACTGTTTATTAGCAACATCCAGGGGCGTCATTTAGGAGGACTGGGGGTCTACAGACCCCACAAGGATTTATGATTTCAGTTTTTTCTCTGTAAATTGTACTTTTGATTAAACGTGAAACAGCTAAAGTGTCGAATTTGTGTTCTTTTTGCTGTGTTACAGTAGTTTTCTGATGAGACACAGGACATGTGTGCTTGCAATAGACTTTGGTTGATTAATGAATTTTAAATGGCAACACGTAAACTAAGCATAATGGGCCAAAAAAAACCGGACCTTTTTGAGCGTTGATAACTCAGCAATGGTTAGTGGTAGAAAGATGTGTGATATGTAAAAAATTTCGAAATGCTGCGACAAATTTGCATATTGAAGCATTTAAATATTCTTTGCCTAATTTGCATAAATATTCGTCACCGCTGAAATTCTGCCAAATTTAACTGTAACACATGGATTTAACATGGACATTTGAGCTTTTATAACTTAGCGATGTTTATTGGTGGAAAGGCGCATAATATGCCAAAAGCTTCAAAATTGTGTATATTGCATTGTTTCACGCCGCGGCGTCCGGTGTGTGCTCTGTATGTAAATGGGTATTTCTCATGAAATTGACGTTCTTTGGACTCTGCAATGTCCATTGCCATTTTACAGTCACAGTGATTGAAATTATATAAGAAAAAATGTTCGTCATGTAGCATTTACATTGCTTTATCATCACACGCGTCACGTTTTAAAGAAGAAATATTAAAGAGTGTAATATTTTGCAATGTTATGGCTGAAATGAGTGAAAAAGCAGTAGTCCCAGCTAGGCCCATCGTCATTCAACCGAGATAAACTATATACAGAAGTGAGTAGTGTCGAGTTCGAGGTCATCACCACTGAAAGGTATGCCGTCGCTTTTTTACCTGCCGGCGACTCTAAACACCGCGCTTATTAATCGCAAGCATCGCAATCGCTTTTTCGAACAATAGCGACAGCGCCGGGCGCAGACAATTCACGCTAAGAGCGTAACAGACGGACTGCAGTATATCTCCCGCCGTCCAGCGCGCGGGCCACCCACCTGCGCAAGCGTGACGTCATCGCTAGGCTAGGCGCACCACGCAGGCTGATCTAAGCAACGACAACAGCAACAGCAGCAGCAGTAGTGGTGCTGGTAGTGGTTGGGCAAATTCACGGAAGAAGTCCATTAAATGAGCGGTGCATCACTACACACTGCAGTCACACCATCGTGGGTGGTCAGCTGCATGCTTATTAAAACGTGCTATATCGTACTAAAGTGCGCTGCGGGAAAAGCCAAATACCTGCTTTACACAAGAAGCCCAACTGTCACTAGGATAGCCCACCGCACTGGTTGTCACTGACCTTCAAGGTCATCCAAGGTCGATGATTTTCATTTCATCTGAAAGGGCTATTAGTAGTAACCTTGTCCTCAACTCTGAGTTTTTTGTTCTATTAACAACGATTTTTTATTAGCCGCAGTGGCACTGATCCACTTCAAGAGTCGAGGTGAGAAGTCATCGGGACCTGGTGACTTATCTTCTTTTAACCCAGCGAGTCTATTCTTCACATCTTCAACGCTGATCTCAACATTCACTAGCTTATCCTTCTCGTTTCCGGTATAAACATTCGCAGGCACTGGGATGTTAGTCATGTCTTCTGTTGTGAAAACTGACAGGAACTGTTCATTAAAGCTCTCATCCATTGCTTCTGCATCATTAATTTCTTTTCCCTCGGCATTGCGTAATGGTCCTATTTGAGCTCTACTCTTGGTCTTGCTCCTTGCATCTGCATAGAAGGACTTCTTGTCTTCCTTTATTTTAAGTGCTAGCATATTCTCAAAATGTTGTCTAGAGTCACGGACTGCTCATGATGCTGCCTTGTCTGCTTTTCTGCATGCTGGGTGATCGTTATGTATACAGTATATAGCTGACCCCTCCCCAGTACATAATTTGACAGTGTTAGGGGGTTGAGAAAACAGTTAGGGGTTCAACCCTCAACCCCCAGCAATTTAAACACTGGTTTTATCAACAAGTATCAATAAATAGACAAAGCAACCTTTACAGTCTACATAAGTAAATAGTGCATAGAGACTAGCTAATATCTTCACAATCCGCTGAAGTGAATTAGAGCAAATAAGAACTTTATCATATGAAAGAATAGCTCAAGCTTGATTGCTATTTGGTGAGCATTCCGCAATATTTAAAATATACAGGTTGTCAGAAAATGGCAGTCAAAACAACTTAACTAAGCTCAACTAAACAGCAAACAGAATAAAGAAGAACATCACGTTGATATGTCACATTAATATCCTTTCATTCAAATCCTTCTTAGTAATTCTAAACAAGAAAAGTCCGGCTAACGCAAAGGGGAAAGCGCAACAGCGGTGCATGTTTAAAAGCTCAGACGCCAGAGGGTGCCAAACAACTGGCGGCTAATTATCTATAGTGTTTTACCTGTACTCACCAGAGGGCATGACCAGTCTCACTCTGCCAACACCTCATTGGCTAGAAATTGCAAATTTTCCTTACCCCCTCTCACTTAGCGCCCTCGTTTGGGGTGACCACTATGGAAAAGCTTTACGGTTCCTGAAACTATAGTCTTTCAGGCATCCGACGGTAAAGATTTGATGATCCGAGCTTGCACCGTTTTTGACTGCTCCACCCATCTGACAGATGGACAGACGAACGAACGGACAAACAGAATTGCGATGGCTAAGATGTGCTAAAACAGTAGCTGCTTTTACGCGTAAAAACCTATCTGGTTTCTTGGGTATCTACCCATGTCAGAGTGTCTCAGCACTACAAAGACATTAAACGATGAGTGACTTACTGTCGTACTGGACCATGTTGTTGTAAACACACTCAGACATACGTAAAAGTTCTTCCGCCTAGTTGTCAGTCAGTTTGTCACCCGGTCCCACACTGGTCAGCAGATGCTTTACTTTAGCCACCAACACGAAGCCACGACCATCCTTGTCATAGACACAAAACAATTCACGGAGTTCTGCTTTCTCTACTGGTGGGTTGGCTACCTTCTGATGTATTAGATAAACTAGCGTCTCCAGCTTGCCACGCCCATGTCGGTAGATCATCGGACGCGCTATGAACCGCAAGCTGGGTTACAAGTTTCTCTCTTCTCACATCTTTGAATATAGATTCAGCTTCCGGTCGCAGCGACTCTGCGCGGTCCTCAACTGATGCTGCATCTCCCAGGTTGCCATCTCCTTGATGATGCTGCATCCGGTAATAAACTCCGTCGCGACAAAAATCTTACGATCACTTTTTAGGTGTCTTACGACATTCCATATTATACGATTCCACCATCATCCAACAAGATAAACTTCTTTGTATCTATTTATAAGATCTTTAATTCAATGATACTTGTAATCTAGAAATGTCACATTTATACTATATCTGTTTTGCGTGGTATTTTTGCTGGATAAATTAATTAATGGATAAATAAACAGCACTTTGCATTGGCAATGGACCGTTGCTACGCCGTAGCCATGTCAACACATATCTTGACAACGGACATAGAATAAAAAATAATACAATGTAGTGTTGTGCTGTGCGACAAATGAATTAATGATAATGACTCAAATATCGCGATACTTGGTAGTACCACAATACCAAAATAAAACTGCGTAGTCCACTGGTGTTCATCGGTGATTGGTACAGGCTGTTTTTCTTTCGTTGTAGGTTCTATACGACTATTTAGTGTAGTAGCTAAATGTTAAATAGCTAATGCAATCGCTACCACGTGCTGTCTAGAGAGTGCAGCAGAGCGTGCCACGGCCAAGAAATGCTTCAAATAGTTCACCTCTCCCAACCTTGTACAGCTTTCAACAGGCCTATTGTCACTAAAAACTAGTAAATATTGATAAACTATAAAAAATATAAAACTTTTAAAACATTGAATAAATAAAAATATCTCAACAAATAAAAAAAATAAATCAGCACCTATGTTAACACCATGTACTCGATATTGTGCAGTCAGAATATTAAAAATTTCTAAATTAAAACATTACAAATTTAACTCTAAACGACCGCTTTTACTTACTGACTTGTCAGCCGCTCGCAGACGACCATAGTTATAACAACAAAATTCTCGTCGTTGCCTGTTGGGAAAAAGGTTAAAAGGAAAAAAAATTTCCCCATGAAATATAATTTGTTTTCAACGATATTTTAGTTAGCTTAAAAATTCTTGTATAAAATTGCATATGTTATTCTAATAATAGCCCCTTTTTCGTTTAAATGAAAATTCCAAAAAGAGTAATTTAATGGAGAATTTTGCTCTTGAAAGAAAAAGGTGGTTGACAACAAAAGTGAATGCTGTCGCGTTTTATATCTTGGCTCAGCTATACGGTGCAACAATTCTACGTACATAATATCACAGATCGCTTTGCACATTAACGCAGTATAACCGCTTAACATCAATGTTTTTTGGCCATGCAACAAAGGTGCCTATAGCGCCAATGTCATATGGTCAAGCGCGACGTAAAATTATAGACTGCGATTATTACAGTATTATTCATTTTAACTGGTGGTACTATTAACGTTATGTGAGCTGGCATCTGGCCTTCCAAATGTCCAATTCTCGCGATCTTGTCAATTGATGATCAGTTTATCATTACTGCATCCCATTTATCACGCTGCCATGTTTTTGTTCGTTCCTTGGCTAGCTTTCAGTTTCCTGGCGCGCTCATGGCTGGCGATGTCCGGTGTCTCCGTGCGATGGCGTTGAACCGTCGGTCGCGGTAATTCGCTGACCGAGCGTCCTGGTCTCGGCGTTTCTTGCCGGCGTCACCGACGTTTCGACGGCGATTCGGTCAGGCGTCGCACCAACATGTCTTGTCGCTCCTCTGGTGTTGTAGTACGTTTCCGAGTCTGTATGTCTGTCCAGCAGTCAAGGTCGCTCCCTCGTATGTTCGTGAATGTCCCGGTACTGTTCTCGTCGTAGGCACACTAGCTATCTCGTTTCACCAGTGCGCTGGCTACGAGTTCATGATGGCGTCAGATAGCGTCAGCACTGTGTTGGCTGACGTGTTGCGCTGACGGCGCTGATCTGCGCGCGTCGTAGGTGTTGTGGATTACTCGCGCGCGTCGGTCCGGAAAATGATGTTGTTACGCGTCGCTTGAGCATCTCAGCATGTCGTTAGCGACGCGTTGTAGATATTTTGCGATTGATCGCGTCTCCCCGATTGTCCTCGGTCCCTCGGCGTTTCGTGGACAACACGTCCTGGAGCATCGCTGATGTGCGCATTGCTCCTATGGATAACGCTCGAGTACGTCATCATGTTTCGGTGAATGACGTCTTAGCGCCATGTACTGTTTGATAATATCGTAATGCATTGTTCTCCGGGCCTGTTACTTTTTCCCGTTGTTACGCTGCGGATAGTCCCTCGATCTGTTGCCCGGCGACGTGCCCACAGGTATGTCGATGCGACCTGTGTCGACAGTATGCCGTGTATCGACCGTATAGCGTCGGCATTGATGTTTCACGTCCGCAACCTGGGGCTAAATTCACAAAACATCTTACGACAATTTTACGACAAAAGTCTTACGATCACTTTTTAGGTGTCTTATGACATCTAATTTATATGATTCCAACATCATCTGACCAAA
>Ga0209367_1014287_pt1 | contig 10078 bp, 4 predicted proteins | sample WorMetLIZISLAND2_FD_187412 | JGI IMG/M metagenome (GOLD analysis project Ga0209367, IMG submission 187412) | Marine gutless worms symbiont microbial communities from Max Planck institute for Marine Microbiology, Germany - Olavius geniculatus... ...
CTTAACTTCCCTTTGTCGCTGCCCATGAAAATGATATGAACAGCTAGGAATAATATGACAGGTTGTCCATGTGCAGAAGCAATGGTGTTATGACCCCATGGGGCAGAAGGCAACTCTCCCCCTAAATTTTAGCCTGTCAGAAAAAATTCTTCTTGTGGAAAACTGTTTTTCATCACACAATTTTCTCCCATAAATACCAAATTCGGGTCTAAACGTCCCCCATTTTTTGGTAATTTAGGGGCAAAATTAAAATTCTGAGCACCAATAATCTCCGCTGTTGGAAATTTGCAGCTGTCTGTCTGTCATGAAATTGCAACTTCAGCCACTTGTACTTTCTAAACCAATCACTGTCTTGCACAGAAACCTAGTAACAGCAAGTCAGACTAGAATTAACCGATCACAGATCCATTATCTGCCTGGACTAAGGCAACTCTTCAATAAACATACAATGTAAGCCATAAAAAACATACCATCACCCTTTTGTCAATATCTTTGCCAAATACTGATCTTCAAAAATTCTTTCACTAGCAAACTGCCCGCAAAATGTGCAAGTATAGGAATTGTTAAAATTGGCCAATATTTGGCAAAAATATGGACAGAACTTCGGTGAAACACTTTTTTATGGCTCACGTTATACATGTAACAATACTCTTGACGGAGATATGAATATCCCATCTGCACATGGGGCTGGCTATAAACTGAGAACTGAGTCCATTCACTTCTTGGCACAGCCACCGACTCATGTGAGGAGCATCTTAATCAGACAAGAAAAATACACAATGAAAAGCACAAAATCATCCCACTGAGGACACTTGGCTTTTGATCCTGTCATTTCGTGCGCAAAATAAAAGCAAACATTACCAATGAATTTCGATGAAATTTATTCTGGGCACCCAGGCAGGGCCCAATCAAAAATAAGGTGATTAAATTTTGCTGGAAATCTGGAAATTCTTTTGTGGATTTTGGGTCATTTATCATTCTTAACAGAGAGGGTGCAAACTAAAACTGCTTTCAGTTAGCCAGGTGACAGTGGTTTGAGATTGTCCATAAATGTTAACCTGTCTGAAATATTTCCTCATGTCCGAAAACTGTCTTCCAGAAATACAAAATATTAGTCCGAACATCCCTAAATTTGGTAGAACTTAGGGGCAAAGTTGAGCATCCATTATAATTTCCTCTTGTTGGAAGTGTGAAGCTGAAATAAATTACTTCCACTACTTTATCCGATGACTTCCAGTTAGAGCTATAGCTAGCTGGCGGGCTGGCGGTCATATCGGAGTGAGATGCCATTGGTCCATAGAGCCATCAGCTGGTTCTCAAGTTCCGAGATTCTTGCATCTTTCTCTCGCAGTTCCGCATCTTTGCGAGATAACTCGCTGCGCAGTTGCCGAATCAACTAAACATCACGACACAAACTGCTTAATCATCTAAAGATAAAGGTACTCAATAATGAGCGTAGGGGCTGGAGCTGATCCGGGTCTTTAGGCAGTCAGCCCGCAGGTGACATAGGCATAAACCCAGTGGTAGGCTGCCATTACTTTCCACCAGGCCCACGGTTACATTCCCAGCGAGACAGCATCACCGCCCTTTGACCGGTACCAAATTATACTGCTTGGTGACAGAGGCACATGTGTGTGAACAACTTGCCCAGAGTCGTTACCTGGCAGTGCACCGGGCGAGATTCAAACCGGGAACCTTTTGGTCACCAGTCCGGCCTGTTACTGTTATACCACCAAGTCACAAACAAAATCATCTAAACACCCTACAATATATACAACTAAATTAACTTAAGTACATACGTTTTACTATTTCAACAGCGACAGACACATGCAAATATACAAACACCTGCACAATACGAAGTATAAAAGAAGCCAGCACACGACGACTAAAATCATACTAAGGCAACAAACAAAACCGGGACTGTAATGATAAAATGGTGTAATTAATACACATTATTAGCAGGAACTAAGGAACAATTATCAGCTAAGTGGCTTAAGCCCAATATATATCTTTCCTTCCATCCGCCATTTCTCTCTTTCCTCTTTGTATCCATTTTCTGGCAAGTTCCTTCTCTAAATCCAGCCACGCAGCATTGCATTATGCTCAACGGTGCTATTGTTGACTGGAAAATATCCGATGCCCGAAATTATAAAGAAATTAGCAAAATCTGACATTGTGGGAAAATGTTTATAATATAGGTTAAGGCTTAGATGTGCTGTCCGGACAGCAAGCCATACAGGGGCAGGGGGAGGTGTTAAAAAGTTTTGAGCCTCGACATATATAAGACTAAATAATTTGTTATTCTCTATGCATCAGTAAAAGTACCTTCCTTCCATACTCGCGTGAGCATGTTAAAAATGTGACTCTGTTGTTAAGTAAGTAAGTAAGTAAGTAAATGATTTATAAAGCACCAAAGTCTCAGAAAGAATCAGGGCGCAGTGTTAATTTATGATGTCATACGGACCAATGCGTATACGTGCAGAGTACGCAGTGCACGTGAAAAAAATCTCTACGTCATCTATTACAGCATTCTACGCATATATGCACCTGGGCAATGCAAATGCCTCTTAACAGTTAAATTGTGCCTTCTAAGTTACTTACTTATTAGCTTTTGGATGACAATGACACTCTACTGCTAGACTGAAACAGCCAAAATAACATGCCTACTCTACAAACCATGGTCAGTTATACCTGGATAAAACAGAAACTGAAAGTAAATGTAAACATTGGAAAACCAGACCTCGTCATCCGACAAGAATATGCTTCCATGCAGCAGGTCAGCGGCTGAAGGACGAAGTAAAGGGTTAACGTGGGTTAATTCACTCACACAGTCTGCCTGAAATACGTACACATCACCACATAGGGTTAACATAATATGCTCTCAGGTTACAACATTGGTGATATCATCTGGAATCTGCCACTGAGTTTTACAATACGAAATATCCACCGTGGGCCATAAAAAATGTGGCACTTTACTTTTGTCCATATCTTCACCAGTTATTGACTGATTTTCCAAATTCTTTAACTGACACACTCTGCAGACAATTTGCAATAAAGCAATTATTATATATCCTGCCACGCAGTAAATGCATCTCTACACTACCTTGTGAAATACAAATGTAAGCACAAACTAACGATAATGACAAAAATTTAAGTAAAAGAAAAAAACACTTCAGATAAATATTACAATAAATGATCTGTATGACCCTAGACTGTGTTAAGACCCACACAGTCTAGTGCCATACAGACCATTCACGCAATGTTGGTCTGTTTTTTCTCAATTTTACAAAAATGTTTGTTTGTTACTATCGTTATATATGCATATTTCATTGATATTTCACAAGGTAGTGTAGAGACGCATTCATGTTGTGGCGAGATATGTAATAATCACGTTACTGCAGAGTGAGAAAGAATTTTGAAAAATGGTCAATAATTGGCAACAATATGGACAAAAGTAAAGTGCCACAGTTTTGGCCCACCCTGTATAAACTCCGAAACTGACTTGTGTTTCAGTTTAACCCATTTGCTGAGAAGCCCCCAGTGCATGGATGCACACAGAGTGGCCCCATAAACGTAATATTTGGAAAACAAAAATAATCGACTGTGTCAAATTTTATTCCAATCAGTTTAGGGGTTACAATTCTGTGGGGGTTGGATTTTTGGCATTCCCCCTCTCAGAGAAACGAGGTGTTGCCATCAACACCGGACTGGAGTTACCATTCAGCCTGTGATTAACAATGCTGTCACAATGACACAAGTATCAAATAGTCGGATTTTGGTGAGGAAATGCTGAAAAATATTCCCATGAGTCCAGTGAAACTGGCATTGACCAAGATAGTAAAGTGACAAAACTGACACCTTTCTGGGGTGGTTGGAAGTTAAAATATTGTAATGTTGCAAATTCTCTGCTATGTCCAATGGTAAAGGAATTTTTTTTAATTCTGAAAATCGGCCAATATCTGACAAAGATATGGACAAGAATTTACAGTCACGTTTCAATGTAACAACACGGCAAAACTGATATGTGATTTTTTGACAGCAATGTCACAACCTCAAGCGGCCAGCGCTGTTTAAACTGGTCGTCAAGGTGACCGCGACGAACATCACGTAAACAATCGTATCTTTCAGACTCTGTTGTGAAAGGCCGATACAGCTCATACAGAATCATACCCAGACTATACATGTCCGACTACACACACAGACAAAAACATCATGTCTGGAGTGTTATAAGTGAGTGTTAAACGATCGTATCTCTCCGATTCTGTGCTGCGTCAACAAATATGGTTTGACATAAATGTCCAAAACAGAGTTATTGGTTGATTTTTAACAACAGACAGATGGAGAGAAAAGCAATTAGTTTAAACGGGGCACATTGGTACTCAGCCACGACCAGCTACTTCGACTAACGCTACTGCTTAGTTCATAAGTTAAGTCAGTAAGTAAGTAAACTCGTATGATGCACAATGTCAACAGGTGGCTTAGTGGACAGTGGGGTAATGGGAAGGTGTCAGACTTACGACTGAATGGCCATGGGTTCAATTCCCGATCGGAACGTTATCAAGCGGTTACTAATTGGATGGGTGATTGTCTAAGGACAGGTAAACTATCTCGGTATAAAACCAACACCAATGTCAACTCAGCCTTCCATCCCCCTGGGGTAGGTAAACTGAGTACTGACCTGTCTGGCTGGGGTTAAAGTGGGGCACGTTCACCTCTGTCAGGTGGCAGGTAACACTGTGTGATCCCATATGACAGGTGACGCTCCATAGCTCTGTGAAAGGTTTCCTATTAAGAGCTATACACCGCTTTTAACTTTTTTTAGGAAACCCACTGAATTGGAGGTAGCAAATATAAATTAACAAATACTAATGAGATATGACCACAAATTTTTCGAAAGCTAAATAATGAATTTTTTTTGACAGCTATGGTATCAGGCGTGTGTTGAAGCTAACCTTTGAGCTATGTTCGATGCTCTTAAGCTGTTCTGGAGCGCTGTAGAGCAGTGTCCCAACATCATGTGTCAGATTGTCTCTTATACTTGCACCAGATATATCAGCATCACCACCGCCTGCTTTATAATCAATCACTCAATCAAATCGGGTTTTTAAAGAGGCCTATGTCATACATACTGCTGCTAGATCCAGTACACCGCAGGCCACTTTACTTTTGTCCATATCTTTGCCAAGTATTGTCCGATTTTCAAAATTCTTTCACTGGCACACTCTGCGGACAATTTGCAATAACGTGATAATTATCCATCCCACCACACTATAAATGTGTCTCTACACTACCTTGTGAAATATAAATGTAAGGAAAAGTTAACAATAATAACCAACATTTAGATAAATTTAACCTAGATAAATTAAAATAAACACTTTGGACCAACATTGCAAAGTGATTTTGCCTAATAATAAGGTGAAATATAATAACAAAGCATTAAGTGATTAAGTTGATGGACCTGTGGCTTGCGTCTGTTGTGTAGCTCGGCGCCATAATGCAAGTCGTGAATGACCAAAGTCACCGAGCTTTGCACACGGATGATGTTCCCAATCATAAGTTAGGAACACGTTCTGAGGCTGATACAATGAAAACCAACTGTACTAAGCAACAGTACGACAGATAAGTGCATGAAACGTTCAAAAGCCTGAATTCCGACACCAGGGCACATAATCAAAGAACAAGAAGCCCAGGTGTCGCTAGGGTGGGGCTGACCATACTGGTTCTCACTGACCTTAGAGGTCATACAAGGTCGATGATTTTTACATCATCTGAAAGGGCGTATGCCACTTCTATTAGTGATTAATAGTAACCTTGGCCCTATCTTGCACCGTTTCCGAGATATGGCCACTTAGAGCTTGAACCATTCAATTCCAAATGCGTTACGGCCCTTCAAGGTCATCCAAGGTCATTGATTTATTAAAGCCAATATGTGACTTCCTATTAGTGATCCATAGCAACCTAAGCCCTATCTTGCACCATTTAGTCACAGTACATCTGTGATGGACAGATAAACAGACGACAACCACAACAAAGGGCCAACCTTGAAGCTTACATCTTAGTGGTCGGCCCAAAAATTGGTAAGTTTCCACACCAGAAAAGGCTTCACCAAAAGACTGGATTCACCCCAGTAAGTCTAACGGAATCAGCTGTCAACAAAGAGACCCATCTCTGATGCTTATCTCAGTCTTTTCAGATTACCCTGAAAAACATTCAGCGAACTGGCTTCAACTGTTTTCTCATTGAAACTCTTCCAGATATTGATAACTCGTTCTGAGAAGAAAATGAAGGCGTAAGGCAGTTCTAACTCTTCTATTCGTAAGTTTCAACAAATGGCCCCCTGTTGTAGTATTTATACTGAATTCAAAGAAGGTGCACACAAAAGAGGAAGTGGGTATACCTTGAGGTCTCGGTGAAGAAGGCTCTGTGAGTGGATGTATTGAACACCCTGTAGAATCTGTCTGAACAGTTGCTTGTTGATGCCAGCATCAACATCTGTTGCAACACACACATGCAACTACATGGTGAGTCAAAACAAAAAAAGCCCAACTAACGCAAATGGGAACGTGCAACAGCAGTGCATGTTTGAAAGCCCAGTAAAACAAAATCAGTTGCCAGAGGGCGCCAGACGACCGGCGGCTAATTATCTATAGTGTTTTTCTTGTACTCAAAAGAGGGCGTGACCTGTCTCGCTCTGCCAATGCCGTATCGGCTGAAAATCGCAAATTTCCCCCAAACCCCTCTCATTTAGCACCTTCATTCGAGGTGACCCCCTTCGAATTTATGGAAAAGCTTTTCAATTCCTGAAACTAGAATCTTCTAGGCAGCCGATAGTGAAAATTTGGTAATCCTAGCTTGCACTGTTTTTGACTGATCCACCCATGTGACGGATGGACAGATGGACGGACAGACAGAACTGCGATGGCTAAGACGCACTACAGCAGCAGCTGCTGTTGCACATAAAAAACACATACCAGATTTTGCAACACAACTTCCAACTATCGAGCAATTTAAAATTTTTTGAAGATCTACTTTAAATTCTCTGAAGGCTCCAGTTGTACACTGCATCTGTCCTGTTGTATGCAGTCAGCCGCTGACTTCTCTCGACGAAATTTCTGCCACTCTGCACCTATTATTTGGAACAGCCTTCTGTCGCACATTTTACTGTGTAACTCTGATGGTGTATTCAAGAGACTTTTGAAAACACTGTTCACTGCCTAAATGACTGTCACACCGTGCTTGTGTAGGTCTGCATACGATGCCATATAAATATAATTACCATTAACATTACCAGTACACAATCTGCCACCACCTGTGTAAGTAAAACTGCATGTCAGAGATTTTATAGTGAGTGAGTGAGTGAGTAGGGTTTAACGTCCCACCCGACACAGTACAGGTCATTTTGGGGACGGCCTTTCCAGGCACACAAACACATAATAACGGAACAGTAAGTTTTATAAGAGATTTTATATGTTTGGTGACCCTGATCGTGACCTTCTCAGCTGAAAATCGGCCAACTGATTACTTCTGATCTGGGGAATGATCACAAACTGTGCTTTGTTTACCAGCGAGCTTGTTGTAACAACGCATTTCACGACATCACCGTTACATCACAATTAGCAAAAACATTTAACGAATGACCAAATTCTGCTGAAACATTTTGAACCGGTATTCTTTCAGCTACGGCTTCTAGAAATTCAGTGTAAAATTGTCCTATGACTGAGCTATGAAAGAAAAGGTGTTTTTATATGAACACAGCGAACAATACAATACCAGAAGGCCGAGTGAGTGTCCGGTTGCGCTGTTCCAGCCAATGCTTTAACGTCTCACTGCACAGTTCCATCTGAATGTATAGCATTAGCTGCAGTCGACGCTGTGAACAGACATCAGAACACTGATATTCTAATGCCTAGATCTAGCAACGCTGGTTATAAAAAAGTTTAAAGGTTGTGCATAGAGCTCTTTGTAGAAAAACTATCACAAAGCAATGGAGCATCACCTGCCATATGGGATAATGCAGTGCTACCTGTCACTCAACATGGGTAAACACACCCCACCTTAACCCCAGACAGACAGGTTTATATAGCGCACTATCATTTCGAAGAAATCTCTAGGTACTCAATTTACCTGCCCTGGAAGGATAACAGGCTGAGTTGAGCTCGGTGGTTGGTAATATATGAGATGGTTTACTTGTTTACTTTACAGACAGTCATCCATTCAAGTAGTAGTAGCTGGACTTTAGCATAAAACTGATAATAAAAGAACTTGCCCAGAGCTGTCATAAACAATGAGTAGATAAGACACGGATAAAAATAACTAATAAAAAGACTCTGATATTTTCTAAGGGTTTATATTAAAGCTGTCAAATTAACACGTAATTGCATTAATAGACTAACAAGCATTAAAAAAATTGATGCGCATTAAAAAAAATTAAAGCACATGCGTAAATTTATTTATTTTATTAAATTCTATGAAGAAAAAGTTCCCATATTCCGTTAAACTGTGGTTATTTGACAATCAAATGAATTCAAGTAACTAAACTGTAGTTGTCGTTCCATCACTATTGTAAATAAATATTATTTAGATGACACATGACAGGGTAATAGATTTCTATGCTAGCAGTGACATCAATTATTGTTGAAAAATGTGTTTCTATTTGCTTTTTAACTTTCTATATACAGGCATCAGGCAACGCCCCCAAATGTCACAGGGATGTGCAAAAATAAAAAAAAAACCCTTATTTTGGAAGTTCAGGGTCTTTTAAAGACATCGATGTTGATGAGACTAAAAAGTTCATCACTAGTGCTTGTTGCGATAGGCAGCATGCCCATGCCTATCTGCAACCGTTTTCATGAAAGACTGGCCCAACAATGGTAAAATAACAACTTTTAGGGCGGTACCGCTCTTTGATGCCCTCAGGCGCAGGTTTCCTTGAACCTAGAAAATCGAGATTTTGACCGTCAAAATCTACATTTAATGCCAAAAAATTTCATATGCAGATTCTCCGTGTCTCAATTGATTTCAGAACAATTTGCTCTTGAAATGTGTCTCGCAGCCCAAAATAGCGAAAAAATTCATAAAAACCCCTATTTTGGCGTTCAAGGTTGTCCAAGGTCACTGAATTCGGTGACAATCGAAAGCCAGTGTATGACTTCCTATTAGTGATGAACCTAGGCCCTAACTCGCACCGTTACCGAGATACAGTGACTTATTGACTAAAAATTGCAAATTTTTCCTACCCCCTCTCATTTATCGCCCTCATTCGAGGTGACCCCCTGAGAATTTATTGAAAAGCTTTACAGTTCCTAAAACTAGAGTCTTCCATCCAGCCGACAGTGAAGATTTGGTGATCCTAGCTTGCACCGTTTTTGACTGAATCACCCGCGTGACAGACAGATGGATTGACAGACAGAATTGCGATGGCTAAGACGCGCTAAAGCATTAGCTGGTTTCACGCGTAAAAAACATCTTTCGTTACTCTGTTACGGCAAATGTAAAATAACGAAAAAATTTTTGTTAAAAATATCATCTTACTGGACGAGTGGTCCATGCACTGGCTGCAGCAGCCGGATGCCTAGCGACGAACGGCTGCCTAGCAACAGATGGTTGCCTGGCAACGAGAGAGAGCTGTGACTCTGCAGTCGCAATGGTAGTCTGTGACGTGTCTTTAAACTGCACGAAGTCGTCATCACTGTCATCAGGGTCATCGTAATCGATTCCATCATCTTTGTTATATCTCCGGTGTGCAGAAGTAAAGTTCTCAACATCTGACAAAACAGATAACAGTGTCAGTGGCTGCTATCCCTATACCAGGTAGGTGCAGCTAGCACCCAGTGAAAGTTGGGGGGAAAATTTTTGTTATGGGTGTAGATCAAAACTTTCCCGCTATTTTTCATTGGGCTATTCACCCCTTAACACGATTTCCCTCTCCCCCTATTTTTACTGGGCAATCAACACCCTTAACAAAACTTTCCCCTGAGTCCAGTTTTTACTCCCCCCTGTTTTTCATTATAATACCATTAACGAAACTTCCCCATAGAGATGGGAAGAAGCGCAAGGGGAAGGAGAGGGAGTCCGGGGA
>Ga0209367_1014288_pt1 | contig 10078 bp, 5 predicted proteins | sample WorMetLIZISLAND2_FD_187412 | JGI IMG/M metagenome (GOLD analysis project Ga0209367, IMG submission 187412) | Marine gutless worms symbiont microbial communities from Max Planck institute for Marine Microbiology, Germany - Olavius geniculatus... ...
AGCTGAAGACATACATTTTTGCGAAATATTGATGACAAAATGTATTCAGCACATTAGAGATCTTTTTGAGTATGCGCTATATAAATTTACACTTTACTTACTTACTTACTTACTTACAGCAGTATCGATAAAGTTCTGCTCCAGACCAATGCAAGCTGTACCAGTCACTTCTTGACTCTTCAAACATTCCTAAACTTCATCTGGTATACGCACTGCTGCATGACAGTCAAACCTTGTAATAGACCGGCTGTTGGGGCCCACAGATTAGGATAGATGGAATTTTTTTTACGTTTTTTCAATTCATTTTAACATGTATTACGCTTGGTCTGCTTTCCCCAGGTAGTGCAAAAGCAGACATTGGGTGAGGTGGAAACTAAAACACCTATTTAATAGCCAGTTGTGTCAGAAATATTTCTGCCAAAAATTATTAAAATCTGCTGATCTTTTTCAAAGTTACGATCAATAATGTTGAGGATGTTTTTTTCAGGTTTTCCATTTATTTCAACACATATTTCGCTTGTTCTGCTTTCCCTATTTAGTGCAGAAGCATACATTGGGTGAGGTGGGAATCGGAACAGTCGTTTGACGGCAAGTTGTGTCAGGAATATTCTTACCAAAAATTATCAAAATCTGATAATTGGTTTTCAAGTTACAGTCAAAAACGTTGGAGATGTTTTTTGAGACACAGTGTACAACTGGAAGAACAAAGATTAACACAATCACAACTAGTTACTAGAACAGAGCTATAGTTAATTAATCATCCAGTTAGCCACCCACCCTTTTAGCTCAATCTCAAGCACATCCTTAAGTCCACTGCAGAAAATAAGACTATAAAAATACAGATTGTCAGACAAATCACAATTACACACACTAAAACGTTTTTATTTTCCAAGGCTATTAACAATGACTTCGACCTACTAAGCAATTTCATCTTAAACTCATGCAAGGTACTGATGTTGCAGTGCAGCATTAGGGTCTCCAATACCAATGCTTTTTGGCTGGTATTTCGGTATTCAAGAAAAGCAATGCACTGGCATTGATACCGGTATTTCATTCAATGACACTGTTGATGAAAAAATCTGACTGGCAGAAGACAGCAGTTGTAAATAATAACTATGTAGTGTATCTTTTATTATACTAATACTTCCCAATCTATATATCCTTAAAAACGAAGTCACTTAATGATTTATCTGATGTTAAGCGTTAGAAGAAAGTTAGTTACTGACCTAAGAAAACATCGGTACGTGACATTTGGGCGCCGCCGTTTTGGCGCTCACCATGTGGGCGCCGGACGTTTCGGCACTGTGCTCAGTGGCGGCGCCAGCTTTTCATGAGTGGGGAGGCCAAAGGAGGGGGGCCGAGACATGTGTAAGGGGGCCACACTTTTTCATTTCATACTTTAACACCCCCCTTCCTTTTCTTATCCTTGTTACATTTAGGCTGTCATCCAATATTCCTACTTATTGGGTGTGGGTGATCAGTTTCCAAAGCACATAAAATTTTTGAACTTTTCCATTAGGGCAGGCAAAGGTTCAACAAAACACCAGACCCCTAGACCAAGCAATTGCTTTTTGGCCAAGGGTGGTGCCAAAAATTCAAAAGTGGTGGTATAAATAATATATATGCGAGGAAGCGAGCAGAAAAAAAATTGATACCACCAATTTTTGTCTAATTGAGTACGTCTAGAACCGTTTTCCCTCACATTTCCCTTACCACTCTGAAATTCCCAGAATTTTCCAAATTTTTCAGGTGAGTACTGAGTAGTCACCGTGTTATTTTATACGGTGCCAAAACGACCCAAAAGCATATGAAGGCGAATAGCATTTGTCCTCTCATCACTTAAACCATTTCACTAACTACCTCTTTCCTTTAGCTATAACATAAACACTATAAACTCTCCCGTCGGATCCAAGCCTGGAGATTAACCCATTTTGTGGTAAAATATTGTACTTTTTGGAACAGCGATACATTTTGCTTGACACTTTAAGGGGTGTTTACTAAGGCCTAACTTTCTACTGCAATGATTTTCAACCGGGGTTCCACGGAACCCAAGGGTTCCACGAGCATATGCCAAGGGTTCTGCAGCTGGTCAGTAAAAAATAAAAAAATAATTTAGCACGCGAAATTACGTCAAACCAAGCCATTAAAGTGTAGCCCCCTATGCACCGATCATGCTTAGTTCCAAATTAGCGCCTCTAACCGTCTACTTTAGCATGCAGTGTTGAATATTTTTGTTGTTGTTAACAAGGCATTATCAGAAATGAAAAAGAAAAGAAGAAGAACGTATTGATTAGGGTTATGGTTACAAAATCGTTCGGCCATTTACTTAGTTAATTAAATTCTTTGAAAACTCAGCTAATGAAAATTAAAAAGACTCGTAGGCCTGTATTTCCCAAAAGTGTCCACGTGATAAATTTTCACGGTTGGTGGCAGGGCTAAGCAGCCGTCGACGACCGCCTTGCTCATCGTGTTTGGAATACAATAACATACTACTGCCTATTAATGCGGTCAAATTTCATATTGGTCATCTTTGTCTGCTTTGTCGTCCTCATGACGCCTCTTCCTTCAGTGCCCTGTTAGGGAAATGAGTCCGGAGACACCCCGTAGCTTCATCCTCGCGTACGTCGCTGGACTCATGGATCAATGCGCATGGGGTTCCGTGAGTGATCTTCACGCTTGCGTAGGGTTCCGCAGCAGCAAAAAGGTTGAAAAACACTGTTTTACTGTATAGTCTGTTTCGACACACTTTAATTGCATAGATGTAGATTAGTCTGAATACTGGTTTAATGGTTGACAGTTAACAGGTGGGCTATCACAGGTTTACAAAAGCATTAAAGTAGAAAATATCTGATGTATAGGCTTCTTATGAAGTGTTAGATCTACCTAGCCTATGACGCGTCCCATGGCCAAACTGCTAGCATCAGCAACCTGGGATCTGTAAGCAAAAATTTGTTAACAGTATGTTTCAGACGTAAGACCCAGATCATTTAATGTTTAACGGGTTTTTAAAAAGATCAGATTATGGCTTTTAGCAAGTATCGTACATAAAAGACCATTACTGTGATTTTTGTGTTTTTGGGTGCCAAAACGGTCATCTCAAATGTCCTGCTCTGAGAAAACAGAGGCCTAATGTGTTTAGAGTGTTATCTCCCAGCGACAAGCGTAGCTTAGGGCACAAAATTTCTCAGAGCTCTGCAAATGCTCTTTCTGCTTCTATGGACGTCACTTTGAAGATGATTAAGTAGGCCTAGGTAGTCAAATGTAAGCTTATGACTGGTGCAAAGTGACTGTAACTCAGTGACCCTTGCTGTCCGCAGAATCTCTCGCTAGGTAGACCGGACGTCGGTTAGTCGGGCGACACTGCAACTTCATCTAGCATCCCAAGTTCCCAACCACCCACACATCCCTAGCAGCGTGCAATGCAGTCTGCACTCCAAGTACAGCCTACACGATGCACGAACGGTGACTTGTAAGCCTAGATTGTACAGCGACGGCGCCTACAGTCACCGGCTAAACAAAGTCACAGATTGATCAGTGTATCACTCTGATAATTTCTAGAATTGCTGATACCAACGACTATGGTATTGAATAGCGCAATACCATATCAATACCAGTGCCATTTAGGCCGGTGTCCTGGTATTCGGTATACCGGTATTGTAGGCCCTAGGAGCCATAGTCTTTCTCCACAATAGAGACACTACACCATGCTTGGTATACTACTTTTTTGAGACACAACATGTGCATTTTATATGAAAACTGTAAAATACATAACACAAAATACAATCCCACCTGCACAACTTTGAGTTCGGCAATTTCCATCAGTATGGAATACTTCTGAGCAACGGCGAGATGACGAATGAACAACACTATCCATTGACTGACGTTGGTCGACATCGGCCAACGCAGCCAGTCGATCATGTGACAAACGGCAACTAGAACGCTACGCTCGGCAACCACCGGACTAGAGGCGAGTTCCTGAATCTGCGACGCCACAACGTTCTCTGGGAGAAACCGTGCCAGAGCTGTCAATGCCAGGGATGAGTCTCCCGGCTGTGAGATAATGTCAAACACCTCACGGACACTTTTCTCCGCGGCGGCTAAATCTCTTCGCCAGACTGCACTGAGCAGCATACCCACCGTCTCCTGAACATCGCGGACAAACGATCGAATCTTGCTCGGCTCATTTGGACTGATATATACACTGACGGCATCAAGCAGTGATGAACAGAACCAAGATGAATCCTCACCAGATGGAATGCAAAGTGGGTGTTCAAGCAGCAACATGCAGAAATCATTCACTGTCCTCCAGTCCGCATGCGCTCGCACAAAGTTTGATGCCTGGGTCCTGATGAACCCACACAGCAGTTCATACTTGGATGACCCAGAGTGCTTCACAAGCACCAGGCCAGTGTGAAGTAGCCACACAGCATCGGCTGGCTGGTTGAACTCACCAAACATGATGTTCCCAACGGCTGTTGTGTCGAAGTAGCTGACAAAATGTTCCAGGTTGTTGCGTGCCCACTCGTGAAAAATCTCCCGACTGGAATTCGCTGCCAGCTTGGACTCATCACGTGCTATCTGTTCCGTGCAGTATCTCAGCATAGCATAGATAGATTCACGAGACCGACAGCCAGGAGTACCAGCATGTATGATACGACTGATCGACACCTTCTTTGCAGTGTTTGTTTCCTTCGACCTCAAGATGTTTGCATAGTGTCTTTCCATTAGCGTCTTATCCTACAACGAAAACCGCACATCGGCTGGCACTCAACTTACTCAGTAAAAATCAACTTGTTTATTTAACTAGCTAGGCATTTAACCACACTTCATAATTTTTCTATCCTTAGTGTAGCAGTACTTACTAGCAAAAAAGCATCATGCATTCTGTATATCAAAAACATGCACAATGCACATTCTATTGGATTATGGACACATCTAAGATGTAAAGTGCAAAAATGCAAAACTGACAGCAGACAAAATCTGAAAATAATAATATGAAAATACTGAATAAAACAAAGGTAGAAACAACAACCGAGAATTATGTAAATTATAACTAAGGTGCAAATCCAGCCAGTAATAGCAATGACTTTGTGCCAAGCCAACTGAAAATACTTTCACATTTTCTTTCGTATGCACACGTTGTCGATTTTGCCCGTTCACAGTTCCACGTTTTATACAAATCTCTGCAGCCATGGATATATCCATAGTATAGCAGTAATAGGTCCATAGTAAGTACGGTAACCTTATCAAATTCAGCGAAACGTACCCGCACCATAACAATTTACATGACGCGCGCAAACGTGCAAATGAATTTCGTTATTTTCGTTACTCCTTGAGCTCTGTTAGAACCGCCAGGGACTTTGCATATCTGCACACTGTTTACGTTTCCGTATTCTACCATTACCGATGCCTATTACAAATATTAAACATATTTTACTTCTGCCCCAAAATTAGGGAAAACGTTCAAACAACAGAACAGAGTGCTACACTTACTATGCGTCGCTTAATAAAGAATCTCTCCCTTATCAACACCAAAATATCAACAAAACCTACATCACGCCTCGTCGTCTACCGCGACCGTCATCATTTTCTACCGATAAATAAGTAAAATTTCTCATTAGCTCTTTTGGCCGACCGTTAGCTCACGTCTTTGGTAGGTACGATGTGCCGTTTGTCTGTCGTCTGTAAGGCATGTATTGCGGCTAAACGGTTGGTCTTACCAAAAACTTATTACACGATCAATTAGCCCGGTGTGACGGCTCTTAGCTTGCAAAATTTTAGCGTTCTAGTAGAACAAAGGTGGGGTAAAATGTGCTTTTTAACTAATACGTCGCCTTATCTCAGAGACGGTGCAATTAAGATGGGGCCAAGGTTGCAATGCTGTTAATCACTAATAGAAAATCTCACTAGTCAATTTCAGATGACACGAAAATCGTCGAGGGTTATTGTGCACTCTGACTCTGCTACGCCAGCCTTACGATATTGTGGCTAAACAGTACGTCGTAAAAAGTCGGCAACGTTACTGTTGGATCGAATGATGACAAATTTTTAATTTCTATATCCTGTCAGTAATGATTATGTTTCTATCTGCAGCGACCGTAATTTTGAATGCAACGGTGCAGCCTACAGCCATCAACCACGTGCGCCAAATTACCATACAGCATTGAATGTAGAGTTTGATATAGCACTCTCACCATAATGTGTAGGCATATGGGTCTGTACTCACTCCGGGAAATCGCTTTCTTTCCCCAACCAGAAGACGGTCGCCTTCGGATATAAAAGATATACGGTCGGCCCACTCTTCGACAGCTGGGTTTCTTTTGTTTCTTTTTATAATTGTTGTTATTTTAATAGTTTTTACTCGCGCCGTGATGTTGCGACGTACGACTGTATGTTGTGGATTGTTGTCTGTCAGCAGGCCCGTCGAGAGCCACAGCGGGGCCCGGCCAGGAAAACATTTTTGCGAGGCCCCTCTGGGTAAAAAATTTTTGAACTTTTTTTCTTATAATATTGCATTCGGATGTATTTTATATTTTTGAGCGACGGCGGGGCCCCCAAACGTCGCGGCCCGGGCCCTATACCCCATACCCCACCCTCTCGACGGGCATATGTCTGTCTGTCGATCGGTCTGAGTGTCCGTCCGACCGAGCATACCAACAATCTTATTACGTTACTTGACATCTATCATGCTTATCTGATGTGACAATTACACTTTTAACTGCTGACTTCATAAACCAATTTAACTAGTTTTTGCACGGTCAAGTACGAGCATGTACAAGAAGCCCAGCTGTCGCTAAGATAGCCGACCGTAGTGTTTGTCAGTGATCTTTAAGGTCATCCAAGGTCAGTGATTGGCAGGTAATTTGAAAGCCAATATGCGATTTCCTATTTGATTAATAGTAACCTTGGCCTTAACCGTTTTCGAGATATGGCCAGTTTTCCCTTGAAAAACGCACATTTTTCTTATCCCCCTCCATTCAAACCCCAATTTGAAAATGTTTCCCTTACACTAGATGGCTGAAATTTTGCACGCCCGAGTTTAACACATATAGCTAATTATTCGTGTAAAAACTTTTTTCCTTAGACCTACCTGTTAGCCACATCTGTTACAGACGGACGGACGGACGGAGGAACGACAACCATGCCAATAGCTTCGATTAGCTCGACCGTTACTAAAGCACGGTCGGCTAAAAACGCTATGTTTTGTGATAGACGTGCAATTAATAGGCCTACGTATTTTTTTCGGCGAGTGTGCCAGTGGACAAATTTTGCCAATCGATCAACAACATATAGCAACGAGAAGCCCAGCTGTCGCTAGTGTAGACGCGCTACAGCCTATACAGTTTCTGTTGCTGTACTGACTTTGAAAATTATCCAAGGTCGATAATTTTTATCTTATCCGAAAGAGTGTAGAACTATGCGATTTCCTATTAGTAATCAATACCAACCTTGGCTCTCCGAGATATGGTCAGTTTTCCGTTGAAAAAGGCACATATAGGCCTATATAGGCCTATTTCCTACCCCTCCATTCAACCCCAAATTTGAAAATATTTTCTTTGCACCGCATCCCCCAAATTTTGTACGCAGAGAGCCTCGGCGCACGGCTAATTGCTCCTGCAAAAGTGTCCCCCTAACACCTAGGCCTACAGGTTAGCCAGGGTACATCTGTGACATACAGACAGACAGAAGAGAACACACGACAACCCGTGCCATAGAAGCGCTATAGCCTACTGCAGCATAGCTGTAGCGCGTCAAAAATGATATGAAAGTCCTTAGACATCGACCGCCGCTTCTTACGTTATGCACGCATTATCGTCAAGTTTTTTTTGCTGTTTAAGCCAAAAGTTACTCCGACAGTGTTTATCGATATTTCACTCCATAATTACTGGAAATTTTGAGGACAAAATTATTGCACGATATAAGTTCAATGCCGTCCGATACACATAATTTTATTGCGTGATAATTCGTTCATTTCTGAGTTTCTTGCGGCATATTTTTCATCTGAGCGTATCCATACGATGTTATCAGATTAGTGCAATACCCTACGTCATAATAACTGTTGGTCCAAAAAGTAGGCCCGCCGGCCAGCCATGCAAGCATGTAGCAAAAAGAATTTCAAAGACATGGTTACTGTAAAGTATATCAACATCAACACTGATAGACACAATTTTTAATTACGTGCTTTTCGATCACGATCGGCAGTTTATTATCAGAGCGTCAATGTAGGCTTATGCCGTCACATTCCACAGTATACATAATCAATAGGCGCCCTACAGTTCCCGACTGGCCATCCAAGGCCCGTGACAGCGTCAGTGGTCGTGCGAGTGGTCAAGCGGCAGTTCACAGATGAAGCAGCGAAGCGACGAGCACGTGCTGGTCTCCCACGTGCCGCCAACACCCGTCATGGTCACGTGATGTCCAATGGACACGACATGGACACACTGACCGGAAATGCTCCGCCCGGTCATCGGCCAGTTGCCGCGGTACTGGTACATGGTCTGCCAGACGTAGGGACGCAGCTTCCAGACCAGGGGGACGAACGACACGGCCGGATGGTCGAGTTTGGCTCGCTGACCGGCCGTCCAGAACGTCGGACACGTCTCGTGGTCTGCACACATCAACCACGAAACAACCACTCGTCCACTCACATGATGTGACCATTGACCATGCAGTTGTTTGGGCATAATAAGTCCCAATGGAAATTGCAGGGGACAGCTCGATAATCCGAAAATCCGATTGTCGGAAAGTTTTAGGATTCTTTCGTACACACTTCTACGGACGTTGACTCAATATCCACATTTCCTCTCAACTAAGATTAAGGTTAGGGTTAGGGTTGGGGAGAGGGACAGATTTATTGCACAATAGACAGCCGTCAGTGGTCAGTGCTGCCTCGGTTGCCTCGAAGTACATCAACTGCTGCTGCAACTAAAACCCCGCCGTGCCTGTAAAACCCTGGCCGCTTGTTATCTGATCAAGTGTCACTGGACGGTCACGCCTCGGTTGCCTTATAGGGTGTTTACGCGATCCAGCAAACGTCCAGCAAACTTCCAGCAAATGTATTTAAAATACACGTGAATTGCTGGACGTTTGCTGGATCGTGTAAATACCTCATTAGTATGTACAAATTTCCGTTCTACTTAGTTACTTGCTGAGTTATTAACAATACTCAATTTTTAGAGCAATAGGTAAAATTATTTAACTCCACCGATAAAAATAACACATTTCAGAAATTTCGACCAGACTCGACCCGACCCATGTCCATCCCTGCTATACCGTACGTCGTAGGGGGTTAGTAATGATATCGCTGGATAGGGCAATGACGAGTTCCTATCGACTGTCAATAGTGACCATGTCTCTATCTGCAGCTGTTTGGTCGCAATTTTGAATGCAAAATTGCTATCTGCAATTATCACCAGCGTACGCTAAATTATCGTGTCGTATTCTAGTGTTGCTTGTAGCTTTCGAGCAGCTTCAACGTACTGTGTATGGGACTCTGTAGGCCTCACTCTAGAAAATTGTTTTCTTCCTGGCGGCCTTCGGATATAAACGGTACCGTCGGCTCATCATAGCAACAGCTGGGCCTCTTGTATTGTATACTGACCGGCAGCCAAATTAAATCAATCCTAACTACAGTAACTTAGATTTGTCGTTGATTTGTATTTTGTACAACTTGACGTAGGCCTATACAACATTATTCACAAGTTGGACAGCGAGTATACACGATAAGAAAAAGCCGGCAACAAAGCCGCATGCACCATTTTGACATTATTATCGTGCACCTTGTCGTGGTACAACCATTTTCTACTTCTCGTTCAACTAGCAAACCAAGCATGTTAGAAATACTTTGCACTTAACGCGTTATATAAATTTATAGAACTTGTTTACTCAACTTTCTCAGTTACTTAATTAGCTGACGACTTATCCATTACATCCATTACTTTGCGACTTAGATGATTATATTTTTTATCTCTACACTGTGTCCCAAAAAAACATCCCCGACATTTTCAACTGTATCTTGAAAACCAATTATCAAATTTTAATAATTTTTGGCACAAATATTCCTGACACAACTTGCCAT
>Ga0209367_1014290_pt1 | contig 10077 bp, 5 predicted proteins | sample WorMetLIZISLAND2_FD_187412 | JGI IMG/M metagenome (GOLD analysis project Ga0209367, IMG submission 187412) | Marine gutless worms symbiont microbial communities from Max Planck institute for Marine Microbiology, Germany - Olavius geniculatus... ...
GAAGTTACTGTACGCCGGGCCCGGTTAATACTGCGATGGATGACTGCCTGTGGGCAGGTAAACCATCTCGGGATGTAACCAACCGCCTAGGTCAACTCAGCCTTCCATCCCTCCGGGGTAGGTAAATTGAGTACTGGCCTATTTGGCTGGGGTTAAGGCAGGGCGCGTTCACCTCTGTCGGGTGGCAGGTAACACTGTGTGATCCCATATGACAAGTGACGCTCCGTAGCTCTGAGATGGGATCATCAAGAGCTATATGCACCTTTAAATAAGCGAAAAGCTAAACTGCACTCTTAATTCTGCCTAGTGCTGCAGAAGAAGTTGATAAAATATGCCATCGTAGCGTATGCAATTTGCGCATGGTAAATATCACTTTGTGACAGCATACGGACCATGCGTGCAAGGAAGATGTACTTTGCGGAATGCGGATTGCAGAATTTTGAAAAGGTGTATTTTGCGGAATTTCACATGCGGAACGTTCTGCAAATTACACCTTAAGAGTTTTTCTGCATTCCGCAAAATTCAAATAAAATCTAATAATCAACTTTGCGTAGGCTTAAGCTTACATTTGAATCTCGAATCGACATCGGCACATCAAAAATGACACGGTCACGCAGTCGGCAAAGTAATCAAATATTGATGTCTTCAACTTAACTGTTAAAATGCCTTCAAATCTGTTAACTCACTAGCATAAGCCGGCACATCAGACATGAATGCAAGGTCACCTCAAGTAGCCTAGGCCCAATCTGCAAACAATTCCTGAGGCGGCGCAAAGACCGAGTCGCTTGCTCAGGTAATTAGATAGCCTACTCTGTTGTTTCATCTGACCGACCGACAGCCGTGAAGGCACGATCACAGATGGCTACAGTAATCAACTCAAATAGGCCTACGAAGTGATTTTTTGTACGTCACATTAGTTTTAGAAACGTTTCTAGTCGAATTTTAATTCTTTAGAGAAGAAGTTAGAATGAATGTTTTAGGATAAAATCTGATAGAAGCTAACGATAAAACGTTAGGCCTACCAAAACAATGATAAAAATTAGCCCATCTCTTCCTGCAAAACACAAAAAGGCTTGTGAGCATGGTGGTCGAGCGCTACGTAGAATTGTACACTTGTTCAATTGACATAACTCAACAACAACGACATTTTCCGCAATTTTAATTCCGCAAAATACACCTTTGCGAGATTCCGCAATCTGCATTCCGCAAAGTACACCTTCCCGTGCGTGCGCACGGTAAATATAATCATTGAATTAGAAAAGAGACATTCAGACCAAAACGAACAGTGTGACATGACAGCCGGAAAAAAAAATTCGACTGAGTATTGGATTATTTCACCATAACGCAAGACGCAAAACTACGTAACAATAAAAATCACTAAATAGCAACAAGTGTCACAACTGCCATCATCATGAATAAGAACGAACATTATTACCATGGCAGCTTTGAATTGTAAGCAAAATAAATAAATATTATACCATATATTATACACAAACTACAAATGTCAACAAAAAAAAGACTGGTGTTAGGCACACGGCCGCCGGCCGTATTACAGTGGGCGACTTCACTTTTTGACTTAGACTTTCGCTGAGACTTTTCGCTGAGCGAAAGCTAAAGCTGAACGCTAAAGTCTGTACTTAGACCACAGTTCAACTAAACTTTGGTCTAAGTCTACTGACTTAGACTAAAACGATTAAAAATGGCGGAAAAACAGGTAAACCTAACAGGAAATAAATCAACCATTTACGCTTGCACTTGCTTATTTGATTGCGCCGCGCGCGCAAATAACATAATTACGTAACATCTGACGTCATTGCATATTCATTACGGCGTTTATTTTTAATACCAGGTTGCTTTAATTTACTAAACTATCCGTATGCATAGGACTGTAAATAGTCGCCATGTTTTCGCTCAGCTAAAGTCAAAAGTTGAAGTGGATTCAGGCTCAGCGAAAGTTAAGTTCTAAGGGCTAAAGCTATCTCTTCCATGCAAATCGAACCGACTTTAGCCAGGTCAGTTCGGCTCAACTTTTGTCTAAGTAGGTACTTTTGGACTCAGCGAATCGCTGAGACTTTCGCTGAGTCTAAACTTCGGTCTAAGTAGGTGAGTTTAGGCTCAGCGAAAGTCTAAGTCAAAAAGTAAAGTCGCCTATTGTAAGCTTACCTATAGGCCTACAGCATGACATGGTAATTATTCATTTCAGCATGAATGTGCCATGGTATTGAGAGACGGCAAAACTTCAGGCCATTTGGAGTACCGTGTATTATTTGTTAGATATGGCACTTTTCCACCAATAAAAATTGGTAACTCTCGCTATGTAGACCAATTCACATTTGTTCATAAATAGCCTGAGCAATAGCCAATCAGTGGCTATCACAGCGTGGCCACTACTGTCGGCAGCCTAACTGCACGGCTAGCTTGCCGGCTGCCGGCACGCTATACACGACGATAATCGAATATTACTTTAAACAAGTAAATATTCTATGCTGTGCAGTACACAAAGATTTGCGCAAAAAATTTTGTTAATAAATAAAAGGGTGAAGATATTGGCTAAAATACGTGATGGCGGACGAGAAGAAGGTATCTCATAGTAATGTGGTGTGACTGGAATTCTTATGAATGCCGTAATTTAACGACGAACGTCGAAAACAGTACTACGGCGCATAGACACAGTATGCCTGAAAACCGCAGAACACCGCAGGACTCCATAGAACAGTGATTTTCAACCGGGGTTCCGCGGAACCCAAGGGTTCCGCGAGCGTCTGCCAAGGGTTCCGCAGCTGGCCAGTAAAAATGACATAGGTGCGAAATCACGCAAGAGAATGTTGTAGAAATACTCAGCGTCGATTTTTTTTGTTTGAAATTGCATTTCTACGCTTTTTTTGCATAGACTTACTGTGTTGAGTCATTTTTGTTGTTAGTAAAATTATGGCATTTTATTTGCATTTTAGGCCTATATAACGTAAGCTTTCTATGCGCGACATTATTCAACTCCAAGGCATTATCAGAAATGAAGAAGAAGAAAAGAAAAACGTATTGATTAAAATTATGGTTACGAAATCGTTTGGTCATTCACTTATTTAATTCATTTCTTTAAAAACTCGGCTTAAAAAATTAAAAAAAACACGTAGGCCTGTCTTTTCCGAGGGCACCCACGTGATAAATTTTCTGGGTTGGTGGCGGGGCTAAGTGGCCGTCGACGACTGCCTCGCCCATCGTGTTTGGTTAAATACAATATTGCTATTTTGTTGATAATATCGTTAACAAAATCTTAGATTGTAATATCAGATGCTATGCTCGTCATAATTGACGTCATATCGTCATATCTGTTTTTATGTATGTGGATGATATCATTTTGCTTTGCCCGTCTGTGGACGGGTTACAAAGATTGCTCAGAGTGTGTGAAAGGGCGATAGAAGAAATAGACATGAAAATCAGTGCGTCCAAAACCGTCTGTATGCGCATAGGCCCTATATATAGGTCTGACGCTAAATGCGCAAGCCTAACGCAACGGTGTCCAGCTGGTGTGGGTTGACATTTGCAAGTACCTGGGTGTGTATTTTGTTAGAGGCCGATATTTTAGATGTACTTTTGAAGATGCAAAGAAAACATTTTTTTATCATTCAATGCACATGGGGTTCCGTGAGTGACCTTCACGCTTGTGTAGGGTTCCGTGGCAGCAAAAAGGTTGAAAAACACTGCCATAGAAAGACCGCAGGACACATAAATGATAACCACAAAAATGATTTTTAGACGTGAAATCAAAACTTAACCGGGGCTCATACACTATCACACCTAACAGTGTTATGGTTAGGGTTAGGGTTAGGGTTAGAATTAACCCTAACACTAACCCTAAGCCTAACTCTAACCCTAACCCTAGGAAGTTACTGCAATAGTCTATCACTGTTAGGTGCGATAGTGTATGAGCCCCAACTTAACCTTTCAGTAGTTCAGTAAATTTAAATAAATGCCGCTAGACAATGCAAAAATGACAAAAAATCAGCACGCCACCCAATTCCTAAAAACAGGGACAAAATGCCAAATGCCGATGCTGAGATGCAGGCCACATACCTGGACGCCAAGGGTGCGTATGCCATACGTTCGCCAAGATGCTTAAATTTACAATGTACATCACTTATGTTGTCAGTGTTTGCAGATTCATTCACGCTACTCCCGTTCTCAAATTTTGTACTGGCTAAGCTTACAATCTAAGTGGCTACCGGCATGTGGCATATACATACCACATACCGGCATTTACCGGTATGTGTCCTGCGGTTTTCTTACACATCCATAAATGTTAGTATTGCCACATAACCGCTATAATGTGGCTATGTAATGCTCTAAAATTAAAGAAAACCTATAGTTTTACTGTTTTCAGCACTTTTTGGTGGTTATTTAAAGTGTCCTGCGGTTTTCAGTCATACCCTTTCCATGTAGCACATCCACGTTAGTTCATTGGATTGGCGGATGTCGTAACATGGTTAGGGCTAAGGTTAGGCATAGGGTTAAGATTAGGGTTAAGGGTACGATTACACAAATTTATTCCAGGTTAAAATTTCACTAGTGAACTGTACTCATCGAGTACCAGAAAAACACTTTGGCAAGTTTTCTTTATTTTACCACTGTCAAAATCGATTTTAATCACGTTTGATTGCTAGAAATCTATTATTAGTGTTACAATAAAGTAAGGTTAGTGCTAGCAGCGCTCTCGCCGTAAGCATCAGCAAAATTGCTAGGATGAGATCGCCACAGATCGGGTCCTGTGATTGGTCAGCTTGGCTGTTCTGCCACTGGACGACACTCCCACTGTACATCTCATGCTAGGCGACAGTTCTAGAATATTATTTTATTTTTAATTTTACTTTATTTTGAATTTATTTCTGCAGCCAGCATTTTTTGGAATGCCTTGCTTAATTTACATTCAAGTTTGCACCTTCGACGCTTAGCTATTCTACGTTTATCAGCGATTGTGCAGTGTTGACGTGAGAATGTTTTTCCAGTGGTTGCTTTAATGACAGTGAGATTGGTAATTCAAAGTGCTTTTTCTGTTACTTGCAGACAGAAGTGAACGGTGATGTAATGATATCTTTTGTAGTACTCGACGAGTACAGTTCACTAGTGAAATTTGAACCCAGGATAAATTGTTGTAATTGTATCAGGTTACGGATATGGTTAAGGTCAGGAATATGGTTAATATGGTTAGGGGATGTTTAGACTAATAAATTACAGTGTTACATGTTACGGCATCCTGACATCCGCAATTCGCTTTTTACCCGTCGCCAGTTCATCATATAAAATCAGTATGCATGGTTTTCCGTGGCAAAATGTCATGCAAATTGTCATAATGCTATTGCTTACTCTTGTTTATCATTTATGTTTGTGTGCAGAAATTTTACATAACTGCTGATATAATACTGAGTGTGTTATCATGGTGTATTGCAGACTGATGAACACATTAATCTGAAAGTGACGGGTCAAGACGGGAGCGTCGTGCACTTCAAGATTAAGAAGAACACTCCACTGAGAAAGTTGATGTCAGCATACTGTGAAAGAACAGTGAGTATGATTCACTCCAGTGTCGTTACGGTTTCATTCTGGCCGAGGTCGGTTGGTTTCGGTTCGGTTTGGGCAAAAAAACTGCAGCTTCAGTTCTGTATGGTTCAGTTTTCTGACTAGCACCAAAACTAGTGTGGACATGCAATGATGCAATGATAACACACCTGCCAGGGTCGCTTTGCCAAACTCCGTGGGTGGGCGGGCGACGAAGCATTGCTGAGAGGGAGAGAGAGAAAGGGGAGTGGAGAGCAGACGAGACTAACTTATGACGCACACTAATGATATATCCGGGCGTGGGCGTGGATGCATCGCGCAAGAGACAAACTTCAAACGGCACGTGCAGATACATGGTCGGTCCATCGCCAAGCAGACATTGCCCGACATCGACCACTGAGTTATAAAACTGCAAACTAATCCCGTATGTAAGTAAGTACCAGTTCGTAAAACATGAATTTATATAGCATGTTTATAATGTTAAAATGAACCACTAATGCGTACTTGCTTGCGTCATGACAACATGCACGTGTATTCCACAATGTCAGACCTTCGGCAGCTGCAACTTGCCAAACGACGGCGATGATGACGTGAAATTGCACAAATCAAGCGAGTTATATCAGGATGCTTCATCCACTAAGATGCTTCGCCTCGACGACGTCGTATTTTTGGTCCGTCTGTTTTCACCCTCGTGCACAATTTTATAATGTGCAAAATATCCAAGGACGAAACATCAAAAGAGCAAAACGTTCATAATTTGAGCGCAACAGGCAGCAAGTTCTAATACACAGGCCCGTAGACCAGGAGACAGATACGGACGAAAAGACGGGGAGGGAGAGAGGCGACACCTGCAGAAACGTGCGGTGGGGCAGTCAGCAAGGAGAGACACAGAACGACGACCATGGTGAAGACATTATTTGTGGAGATTACTGCTGCCCTCATGCATGTTATAGATTATCAGGACGCTGAGCACAGGAGGCAAGTTCACGGCACAGTGTGAATTAAATTGAAAGATAATTGCTGCGCAAATCTATACAGGCGTATAAAGGTAGACTAAATACAGTTTGACTGTATTTAGCAAACACCGCTTCTCTGAGTGACATTGGCAGTTTGGCACTAATTAGTTGTCGCCGGTGGTTGTCTGCTGTCCCAGTACCCACATTCTTCCATTCATTCAAGCTTCACCCTCCCCCTCTCCTCACATGTGGGGTACAGCGCCATGGCGATCACAGCTGATAACACTTGTGGCAACAGTGGAGCAGGCGAGAAGAGTCACCACGCCACTGCAACCGCTCATCTTACTGCGGCATGCTCTTACGCCTAACGTTTATGGCACTAGACATTAGTGCTGCACCATTTTAAAACCAACAAACCGAAACCGTCAATTCAGAGCCTAAAATCGTGGTTTCGATAGGGTTCGATATTGCTAAAAACTGCGGTTTTGGTACCGATTTCGATAACCGTAACAACACCAATTCACTCAGTCATCTAGTTGTTAGTGATGACAAAAAGGCCCAAGAACAGGTGTTGAGACAATGACCATATGGCTAAGATCAAGCCCTTGTTACCAAATGCAATGATGTTCACTCAGCCCTGCCAAGTCTCACACATCTTGCGTGTGTCTCATGCATTTTCATTTAACTCACGCTTCCTTGCCCACTAAAGTTTTATTTTATACATTTTATTTTTCTGTCCATTATATACAATTCTGTATGGCAGCGATGGAAAATTGTTTCTACTAATCACAACTTCAGAGCTTAAAATGCGCCAATATGCCTTGACAGCCGGGGCTCTGCTTTGGACCTCGCTTGATTGGACCTTGCTTGATTGCAGCATTCCCCAGCAAAAAGGGGCAAAGGGGCAAGGGAGGGGCGAAAACGAAGGAAAGGAGAAGAGGGAAAGAGATAAATAAGGGAGGCAGCCGATTGGAATGATTTCTGGACCTTGGCAGCAATTGATGTTACTGGTAGTGATTAATATCAAAGTACATAAATATTTTTCTAGCTGTTTTCTACGTGCAACATTTCAAGCAAGCTTATTTTTAGTTTACCGCACCAAGAGTGAAGCCGTGATGACAGAGATTGCATTTTTGGTGACTCGGATAGACCAGATTTGTCTGTTTGATTGTGAAATTTTGTAATCGTAATTTACTTGATGAGTCATTATTTTCTGCAGTCTTAATTTTTAAAAAATGTTTCATAAGATGAGAATAATAATTTATTGATTCTGTGAAATGTGAACTTCTGCTGTTCACAGGGTGTGAAAATGGGTTCGATGCGTTTCCGTTTTGATGGACAGCCAATCAACGAGTCTGACACTCCAGCACAGGTTGCTGACTGTGTCTGTTCATCTTTTGCACAGAACATTTAACATTGTCATTGAGATTATTTTGATTATTTGTTGAAAATTGATTGCTGATTAATTTCTAAATCCATTTCATTTATTTTTAAACATGTTTGCGTAGTGTTATAAATGATTGCTTTGCTCTAAAATTTTTACGTGACTTATCTATTTTGGGATGTTTTGTGTGGTATTGTAATTGTTGATCTAAAACAGGTTTTAAGCATAGGTGGTCATAGTTATCACATAGGTGTCTGGCATTTTTGCCCCTTTGCTGTTTCGCCTCCTGGCTGATTTGCTCCCTCATCTTGGATGATTCGCCCCTGTTGTATAGCCTATTTTGTGTTATCTTTTTCATCCAAAAATGTAATATATACGGCTTAAGTTCCATTTGTTGGAAAAGAGGAAATTGAAATTAAGTCTGAAATTTGTAGGCTGCTGTTGGAATTAGGTTATATCAGAAATTTGCAGACGTGTCTGTCTGAAAATTGTAGCTATTTGTTACCTTGGTGAATACTATAAAATATTAGTCTACACTAAACCATTTATTATTTAATGAGGGTGAATCGTCTAAGGTGTGTGGGTGAATCAGACACGGGGCGAACAAGTCAGGAGGCAAATCAGCCCAAAGGTGAAATGGGCCATCGAATGCCGCCAATCGCACTTTCCCCTGACCAACCCCCGTTGCCATATCAACAAAATTTGGGTCACAATTGGCTATAACTCGGCTTGTGTAAGAGATATCTGCGAGATTTTTGCATCTGTTGGGGAGTTTTCGGAAATGGGCCATCACATGCTGCTAACTGAATTTTTCCCCGACCGACCCTTGTTGCCATGGCAACAAAATATAAGACAAAATGGGCTATACCTCAGCTTGTGCAACAAATATCACCAAGATCCTTGCATCTGACAGAGGTGCAGGTTGAGGGTTTGGCAATTAGATGACGTCAGTCGAAGTCTACTACAGCCAACCTTGATTTCCAGGTATAATGAGCAGCAGCGTAGTAGGAGCAGCAGCAGTAGTAAACACATCCAACGTTCTGTACCCGACCGGAGGTATATACTGCTCTGCCTTAAAAAGGTAAAAGGTAAAGATACGGATCCTGCTATAACGATTTTACATGTGTCAGGCTCATTCCCCGACCTTTGGCAATAAAACAGCAAATATATATGTACAAAACTTACCAGTTTACAACTGTGTGTAAGGACGATATGATCATATCAGTCCTCTAAAACAGCAAAAATTATTTGGGTAACTTTAAACGGGGCTATGCATATGACATCTTTACAAGCTGACTTTAGTTGGTAATCACTAACATAGTCTAAAGCCTTCTTCATTTGATGTTATTTGTCGTATTAGGCCTACTTGCCCAATGGTTACCGATTTGGCCAAACTGCCCAAAATGTGCACCGTAAAACAACAGATAGTCCCAAGCGTATAATATAAGCTTAACTAATGTAAAACTCTGCGTAATGACGATATGGTGATCACATATACCTGCTTCAAACCAAAATACTATAGGTCTGCTGCATCGGATGGTCATTGCCATAATAGGCCACTGAAGCTAAAATTGAGTGCACTAACAGCGAATGTAGGGCCAAGACGACAGCCGGATCATTCATGCATGCAGTTAGGGCTTATAAGGTGATTGAAATTGGCCTTGGTTGTTATCTTAATATGACATGCTTTAGTATTTTGTTGTATGCAGATGATATTGTATTGCTCGCTCCTTCTGTTCACTTGCTGCAGCTTTTGCTGCATACGTGTGAGGATGAGCTTTCATCCTTGGACATGCGATTAAATAACAAGAAATCTGTTTGCATTCGAATTGGTCCGTGTTATAAAGCCGATTGTTGCAGTCTTGTAACCAGTGACAATTGCGAATTGCTTTGGTGTAACAGTATTAGATACTTAGGTGTATACATGACATCTTCAGCTGTAATCACTTGCTCCTTCAGCAACTCTTAAGAAAACTACTTTTCGGGCTTTTAATGCACTTTTTGGTCGTGTTGGCCGTGCCACTTCACCTCACGTCATTCTACAGCTGTTTAAAGCGAAGTGTCTGCCGGCGTTATATTATGGCTCTGAAGCTTGTCCTGTTAACAGAACAGTGACTAAGTCTTTGCAGTATGTAATTAAAAGTTGTTTCAGCAAAATATTTCAGACTAAGTCTGATGATGTTATTG
>Ga0209367_1014291_pt1 | contig 10076 bp, 6 predicted proteins | sample WorMetLIZISLAND2_FD_187412 | JGI IMG/M metagenome (GOLD analysis project Ga0209367, IMG submission 187412) | Marine gutless worms symbiont microbial communities from Max Planck institute for Marine Microbiology, Germany - Olavius geniculatus... ...
ATCGACGTATTTTTTAACTGAACTTTTTAAATAATTGGTGTCATTATCTTCTTTATCTGTTATTACGAATATTCGACCAATATATAACGGAAAACTCCATGATACTTTTACATATAAAAGTGGAACAGAGTTAATTCGGAATATAATTTAATTTCGCAATCTAAAAGCAATCAGTTAGTTTTTTTCAAGCAAAAATAATGGTAGGCAAGTATCCGGTCAATGATTATTACAGAGGGTAATTTTTGGCTGGGAGGGGTAAGACCTGGCTAGCCAAGACTTACCTCTGGGGGTAATTATTGACACGCCATATTTTACCCGGGGGGGGGGTAACTGTGGGCTAGCTAGTTTTTACCCGGGGGTAACTGTCGTAACGGGTAAGAATGGGCTGCCACACCGGTGCCGCATGTAAACTGTATGTTGATCGACTCGTATTCCCAGCACTAGCAGCTGTGGAATAGCTACATTTTGTCTATTACCGGTACTATATTTGTCATAGGTGTAGCCAGAAATTGAGTTGGGCGAACAGCTAGGCTTGAGACCCGAAGGACCGAAAATTCCAACCGAAGGCAGAGAGCGACAGTGGAGTTTCTTTTAGGCGGCATTTTCTGGAAATGAAAAATCTCTCAGAATGCGTGTAGCGGGTATAAATCTCGTTAGTTTTACTGTGCAAATTTGCATTTTCAAGTGAAAGTGGGGAGCACGACGCTCGCTCCCTACCGCTTTCTGGCGTCGCCACTACTGACATTTGTAGCAGTTGTAGTATTATTCGTATGACAGAAACAGCTTTTGGACATTATGGCATGTACATAGCGACTGAACTGAATTGAACTGAACTGAAATATGTAATTGAGTCGAGTTCAGTTCAATGTGCTATGCGAGTTCAGTCCAGTTCGTTTCTGCCACTTTGTACCCCCCTTTAGATGGCTATTCCAGTATATTGTTTGTAAACGAGAGCAGCTCAGTATATAGAAACTTGTGTATTTGACAGTGTTATTTGCATCTGATTTTGACTAGTAGTTTTTTAGAAGTAACTCAGGATTGCAGCTTTTGTAGTGCCAACCATCTTAGCGTGCAGTGCTGCCCCCTGTCGTCTAGTATTCTGAGATTGATGACTTGTTTGTTACTGTTACATTTGCAGACCCACAATGGAGAGTTCTTACAATTTAAGGTTTAGGTCGTTTTTTGTGTTTTGTGTTTCATATCATTTTTTTCTGTAAAGATTAAACTTTCTGTTTCACGTGTATGTGCACTGCCTGGAAAGGCCGTCCCCGAAATGACTTATATACTGTGTCGGGTGGGACGTTAAACCATACTCACTCACTCTCTGAGACTGCTTCTGCAGTCATGGAGTAACAGAGTCGATTGTGGCACCGGGCCTAAAACCCCCTTTTTCTGTTTCAGAGGACGAGTTATCCAAAAGAATGGACAGAACACAAATAGGCCTAGGCCTGTATTTAGTATTTTACACTTATTTCACATTTATAAATGCCAGCTGAAAACCAACCGAAACAATCCAGAAAAGGTAAAAAGGAAACTAGTGATAACTACGACGTTATTTTGTAATACCTGTTATGACATTTGCACTGAATTTGTCTGATTTTTACTGGTGTATTTTGGTGCATGCTGATTTGTCAATTTCCTCACTTTCGCCTTTCTAAGGATGTTTCATTTTTCTCGTATCTACCATTTTTCTCCTATCCATTACTCTGTCCCGGTTTCATTCGAACTAAATACTTACTTCTACACAGAATTCTTATTCCTTTATATAGTGAACTGCTTTTGCACCCACTAGATCGACCTTAGCTGCTTTTACCTTACTTTTATTCTTATTTTGTTTTTTCGTTAACTTTTCTATTTCGGACACTTGGACAACTACACCGTGTCTCAAGAAAAACAGTCAAAGTTTTTTTGGCATTACTTTGTCAAATTTCCACCAACTTTGATAGTTTTTTGGCATAAAGATGGCTAAGACGATATTATTATGTACGGTGCACTCATTTACCACCTCACCTAATTTATGTCAACGCACTACCGTGTGAAACACAGATGCTCCAAATTGTTACACTACGCTGTGATTATTTGTATCAGATGGCTCACATTTGCATCATCAATACGACAGAGGGTGCGACGTGGTTTAATAATGATTTTGAGGTATTAAATATTTTATGCTGAAAACAGCAGACAACATTATAGTGGCTGATGAGCTTAAAACACGTCTAATCGACGAGTGAATGCATTTGATCAGTCGATCATTGATTCTGCTATCCGCCATTGGCGTTGCATCTAAGCCGTTGCGTCTTTGTATGCGGAGCACACTTTGGCATATATTCTAACTTGCAAGCGAGTTGTTATACGAACTTATAATTCTGTTAAATAATTCACATTTCAGTGTATTTTGTGCCATATTAACTCGTTACAGCATTTACTTGAGTCACATGGTAGTGCATTGACATAAATTAGGTGAGGTGGAAAACGAGTGCACCTTGCATAATTTCGTCGTCTTAGCCATCAACGTGCCAAAAATTATTAAAGTTAGTAAAAATTTGACAAAGTTATGACAGAAACAATTTTGACTGTTTTTTTTCTGAGATGGTGTGGTCTTGCCACTCATCAGTATGTTGACGTTCGTTACGCATGGCATCACATCATACTATTTTGTACCTCGCTTATTTTATTATCTATCTTTAATAGTGCACCTATATTTCACTATGGTGTCTGGAGTGTTATAAGTGGCCGTAATTTCATTCCATTTAAGCGTGACGACTGATAGCATCTCCCGTTTGTATATCACGCATGCGTCGAGGCAGAACACGCCGTCGATCGCGGCCGTGAAATAAGTGCGTTTTAACACGGTCTACTGTGTATTATGCCTCGTTACACTCGCACACTCTAGACCATGTTGAAACTTGTACTTAACCTGGACTAAGTTCTAAAAGTGGATGGTTGAATAAAGATCGTGAGGTCATATAGCAGTAGCGGTAGTAGCACTAGCAGGGATGTTAAGATTGAGGCCAAAATATATGGCCAACACCAGCGAGACCGAGAACGTGGCCTTAGAATTTGGCCGCGAGGCCACAGGTGTTGGCCTCGAAAACTTAACATCCCTTAACGTGCATTGTTTTACGTTACGTTGTAAACGTTGGCGATGTGTGGGACTAGTATTGCGTAAAGTTTTCTTAGACTTGTTCTGGGTGTCGGTTATCACTTCACGCTTAGGCCTATGTCTCAGTGCTAATGTTACTGTTTGTACGCACACAGCTGGATTACGTAATTATGCTAGCGATAGTTAAATGCGTGTATGTATTAATTTGCTGTTTTTTCTTCTTAAACTGTATAAACCTCCGTTGTCCTTTTTTGCTTCGTTGTGATGTCCGTAGCACATGCATTTACCAGTTGCGAGGCCAGATTAGCCTATACTGATTTTACATAGGCTTAGGTGACAAACATTAAGCATTTTTTAAAAATACGAAATTAGGATAGGGAAAATCAGAAGACCGTCAAATTGACAGATTAGTTGATATGGCTATTTTTTTAAAAAAGTCAAACTATTTAGTTGCTAACTAAAAACTAAGTTAAAACTTTAAAAATTTGCACAGTTTTGCTTACTGAAAAAAAAATTATTTTCCAGACCCCCCGACTCATTGACGAACTGACAATACGAGCTAATTGGTGTAATGTTGGAGGAAACACGCCTGTGTTACAGTAAAAGAGTGAAATCTGTTATTTCATGAAATCACTGAAATTATCTTTCATTTCGTGTAGGCCTACTGTTTCCCTTGGGATTTCACAAAGTCACTAAACGCTTTGGCCAGCCGTTCGGTCGTTGTACTGCCAGCCACGTGCCCTTATCAGTTTTCCGTCCAGTGTTTTCATACTGACGCAAACCGGACGCGAAAACTGACGAGGAGACGTAAACTGAATGATACATGTGATCCACTGTTTCAGCAACGCCATTATACTCAGTTTCGGAATTTTTGGCCGACTGTTGTGTTGAGCCTTAGGTACGATATGTCGTCTGTCTGTGACGCATGTATTGTGGCTAAACCGTACATCTTAGGGGTTTGGCGATGATACCGTTGGATAGGGCGATGAGTTTCTGTAATATGTCAATACAGGGTGAGCCAATAAAGCACCACTACACCATAAATGCGTCTCTACACTAACGTGTAATATGACTGAAATATAGGCCTACATATATAACGATAATAACAAACCAACATTTTGGTGAATAAAGAACACTTCAAACCAGGGTTTTCAACAGCGGACGTTTTGGCGTGAATACGCCCAAAAATTTCAGCCCGTACGCCCAAATTTTAAGACGTGGACATCACGACGTCCAAATCAATTTGCTTCTTATTACGTTTATTTGTCTATATAAACTGAAAATTGACGTCAGAATCAGTCTTCCAATGTTTCGTTGGTTCAATAATTCTCGCTGACTGTCGTGTTTCTGAATACTTTATTTCATGAAGACGTGGCACGGCAACCATATTAATTTATTCTGTGAACAGTTCTGATCCTAAAACTGCAACTTTAGTTTTGCATAGAGCTACTAAAATTAAATGTTGCTTGTTTTTACAAGAAAGCTCAGCTGTCGCTAGGGAAGATGCGCTACAGCCTATATAGTTCCTGTTGCACAACTGATCTTTAAGGTCATCCAAGGTCAGTAATTTTCATGTCATTTGAAAGCCAGTATATGTGACTTTCTATTAATGATTAATAGGTAACTTGGCCCTATCTTTCACCGTTTCTGAGATACGGCTACTTTACTTGAAACTTTCCATTAGAAACTGCGGCGAAACCGCTGCAGATGGAGACATGGTTGCTATTGACAGCCTATAGGAAGTCGCCAGCGCCCTATCCGATAGTACCATCGCCGACTCTCTACGACTAACCGTTTAGTCACAATACCGCACGATTGTCATACCATAGTGCGTTATGATCAAAGACGTTATCTAACCAACGTCATCCAAGGCCAGTGATTTTCATGTCATTTGAAAGCCAATGTGCGACTTCCTATAAGTAATCAATAGCAATCTAGGCCCTATCTCGCACTGATTAATCACAATTATACATCCGTGACAGACAGATTGACAAACAGACGACAATCGTGCCACAGACGCGCTATTCAGCATGGCTGTAGCGCGTAAAAACTACGACCTATGTTGGTGGTGCGTTAGTGATGCATATGTAGTAAGTCTTGTTTTGCATTAAGTTTTTGCTTGATTTTTCTTGTAGGCCTACTGCATGACTTCCAGATTTTGTACACTGACGTCCAATTTTTTTTTAGCTTGGAAGTCATGACGTCCTAAAAATTCACGTCTGTTGAAAACCCTGCTTCAAACCAATATTGCGGTGAATGATCTGTATGATACTAGACTGTGTGCATCTAACACAGTCTATAGTGTCATACAGATCATTCACTGCAACGTTGATCTGAAGTGTTTTTTTTCATTTACCTAAATGTTTGTTATTGTCGTTAGTTTTTTTACTTACATTTATATTTCACAAGGGATAGAGCCGCAGTTACGTTGTGGTGAGATATATAATAATCCTATGCTTATTATTGCAAAATGTCCGCAGACTAAGCCAGCGAAAGAATTTTGAAAATCGGTCAATAATTGGCGAAAATGTGGACAAAAGTAAAGTGGCACCTATTTTATGGCCCACAGTGTAGTACCTGTGTTTCTATCCACAGCGGTTTGGCCGCAATTTTGAATGCATTGCCGCCTCTAGCCATCACCTGTGTGTCTCGGATGGATTTCCCTATTGTATTCTAGCGTTCATTGTAACGTTCGATATAGCAGCGTCGCCATAGTGTATATGGGACGGTAGTCACTGTGGGAAATCACTTTCTTTCCGCGACCGGAAAACGGAGGCTGGCCTTCGGATATATAGGCCTAAGGTACAGTCCGCTTATCTTAGCGACAGTCTCGGTTGTCAATGGCGTCTATGAGAATGAACGAGCTGTAAGTCTCATATATTGTGAGCTATAAAAAACATGATATTACATAATCGGACTTTATCAAATGTTAACTTACTTTACATTTTTTGCACAGTTGGAAAGAAAAATAAATTTTCCACAAAGCCCGTGTAAGATTTCTCATCTCACTTTAACGCTGGTTCCACGCTACCTTGGAAAAATTAGAATATTGCTTTATCGCAAAACCATGCAAGATATGTACAGACTACAGACTGTGATCCTTTTGCAGAATACTTGATTTGTAAATAATCTTACTTGAAAGATCTGTGATAGATACATCATACATTAGATAATTATGAACTCGATTTTTTTTTATTTAGGCCTACTTGTAAATACTTAATTTTACTTTTTAAATGTGTAGGCCTTCGTCAAAACGGCCTACCACTTGTGTTCAATAGCTATCGTATTTGTAGGCCTATAGCATGACTTGCGTATTTTACTATAACTGTAACACATACCTCATCGCATTTTCACTCGCTCGTACCGTGTCCGTCGCAACGCAATTCGCACGTCCTTGCGTACTTTTTCCACGCAACTGACGAAAGCGACGCAACGTTGCGTTTGCTGCGTTTGTTGCGTATGATGGAAACTTCAAAGCAGGCTTATAACGTATATTGTTAGACAAAGACAGCAACGAGTGACATCGTCTGGAAGTTGGAACAGTCGTGCGTAAGAGATGGTCTTGTGGCTCGCGGCAGCAGCAGATTGTATCACGTGATGTGAGCTTTCATTGATTTCTAGAATGTCTCGGACTGTTACTTATCGACTAACTTTTCATTGTCTGGCATAAAGGCGGAATCGCTTTCTTTGCATTCGCCAGATTGGACTGCAACAGCATTACGCAATTGCATGTTCTGGTAGGAAAGGTTCGATCCCCAAATATCCATTCACCTTGGAGATTAAGGACCCCGTCTACGCAATTGCCATTGGACCGCATCCCACAAATGTAGCTGCCAAATGGCATTAAAATCAACCAAGCGGTTTAAACAGGGGCACTACAATGTGACAGACGAAAAACAAAAATCGACGGACAACAGACTAACAGACAGACAGACCACGCAACGGAAAAATGTCTACGAATAGGCGGCATATCGCTTTCAAGAGCGATGCCGCCTAATGATGCAATAACAGTGTAGAGTTTGTGTTCGTTTTTGGTAGGGCTTTTTCATTTATTTTTAACAGTTTCACAAAAGAAATGCCTGGGGGAATGGACGCTCTGGCAACTGCTGTAGGCCTATTTCGCGAAAATTCAGTGGCTATATGTACGCACGATAGGCGTCTGTGGATATGGATATGGATGGCAAATTGCATATCCACGGCAAGCCTGGCCTACAACGTCTACACGCACCGAGCGTCAGACATGAGCAGTATGAACCACACATTCCTTGACACTCCATGTACAAGTAATCTGAGCTAATGTTTATGAGACGCGCTACATCCTATAGCAGTTCCTGTTTCCAGGTTGTCTTGCTATCTCCGTCAATTTCGTCGCACTTCACTCTTGAGGTGTGCGTTGTGCCAAAAAATCACTAAAACCTCTATTTTGGGAGTTCAATTCGTTCGAGGTGATCGATGTTGATATCGCTAGAAAGCTCTTATTAGTAATTGTTATGATAAGCAGCATGTTTGTGCATATCTGCAGCCGTTTTCACGATAGACGAGACAATAGCGTTAAAACAACGTTTTTAGTGGGTACCCCTCTTTCACGCCCTAGTTTGAGAGGGACCCCTCAGCCAGCGGCATAAAATTTTGTCACGAAATACTAGAGACCCTAACTGTCATGTGGTGAAAACCCAAAATCTCTCTCACCTGTGCGTGGATCGGTACCGGGACGTAACATCAAGACGGACGGACAGACGGACAAAATTACCGTAGATAATACGCGCTGTCAGCATTAGCTACAGTAAGTGCTGTAACGTGTAAAAACCCACGTTTCGACTCACTGCTGCGCAGTCGCAGCAGCTGAGTCAAAGCGTCGAGAGAACGTCGCGCCCGACTGCTTACCACACGCGCGCGTAGCATCACACAACCGTACGTCGAGCTACATGACGGGACCCAAACTCCACTGGCTTCGATTTGTTGTCGATCTGTAGTACATAACATGCTGTACAATAGTTCAGTCAATAAATCAGTACGGGATTTCACGTTTGCAAACTAATGGGTACGTGCGTCTATCTCCTTGGAGCATATGTCCCCCAACTCAAGGTGAGGCGCCGTAAGTGCCGAGAACGAGGCGCCGTAGTGGGAGGAGATTGAGGAGTTGGTATTTCTTTCTGGGGAGTGTCGTAAGCTTCCCCGGTGAGGTCCGGGGCCGAGCCTTGGCGAAAAAACGAACTTGGTGCATTCTAAGCGTCACAGAACACTTCTGCTTGCAAGATGTCGTACATATCAACACTGCAGAATTATAATATCCAGCTCCCTCTCTAATTTTCCCCCAAACCTTCCCTCTATTTTTTCTTGGAACATTTGCTTTAAGGTTTATAGTCTATGGTGCAGACACCCTGCTAATGAGACCATTAGGCTTTATACAAGCACAAGAAAGCCTATCTGTCGCTAGGGAAGACGCGCTACGGCCTATACAGTCCTGTTGCAGTACTGACCTTCAAGGTCATCCAAGGTCGATAATTTCTATGAAATCTGAAAGGGTGTATGCTACTCCCTATAAGTAATTAATAGTAGGCCTAACCTTGGCCCTACCTCTCACCGTTTCCGAGATATGGCCAGTTATCCTTTGAAAACGCACGTTTTCTTCTACCACTCTCGACAAAACCACGGACTATCGACAGACAAACAACAACGATGCCAAAGATGCTGTACAGCATAGCTGTAGCGAGTCAAAATCAATAGACTTAGTTAATTTGGAATAGACTAGACATCCATTTTAGTCTGCCAGTATTATACGCACCTTGTATATATTTATTATGAACATCGTACACAAGGTACAAACAAACGTGCAAAGCAAAAATAATGAAAAAAAATGAAAAATGCAGGAAGTGCAACTAATAAACGTGCAGTCAAATCACATCGTGCACAAACTGTCAATCATCACTTTAACATCACTGACTGAGAAATTGTCCAACTGATTGATACGCTCCAGACCTTACGAATAATAGTTCTAACAACAAACGTGCCCTAGCAACATCTTCATCACTAACCACCTTCCAACAGTATCTTTGAATATACTGGTGACTCAATGACAAAGTCTTCATATTCAGAATCATACTTAAAGCAACACTCGAATATACTGCAGCCAAGTGGAGATGCCATGCGGCCGTACCAAATAGCATACCTTATCACAAATTATTATCGCAGTTAATACATCTTTGTGTGAATGTTAATAACCTTTTCATAAATTCATCATATAATGGCAAACGACAACACAATAAAGGTAAGAAGACACTATGAGCATTAGATGGCAGACTCCACACACGACGAATACCAACTCGCCAAGCCCGACACACACGTTCAACATATCCATTACAAATATTTCACAACACAGACCCATATAAGCTATAACAATAGCTTACCAATAATAGTAACTTAATAATAGGGCTCAGGAGCCCGATTCACAAATATTGTTGTAAGACATGTCGTAAGACATGTCATAAAATTATCATAACTCATCATTTAAGATGTCATAAGATTATCTTACAACATGTCGTAAATGAATTCACAGAATTTATCTTTAATGATCGTAACTTTTTTTACGAAGGCGTCTTGTTGTCATGGTAACTATGGTCGTCTGCGAGCCGCTGACTAGTCAGTAAGTAAAAGCGGTCGTTTAGAGTTTAATTTGTAATATTTTAATTTAGAAATTTTTAATATTCTGACTACACAATTTCGAGTACATAGCGTTAACATAGGTGCTGATCTATTTTTCTATTTGTTCAGATATTTTTATTTATTTAATGTTTCAAATTTCCATTATTTATTTTTTTTATAGTTTATTAATATTTGCTAGTTTTTAGAGAAAATAGGCCTGTTGAAAGCTATACGAGGGTGGGAGAAGTGGAGTATCTGAAGCATTTCTTGGCCGTGGCTCGCTCTGCTGCACTGTCTAGACAGCGCATGGTAGCGATTGCAATTAGGTATT
>Ga0209367_1014292_pt1 | contig 10075 bp, 9 predicted proteins | sample WorMetLIZISLAND2_FD_187412 | JGI IMG/M metagenome (GOLD analysis project Ga0209367, IMG submission 187412) | Marine gutless worms symbiont microbial communities from Max Planck institute for Marine Microbiology, Germany - Olavius geniculatus... ...
ATTTTAAAGAATACTGACATGGAAGAATACCATTTTACACACGACCAACAAATACTTAACAATTGCTCCAAGGTAAACAGCAGTTGCACCGGAAGTTTTCTATTCATTAGCTTAATTAAAAGTACATTATGATTGACTTTATCGAACGCTTTAGTAAGGTCCACGGCACACAAGTTAACAGTACTGCCACAATTAATATAGACTTCTATGAAATCACTACAAGCCGACTTTCCTTCACACCTTACACTTTTGTTCTTTTTTTACTCGCATCCTCTTCCCCATCTTTTTGGCATCTTCACCCTTTCTTTCCACTCTTAAATCCAGCTGCGAGGTTTGGGGATTGTTCTGTTCTTCCGCAGACCAGTAAACTAAAAACTATAAATGCACTACAACGATTTTAGTACTTTTTGAAGTGAAAACTATTGTCGCTTGCACAAAACGTATTTGCATTTTAAATGTTTTCATGTTCAGTGAATCGGCGTGGATGTATAAAATGGCGACTGGCATTAGGTTTGAACCAGGCCACGGTACTTTAAGCAGAAACTTCGTGGATTAAAACCAAACGTACAGGTGCAAAATTAGTCAATTCTGTGGTTGCAAAACATCTTCAGGAATCAAACGCCAATGAGGGCGTCGCGTCGCCTCCGCAAACTTTTGCTAGTGAGACCCATCGATCCCCGTCGCCACCATCGAACCGAACTCGGTGCGTAACGAAGTCGAAGATAATTGGCGGGTGGCGCCCAGTCATCGGGCGCTACACCACGCCAAGCATGTGTGAAGGAGAAAGTGCTGACAGACTGATTGATAGATGACCACCGTCCAGTTACTTGGTGGCCGCTTGAGATCAGCCCGGCATGCAAGCAGAACGTGTTTCAGTAAACTTTATACTTCGTTGATTCGTTCTGCCGCCCGCTGTCCATTAGCCAAGTGCTTGCATTGCAGTGAAGTCTGTTGTGTTGCGCTGTCATCTACGTCCAGTTCTCACAAGTTTCGAACCGTCCACTAAATGGTATTACATTGAATGAAGTCGCTTGACTACAGTTCTAGCACAAATGACCCGGGCCAAGTCACAACGACATCGATACAATCTCTAGCGCACAAAATAATGTTTACGCAAATATTCTGCGACGACAAATCGCTAAGACGGATCCACAGCAAGAGTAGGCCTATACCATGGCAGCTCCATAATAGGCGTCCTTGCCTATATTGTGCGGACCTAGCGGCGACGGCGGCGGCTGCGGCGGTGGCGGAATATCAGCTAATTTGTCGGCAATGGCAGCCGATGCCAGGGGACCACACACAGCGTGTCAAGTACGGCGAGGAAGTTGCCGGACGCCTCGCGACGGAAACTAGAACGAGTTGGTCTCGACGGACGGCTCTCCACGCTCGGCTACACGTCCTAGAAGCATATCGATTCAACACGCGCGCGCCAACGTCTTCTTGCTGACTCTCATAACACGACGGGAGACCGTGTGCTCACTGGGCCGACACGAGGCCGCAGACAGATAGACGGTATGGTCTCGTCTGCTGGAGCGAACGCCAAAGACCACCACTGGTGAGCAGAGCGGAGCGGGCGAGACGACTCGTCAAGAATCGGTAGCTATAGCGAGCGAGACAGGCGGGCGGAGGCCGGAGATCAATACGCCGGGGCGCGTTGAGGTCTGCGTTTGGCGGATCTTGACCCATCGGGCGACCGGTCGATCGTGTCCGGCGATTGTGACGATCACGAGCGCCAACGACTTCAGTGCATCGGACGAGTAGGCCGGACGCACGGACGGACACCTTGCTGTGTGCTACCGAGAACTGTCCCGTCAGCTACGTCAACGCCCAGCTGCAGCAGCAGCCATCAGACACGTGCGTCATCCAGCCAGCCGGTGTGACATTAAAATGTTTCCCCCATGAAAAATCCGCCCGGGGAGAGATAATCACGGATTTGATATGTCTTCTCCTTATTAAAATATTGCCGGCCCCATAATAAAAAAGTCTCCCCATTATAGGATCGCCCCGAAAAGTTTCCACCAGCCGACAATCTACCGGTAAAAATCCGTCCCGCCCGAGCGGACGGTCTTTTACCAATAAATTGTCGGCCGGGGGACACTTTTCTGGGGAGCGATCCTATAATGAGACACCGGCGGCCAGCGCAGCGATGCTGACAGCCACGTTCAGATTTAATAATCCGCCAAGATGAGACGAGATGAGATGGGATGGGATGGGACAGCAGAAATGAGAAGCAATCATCTAGCTCATGTCGAGTGATAATACTCGCAGACTGAATACTTATTACGACCGTCTGATCGATAGAACGATGCTTATATCTTCCTCTTGACCACTCCACGTGCGTCAACTCTTGACTCCCAAGATTCCGCACGCTTTGTGCAAATAGGTCTACGTACGCGCTGCAGAACCTGTCATGCAGTCCGGTTTAGAGTATTGGTTTTATGGCTGTAATCTGCCAACTGACGTCGCCACGACGCCAGTCGATGCAGCGATGAGAAAGATCGAGACGGCAATTCTTCGCCCCAGATGTGACCGGCGAAGAACATGCATGGAGACCAGATTAACGATGCGATAAAATCAGCAGCAACATCGCATTGGCAAACCGAGGCTCCGTCTTGTATCATCTCAGCGCCCGCCAACAAACAGACGAAGCAATATTGTCGTCTGTTTCAGTGTAAAACGCAACTGTGAAGTTGCTGACAGCATAAGAAAAGATATAACGGCAATGGCGATAGAAAGCACGCGCTGACATAACTGCGTGTACACAATATTTCATCGACAATGGTGTTTAATAAAAAATAGTATCATTTACGATCTGTCAATATCCGAAGAAACGTTCTTCCGGTATCGACGATGGGGCGCGAAAAAAAACTTAGTTAGAAAAAGCTTAGAAAAAGCTTAGCTTAGTTTTTCAAACTAATGTTGCAGATTTTGACTATCCGTTTATCGTATCTTCGATAGTGCACACATCATTAGCCCAGCAGCTTCAAGAATTTCGCGTGTTTTGTATTTATTAATTAACGTACACTTTTCACTTTGTTATGTGTTGCTTGCTGCCGTTGTATGCCATGGTGAATAATTACAGACGTTTGCTTATTTATAAGGCGACTCAAAAGCAGTGAGTTTTTAAATATTCCAAGCAGAGCTAAGGCTCTATGCAGTTAAACTGAGCTAATTCGTTGACTGAGTGGTCGAGTGATTTGTAAGTTTTGCACGCAGGTAGATGACGTTGAATAGCTGATGCCCATTTTTGATCGATTTCGATCGATTGTTTAGAGAAAATCGATAAAAAAAATTTGCGGCAAATTAGTTCGACCAGAATGCTCTGCAAATGTAGACAAATCAGCGGCGTATCAACAAACTATCGTACAGTTACTTAGTTAGGCATACATTTTTCAGTACAAGTCCGTACAAATTTCACGTTTAAAGTTTCTTTATTCGTAAGTCATCCTATAAATTGGAGATCATTGTGCAACCGTGCGGCACAAATTAGCAGCACACGGACGATGATGATGTCTGTGAAGCAAAGGCTGATCCGTATAGAAATGGTAACGCTGAGCCTGCTAGTCTCTTTATCCCAGTTTTGCGTCGTCGATGCACGGACGGACACTTGGCTTGCTGACGAGCGTACATCGTTTGAGCCAACTCAATTAGCAGAGAGCAGTGCGCGGCGACTGTCTCTTGCATACAGCAGCAGCAGCAGCAGCAGCAGCGTCAGCAGCCGGCAGCAATATCACAGTTGACGTCAGAGCAACGGCGCTGATTTCCAACGGACAACTGGACGGTGGCGCACACCGTCACATATCTCGCCGTGGCTCGTCGTACATATCGACCGACCGCACCGAACTGAGCATTACAGATGCAATCCACGATCGGCAGCGGTGCGTGCGCGAATATTTATATGTCACCGAGCGACGGAGCGTGTGCACGGTGGCCGGTATATCGCGGGGCGTTGACAATTTCGTTCAGACAGTTCGACGGGGAGAAACTCGCCATGGGTGACGCGCTCTCGCCATCTCCCTCGATGCCAGCCGGATCATCCTGTCATACCTGACGCTTTTCTTCCACTTCTTGTCCCTTGATCAGCAAATACAATATTCCTCCATGCCGCATGATCTTGTGACAGTCCAACGTCTTCATATCGGGTCGATTCGTGCACGGTCATCCTGTCAGCTGACGCAGCTAGCAATGGCAATCAAATTGCGACATGCAGCTTAGCTCGGACGCTGTCGCTCGTAATTGCCTTTTGTATAATTACCCCGCACCGCGCCGCGCTGGCTGATGGCGTTGGCTGCTGCTGCTGCTGCTGCTATCAGTCGACTTAGTCTCAGCACGGCGTCACTGTCGTCCGTCAAACCAACCAACCGACTCAGTTCTCCCTTACACACCATACGTCGCAGTTATCGCCAATTGTCTGCACAAATATGAGAACAAAATAGCGAGAACGCATTTCTGAAAAAAATGCGCCTTGTGACTTATAGAGGCATTTTGGAGTAAAAGCCGGAAACCTGACCTTTTCAAAATTGGAACATACTGAATTTGATTGTTTTAGTTTTCAAGTCGAATTTTGCGTTTTCTGATTTTCTGACAACTGAAGAATTAATTTGCATAATAGAATGACGATAAAATGTTCATTTTTAGGCACTGTCTTGGGATCGTGCGTATTGTTTAGCTACTTTTACACCTGGCAAAATACTCGAAACTGTTAATCACAAAAATATTCTTGTAACTGATTGCGTATCAGTCACGGTAAAAGCGATTCGTGTGTCGAAGAACATCCGCTAGCATTCAATTTTAAAATCCCGCGTTTTTTCAGTTGATGATAAGAACTAACCAGCGGCAACTATATAGGACCCTGCTTCAGGTATATAGTTTAGTCATGCAATGTATCGTGCTCGCTACAAATTTAACGCAGTCACTCCACCTTTTCGCTTCCTTCAACGAAGCTGGTTCTAAATTCTACTCGCTATCGACTGGGAAAAATGCCATCATTCACTGCAGATAAAGACTAATTACCTGCGCACTGCTTAGTTTAATCAATACATATATTCTTAAATAAAACAGCGTATAATATGTTAACCTTTTTAAAACGCCATTGACAGTAGCTGGATTTGCATTTGTGTGTTTTATTGAAACGCGCGTTGCAGCTTCTATGTCTTCGTATGTGTTAATCTATCGTTTTTCGACGAATAAAGATGTAGGCTTATATATAGCACATTTACTGCAACATTATCGTACGTGCTAACGACTGAGCAAGAGTAGGCCTACGGATCTTAAGCAGCTGAGCAGCTGCGATGATCTTTTTAGAAGAACATCACAAGCAAGTAAAGTGCACGTATAATATTCAGCTCCTTGCGCTTATGTTCTGTCGCGGAGAGCATCTCCAGGCCAACCGCTTTAATTCTGTTATGGCGGACGCTGGTGATTCAAAGAAAAAAGAAGAAATGGCGGAGTTTGAGACGGTCGACAGATCAGAGCCTGCAGAAGTAGGCTACAGAAGTAGTTGGAAGAAGGAAGCAACGAATCGCATTCGTCACGTCAGCTGCAATGCACGAATCGTGCACGATGGCGGCGCCCAGCAATGGCAATGGCAACAACCCCCCTCACGAAAACATCCACCCCCTGCAACAAAACCCTAAAACCCTTTGCGTTAAAATCTTCTGCGAGACAAAACCTCATCCACTACAAAATCCTCTCTACTGCTGAAAATAACTGTACTTTCAAAAACAGATTAGATCAGTATTTGCAGGTTTAGCTGACCCATATTTCTGCGTCATATCACCACGCATTTTATATTTGTTGGGGGGGGCAGTGGCGTCATTTCACTAAATTCTTGGGGGTCCACTCTCTTCCCTTCCTTTCCCCTCCTTCCCTCCTTTTTTCCTCCTTCCCTTTTCCTTTCTCCCTTCCCCTTTTCCCCTCCCCTCTTTTTTTCTTTCCTGCCAATGGGGGGTTGTCACAGGGGGAGAGTTTCGCCTGTGTTGCCAATTGACCGCGCGCACACCCGTCTTCGATCTGCAGTACGTCGTCAACGATCGCTCAACTCTAAGATGTCGAGTCGACTGACTCCCGCGGGACTCATCGACCGACTTTGAACTATGAGCCAGGGCGCCGCAACGCAATGACAACTTGCTAGCGATACAGCGGTCAGGCCACCGACCGGCCTACACGGTCTGCCATATCCGCCTTTCTGAATTGCCGACATAGTTATGACGGCAAAGACGTAAAGCCGCCCGGCCGCGAGCTCTCGTTCTCCCGATTGTATATTTTGTTTCGAACGCACGTACGCCTGGAAGAACCACCGAAAGCCTGCAGTGTGAATAGTCAACAGCAGCTTGAACAATTTGGTCATCTTCCGTTAGTTGGTGCATGGCATGGCGTAGTGGTATAACGCGTTGTGTCCGATCAACGAAGTTAACCTACGCCGGGCCGGGTTAATACTTGGATGGGTGACTGCCTGAGGCTGCGGGCAAGTAAACCATCTCGGTATGTAACCATCCGCCTAGGTCAACTCAGCCTTCCCTCCCTTCGGGGTAGGTAAATCGAGTACCAGCCTATCTGACAAGGCGGGGCGCGTTCACCTGTGTCGGGTGGCAGATGTGTGATCCCATAAGGCGGGTGACGCTCCGTAGCTCTGAGATGGGTTTGCCATGAAGAGCTATAGCATTTTAACCATTAACCATTAGATTTACGCTTACGCTCGTATACGAGAGCGCATGCAGTCTCATACAAATAGGCCATTAGGCCCCTACACGAAATTTCAGAACGGAACGTTTGACGAAGAAACGCAAGGTCCGCTACGCTCTACGAGCTAGCTTCCTGTGTAAATGGGGGTATAAAGCACAGTCTTTGGTGTGTATATTCGATAATCTCCACACTGAGCTCTCCGCCAGAATGTTACTGTCATGTTCAAAGTCAAACGTAATTCCTGATACACAACGCATCACTCTGGACCCACACTGAATCCACGTCGTTTGTTTTGCGCTAAAAGCGATTTTACACTAGTCATAAATCATGTTTTTGTGAGGGGCAATTATTGCAGAACGTATCGTGGAGCTGTACGTGTATTATTAATCGTTAATTAATTAATTATCATTATTATTCGAGTACAAACGATAGCGGAGTTGTGCTTACGTGACTGACTAGTTAAGAGAACGCACGACGGACGCACACAAACAGACTGACAATCACTGCATCGGCCGTCGTTGATTGGCTGATCACACCAGTAGAGATTAGTGATCGATGACTACAGCAATGTAATTATCACCACAAATCTGACGTACCTGGGCGATGTGTTTCTGCTGCTGTTGGTGCATCTGGTCGCGATGTGGTGAGCAGCGCAACACTACTAGGCCTATAAGTAGCGGTGTCGGTCGCTGACGCAGCAACTGTAGCAGCAACTGCTGCAGGCTCTCAACTCAACCGGCTCATCGCACGCTATAGTAGCCGACAGTGACTGGCCGACACTGCTGGTGACGTCTTGCGCTGCGACCACCTCGCTCGTTCGACGCCGATCGAGCGCTGGCACGTGGAAGTACGAAAGCGGAACAATCCATCCTAGACAAAAATTCATTGGATATTTAACTCCCTCCCCTTTCTAGCCCGACAAAATTTCCAATCTGTTAGGTCCCTTCTACGGAACAAAATCCCCCGCCAGGAAAGATGTTCTGTTGTCCATTAAGATTTTGTCCGAAAAATTGTGTGCGGGAATTATATCCAGAAGAATTATGTCGGGGAGATTATGTCTGACTCCGGTATTCGTGGGAACGCCCCATGGTCGCCGGCGTCATCCGTACTGAGAGCCAGGACGGACGTACGTGAGTGAGCTAGCTAGCTAGACCTACGGCGTCACCGATAGTCGCGCGGCCGTGGTCTGGGTGGGCGCTGATGGAGTTTAGACGCTTGGCGTCGACAGGTTAGCACCTGCAGCTGGTGAAGCAATTCTCGTACTTCATCTCCCTCATCAGTTACCGCAGCTGCTGCTTCAACCGCTATTCTTCTTAGCCATGACGTCAACGACACCCAAGGCTCTAGTGACAAATCAGTCAAATAGACTACGACGAAAAACGCACGGTTTCGAGACAGGATTTCAACAGAATCCATCAGACAATTAGAGCGAGCGAATTCTATCAATGACGGGACAAGTGAGGTGCCCTCACTCGCAAGAACCGAATTTATAGACCTACTGTGTGACCAAATATTGAGTAATGATCGATGCTTTCTTCGTTATATCGTTGCTGTGGTGTGTTCTTGTCAGCTGGTTGTTTACTGTTGCTTGCAGTTAATTGATCGATCGCCCGGCACAGAGTGCGGGTGCATGAAGCAAGTGCGACAATACGTCAATGTTTTGCGGTGGAAATTGACGCTGCAAGCTCGGACTAATGATTCCACGTACCTGTAGTGAATTATGCCTATTAAAGTCATGCACATCAAGTAGGCCTATAGTTTCTGCTGCAATAGTTGACTCATTTGCAGGGTTGCTGCTTCATATACCTATACTATGTATGTATCGCATTTATAGAGTAAACAAAACTCGTAGAATGTCACGGCAGTTGTTGTCAACAAACTCCAAAAATCGAACAATTTCATTGACTTTGTCGCTACTGCTGGTGACCACCGAGGCTTAATTTGTTTGCGGTCGGACTCGGGCGTCTGTTTCTGTCCCGGTTGCCGGCCGGCAGGTTGAATAGAACCGCCGCTTGCTGGGGTTTGTGCCGCCAGAGACCGACGTGGTGCTGACCGGCGCTAATTTGTGCTGTCACGGCAATGACGCAAAAATGGAGGTAATTAGATCTAACCAGCGACGGAAGTAGTCAGTAAAGCCGACGATGCGAATGTCGTGTTTGCAAACAGTCTAAAAATACAGCTCCGTCACGACGTGTTACTTTGAGACCCCACACAACATGCAAAAAAACCACAAACAACCAAAAGACTAACAATGGAAAAAAGCGGGGCTTTGACGATGAATAGTATGCGGTGTGTACTAGAATTCATTTTGACTGCATAGCGTCTGTGTCAAGGCACGTGGCTGCAGTGCATGGCCATTATTAGCAACATACACTGTATTTACGAGTTGCTTCTCTGTGTTCTGTGCCTTTGTGACAAACGCGAACAATAAAACTATAGACGCGGTCTGTGAATGGCATTTCACCTGCTGCCAGTGAAATATTTCTGTGATACGCAAAAATTAAGCTACAGTTATGACGTTGATAGTTCTTTTTGTGCGGCAAGTGTAGGGGCCTACACTTTGAAACCAGCTGTCGGCGACTAGATCTAGGGGCATATATTTCGTCGCTATATGCGACGTTTACCATAAAACGCGGCAAAACCATCCGTTTCCAGCAAGTTTTGCTGACCGCATGAGACTAAAAACATAAATCCTGGTGGAAAAACTGCAATAGCAAAAGAGAGCTGTGAGTGATCATTTCATGAGTCAGTTACGTGCGATAGTCTTCGGCGTTATGAATATTTCTGATTAAACCAAAATAAATTCCATGCAATCACGCAAAATAATATTGACAGTTGTCACGAAAAGCGTCGACACCAAACATAAGCTTAAACTTTAGACTGCATTCTTGAGTTACAGACGGACGGATAGAAGGATAGTTAGACAGACATGGAGACTGACACATGCAAACGGAGAACTACCTTAACGAGACCTCCTACGGGAGGGCCAACGGGAGGGCCATATAAAAAATTTCGCTGCAAACTAGAAAAGAGAGAGACTGGCAGAGTTCCGTGCGCACAGGAAGAGTAATTGCATAAATATAGTCGATCTAGCAGTTGCAGCAGCAGCAGTCTTGCCCGGCTACTCATCTATAACGACTTCAAATCTTGGACACATCTGATTCGTAGGGACCAACTAAATTTACGATTTCACGGCCGTGACATTTTCCGTGAAATTGGCCTTCTTCCGTGAAAAACGCCGATTTCCGTGAAATCCGTGATTTTTCGTGAATTTTAGCGTTTAGTTTAATTTATGACAATTCCAGAGTTTTATCAGCAGCTTCTGTACGGATGTTGCTGTTTACCACGTGTCGCACTTTAGCACTAAGTAGTTGGCATGACTGTCTTGAGT
>Ga0209367_1014293_pt1 | contig 10074 bp, 6 predicted proteins | sample WorMetLIZISLAND2_FD_187412 | JGI IMG/M metagenome (GOLD analysis project Ga0209367, IMG submission 187412) | Marine gutless worms symbiont microbial communities from Max Planck institute for Marine Microbiology, Germany - Olavius geniculatus... ...
AAACTGCAAGCAATTCATTTAATGTTGTATAAGCGCTGATGTAAAACGGCAAAAATCAAAAAGTATAAGCACGAACATTATGCATTAGCTTAGACATTTATATCTGGCTACTGAGAACAGATTAAATATCTAAGCTAATACATTAGTTCGGGCTTAAACTTTTTGATTTTTTGCCGTTTTACATCAGCGCTTAAATGATCTGCTTGCAGTTTTTTTATATATAATAGTCATAATAATAGCGAGGGATGACATGAACATTGCAGCTGCTGTAGACCTACAATTTAAAATTAAACTTTTTGATTTTTTTCTACTAGTCTAAACAGCTCACTGATTTGGACAGGCTTCGTGTTCGTAAATCGTATGAACATTATCTTGTTCTCGTCAACGTTCACTAGATGGCAGCAGGATTGAGCGTCGGGAGGTCGGAAAAAATAGAAAAAAACTTTCTGCAGTTATAGTAGATAAGTTGTTTTTATTTAGCTTCATGTTTTCCTCGTTTTTTGTTTCATTTCGTATGTTTTTAAGCAAATACTAACAGCATAAAAATATCCTAGTGTAGTCTGTGTAAATTCCTGGACACCACCAGTTGACGTGAACGTAGGCATACACATTGGCTAGACATTCGGTCATAAGCAGATATTCATTGCTATTAATTAGCATTTTTGACAGTGGGCTTTTCTCTTCCACTACAACAGTACGACAATAACAAACCCTCCTTTTACGAACTTTCCAGGTTTTCCAGACAATTAATGCATGGTCACCCTATTGAAGTAAGCATCTTAATAGCAATTTACATAATATGGGTTAACTCAGCCGATCCCTCTGTGGCAACTAAGTAAATAGAGTAGACTACCGACCTAATTGGCTGGGGATGAGGTGCGGTACGGTTACCCGCGTCGGGTGGCCGTTTATATCGTCAAATATTATATTAATTAAGATGTATTTCTTGCCTGGAACGTGCTCGATGTACGTGTAATGTTGGACATTACTATGGTGTAGCAAATGTCTGCTCTCCCTGAAGTTTTGAAAGTTGCTTCCCCCCTGAGAAATGCAGCTGACAGCAGTCCTCAATGGACGTGGGCCTAGACGCTCGTGACTCATATCACACCAAACAGTAGGGGCGTCGCATTATATCATGCCCGTGATGGGTGACGGTTGACAGTTTCTGTCATAGTTGTAAAAAACGTTCCAGAAAAAACCGTTAAAAACGCGGCAAAAAAATTTTAAAAAACGCTCAGAAAGATTGATAAAAAACGTTAGCCTTAATTTGTTCAAATTCTTGCCTAAAACCCAATGCTGTAAGTGCAGTATAGCCAAAACTATCTAGAGAAAAAGAGAGAATTCAATTTCAATTTTAAGACCAAGTATCGCTAGACTAAGTAAGTAAACTACCGCCACTATAGCCTATTAATTCGTTTCTGTTGCTTTAATAGTGCCTTTCGACGTATTCGCAGTGCAATTTTCAAATTTCAATGAACGTTTTTTTAAATAAAGAATTTATGAATAAAAAAACGTTCAGAAAATTAAAAAAACACCTTCAAAACGTAAAAAGAACATGACAAGAATAAAAAACGTTTTTTTTACATTTATGGTTTCTGCCGAAGGTGGTTTAAATTTAGGCCTAAACTGCTTGCTTAAACCATGGCATGGCAGAAACCAATTTCTGCTGGCAGAAACCAGTTTCTGCCGGCAGAACTCCAACCCTGGGTAGTGACCAAAACAATGGATGCTGGACGTGGCAAACACCTTAACTTTCACATTCTTTCTCCGAAAATTGCATGACTCACTTTTCTGACTCAGTATCTATATGCCTATGCCACATTTCAAACAAATCTATTCAGCTCTTTTAATGTTTCAGCAGTTGTTGTATACTTCCAGGGCAATGTGGGGTCATGGCAGAGAGGGAGAGGTAGCAGGAGAAAAAAGAAACAATGGAGGTAAAGCACGACTGAAAACAGAAAACTTCTCAACACAGCTGCAATCATAATCAAAAATGCTAACAAAAACTAAGACAAACATTTCAGACTGAATCAATGCATTATCATGCAATAACGAAACGATTACAAAAAACAACAACAGAACAAAGATACTGTAACTAGAACAACATGCCAGCCCAGAGCCGACCTAATATACAGTCGTCCGCCCAGAGCCGCAAAACCCTAACGCCAAAAACCCATAACCGTAGACTTTTTAGCTGAAAATTAGCACCACACTGGTTAATCCTTCTAGCGACAATGCTCACACTAATCCTTTTTGTTTTCTACTTAGGACGTCCAAGTCTGGTCAACGAACACCAGTGATGGAGTAGCAGAAAAACTGGTACGTAAACGAGGCACACCTTGGGATGCACTGCACCTGTGGTCTGATCACTGCATAAAACTAACACCTCCCATTCTGGAGAAATTAAGGAGCAAACTTTAGAAATTTGAGCACCCGTAATTTCCTCTGTTGGAAACTTGCAGCTAGCTGTCCGTCGTGAAATTGCAACTTAATGCTTTGCCCTCTTTTTTTAACCTACGCCGCCGCTGCATCTTACTTTGTGGGTGCTAAAGCATGCAAACGGGACAGATGACAGACACGTGGCTGAGACATAGAATATAAGAATGTCCGCATAAACACGTGACATATAGGCAACCTCGCATAGTCGCATTCTTTTATTCACTAGTGGATACCCCACTGCATCGCAAAGGTTGCCAACTGGCATTTTAAAAATGCCAAATTGTAAGTCAAATTAAAAATTTAAAAAAACTTGGTGGTAACAAAAATTTTGTCTCCGCACATTTTTGGCATTATACTTTGCGTTTGGTGTTAAATTTTTCATAGATGGCATTGTTGAAAATATGGCATTTTTGTCAGTAAAATACATTACATTGGTATTTTCAGCCAGAACTGATGCACTGGTGGAATTCACCAACTGGTGAATTAAACAGTGTGATGGACACCTCACAACAATTGACTATAGAAAAGTAATGAGCTTTAAGAAAATTATTATAAAACTGTAAAAAAATGCCACTTCATCAAAGAAATAAAAAGACTATAAATGATAAACAAAAAAATGTAAACCCTTTTTGCTTAAAGTATTGACTAAATTCACTGTTTCATGATAATTTTTTTTCATATTCAGCAAACTTTGCCAATAAAATATAACTTAGTAAATCTAAATACAAATCTGTCATTTATTCAGCAGTTAACATAGGAATTTTTGTTTAGAAATATTGTAAATTGCTGTCATTTCACAATAAAAGTTCAACATAGATTTAAAATGAAAAAGTTGCAAAAATAAAAAAAGCAAAAAACGTGGTTTAAGAAAAATAATCAAAAAAAGTTTATGAACGTTCAATATTACAACTATATAAAAACGTGAGATGTAGCCCTGGGACACATTCTCAAACTGTCCTAGGATAAGCATAGAAGATTTTTTATCAGATACAAACGTCACATGGTCTGCATAAATGCATCTGATTGGGTGACACAGTTTACATACTTAAGAAAAGAAGTTCTTAATAATTGCTAACAATGCTGTAAAGAATTCGGATAGGATGTGTTCTTAAAAATCTCAAGTGACCTAAATCAGGGAGATCTTCGAAAAAAACTTAGGGGAAAATTCCTAGGAAAGTTTCGAGAACGCAGACTGCAAACATCTCGTGACAACTGTGCTATAGAAGAGTACAGCAGCGGTGGTGTTTTTGAACTGGTCGGCTGTTCATCTCGCGCACGATTTCTATGAACACTTCGTTGACTTTCTCACGTTCCTTGGCAGACGCCTCAACGAACGGACATCCCCACAGCTGAGCCAACCGAGCGCCATCTGCTGTGTCGACTTGTCGCTGACTCGCCAGGTCACATTTGTTGCCAACCAAGAGTATTGGGACACGGTCTGTCGCTTTGACACGCATAATCTGCTCGTGCATTGTACGTATGTCCTGGACACACACAGAACATGTGACCCGCAAATCATTCAACTGCATGTAAGCCACACCATAGTCGTAATTAAAACGATCAGAAGTTTTTTTTCATGAAAAAGGCATTTTTAGCTAACTGTAGTTAAGTAACGTTGAGTTTATGGCATGGTTGTCACCCAACCGTTGTTGTCTGTCTGTCCATCTGTCAATCAATCGACCAGAATCTTTTAAAGAGGCCTAAGTAATAAGAACTACTGCTACGTCCATTAGATAGTTAGTTAGAGTACAATCCAGGAAATTATTTGGTGAAAAGATGAGCTTTGAGACGCTGGTGAAAAAAGGACAACGACTCGCCAGATGTCACACTATCTGGCAGGTCGTTCCACATCTGTAAGCTGACAACCAGTAAAGTCTGGTTGACGATGGTTGTCAGTTCAACCTAAGGCACCACCAGGTGGTTAGAGATACCAGAACGGAGAGATCAACAGCCATGGCCAGGCAGATTGGCGACGTAGTTGAGTGGACCGAGGTATTGCAGCACAAGTTCAAGCAAGTCTTTGTACACCAGAATGGCGATCTTGTACTGGTCTCGCTCCAGCATGCACAGCCAATGGAGGCAGACAAGCGCGTCGGTGATGTGGTTCGATCAACGAAGATGGTACATCAGTTTCGCGGCTGCATTCAGCAGTGACTGAAGTCGACGGGCCGGTTAAACCGGAAGACTAGCCAGCACGCTGTTGCCATAATCAAGACACTTCAGCACTAAGCTAGACACCAGCATCTTAAACATGTCAGTCGGCACCAAGCGACAAATCTGCCGCAGCTGATTTAGCACAGCAAAGCAGCATTGAACATGGGTTCGCATCAGCAGATTGAAGTCGATGAATATGCCAACATCGCAAGTGGACTTCACTAGCTCAACTAGTGCCATCGCTGTTCGGTAGTTAATGCTGATGTCGATATGATGCACACCACAAAAGTTCGATTTTGTCTCAGTAACAGACATATTGTGGCTAAGCGTTAGGTCATTGCAGAAAACATTTTACCCAAATTGTTAGCCATGTGCTTTAAACCCAGGCATGCAAAAATTCAGCGATCTACTGCAAGAAGAAGATTTTCAAATTTGAGGTTAAATGGATGGAGGGAGGAAAAGAGGTAGGAAAAATGTGCATTTTTCTAGTGATTTGCAGCATTACCTGTTTTAGGAACCGGGTACCCAGTTACAATTACCCTAGTACCCAAACCTGGTTTCAACTTTGAAGCAAGTAAAAGTATAACAAAAATAAATTGACGCGTACACATCTAATTACACTATATTTTTTCACAGTTATGTTTTTTTCATATAAAAACGTTGATAATGTAGAGGACGTGAATCCGTCAACAAAAATGGCAGAAGATGAACTTTCCGTACAGTGCCGAATTACGCCACAGAGGCTGCCAGAAGTGCAATTTTCATCAGATTTACCAGTAATCAGTGCAAAAAATGAATACCGTTCAGTGAGAACAAGAACAAGACCTGAACGTTCAGCAAGGCAGTTTGATTTATGTAGGTACTAAAATGTGTCAGTGAACTTAAAAATTAACTATTGGTATAGACTGTCGTAAGTGCCGTTAAACTACAACACTATAGTCAGTTTGCTTTGGTTAGTTTGTCGTTTTCTACGTTTATTCTCATTATTTTGGTAATGCAGTAATAAAAATATAAGCTTCTGGTGTAAAATATTGCAATATATCAAAAATATCGTGACATATAAAAAATATCGCAATATATCGAAAAATTCTATATTTTTTTGGCAATATGATACGATATATCACTATCAAAAATAATATATTGATATTTTCGATATATCGAATCATCACTAGTCTGAGCGAAGAAGAATTAGGGATGGGTTAGTAACAAAAATAGCATCAGAATGTTGAATAGTGATGATTCCATATATCGAAAATATCGACATATCGTTTCGATATCGATATATCGTATTGAATCGTATCCTCAAAAATACTGAATTTTTTTATATATCGTGATTTGGAACCGAGTAACAAATTTTGGAACCCGGTTTGGGTACCCGGTTCCTGCTACAAATAACTACGTTTTTCAACAGCAAATGGTGAGAGATACAGCCAAGGTTACGATTAATATCTAATATAAAGTGGCATACACTCTTTCAGATGAAATGAAAATCAGACCTTGGATGACCTTGAAAGTCACTGGCAACCAGTACGGTCGGCTATCCTAGTGACAACTGGGCTTCTTCTTTGTTTCTGCAACTTGTTTATATAAGCAATTTATAATATTCATAAACAAAATAAAGTGCTTCTACTTCAAACTTTGGGCTGTTGAAAAATCTTACTCTTAGAAAATTTGCATCCACAAATGCAGAATATGAAGCTGAAAACTCAGATTTTAGGAAAATTCAGAGGCAAAGTTAAAATTTTGAGCACTCACAATCTGTCGAAAATTTGTAGTGTCTGTCAGGAAATCGCAACTTTCTGCCCCTCCTACTATTTTTAACCCACAACTCTGCTGCCTAAGATTTAAACGATGTACATACAGTCACCTGAAAAGTTTGGAGACTGGTGATGCTGTAGACGACGATGAAGCCCTGGCCATTCTTTATGTACAGATCACGCATAGAGGAGAACTGCTCAGTGCCGGCAGTGTCCAGGATCTCAAGAACACCTGGCACCCCGTCCACCTCGATCTCTTTGCGATAGAAGTCTTCAATTGTAGGGTCGTACTTCTCGACGAATTTGCCGGTAACAAACTTTACCGTCAGAGCACTTTTGCCAACGCCGCCACTGCCGAGCACGACAACCTTGTACTCGTGCATAACTGCAGACAACTTGATGTAGTGCCAGCCACTGCTTTACTGCTTTCCGAAACAAGCAACGTCAAAACAACGATCAATGTAACATATAGATAAAGCTACACAATAAGCAACAAGAAATTTGAGCTAATGCTCACAAGAAGCGCGAAAGCCTACAGCAGTTCCGGTTCAGTAGTTTAGCTGAAAATTGGGGTGTTCACGCTAAGTTAATATACAAATACCAAATTCTCTATCTGGATTGCATAACAGAATTGCGATGGCTAAGACGCGCTGAAAGCAGTAGCTGCTTTCACGCGTAAAAATGCAGTAATGTCTTAGCAGAGTACGAGAGGGGTAATACAAGCTTATAAATTATAGCCACTGTGAAAACTGCTCACACATCTCCTGTGTCTACCACGAGGCTGGTTATGATCACTGATTGGTGAAAAAAACCAAGAAGGTTAGAATCACTGATTGGTGATTTTAACCTTCTATGCTAAAACCACCAATTTGTTAAGCTACTTTGCAATGCCAAAATTATTCGGGATTCTGCATAAAGTAAGTGGGCCTGGGGGACAAAAGTCTCCCCACTGGAGTTTATAGTTTAGGGACAAAGCTGTAAGCTACCCCAACTTGATCTGGGGTGGAACCTTAGCCGAAATCGAATTTGGTGCAGCTATAAAATATGTGAGATTGGTGGAACAATTGTAATTTTTTTCTGACTAAATGTAGTGCAGTTCAAACAATGAAAGCAAACTAATACAGAACCACAAATTTAAATTGGGGAGTACAAATAATTTGTGAGCGAGAAATTTTTTGGTAACCATCACTTTTTGTCCAGTTGTTGAGTTTAGAGGGAGAGACGGGGGCACCAGATAGTAAGTAAGTAGAACGTCAACTTCGATGCAGTGAACTTGGAATGGATGTTTCTATAAGTAACAAGCAACAAAATTTGCAGTTGTAGCCAGTTTGTCCATGCATTAGCTTTCAGCAAATTTTTCGCTGGATGCTCTAGCTTTTGGGGAGGCTTGCCGACTGAACTGGGGAGGCTTAACCTCCCAAACCCTCCCCGTGGCGCCGGGGCTGGTACGAAGCCAAGCCAGATAGGTTGACTCAGCCTTCTATCCTCCATGGGCTAGTAACATGAGTACTGACGATGGTTACAGCCATCGCTTTTAAACTGGTGGAGAAGTTACTTGCTAACTTTTATAAATGGATGAACAGTGGAAATGATAACTATGGTGTTTTCATTAATTTTGTCACAACATCATAAACTGCATGCAATAACTGTCTCGTAAATATCACTGTGTCGCCCCGTCAGTGATCATAGTTCATATGGCTAGTATCACCGATCGGTGATAATAACCAAGAAGGTTAAAACCACCGATCGGAAGTTTTAACCTTCTTGATTATTATCACCGATTGGTGATCCTGATCACTTCAATCTACCACAAACATGAACCCATCTACTTCACGATGCTATCACAAAACTTCATCGCCAAAATTGCTGATCTACTGCTAGTATTATCGTAATGTCAGTACTCTGATAAGAAATGTCTGCACGCACGCGTGCATGTGTCTTAAGTGTACACTACACACATACACACTGCTGACTGGCTATGAGTTGCCACATGAAAATGATTGACAGGTGCATGCCATTTTGTATGAAAGGTCCAGTTCAGACACCGGGTAAGTTTTAGGGTTACAATAGCCATGGCACACAGCATTACAATGAGCAACTTTCTACATAGAAATCAGCTGACACCGTGGGCTAGGCTTACAGTATCGTTTAGAGTTGTTTAAAGTTAGGTTTAGCGCAACAAGGTTGAAGTCAAAGTCAGGGAGAAAATTTCGGGTCGACATACGGCTATAGGTAAGTGGAGTGTGTGCACGCAGTCGTTTCCATTCTGATATCGTATTACAATAAACGTACTGAATAGCACAAAAGAGGCGGTACGGAGCGTCGCGAACTTTCAAGTGTTGTATTCGCAGTAACAACACAATCGATTGCGATCGAGTTTCATCGATTTAAAGCGATTCTTTCTCCGAGAAATATCATAATATTCAGTCACCCTACTCCGGCAAACAACTTAAATTAAGTTTTAACATCACAGATACCATAGGACAGATACAGACACTGTTTATAAACATAGTCACGTGACATTTGCTGCGGTGCTGTATTGAGTCTGAGATAGTGATGATTCGATATCAGGATTTCAATTTCGATACGATATCGATACGATATTTTGAAAAATCGCGATATTGATATCGATATCGATATTTTTAAAATGATGTGAGTCTTATACAAGCACAAGAACAAAACGTAAACGTTCAGCAAGACACCCAAGTCTATTTTTCACTGGGCGCAAGCTGCGCTCAGCAGGTAGCCTATATAGGGATAGAAACTACTGCAGTCATTGCTCGGGTTCGGTTCTGTTCAGGTCACGTATTTCTACCAAACGCAAGCGTTCGTTTTGGTTCGCTTATGGTTTAATTGCAGTTATACAGAAAATAACAGCGGTCTACGTTTCCGGTTGGGTTCTGATGAGATGGGTCTTCACTGCGTGTGGGTTCTAAAAACTTTTAACAGGAGGGGTAATAGAAAATTAAAATGAAAGTGCGTAATGCAAGACAACCCATTTTATCTTGAGGCTTGTCGGGCATTATTTCTACTACAAATCTTTAGGCCCCTACTACAAATCCACCAGTGTTTGAATTGTGAAAAATTAGCTGGGGGCAGTGGCGTCATTTCACTAAATCCGTGGGAGTCCACTCTGTCTCCCTTCCTTTCCCCTCCCTTTTCTCCTTTTCTCCTCCTTTCCCTTTTCCCTTTTCCCCTCTCCTTTCCCCCTCTTTTTCCCTTTCCTGCCTTTTCCTCCCCTTAGAAGTAGGCCCTCTTAAATCCAGCTAGGGGGTCTGGGGTAGTGCTGTAAGCTCCCTCAGCGGGGACTGGGGCAGAGCCCCAGTCGAAATCGAATTTGGTACATTTCCAGTTTTAAAATGTGACATCTCGTGGCAAGAATTTCAATGGCTTTCTTGAAAATCAGTTGACCAAATTTCATGCATGCAGGGTTTATATATAACAGTCATTAACAGACAAATAAATCTAACACTTCTCCACTCTAACAACCTTGCATGTTGTATAACACACTTGAACTGACAAAATTATACTCAACTGATGAGTGATGAGTGCAACTACTGCTAGGATAATATGTTTCTTTACTAGCCTACGTAGGCTTATACATAAGTATATTATGCTTAGTTTACGTGTTGCCATTTAAAATCCATTAATCAACCAAAGTCTATTGCAAGCACACATGTCCTATGTCTCATCAGAAAACTAATGTAACACAGCAAAAAAGAAC
>Ga0209367_1014294_pt1 | contig 10073 bp, 9 predicted proteins | sample WorMetLIZISLAND2_FD_187412 | JGI IMG/M metagenome (GOLD analysis project Ga0209367, IMG submission 187412) | Marine gutless worms symbiont microbial communities from Max Planck institute for Marine Microbiology, Germany - Olavius geniculatus... ...
TCTCTCAATTTTTCTGCCGTTTTTTCGTTCTTCCTATTTCTTCCCACTTTTTTATCTTTTATCTCTATTTCTTTTCATAATTATTTTTTTCATTTTTTCTTTTTTATTATTTTCTTATTTTCTTCCCCTTTTACCTTCCTGAAAAGACCACATTCTTAATCCAGCTGTAGATCTGGAAGGAGCTGGGAGAGCTGTAAGCTTTCTTAGCGGGTCCGGGCAGAGATCCGACCGCCAAACAGTTTGACGTGCATTTTAAAGCTAAAAGAGTGCTTCTGGTGATAGCAATTTATATTAAAATTTTTGCGAGATAACTTGCCAAATTCTAGCATTTAACAAAATTCCCACTTCTTATTTTTTACTGGGCGCAAGCTGCGCCATGGGACAAGGATAGAAACTTCTGGTTGTATCGATCTATGTAGAAAGCTGTGTAGACGGTTGTTTAAGTTCAGACTAGTCAGGGTTATTGCGTACTTTCTGCAAGGACAAAACACAGTTTTACAAAATGTAGTCTATAAACTTTTTCACGACGACATAATGCGCCACTTTTATTTTTTCCGACAATTTTCGCAAATGCTATTCGCTTTAATTAAATGCATCGACATTTTGTATTCAGTTTACTTGCAGTTGTAAGCGCCATTGACTTTTCTGTCTTTCACAAAACACGTTGTTTAGTATTTAATGCACTGTAGGCCCTGTTCATACAGTTACTGTTACTATTTTCGTTTTGAGGTTGTCGGTTTCTGTTAATATTTTGCTGGTTGCTACATTTGCTGCAGGTCGCATACTTTATCATTTAACCAGCACAAAAACCACAAGGCCATTTATAGGGTCTATCACAGTGAGCCATCGCAACATCATAAGACCACCTTAACATATAAATCTGATAAACAAAACGCATTTGTCTTTTAGAAGCTAAAACATAATAATACAACAGTTAATTGCCACAAAACAACAAAACGACATACTCTGGAAGTTTGTTCCTTATGGGTACTACTCGATGACTAACAAAATTATATTTGATACTAAATATTATATATGTAAAAAGTACCAGTTTAAATCTGTGTGTAAGGACGATGTTATGATATTAATCCTCTAAAACAGCAAAAATCATTTAGGTAACCTTAGATGGGGCTATGCATATGGCGTCCTTACAAGCTGACTTTAGTTGGTAATTTTTGTCGTATTAGGCCTATACTTGCCCAATGTTTACTGATTAGCGTAGCAGCCGAAAATGTTTCTGTTATGGCTTAGCTAATGGTAACAAGGAAGCGAATTATGACCGTGTGCCGACAATATTCAGCTAACCGCGCACTAATAATGCTTAAGTTTACAAACTGTCCAACTGCACAGCACAACCCTAACCCTGACATTAAACATTTTAAAGCTGAAAGATGGTGTAGCAGCTACTGTGACATGGAGAACATTCTCATCAATCTTGGATTGTTACGCGCGAAAGCAGCTACTGCTTTCAGCGCGTCTTAGCCATCGCAATTCTGTCCGTCCGTCCGTCTGTCTGTCTGTCTGTTTGTCTGTCTGTCCGTCTGTCCATCACACGGGTGGATCAGTCAAAAACGGTCGAAGCTAGGATCACCAAATCTTTACCATCTGCTGCCTGGAAAACTCTAGTTTCAGAAACCGTAAAGCTTTTCCATAAATTCGAACGAGAGCGCTAAATGATACAGGGGTTGGCAAAATTTTCGATTTTTGGCCAATAAGTAGCTGTATCTCAGTAACGGTGCGAGATAGAGCCCAGGTTACTATTAATTACTAATACGCGATCGCACACTGGCTCTCGATTGGCGCCGAATTCAATGACCTTGAATGACCTTAGACGCCAAAATGGGGGGAGGTTTATGGATTTTTTGGCGATTTTGGGCTGCGACACAAATCTATATTATTCACAAGGTGGCGCCGCAGAACTATCGTTATGCGATCCAGATAGAGAATTTGGTATTTGTATATTTACTTAGCGTGAACACCCCAATTTTCAGGTAAACTACTGAACCGAAACTGCTATAGGCTTTCGGACGTCTCGTGAACAATAGCTCAAATTTCTTGTTATGCCTTGTTGCTTGAGTTATGAACGCGTACAAAATGCACAGATGGATGGCCAGATAATAAAGTGATTGGACATTGTTGATGTCTAATAAGAACGTGAACTTATCCGTGTGCTTGCCATTTATAGGCCCTAACTGCATGCGTGAATGATCCGGCTGTCGTTTTGGCCCTACATTCGCTGTTAGTGCACTCAATTTTCGCCTGAGTAACCTATTATGGCAATGACCATCCGATGCAGCAGGCCTGTAGTATTTTGGTCCAAAGTGAAAGCAGCTATATGAGATCACCATATCGTCGTTAAGCTTAAGCAGAATATTTTAGATTAGTTAGGCTTATATTATACGCTTATATTTGTTGTTTTACGGTGCACATTTTGGGCTGTTCGGCCAAATCAGTAACCATTGAGCAAGTAGGCCTAATACGACAAATAACATCAAATGAAGAAGGCTTTACACTATGTTAGTGATTACCAACTAAAGTCAGCTTGTGAAGACGCCATATGCATAGCCCCATTTAAAGTTACCCAAATGATTTTTGCTGTTTTTTAGAATATCATCACATCGTCCTTACACAGCTTTGAATTGATAAGTTTTTTTACATATATATTTGCTGTTTTATTGCCAAAAGTCGGGAAATGAGCCTGACACATGTAAGAAGCGCTATAGCACGACCCACATCTTTATCTTTTACCTTTTAAGGTAGAGCAGTATACCTCCGGTCGGGTACAGAACGTCAGATGTGTCTGCTGCTGCTCCTACTACGCTGCTGCTCGTTATATCTGGAAATTAGGGTTGGCCGTGGTAGACTTCAACTGACGTCATCTTATTGCCAAACTCTTAACCCGCACCTCCGTCAGATGCAAGGATTTTGGTGATATTTGTTGTACAAGCGTAGGTATAGCCCATTTTGTATAAAATTTTGTTGCCATGGCAACAAAGGTCGGTTGGGGTAAAATTCGATTAGCAGCATGTGATGGCCCATTTCCGAAAACTTTCCTACAAATGCAAAAAAAATCTCGCAGATATCTTTTAAACAGAACGAGCTATAGCCAATTTTGTTCCAAATTTCGTTGCCATGCCATCAGGGGTCAGTTGGGGAAAATGCAATTGGCATCATTCAATGGCCCATTCCCGAAAACGCCCCTATCGACGCAAAACTCTCGCAGGTATTTCTTACACAAGCTGAGTTATAGCCAATTTTGTCCCACATTTTGTTGCCATGGCAACGGGGGTCAACGAGGGATAAATATAAATGTCACCGTTAATTAGGCCGACCCCAAAAAACATATCTAACGGACTCGCCGGTAGGCGAGTTAAAGTACCAAAAAGTGTAGCAAATTTCGAACAGCAGGGGTGTAAATTTCATTTATATGGGAAGCGAATACCCTTGGGCGGATTAAGCCCAAATTTTTTTAATGGTAGCGGTCCACGACTTAATCACGCCGTTTAAATTTGGTGACGATCGGTTCAGGGATTTTGGGTTGGCTGAGGGTCAAACTTTGCCTTCCACATATACTTTGAAGGTCGTCCTTACAACACTCGCACATGTAGATGCTAAAAACATTGCTTTGCAAATAGAAAACATGAAAAACATGTTTTTTAAAACTCCAATTTAAAAAACATTATAAAACATGGATATAAAACACTAAACTGCAGATGTTTTTAATCGCTACTTTTTTCGCCATTATTCACACAAAGAATATCTAACTCAGATAATTAAAAACAAAAACCTACCATTTGTAAAAACTAAAAACCGAAATGTACTGAACATACACTGTACAGATCAAAACAGCTAAATGCAATTTGCCTATGAGAAATAAATCATATTTGTAATTTTGTACGTTTATGTTTTAACAAGAACAAAAACACGACATTAAAAACACAAAAAACATTGACAAAATATTTTTAAAAAACATAAAAAATAATAAAAAAAACATTGAAAATAAAAAAACACATAAAACATGTTTTTAAAACTTTTATTAAAAACGAAAAAGTTTAACATCTATGGTGTGAGGTTTGATAAGAGTAGCATGCGCTTATTACCTACGCCAAGGAGGTAATGTTTTGCCGATCTTTGTTTGTCTGTTTGTCTGTGTGTTAGCAAGATAACTCAAAAAGTTATGAACGGATCTTTCTAAAATTTTCAGGTTATGTTGGGCATGGCACACACTACCAGTGATTCAATTTTGGGGGTGATCCAAAAGGAATCCTGGATTCTGGATCACTTTGAAATTTTCGTTGTTATTGCTTTCAATGGGGCATAAGGGAAACCGCTGCAAAACCGAAGATGGTGCTGCCACCTAGCGAACAACATTGCCTTGGCGGAGGTGTGCGGGCTTTGATTGCTTTCTAGTTAGTATTGCAGCCAAATGGCTGGATTAAGTACAGAACAATAAAACATCGCATGCACGATAAAACATAAATGTTCATGTCCAATATGATGGACGATATTAAAAATACACGAATATAAAATACTATATATATAGTTAATACAACATGTTTCGTTCTGCACGTGTCGAACAAAAAACGCCGAGAAAGTTCCTCACGACGACTGTAGAGTGTGTCGACACTATCATAGTGCAGCACGGTAGTGCTGACACTGTTGTAAGAGCGATGAACGTTAAGTATAGGAAATGGCGTTTGGACCCAAAACCATTTTTGCTTTTTTCGAGTTTTGACTCATATCGCCCTTACATAGCTTTGTAAACTGTTGAAGTTTTTTGCTCTGATCAATAGTAACGTTTTCTAGTCATAGCCTGGAAAAATAATGTTTATCGCTCGCTTCTACAGTGAGCCCAAAACGTCAGACTGAGACATGGTCAGAATGGAATGCCAGACTGGACTCGCATATTCAATAACAGAACGAAATAAAAAAGTCCATAATGATGACCTTATCGAGTGCCCGTAAATCAAGTTATAAAAATATTCCGAGAGTCACTATTATACCGCAGACAACGTAAACTTCGTAAACATTTTATTTAATCGGTAGTGTAAGTCTGAGCCGAACTTTACACCAGATAAGTTACAATCTACAGGGTGGGCCCAAAAACGTGCCACTTTACTTTTGTTCATATCTTCGCCAATTATTGACCGACTTTTTAAATTCTTTTACTAGCACACTCGACCGACAATTTGCGATAATGTGATTATCATATATTTTACCACACCGGAAATGCGTCTCTACACTCTCTTGTAAAATATTAATGAAATATGCATACATAACGATAATAACAAACAAAAAATTTGGCAAAATTGAAAAAAAAACACTTTAGACCAACATTGCCGTAAATGGTCTGTATGACACTAGACTCTGTGGGCATAACACAGTCTAGTGTTATACGTAGGCCTATCATTCATCGCAATGTTGGTCTAAAGCGTTTTTTCATTTAACTAATTTTTTTGTTATTGTCGTTAGTTTTTGCTTGCATTTTATATTTCGCAAGGTAGTGTAGAAACGCACTTACTGTGTGGTAATATATATAATAATCACATTATTGCAAATTGTCTGCAAAATGTGCCAGTAAAAGAATTTTGAAAGTCGGTCAATAATTGGCGAAGATATGGACAAAAGTGGCACGTTTTTATGGCCCACAATGTATAATCAGGGCCGTCTTTTGACTGACCCTCGGGACCCCTAATACCACATCACTACCTGCGACACTATATCACAAACTGTGTGATAGGCGTAAGTCTGTAATGTATTTTTTGTTTTACGCGTATAATTTAGCGAGCGGAGCAAGCGGAAAACATTTTTGGACGCTAGACTTTAACTTCCTTCTTTCCCAATATTTTCTAGACCTTTTAATCGAGTTTGAGTCGTGACAATATGTCTAATTCATATCATAAGACGATGAAAATTAGTTAGATTGATCGATCGATCCATCGTAGGTTGGAACGATCACCGCCGTAGCGCGGGGCCTCTTTGGGGCGCTGGGCTCTTAGCACGTGCCAAGATGCCACCCCCTAAAAGACGGGCTTGCCGATAATATCAGGAATATTTTTGACGGCCTCTGTTCTGTTATGATGATATTTTGTACACACTAACAAATACGCAAAGTTTACGACTTCGCAAAAGTTATGCCAAACTAACACTGGACTTTGTCGACGAAGCTTGTAAAGAATATTGCTAGTTTGTTTGTTAGCTACAATCATTACGGATTACATTCAGATAATATTGCAAAGTATAAGTTTACTACATTATTATGTTTCGTATTTTATCGTAATGATTACAATAATTTTTTATGTTATTACTTTTAACACAATGAATAAGTCAACGCATAAATTATCTTAATATGTTTTATTGTTTCTCGTTTTATTTTCAGAACCGCATACCGTCACCGCCACCACTTTTCCTTTTCCAGATGAACACGGGTTGGCCAATGGTTAACCAGTTTTGAGGATTGTAATCTTGGAATCCGGCCACTTTCGCCAATCACAATCCCGGGATTTGGGGATTGCAAAAGTTGTCTGTTTTGACTGTTAAAACGACAGATCAGCAATGTTAGCCGTCTAGTAAAATAGTTTCGCGTGCATGCCGCGTCTTTGCTGCAGGGCCTAGAAACCCTTTTCACATCTTGGAAGACAAGTTGTTTTGGGAAGAAAGACAACCAAAAATAAGCTTAAAATCAATATTTATAGTTATTTCACTTTAACTGCATGCATTTGCCTTTTTTTGCTATTGCCAGGAGCAGTTTAATGATTCGCATTAGTTGTAGGCCCTTATAACTTAGTACGTAGTGCCCAATCGTGCTGGATCCCGTCAGGATCAAAAAACTATACATTTTTAAATACCAAATCACAGGATTATAAAAGTCGTTCGCAGGATTGCAACCCCCAACTGGCTCGGCCCGATCTTCACTTTCTAACGTTGACGTCAATGCCGTGTTCACGAATCATCATTGTGACACTTTGAAGCGGGGATGCCCAAGAAATGTTGGCAAATTGGCCGGTCAAGTGGCACTCCTTGCAATCTTTGTACCACCATCCACCTCTTTCGACTTCCGCGCAGTGGCGTTTTTCAGACTGGTCGTTGTCTTGGTCCTTTGTGCTGAAGAACATTCCGACGTGGTACGACAGCGAGTCACCTGAGCACAGAAAACACGCGCGAACTTAAACTTATTCAGTGATTCGAAAACAAACTGTGGCTTTGGCCTTGGCTTTAATCTTTAAAAAGTCTATTTTTGACATTGGTCTTGACCTTGGCCTTGTCGCTTTGACCTTCAGTCACTAGTCTTGTAGTAACTAATCTGCAATATGGAAACCATGTTTGTCTAAGCATTTGTATGGTTAATTACGGTTTGAATAAGATAAAGCTGGCTTTCGATTCGCGACATATAATTGTCATACTTACCTTACTTACGTACTAAGTGGTTTTGGCCTCGAAGATCGCTGGCTTTGGCCGCGGCATTGGCTTTGAAAATGCTGGCCTCGAACCTATTTCACAAGTCGCATAATATATTTTGGTGGATTATAGGCTACGCACTGCTGTAAACCAGCGTGTAAGCTTAGTTGTTGCCGAACTTATGACACCATAAGCTGACAAGACTTTTGTTCAAAAATTATAGTTTTTTCTGTCAGAAATTACCAGTAACAGTTGCCTTACATCTACCGCATTGCGCTGCCGCATAAATTCTGAGTCACAAGAAATACGACTTGATTCGGCCTATTCATTGTTTTCTGTGGGTATATCAGTCACAACACTCATCTGCATCTTCGCTATAGTTTCCGATTTAAGTTTGAATTTCTTTATTTCGCTTTGCACGACAAAGTGGTCGTACAGAGCACAAGTCAACTTTCCTTTATCATCTGTCATGTCAATGCGAAAATCCTGGCGTTTACGATGGCCTGAAGTCAGCATATTCATAATGTTGAGACCTTCACACGGCAGTCATATTACAATTAAGCACACTGGAGTGAGACACTGCAGCAAAACCGTTAGAAAAAAATGCTTCGAAGTTACAAAAGAATGAAGCAACTGACAAGACGTTTGCTAAGTTGCAGTGTTGTAGTCGGGACGTCCGTCCGTCTGTCTGTCCGTCTGTCCGTCCAGCTTTGTGTCAAAGCGACTATAAATATCTTCGCCAGTCACTCCGTAATAACTCCGGTTCAAGATCTGTAAAAGTCATCCAAAATTTAAAGAAATTTGCCCCAACCAAAGTGGTACGTAATAGTGATCGAAAATTTTCGTCCGTAGATTGAGCCATATGCTTGCTACGATTACCAATAGAAAGTTGTAACGCGCTTTCGATTGGTGACAGAATCAACCATTGCATATAGTGCAAAGATATGCATCTTTTGTCACTTTTTTTGCTTATTTTAAGCTTAAAATTTAAGATATCTCCGTTAGCAATTGAGAAATAACTGACTAAAATTTATTAGTTGAAAATTATTTACTTCCTTCAGTTGGTTAATTGTCTGCAAAATGTGCCAGTAAAAGAATTTAGAAAATCGGTCAATAATTGGCGTAAATTTTTGACAATCATCGTGCTGACAAAATGGATAGTTGATGCCATGTTTTAATATTAATGGTAACTATAAATTTCTTGTTTTATACAAAAATTTAAAATTTAATTTTTTACAATTTGCACATCAACTCCAACAGTTACATTCTAAAGACTATTGGGTAACGCTAACCGATCCAATGGTTTCCATGTAGATTTCCAAATCCATCTTTGTAGGATTCCCAATTGCGGTAGAAATTGACTTTATCGTTCATTCGTCGCACAATCATCTGTAATAATTTATTATGAAACATCATACACACCTGTATTAGATTAAGAAAATGTCTTATATCCAAACAGCAACAATTAAACCGTTAACTTTAAAAGTATTCGTTTCGTACTTATTTTTCATTTGTTTATTTTTGCTAATGCAGTTTTAACACAGTAAGCCTTCGACATATAAGTTTAAAAATAAGCACAAAATATTGATCCGACAGCAGTATAAATAGCCTAATACGGCTGCCAAATCAATATTTGGTCGTACGAGGGCCGGCTATTGATCGGGTCGCCGATTTGGATAGCCTTAGTCGAGTGGTGCTCATAGGTATGCCTATACTGGCTAAGGCCGTACGTGTTTCTGCGGCGGCCGCAGAGACACGACGGCAGCTGAGCAACTGACGACCTCAACCGTAGCATCACGGATCGCCAGTGCAGCCAACCAGCACCTTAAGCCAAACATGACCCGCATTCTACGCTAATTTTTGGTGTCTATTATTGTCACATAAATCTTTGAAAACGCTAACCGTAACCGAAACCCTAACCTTAACCCTAATCTTAATCCCTAAATCTTACATAATAATATTCACACGAATTCTAGTCCTTGGCTGCTCGCCGTACCGCCGCAGGGACATTGAACTCATTACCATTCGCTAGATCGCGAGTGGCGACTACTATCGAACAATGCATACATTATGTGCGGATGCAGCATGTCAATCACTGACAAGTCCAGCCGATCAGTGCGAAGTCCCGCCCACTCTGCCGGAATAATAGTCTGCAGGCTATTGTTACGACTGCCGGATTGATGGTCACCGCGTTAAAAATAACTATAATATAAGTAAAACAATTAAACAAACAATATTAATTTCGTCGCCCGCATAAATGTTTTGAACATAATTCTAAGAAAACGTACTACATGTTTTAACAAATAGACTAAGATCTACATACCGTCCATCCACCGCCCACTGTTTCCATATCGCAGAACACTCGTGATCGTTTATTGGTTGCGGGAAAGTAAATACTGTAAATATCTGTTATCTCAGAGCCGATCCCCAGCAGGACCTCCGCACAGTCATACGGATACTCAACCGCCGCACGTGCTTCAAACGATTCAAGCTTGCCTGCCCCTGTCAACGATAAACCGCAGGTTCAACCGTAACTAGCGACGTCGTTACAAATATAAATGTAAAAAACTTACCAGTTTAAAACTCAGTGTAAGGACGACGTGACGATATATCAGTCCACTAAAACAGCAAAAATCTTTTGATTAACTACATGGTGCTATACATGCGGCGTCCTT
>Ga0209367_1014295_pt1 | contig 10072 bp, 9 predicted proteins | sample WorMetLIZISLAND2_FD_187412 | JGI IMG/M metagenome (GOLD analysis project Ga0209367, IMG submission 187412) | Marine gutless worms symbiont microbial communities from Max Planck institute for Marine Microbiology, Germany - Olavius geniculatus... ...
TACGGCTTCACAGCCGTTACGGCTTTATGGCCGCTACCTGTAACCTTGTGGTTACATTCGGGGACGCGCATTGGGCCGAGCTGATACGGCCTCAGCGCTGGGCAGGTGTAAGAGCCTGTCCACCCCGGAGGTAAGGTAAGGTAAGGTAAGGTAAGGTAAGGTAAGGACATAGCAGTTTAGTAATTTTTGCTTTGAAGTCATTCTCAAGGGATTTGGCTTATACTGCTTTAACCGCAGAAATAGTGCACTTAAGTAAATGCCGATTGGGATATTTCTCTGATTAATATTTCAGTGTCAAACTGTCATTGTGCAAGCATTCTAGCAATTGGTAAAAGACGGTCTGAAGAGAAAAAATCAGGAAAAAAGAATTTGTTAGCGTAAGAGATCTTGCTGCCTTACAAAAAGCAACTTTTGTCAATGAATTTTCCATTACTAGCATGCCATTTTTGACTATACTGTAATTAATAACGTTGCATCTGTCAGCTTTTTGTTGAATGTATTCTAGCAGGCATTTTTTGGACGTTCATTTTCTGTTTTGTTATTTTGGCTCCAGTCATTCGGCAGCAGACATTGCAGATAAACGGCTCGTGTTGTTTTCCTATGGTTCGGGTCTGGCATCTTCCATGTTCATGCTGCGAGTGGCATCCGACGGTGCACCAGGCTCAGTACTTGATCATCTACTGAACACTGTTAGTGATGTGCGCAAACGGTTAGATTCACGCATGAAGGTTGATCCGGCTGACTTTGCCACGATAATGAAACTTCGCGAGGACACCCATCACTGCGGTTGGTCATCATTTGCGCTGACGTCGGTCTTCATGCTTTTTTTTGTTATTAAATTACCAGTTTGTTTTTTCGATGACATTGTAATGAAGAATCCGAACAACTCAGCCCATGAGACAAAACTGAAAGTAGTGAGTAAGTAACTAATAAGTAAGTTAGACAATGACGATGAATGAATGAATGCAAGCCATCATTGGCTTGCCATATAACAGTTGGTATTACAGTAGTATAACAGTAGGATTGACTTCTGGTTGGGACTCTATATCAGGTTGTTACCACTTAAATGGGTGACTGTTTGCGGACAGGTAAACCATCTTGGTGTATAATCAACACCATGGTCGACTCAGTCTTCCATCCCTCTGGGGTAGGTAAATCAAGTACCGGTCTGTCTGGCTGGCGTTGAGGCGGGGCACCTTCACTTGTGTTAAGTGCCAGGTAACGCTCTGATGTCATATAGCTTCATGTTAGGTTTTCCATGAGAAGTTATGCTCTTCAAACTTTAAACCTTCAAGATTATTTCTGTATCTGTTGTATCTGTTAGCAGAGTAGCTAAGAATTTTTGTAAACAAACTGTATGCATGCTTGGACAGTGATTATTGATTACAGTTTAGTTTGTAATCAAAATGAATGAAGAATTAATTGTTAACTTTTAAACAGTTCATTGCTGCGAATTTTCCAATCATTACCAGCTCTAATTATACAATGAATTTTGCAAAATCTCTGTGTGTGAGATAGGGAAGTCAGTTTTAACTGGCATGGTGACAGAAATGCTGTTTGGTACAATTATTAGTTGTATCTTGTAGCTCCATACGCGCCGGTAGCATCAACCGAGCACTTGTTTCCTGGTACGTGGTATCTTGTTGACATTGATGACAAGCATCGACGGCGCTATGACAGAGTGCCGCTGTCAGATGCAAAGACGTGTTTGAATGGAATTTGATGTACTGCAAGTATGTATAGGTATGTATGTAATCACAGGGTGCAGACATGTCTTGAAAAGTCATGGAAATTCATGGAATTTAAAATTCAAATTTGTCTGGCCTGGTATGCTGTGTTAAATCCTAGAAAGTCGTAAAATTCTAAATCCTAATGTTTGCTGCATTTCAGATTCGTGTACATGTTTTCAGCCTTTGCATGCATTATCATTGTCCACTGTCAGACACACTTTGATCTGTTGTATAGTGTAATTATGAACTGCATTACATATTCAGTGTTATACGCCACAGGTTTTGTGCTTTCATTAATTGATTAGTATGTGTATATTAGTGTTGTGCGATATCTTTGATACCTTTATATAAAAAAAGTCGATAAATATCGTGAGTACCAATGTTTCGATACCAGTATCGAAGAGGACTCGATATATTGCGGTGCCACGATACCGTCAAGTATAGTGTCGATACCAGTTTCAATACCGTGCAGTTTGCAATTGAATCGCTCTATCGTTGACAACTACTGCACACTGCGTGACAGCAACGAAAAAAGGACTCATATTAAAGCTTGTCAAACATAGTAAGCATATATTTTTGAGCGATGGCAGGGCCACGTGTGGATTGCTATACTCGATACCTGGGATGGTATCATTATCGTGGCTCCAGTTTCAGGTATCGCACAACACTAGTGTATAAAAAAATCTGATGTGCTTGATATCTACTCGATTAAACAACTTGGGAAAAACACATAGAAAATGGATATAAATGGTTCTGGAAAGTCTTGGAAAACGTCCATAGAAAGGTCCTGGAAAATCATAGATAGCCACTTTCACTGTTCTCTGTTCTGTATTCACCATGAATTAACTTAACTGAACACACTTCTGTGTCGTAGTCCTCTATTTAATGTATGCCTGTTATTAGTAAGTAAGTAAGTAAGTATGTGCAAAACTTGGGCTTGCTAGAGTTGGCGGTATTTTGTCAGAGTGTTTGTCCTGCATACGTAATATTTATTTCAGATAACTGCAGGATTCACATTTCTCAACAGCATTGCAGATACCTGTACGGAGATATTGATTTAAATCTCTGCATGCTCACCTAGCATATGATACCTAATATCTTTAGAAGTTATTTGAAATCTTGTGGTTGGTAGTTAGTGGTTTGCAGCATTACCCATTTTAGGAACCAGGCAGCCGGTTGCAATTACCTGGGTACTTGGACCCAGTTCTAACGTTAAAGCAAGTAAGGAAAACCAACAGTGAAGTGACACTTGCACATTAAATTACACAATTACCCGGATTTTTAACCAGGTAATGAATTTTGGAACTGGGTTCCCGATTTCTGCTACAAATCACTATTGGTAGTAAGAATTTTACTCCTGTTAATTGCATTTATCAAACGTATAGGATTTTAAAAAACTGGTGTTTTTTTTACAAAGTTGGACAGTTAGCCTTGTGTGCTTTTGTGTTTTGTGCAGGCAAACTGTACGGTTGTGTGCGTTGCAGCGTGAACTAATACTGGTGCCTGTAGAGAACCACTAGTTTCTAAGTGGTTGTGGATATTTTATCATTATTATTGTTAATTGTGATATTGTTGCAGAACACTTTTTTACGATGAGGATTATTCTTGTAATTGAAATGATTTAGTGTGCAGAGAATGGCATACTCTTAATTAATGATTATGTTCAATAATGTTAGTGTCTAATTGCTACAGTTCAGTACAGTTATGCAAGCGACAAGTTGCTCACTCACTAGGATCCATGCCATGCCACTAGATGGCACTTTTATGCTGGCACCCAGGCTGTGAAGTCTGTGCTACAAATAAAATCCTCTGCATTTTAGTCAAGCTGTTTATAGTCTTTGGCTAGTTTATTCAAAAAATGGCAGACTTGGTTTTGTGGACATGGCTGCTAATCATAATGCTGTGATTCACTTCTTCACTTCTATTCCACTCCATATTTGACGGCGTGTCCTTGCACTAGATCACTGGTGTTTTGCAAGGAAAGAGCAAAGATAATTAGTTATTCGTCTAATAACTTTCAAGATAGACCCAACTTATTACCTCGGTGTCACACGGAATCGCAGACAGACAGCCAGCAACATAATTATATCATTGCTGTTGCAAATTGCATGGGTTACGACTAGTGTCGTATGTTTACTGATCATCTTATAATGTTTTTAAAGCACTTGCTGACAGCATAGCAAGGCAGACCATATGTTGTATTCAGTCAAAACTGTTCAAAGCTTTAAAACTCTGAAGCTTCATTTATAAGATACAATATGTCTTTGCTTACTCAGCAAGGTTAGCTCAGCATGTCATGCAGTTGCATATACCGGGTGGCGCAAAAAACGTCCCGAACATGTTCACGCGTTATTCAGCTGAGTGGTCGAAATGAATCAGCACAAAAGCTTAAACCAAACATCTTGGAGTATATGTAGGAATTTTTGCTTAAAACACTTTTGTATTAGATTTGATACAAACAAAATAGGGTTACATGCCATAGCACAATTTTTGCAAGCGGTTCATCATTTGCATTGCTGCTCGTATGCAGGCTATGCCAAAATGTCAGTTAGGCTTGATTATCGGTCAACTGATCATCAGAAAACGTGCTGATATAGGTCCGCCTTTCTTCTTTGCCACTGTTGCTAGTCGCTTTTTTACTGCTATATGGCTTTTTTGATTTTGGCTGTCTGATGTCGACATCAAACCATTTTTCCAAGATAACATTTCGAAGATCTTTGAGGTTCGCAAATGGTTCACGCCTTCCTTCATAAACAAGTTCTTGCAAGGTATCACAAACTGAATAATGTGGCGGATTCAGATCTGTTGAATGTGGTGTCCATTCGTGTGAGCTGATAAAGTCTCATGTCTCGAAGGAAATTTTGAGTCGTTTTGATGAGGTGTGATGGAACGTTATCTTTACATAATTTGATTTTCAACTTTCTTTACATCAGTAAGTGGATTCAGTGGTGTTATTAGTAAGGTCACCAAAATTTATGTGTAAGTAAGAGAACATATTGTTCTGCAAATGCACAAAAGGAAATTTCTCGCCGTGAAGTATATGCGCCGTTATAGTTACGCAAAGTTCGGGACGTTTTTTAGTGCCACTCGGTATTGAGATTTTCTAATTATGCAGGACATTACATTGGCAGCTGTTGATAACTTGTTGAGTCGACCCTTTGCCATGTGTGCTTGAATATGGGCAGTAAAAATTAAGAACATGTGCAACTTACATACTGACAGCTTTAACGAACACTGAGCAGTATTGCTTGATATATGTATCTTGGATTTATTTGATTTTTCACGTTCCTGTATGTAACTGAAGTTATGTGTGGCTTGATGTTGCTGTTTATGAGTGACCATTTTGTTCATCTGTGCTGCTTCCATCATTGTTGTTGGAGCTTCAGATATGTTTGCACCGTCAAGTGAGTGCATGGGCGACTTTATTTCAAACTCTGTTCATATATTAGTTTGCATTAGCGCTGAAAAAATCACCTTTCTCTTGATCAAGACATATCTTTTTAAGAGGCAGAGTTATTTCAAAACTGTAAAATGCATTTCCTCTCTTTCCTTTGATGTTAGTTTCTGGTTGGTTGTAAAGAAGAGCATCCGGCCTATAAAAGTTCTGTCCTAGCTATTCCTAAGAGTATCTTGGAAATCAGCCTAACATGAAACTGCACAAAGAAGGTCTGTCTAAACAAAATTCGGTCGGCATGGAACATCAAAACATTGGAGAAAGGAGAGGAAATACATTTTGTAGCTTTGAAATAACTTGTTTGACCCTGCTGCTTGTGACTATCGTGTTTTTGTGTCTCCTCAGAGTTTCCCTTCATTTTATTCTGAGTTCAGTTACTCAAGTATTTGTTATGATGGTTGTTTCCTTGTTTTGTTCATGTGTGTTTTATTCTAATTGTACAGTTTTGTCATGATAATGCAGCAGTAATGGCATATGTGCAAGAAATTGATGTAATGCATATCGTTGTTTATTGCTTGCTGGATGTCCATTGGTATCAGATTATTGCCTACCAGACAAATGTTGAGGTATGTCAGCTGTTCATTTACTGTCATTCTGTGTAATGCTATTTCTGTTCTGATTCAGGATTTCGTGTTCCAACTGTTTCTGGTGGTAGCATGCCTTGCTTATGTGTAATACGTTATGTATACATGTACATGTAACTCAGTACAGGTATGGTGTTGAGTGAATTCTTGAGGCAACGAAGTTTTTTGATACTGCCCGCGTTGTGGTGATCACAGAATCTTGTCTAACTGAAAAGCAGAACATTTCGTGCTATCACGCGATGCCATGGCTGCTACACTGCATTTTTGACGCTGATAAATATGGAAGCACGTGAAATGCAATAGCGAACGTATGGGGCATCTATGCTATCACAGTGTAGCACGGTAATGCGTAACACTGTTGTAAGGGCGACTATCAAAGTCAATGGGAAACTCCAGATTTTGTGCACATATAGCCCCCAAGCCCCTGAATCAATCGACTTGAAATTTGCCTTGGGTGATTACGTCGGCCATATGACCCTACCTGCCAAAAATGGTTCAAATCGGCCTGGCATCATCAGCGCGCAAAGGGGTGAAATATAATGTTCAAAAATGGGTTCTTTTTTCTTTCTTTCTTTCATCCTTTTTTATACTTTTCTTGCCAAGTTCTGGAGAACACATTTTTGGAGGTATCGCCGTATTTTTTGCACTGAATGACATGTTTCGGTGGGGATTGATTTCCTAGGGGGTCTCATCATTCATCTTTAATATTTTCCCCTGCTAATCAACAAAAAATCCCCCAATTTTTGCCCCATGTTCGGACTGAAAAAATACCACTGATAATGCATAACAATGGAGATGCTCATCTACAAACTACTCTTAATCGTCATCGTAGCCCCACCAAAGTGGCATAGTGAATAGGTAGTGTGGCCTCGGGAATTCCAAATATACGGTTATTTTGGACCCCCTGCCTACAGGTCACGTGACACGGCGCATGCGCAGTGAACTTTTGGCATGGGCAAATGCAAGTTTGAGACTTTATATCTCCCAAACGGTGCAAGTTAGATGCATGGTTACAATGGACCACCCATAGGAAGACGCCCACCGTGAGTCGAATGGTCACGTGATTGGGTTGGGTAACATTATTGCTTTTAACTCATGGTTAAATTTGCTAATAAAACAGCAAATATTAAATATTAAAAAACTTACCAGTTTACACTACTGTGTAAGGGCGACCAAGTCACGCATCCAAAACAGCAGGTCGCCTTTACACAGTAGTGTAAACTGGTAAGTTTTTTATATTTAATACTTGAGAGTTACCATCGGAGTTGACTCCGAAACGGCACTGCGTACGGCGGCAAAATTTTGCATGCAGACCCGTGTCGTACGTGGCCGTGCTATATTTGTATAAAAGAAAAAATCTGAAGACATTCGGAGCACACTGAGTTTTTATAAGCATTTTGAAATACATGTACTGTAGAAATAGCCTGTGAACCGCATGCGTCCGCTAAAATCGCTATATAAACAGCATGTCACCAGTGATTGGCACAAACTTTTTTTTTGAGTTAAACTTTAGCTGTTTTTTAACCAAAAATAGTATTTCAACTTTTAAGCTCTTTTTCAAACTACCTTGGAAAAAAGTTCAACTAGGCTAAACTTTTTACACGCGAAAGCAGCTCGCAATTCTCCTTGTCTGTCCGTCCGTCCCCCCGTCTGTCACACAGGTGGAGCTAGAGTTACCAAATTTTCACTGTCGGCTGCCCGGAAGACTAGTTTCAGGAACCGTAAAGCTTTTCCATAAATTCGAAGGGGGTCAAATTTTGAATTTATGGTAAAGCTTTACGGTTCCTGAAACTAGAGTCTTCCAGGCAGCCGACGGTAAAGATTTGGTGATTCTAGCTTGCACCGCTTTTGACTGATCCACCCGTGTGACAGACGGACAGACAGACAGAATTGCGATGGCTAAGACGCGCTTAAAGCAGTAGCTGCTTTCGTGCGTAAAAATAAAAAAAATATACCTTAAGTAAAAAATAGCGATTGTAAACCTATCTGCAGTTTAATGTTTTAAATAATGTTTTTTATGAAAGTATAAAAAACATGTTTTTATGTTTTTACACGCGAAAGCATCTGCTTTTAGCGCGTCTTAACCATCGCAATTCTGTCCGTCCGTCTGTCACACGCGTGGATCAGTCAAAAGCACTTCAAGATAGGATCACCAAATCTTCACCATCGGCTGCTTGGGAGGTCTAGTTTTAGGAACAGTAAAGCTTTTCCATAAATTCTAAGAGGGTCACCCAGAACGAGGGCGCTATGAGAGGGGGGTGGGTCAAATTTGCGATTTTTGGCCAATAAGTCTCTGTATCTCAGTAACGGTGCGAGATAGGGCCTAGGTTACTATTAATCACTAATAGGAAGTCGTACACTGGCTCTCGATTGGCGCCGAATTTAGTGACCTTGAATGACCTTGAACGCCAGAATAGGGGGTTGTATGGATTTTTTGGCGATTTCGGGCTGTGACACAAGTCTATATCATTGACAAGGTGGCGGCACGGAACTATCGTTATGCAATCTAGATAGAGAATTAATTTGGTATTTGTATATTATCTTAGCGTGAACACCCCAATTTTCAGCTAAACTACTGAACCGGAACTGCTATAGGCTTTCGCGCGTCTCGTGAGCAATAGCTCAAAAAACTCTAATTTTTTGTTTTTATTTGCAAATGAACGTTTTTAACATCTATGCAATAGAGATAGACAAGGACAAGCTGCGTATGCAATTTTCAGCATTGAACGTATTCGACGGTCCAATTAAGTTTTGATTTTCTAGGTTCAATTAAACCTGCGCACGAGGGCATGCATCAAAGTACGGTACCATCGTAAAAGTCGTTATTTTACCGCCGCTGTTGGCCAGTCTATCGTGAAAACGGTTGCAGTTAAGCATGAACATGCTTCCTATCACAACAAGCAAAGACTCCAATTAAATACGTGTTTTAATTGATTTTAGCGATTTTTTTTCGGCGCGGCGCACACTTCAAGAGTGAATTGCGACAAAATGGCTGGAGATAGACTAAGATCGACAATTTGCGAACAGGAACTGCTGGCTTTCACGCGTCTCGTGAGCATTAACTCAAATTTCTTGTGCGCCGTGGGTATCGTATGCTCGAACTGATATATCCATCGTAGAGTAGGCCTACTGTTGACTTAAATAAATAATACGGTGTTCATTTTTGACCAATGCGGCAATATTTTTTCTACATTTAACATGATCAGTCAAAATCACGATTTCTTGCTGCAGTTTCTCATATGGCTCCACATTTACGAAAGCTATCACAGAAAGGCTGTCTCGTATATTTTTAGAGCCTGGCGTAAGGTATTGGCGCTTTTTTTACAGTTATCTTATCAGGCAGTACCGCAGTAGACGACGGACGGACGGACAGAGTCAGTGTTGCATTATCACAGGGGCCGCATATTTCAAGTGTCCTATTTTTAGAACTAGGGCTGGTGTTGATGACGTTTCTGCCCTGGAAAACGGGCGTTTGGCAACCAATCACAACAACGGATATCGTCACGTGACCTTATAGTTAATATAAACACAGTACACACACACGGTCGTGGCTGTGTGCTCTTTGCTGGTCGATGGATAGGCGTTCTGTCGATAAAGAGTTAGTAATTAGAACTATGAAAGCTTCAAGTCATCCTTTGCTACACAGCTGATTCTTCATCGTCTGCTGAAGTTCACAGAAGAAGTCTGACAAGAAGATGAAGCCTGACATTTCGGGTGAGTTTCAGCTTCGATCAGCTGTGCTCTGCTCGCAACCGCAGTTACGTGTGTTAACTTCGCTACTGTAGTTTTTCCGTATTTTGTACAGCAGGATTGACGCGTTTTCTCGTTACAGACTCAGGATTTTGTTTACAATTTTGTTGCACAATTGTTAGTCGATAATCCTTGTGAGCTATTTGACTGATTGGTGTGAAGATTTTGGATTCGTTGAACCTGTTTTTCGCTTGATGAGTACATGACACGGACTGTAGGCTACAGCTTTGTCTTGCTGTAGCCTAGTTCTAAACTGTGTCATAAAAAATCTAGTATGGATAATCGCAGCCGTATACAGTATGGCTAGTCTTGCTGTGGTTTTAGAAGTAAGCAGTTCTGTTACAATGTCCATTGTCTTATTTTCACCATCTTTTCATTCTGATTAATTTAAGTGACATTTGGTAAAAGCAGTTTTGTGGTATATAACTTTATTCCAATCCAGAGAATAACTCGAGCAAAAAGTGAATAACAGCATAAGTACGTTAAATTCAGTGGTGGTTTTAGCCTGCCATATCTGGGGGGCACGGCCCCATGGTGAGCGCGGTAGACACGAG
>Ga0209367_1014297_pt1 | contig 10071 bp, 4 predicted proteins | sample WorMetLIZISLAND2_FD_187412 | JGI IMG/M metagenome (GOLD analysis project Ga0209367, IMG submission 187412) | Marine gutless worms symbiont microbial communities from Max Planck institute for Marine Microbiology, Germany - Olavius geniculatus... ...
CACCTCACTCGACATCAGCAATTCAATGACATCTCTGAAGATTAGTGTGCTGACTTTCACAGTGACATGGTATGATGTATACATATCATATTTCGTAGGCAGCTTATCACATTGAATAAGTGCATCATTAGCATTAGCTGCAACTGAGGAATACTCCAGTGCTTCAATTACAAATTCAACAATAGCATTTTCATTCATTGATGGGTGAACACGAGACACAAAAAGTTCAACTTCACGATACGTGCGTACTGTCTTCAGTTTGTCACTGGCAGATGCTTTACCAACACAACTTTTAACTCTGGCAGTTTTTGGCAATGCACCTGATGTAACAGCTTGTTTTACAATCTGTGCTGATGATGTAGCAGAGGCATCGTTAGATGGCAGTGTAACGTTATATGTCACTGCCAAATTGTATATTATGTCGCTTGAGTGACAGTGTGTTTATCATCAGCGCAAACAACGTCCGTCTTTCGTTTTACACACATCACAGTGCAGCACGGTAGTGCTGACACTGTTGTAAGGGCGATGAACGTTAAGTATAGGAAATGGCGTTGGGCGGTCCTGTAACTCCGAAACTCCTTAACCGATTTCCATAAAACTTTGCATCAGTGATTACTTCGCCCACCCGACCCAATACGCATAATTTGGTTACAATCGGTTCAAAGGGAGCGTGGCTGCGCATGCGCGAAATTCGCCGTTAGACGTCTATTTTTTCTTTTTTCTTGCGCATAGCTACAGAACCAGCCCGTTGGACCGACCGACGCCGCTAATGGCTCAAACGAAGCGTCCTGACGCCGGATACATTCCTTATATGGTTTTGATTAAAATTTTTAAAATGTACCCTTTTTGTGCCCCAATTTTTAAAAATTTGCATTACGACCTATAGAAACTCCAAAGCGGTATAACGCGGTCCCCGTAAAAGATAATTGCGCGCTGTTTTCATTCTACCCTATATTTTCGGGGTCGGGCAATCTAATGGTGTTATTTAAATGTACCCCCTAACAACCCCTGTTGCCATAGCGATTATCCAAAAGTTGCAAAATTTTGCATTACAGCCAATAGAGATTTCAAAGCGGTATAACTCGGTCCCCGTAAAAGATAATTGCGTGCTGTTTGCACCTACCCCCTTTTTCGGACCCGGGCTATTCGACAGTGTTATTTAAATTTTTCCCCTGCCGATTTCCGTTGCCATGGCAACGGATTTTTGGGACAAAATTGCCTATAACTCGGCCCCCGTAAAAGATAATTGCGTGCTGTTTGTACATGCCCCCTATTTTTCGAACCCAGGCTATCCGATGTTGTCATTAAAATTTCTTCCACGACGATCCCTGTTGCTATGGCAACTAACCGTTTTTATTCAAAGACAAAATTGGCTGCAGAAGACATTGTTACATCACACATAATTTTTTTCCTTGCACCAATTTCCTTTACCCGCCCGGAGGTATTCTGAAAACAGTAAATAAATTTATTGTCATAAAATCAAATACCAAAAATTTTGACAAAAGTCGACTAAAAACAGCAAAAATCAGAGCAAAAAACTTAAACAGTTTACAAACCTATGTAAGGGCGATATGAGTCAAAACTCGAAAATGGCAAAAATGGCTGTGGGGCGATATTATCGTGTGTTGAATTCCAGACTGGCCCTTACAAGACTAGCCATTCTACATACTTGAAAAAATACAAAGACAAAAGTCACAAGCGGAAACAATGTAGAACACCAGTCCGTGCCGACATCACGTAGGTCCTATATTGCAGTGAATGCCAATGCCCATGGTAGAAAGACACGTCCAGGCATGTCTGCGTGTGCGCGCAGTGGCGTGACGTCATAGTGACAATGGCGTCAGTAGGCTAGCTGCAACGCTGGCAGCGTGCCAGTAACAGCAAATTACAGCCATACAATATATAGGCCGTTACTGTTAAGAAAAAAATAGAAATATTATTATCTTAACGGCAAAAATGGTTTTGGGGCGATATTATTTTTACTTTCAAATTTACTGTGCGTTAAATTACATTAAGTAAAAACTTACATAACGGATATAGGCCTACGCATCCTCACAAGCGGCTTTCACAGTTTACAAAGCTATGTAAGGGCGATATGAGTCAACACTCGAAAACGGCCTTCACTTAGCTTAGCTTTGCACCTATTTTGTGTCAATTAAGTAAAAGTATCTACAACGAAATTTTGTTCAAGATATACAGTAATATTTTTCAATTATTTAGGATGGTTAGTCTTATAAGAGCCAGTCTGGAATTCAACACACGATAATATCGCCCCAAAACCATTTTTGCCGTTTTCGAGTTTTGACTCATATCACCCTTACATATAGCTTTGTAAACTGTTACTCACATCATAAATGACGATGTGGCTGCAGAAAAAAGTTTAATAACATTTTATGTCTAAAAATAATGAGATGCCTTTCGGCAGTATTACAAATATAGGCCTATAAACAGATTAAAATAGGCCTATGCAAAATTTCGCATTGAAATCAAGCGGTTGTTCAGAAAATGACAAGAAAGCTTAAAAGGATGCTTTTGCCGCAAACTGTACACCGAGCTTTATAGGGTGTTTACACGATCCAGCAAACGTCCAGCAACCTTGTAGCAAACTTCCAACAAACGTCCAGCATTAGCAGGTGTATTTTGAATACATTTGCTGGAAGTTTGCTGGACGTTTGCTGGATCGTGTAAACACCCCATTATGCATATTGCATCTGTGGCGTTTCTGCGCTGCATGGGGCTAACGCGCACGCGTCGCATCACCAGTCACAACAGCGCGCACTGCGTCGATGTTTCAGTTCGGATGTCGGAAGCCAACGGTGTGCTTGAGTTGTTGTGAAACTGATAAAAGCTGCGGTGGACTGACGATGTACATGCTGATCGTCGTGCTGCACCTAGGAATTACCGCGTTGACATTCATTCTACTGCGGTCTCCGTCTAGTCGAACTTTTTGCCTTCGATGCCGCGCAGTGAAACTGGGTAGACTCGCTGTCTCGATGTGGCTCGATTGTGAATCGGTCTTCTACTTCGACGGTGCATAGTCGCTATCGCTAAAAGTTAGAGACTAACTCAGCTGCTATCTTACCTGCTGCGGCTGCACCACCAGATTATGGCGACGTACGTAAATTTTTCTGCAGTTGAATCGTTTCTGATCAAACAGCCGTATCATCATTTTGCGGACTAAGTATCCGCGAAGAAATACATCCAACAGTAAATATGGAGTTTCCGCTCACTGGACTGGTTGAAGCGAACGCGACAGAGGCTGGTGATGGGTCGTTGTACAGTCGGAAGCCTTGCCTCGCCTTGTCCTATGCCGGAGTGCTCGGTGTTGCGGCTGTTGTTGGAACTTGCGGCAACCTGGTCGTCATCATAGTCGTCACCATCAAACATATTCGCCGCAGCCGGCTACACTGGACAAAAACCACGGGCAACGATTCCGGATGCGTTTTCATCGCAAACCTCGCCTTCTCAGACATGATAGTCACCGCTGTTATCAATCCCTTGGCTATCGCAGGTTTGTGTATCGGTAGGCCATTTTGTGACAGTTTCAAATATCTTGAGCTATAAGTGTAATAGCATGATTGTTGGCAGACACCGATTTTTACGCGCGATAGCAAAATGCTTCGCGCGTTTTATCCTCGAGGTGTCTGTTTGTTCGTTTTTTGTCCGTCTGTCTGTCTGGTATTGTCAAAACGACGCAACTTTGAAATCACGAAATCTTCACTGAAGACTGCCACAAGGACTATAGTTTTAGGATCCGTAAATCTTTTTTGAAATCTTAAAAAAGTCACCCGATCGAGGGCGCTGAATGAAAAAGGGAAGGGTGCAAAAATTGGCGATTTTGAGCCAAAAACATCGCAGTATCTCAGAAACGGTGGGAGGTGGTGCCTAACCAATAAGACTTCCAATAAGCTCTTTCAATTGACACCAAAATCAACGACCTTGAACGACCTTGAACCCTCCAAATGGGTTTTAGTGATTTTTTGGCGATTTTATTCTGCGGCGCACATTTTAAGAGTGAATTGCACCAAAATGGCCAGAAATAGACTGAGACAACCTGCGTATGAAGTTTTTTTAGCGTTAAACGTAGATTTTAATAGTCTAAGTCTCAACCCTCTAGGTTCAAGGAGGCCGGTGCAACGCACGCGGGCGCCAAGAAAGGATGCTTTCTAAAAGTGGTTATTTTATCGCTATTGACTCATCTGACGCGAAAACGGTTGCAGATAGACACAGACATGCTAATTATCATAACAAGCACTGGTGACGAGCTTTTTAGTGATATTAACATCGATGACCTTGAATGATGTTAAACCCCCGAAAGGCGCATCTTATGAGCTTTGCTCAAATAACTTGTATTAATAGCGATATGCATCTTTCCCTTTTGCTACATCGTGCATGTCATACTTTCGGAGTATATACAAGCCTAACAGGCCTCTTGTAGCTTTCAGTTATTGTCCACACATCGTCAATATTATAATGACACTGCTTACAGTCAAAAACGTAAGCTTAATTTGCGATCAAAACACAACCTAGGCCTATTGTTTCAGTTTAAAATCCGTACCACATTTAACACCTTTAGTTATAAGTAATTTAAATTTTATGTCCGTTTGCATGCCTCTGTCGTAGCTTTTTCACAACTACAGAACACTTGTTACCCCAATTTTTTAAAATTATTTATTTATTATAGTCTAGAGAAGTAGTGTACTAATTAACTCATTTTTGACCTCAGTTTTCTATTCAACGTCTGCCTATACTTTGCGTTATTGTTATTCGTTGTCAGTATTCAATGTGACAATAAGCTTTAGAACAGAAAGGTAAAAGGGGCGCACACGATAGAAATGCGTTTCCGCATAAAGTTTATGCGGTCACCGAATTGAAGCCAACGAGAAGCACTAATAACTTGAAGCCAAACACGGGCTATCGGCGCAAGTTTCTGTCAATATTGTATTGCTATGCCGTTCGCATAAGGGCGTAGGCAAAGGGCATTGACAATGGACGCTACAGCAGAAATTACCAAATCAACGAAGGAAAAAGTAGAAACAAAGTAATCACTATTAGAATGAATACAAAGTTCCGACAGTTTTCGTTGATAATAAAAGGTAAATTTTATTGGTTATGTGTCACTGAAGGTACAGTGATGGGAGAGGAGCGGCTGTTGACTGGTCGTGAGTGGTTGTGTACAACTGCAGCCAGCTTCTGCATCGTCAGCTGTATCGTGTCTCTGTTTACAATTGCATTCATCGGAATCAACCGTTACCTATATGTCTGCTGGCACGCGGCGTATGACACCGTGTTTACTCGCAGTCGCACTGTCGCCGCTATCTTTTCCATATGGGTGGTCGGTGTTGCTCTCGACTTGCCGAACCACGTCGGCTGGTCGTCGCACTGGTTCGACACCAAGACTCAGAAATGTCTGTGGGACCGCACCATCGCCTACCACTACACGATTCTGTTTGTTGTCGTCGGCATGTTGCTGCCTTTCGTCATTACCATCCTTTGCTATTGGCGCGTCTTCGCTCATATCCGAGTTGCCAAACAGCGCATCCTCAGAACACAGTTACAGGTAAGAGTACTTGAAGACTGAATATTTTAGTAGTTATTGGTTAACGATGTTAAACCGAAACGAAGCCAAAAACAATCACGAGCAAATGAATTATCTTCCTCATGTCTGCATGCTAGAACTATAAGATACGTTCATATAGCTGAACAGTTTAAAAACGTACAATAAATTTGTAGCTCAGTAAAACAATTATCATTATGCCTGTATCAAATACTACTGTCTTCTAACTGCATTTGCATTTTTGTTTTATTTGCAGGTAGCCAATGAAGCTCGTTACGTGGCAACGATGAAAACAGTTCGTCAGGTGAAGACGGTGTTTGTCATCTTCATAGCGTTCGTCTGCTGCTGGAGCCCGTATATCGTCGTGCTGCTGTATGACAACTCGGACAGTCTGCCGCTGCCTGTTCACCTGTACGCGTCCATGCTGGCGCACCTGCACGCCAGCCTCAATTTCGCGATTTACGGCCTCATGAACCGCAGTCTGCGCGCCGGTCTTGTGGCGCATCTCCTGGCATGCTGTTGTTACTGTCGTCAAGCCGCATCGCACGGTTCCGCTGCCGGTTCTGCTCCAATCGTGATAGTGCCAAGCAGTTGCGGTGCGCGGCGCACGAGCGTACCGAGAGCCGGATACAAGCGAGGAGTCGACGTCAGCAGATCGTTTCTCAACGTCGAGTATCATCAGCTGCAGGACCTTGGCAGGACGGACCGGCGATGCGACGACTGTCGGCGTCCATTGTCGGTCTCTTTGACTGAAGCACATGAATGTCACAGCACGATAATGTAATTATCAACTAAAAATTGACGAATTTTTAAAAGTGATGATAATTCTCAATTTCTTTAGGTCGTTCAAATGCCGTTTATGTGAGTGTTTTGTATCTTTGAATGAACTGCTGTAGGTGTCTTTTTGGTTTTTCTGTCCAAACAACAGCACACTGTTTTAAACCATTGTACATGTACTTTAATGTGTTCTTAAGGTTTACAACAAAAGTAAAAGGAAGGAAAGTAAAATATCTGTTATTTTAGCTTTTGTCATGTAAAAAAATTTGTTTGCTTTGAAATTGCATGAGAAATGTCTGAGAACCAGACTGTATGGACTCACGCTACAGCAACGTTCGTCACAGATCCGCGCCATGCTGTACATCGTGTTACGATTACTATTATTCATTTTCAAGTTTAAAGTCTTGTCTGTTTGTCTGTCCCGTAAGGGGTTTTAACACACACGAAGCTTTATTCACCATAAGCATGGTAGAAACAAACATCTGGACCAAAAACATAGAAAATTGGAAATTAGTGTAAACGTTCACCAAGTACGAGTATAGCCGGTGTGGTAATTTCCAATTTTCAAGTCACAGTTGAAATTGTATGACAAAATAAATTGACTTAAAAATCAAAAAGATCAAACGCCAAAACCTCCAGAGAATGTCCAGCTAATGATTTGCCCTGTTCGCGGCGTCCAAGCCAGCCCACATCAAGTCAGGCAGTCGTGGAAAGTAATATGTGATTACGAACAGCAGAAAAATACGCCGCAAGGATGCATGTTGACGCCTCAAAAGAGAGTTCCGTAGCCTTTAACATTTCTTTCATCGTGTTGAAATTTCAGACAAAAAAGTACCGTATTAAAAACAAGGACTGACAGCCGTAGGTTACCGTGCACACACGTCACACGTAGGCCCTAAAACAAGCGAATACAGCTATTTCTCACCTCGTGCTCAATTAGACACATGCAATAAAAACATCAAGAGATCAGATGTGATATGCAACAGAAACGTAGGCGGACAGGGAGGGACTCTGGATGCATACACCGTTTATTCCAAAATAAAAATAAGCAAAAAAACTGAAAATAAGCTCGGCGTAAAATATTTCTGCTGCATGTACACCAATGTTTCGCATTTTTCAATACGACTGTGTTCTGGTGTGTCCATCAAATAAAGTCCTCTGATGTTTTAAACTTTTTGTTTTATAAACTGTTTTTGTTGCCTATATTGTCAACAAAGTTATCGTCGACGTTAGTCCAGAAATGTTTTAAAATAAAATTCTAACATGAATTGGTTGACCACGTGGCGTGCGATACGTTTTTACGCGTGATAGCAAAATGCTTCGCGCGTTTTTGCCTCGTCTAGGCGTCCGTCCGTCCGTCTCTCCGTCCGTCACACTGCGGTATTGTGTCACAATGACGCAAGCTAAGATCACGTGATCTACATTGTGGCTGCCACAAGGACTCTAGTTTATCGTGACAGAATTTCGTGCCTGTGGGTGCGGGGGTTCCCTTCGAACGAAGGCGTCAAATAGGGGTACCCCCTAAAAAGACGTTATTTTCCGGTATTGTCCCCTATAGTGTGAAAACGGTTGCAGATAGGCACAGACATGCTGCTTAGTATAACAAGCACTGGTGACAGGCTTTTTACATTTATCAAAATCGATGACTTTGAACGACCTTGAACCCCCCAAAAAGGGGTGTTTAGTGAATTTTTCGCAATTTTTGGATGCAGCGCACATTTCAACACTGATTTGCGACGAAATGGCTAGAGATAGACCAAGACAACCTGCGTATGAAATTTTCAGTATTAAACGTAGATTTTAGCAGTCCAAGTCCCAACCCCCAAGGTTCAAGGAAGCAGGTGTGGTATTATAGGACCGCCCTGAAATGTCTCTCCCCAGAAGATATGTACCGGTACAGTCTCCCACCGGAGATTCTGTACCTGTACAAAGTCTCCCCCGGAGGAATTTAGCCAGGTACAGAGCCTACTATAGATTCTCCCCCGTCATTATAGATTCGCCCTCGCCATTACAGACTCTCTCCTACGACAAATTATCTCCTTCCATACGCTATTAACGTGGCCTAACAAAATGTCGTATGTAGTCATTACAGATTCTCTCCCCTATGACAAACTCTCCCCCTCCATGTAATGCTGCACTATGAACGCTAAGTAATGAGAAAAGAATTTCACTACAACATCATTTTCGTTTGTAATCATTATCATCGTCATTGTCATCTGCTAATACTGTCATTATATATTGGCCTCCGTCATTACAGACTCTCTCCTCGTGACGAAGTCTATCATTCCATACACTATGAGCTTGGCTTACGAAATGAAGTATGTAGGTATTGCAGATTTTCTCCCACCGTTACAAAGTTTCCTCTTCCAGCTAATGCTGCATTATTAACAGTAAGTAATTAGGAAACATTTTGGTACAACATCATTTTCGTTTTCCAGCATCACATCATATAGCAAGCTAGGTAGTTCCAGCAACATAATCATCATAAACATGTTCATTATTGTCATCCGCATCATTAATAACGTCACGTAGGCTACAGTACTCAGTCACTGCAGCACTTCGACACCATGCAGAGTCGTCAACGGAGAGTCGGGTAACCTTGCGTTGTCGCCCATATTATGTTGTCTGGTGTCATCGCGAGGAAACTGCTCAAGTTCCCCGAACTCCAGGCACCGCGCTAAATGGTCGCGCATTTGCTGCGTGTAGAAAGGTGCCTGCAGGCCCGGTGCGTTGTTCAACGCGAGCTCGGTGGCGTACGCTACCGCATACAGTATCGCCCCCTGAAAAGTCGCCTCCGGCGACATTTTACCGGTGAAATCTCGCCAGGGGAGACTTTTTGCACGAATTTACACGAGTTAATAATTCGCTCTTCCTATGAAAAATCCGCCTACCCCATTAAAAATCCTCTCCCCCCATTAAAATGTCTTCCCTCTCGAAAACGTTACTTGTAACCGAAGTCGGGCGTTCTTCACAGTGAAAAATCCTCTCCCCATGATAATGTCGCCCCTCCTACTTAGGTCTAAAGTTAAAGTTATTATGGCGCACTTCAAATTTTCTGGCGACTGTTAGTTTTCATTAGCCTGAACCTAAGCGAAAAACAACAAAGTCTAATTCTGCGTCATATCTCAAGTCATAGCCTATTATTTTTCTTTACTTCTTTATATAAACGACAACACACAGTTGCGTATTTAAAGGGGGGAGCAGGGTGCGATGCCCCCCCTTTTGGCCCGACCATGAAAATTTTTTACAGGCGACTTTATATGAAAAGGTGCGTTTTTGCAATTTTCCAGCAAGAATTGCAAAATTCAACAATGTTTGATGGTCTTTTTTCATACCGACACAATATGCGATTAAAATCGTTATGTGCGATTGCATCTGATATGACGCCGGCGTCGCCGAACGCTTTTGAAAACCAGCTGCAAGCCGTATAGGCCTATAATATTTTGCGGCGACCGGGTTTAGTGTCCATGGGTAAGTGACACGGCACAACCAACAGCAAGGCAGTCGGCGGCTGGCTGGCGCACGCCATGGGCGGTGGTTAATAATTATTTTAAAATGTCAGATCTGAGTTCAACCCAAGATGAACTCGCCCACAACTTGCATAAGCAACAGCAAATGAGACATAAGTCTATCCAAATGAGATATACCTATTATTGCATGTAACGCGACCAGGGTTTTCAATAGCGGACGTTCGGGCGTAAATACGCCCAAAAATTTCAGCCCGTACGCCCAAATTT
>Ga0209367_1014298_pt1 | contig 10071 bp, 5 predicted proteins | sample WorMetLIZISLAND2_FD_187412 | JGI IMG/M metagenome (GOLD analysis project Ga0209367, IMG submission 187412) | Marine gutless worms symbiont microbial communities from Max Planck institute for Marine Microbiology, Germany - Olavius geniculatus... ...
GCCTTCTATTCCCAAGTTCTGTATCCGCCGCTGGAGACGGCCATAATAATATACGTTTTATTGCGTGTGACAATTGGCAATTCTTCAGTCAAATGATCATCAATCGATCCACTAGACATTAGCGTCTAAAGTAAGCCTATAACTGTGCGGTTAGATCGACCGAGTGCCATTTGTACCCGAGCAAGTTTTCGTCACGTTGTCTGCACGGTAAAGTCACAATATTAGAACATCGTATCGCCTCACAGCATTATTTTTGGTATTCATTTTAAACCAACCTCGACCTGCTTGCTAATTGATCATTTATCAAAAACTAAACCGTGTCAGTTTAGTTTAGTAACGTCGTTCTGTACGCGCCTTAACACGCTGTAGGTGTGCATGGTCCGTCGGTGCAAGTAGTTTATTGGTAGAGCAGGGCCTATGCGTGATGAGATCATGAGACTCTTAACTTTCAGGTTTCCCGTACGCATTTTCCACGGGTTATTTGCAAGCGACTTGGAGTAAGATGTGTTTGCTGAGGTAAACTTATGCCGTGTTTACATCAGGCAATCTTCGCGGCGATCGTCACTGCGACAATCGCCGCGACCAGTTGCCAGTAGTGAATACACCACGCAACTGTCGCGGCGACGATCGCCGCAATCAAGAAGGCGATCGTTCAAGCAACCCGTCTGCGGATCGTCGCCGCTATGCAAATTATATCAATCAAAAATAAGCTTGATTTCTGGAGCCTAGACGCAGTGGCGGATTCAAGGGGGGAGTCAGGGGGACGGCCCCCCATTGACTGGATGCATCTTAAAAATGGTGAAAATTTTGCACAAAAATGCATCATTTTTGCTTAAAATTTTGAAAAATTTTCTAGGGAGGGGGCAACGTGTATTCAGTACATTAGTCCCCTACTCTTAGCGGAATAAAAATGAATAATAAGCTTGAGTGGCTGGCGCTGAAGACCTAATGTGGCTAATAGGGGCGGTGTTATGTCTGCTGGATGCTCGGCGAGTCCAACTGTTCTCGTTGGCTTGGGCAGAAATGGCCGCACAGTGCGCTGCGGTATCATTAGCTTATGCTCATCAGCTGCTACTTCCGGTAATCCGGTATTGAAAGCACTTTTAGTCACAATTCTGCCTAAAGTAAACAGCACCAAACTTTAACTTTACCTTTACATCACAATCACTACTGTTGAGTACGTACCAATAGTAGTAGGTGAAAGTCTTGAGTTGGAGCACAGAGTCGACGACTTTTACACTTTTAGTTGTGGTGGCCGGATATTTTCACCCTAGTGCGTGCAATATGATCCATGCATCCAGGTGTTTTTGCACACCTTCACTTTTGCAGCTCAGCGACACTATGACAAAAGCAAGCGCTTTATGCATGATACGCTGGCAGAACTCACCGGATACTAATCTAATCATTGTTACAATAACCTGGTGAAAATCTCGGCCGGTGCCATGGAGACAATGCTGCAGATAATAGCAGCGATGCTTGCGTGAGAGTCATGACGTGATAAGACTGAGTAGCCGGAAATTGAACACCACATGCACCCTGGGTCCAACGGCCATCCATGCAGGTAATGTCATAAGGCATGCGTTGCCAAGCCAGTCTACTACATTGCACTATATTTTTACATTCATCTGTCATGGCGGGAAGCAAAGTTGGTTTAAAATGAATACCAAAAATAATGCTGTGAGGCGATACGATGTCCTAATATTGTGACTTTACCGTGCAGACAACGTGACGAAAACTTGATCTGGTACAAATGGCACTCGGTCGACCTAACCGCACAGTTATAGGCCTACTTTAGACGCTAATGTCTATAGTAGATCGATCGATGATCATTTGTTGGAGAATGGTCATCAAATCGTAACCACTCCTCATCGTTGTATCTACATTGCATTCTCAGCACAAAGGCGTTATGGCTGACCCTCGATATGTCGCCTGTCGTGTGTCTGTCTGTTTGTTTGTCGTCTGTAACGCATGTATTGTGGCTTACCGAACAAGAAATCTGAGCTAATGCTCATGAGACGCGCGAGAGCCTATGGCAGCTCCTGTTCGCAGGTAATCTTGGTCTATCTTTATCCATTCCGTCGAAATTCACTTGTTTTGCAGCCAAAAATTGCCAAACAAATTACTTAAAATCAACATTTTTAAATTTAAGGTCATTCAAGGTCATCGATGTTGACATTCCTAAGAAGCTCATCGCCAGTGCTTGTTATGATAAGCAGCATGTCTGTGCTTATCTGCAACCATTTTTACGCTAGACAAGACAACAGCGGATAAATAACCACTTTTTAGAAGGGTACCCCTCTTTGATACCCGCGTGCGCAGTTCCCTTTAAATCTAGAGGGTCCGGACGTCAACTGCTAAAATTAACATTTAATGCTGAAAATTTCACATGTAGGTTGTCTTAGTTTATCTCCAGCCATTTCGGCGCAATTCACTCTTGAAATGCGTGTCGCAGCCCAAAATAGCAAAAAAAATTTACTAAAACCCCGTATTTTAGGGGTTTAAAGTCATTCGAGGACATATGACATTTCTAAGAAGTTTGTTGCCAGTGCTTGTTATGATAAGCAGCATGTCTGTACCTATCTGCAACCATTTTCACGTTAGACGAGCAAATAGCGGTAGAATATCGTCTTTTTAGGAGGGGTTCCCCTCTTTCACTCGCTCGCTCGTGGGGACTTCTTTTACCCAGTGGCATGAAATTATGTCACGAAATACTAAAGACGCTAAGCTATCATATAATGAAAACCCGATGTCTATATCTCAACTGGTCTTGAAACGGTACTGGGTCGTGACGGACAGACAGATGTACGAACAGAATTAGCGTAAAAACTTTCATATAACTAAATGTATAAAACGTTATACAAGTTTGAAAAGTAAATAATAAACTCAATTCAAGTTGCAGTCAGGAGTTTGCAATAATGCAAGCCAAAACTTCGTCTTTCGGAAGCCTCCAGGCAAGGGGTCTCGTCGGCCACTTAGGCACCAGTGGTTGACCGTGAAATCCGCCACATGGTTCCGTAGATTAGGAGGCCACGAGTCACGCACGACAGCGCTGTAAAATGCGACGTGTTTGCTGAACGCTTGCCACAACATTCGACAACGCGTCGTCATTGCATTCCGTTAGCAGCTTGCAACTTGACAGATTAATTCTAGAACGCAACCGTTCAAGGATGCGGCTATCCTTTTAATAGGCCGCATTATACCGCGGGGCTACGTGCACCGCAAAGTGCCACCGATTTCCTCATCCGAGGTGATGTCCGAGGTCGCAGAGGTCTCCGAGAAAAGATTGAGAACCTTTTCCGAGGAAATCGGAAGGCTTTTTACACGCGAGAGCTAGCATAGCGCGTATTAGCTACGGTAATTATGTTCTGGTGTCCTAGTGTCTGTCCGACACGTCCCGGTTCCGTTCCAAGACCAAATAAAATAGAGACTTCTGGTTCTCATCTTATGATAGCTTAGAGTCTCTAGTATTTTGTAATAAAATTTTATGCCGCTGGGTGAAGGGGGTCCCCACGAACGAGGGGACGAAAGAGGGGCACCCTACTTAAAAGGGTGTTATTCTATCGATTGGCTCGTCTAACGTGAAAATGGTTGCAGATAGGCACAAACTTGCTGCTCATCGTAACAAGCACTGGAGACAAGCTTTTTAGAAATGTCAACATCGATAATTTTAAATGACCTTGAACCCCCAAAATAAAGGGTTTTAGTGAATTTTTCGCAATTTTGGGCTGCGACACGCATTTCAAGAGTGAATTGCGCCAAAATGGCTGGAGATAGACTAAAATAACCTGCGTATGAAATTTTAAGCATTGAATGTCGATTTTAGCAGTCCAAGTCCGGACTCTCCAGGTTCGAGAAGGCCTGCACACGCGGATGTCAAACAGGGGTACCCCTCTAAAAATGGTTATTCATCCATTGTTAGCTTGTCTAGCGTCGATGACCTTCAATGACCTTGAACCCTAAAATAGGGGGTTTTAGAGATTTTTGGCGATTTTTGGCTGCAAAGGAGTGAATTGCGACAAAATGGATGGAAATAGACTAAGATTACTTGTGAATTGGCTCTCGCGCGCCTTGTGAGCATTAGCTCTGATTTCTTGTTTATGCCTGCCAGCCAATCACTTTATACCTTATTGACTTTGGACGTACACAAAAGACACGCAGTTTATGCCTTTTCTCATAAAATTACTGAATGACTGTTCGTCTTATTTAGCACGTTGTTGAAGACAATCTGGTACGCTTCATTATTTTGATCGGCTGTTAAGTCGAGTCTGGTACGATGTCTTGTCTGTCGTCTGTTAGTAACGCGTGTATTATGGCTAAACTGTAGGTCTTAAAAAACTTTTTACACGATCAATTACCTGTGTGTCATGGCTTTTCGCGCGCGAAATTTTAGGATTCTAGTGCAACAGTAACATTTTAAAATTTGGAGTTGAACACAAACGGGGTAGGAAAAATGTCCGTTTTTCAACAGATAAGTCGCCGTATCTCAAAAAACGGTAAGAGATGGGGCCAAAGTTGTATTGCACTAATAAAAAGTCGCATAGGCTCTTTGAAATAACATAAAAATCATTGGCTTTAAGTGACATTGAAGAGTAATCATGCACTTTGCTATGCCAATTGCTGGTATTGTGACTAAATTGTACGTCGTAAGGAGTCGGCGATGCATGGTAAGGTTCAATAAGGCGATCACGACTGTTCTTACAGGCTGTCAGTAGTAACCATGTCTCTATCTGCAGCGGTTTGGCTGCAATTTTAAATGGAAAGTTGCTAGCTGCAGCCATCGCCCATGCGCGCCGAACTAGCGTTGATTGTAGAGTTCGATATAGCAGCGTCACTGTATAACGTGTATGGGACTACAGCCACCCTGAAAAATCGCTTTCTTTCTGATTGGCACCCTTCAAGGTCATCCAAAGTCAACGATTTACATGTCATTTGAAAGCCAATATGCGACTTTTTATTGGTGATCAATAGCAACCTAAGCCATATCTCGCACCGTTTAGCTGCAATACATCCGTGACAGACGGACAAACGGACAAACGACAACTCATACCAATAGCTCGACCGTTACTTAAGTACGGTCGTCGACTAAAAGGCCTAAAAACTAAAATTGACGTTAACGTTGCACACATAAATGGCAGAAGTAGGCTAACCAATTTTTGTTTCAAAAGGTCAAAGGTCAGGGTTTGGGAGGGTTTTTTCAGCTCCATGCGGACAGCCACATAACATGTCGGCACCGGACCGACATATTTTCCAGTTGGAATTAGATAAAGTCATCGCAAAAAAAGCGCGAGCATGTGTTATTTCGACTCAGCGTGTAGACCAGAGACTGTCCAAAGAGAGCTCACAGATCAGGCTGCAGCAGCTTCCCAGAGTTGACAGAGCAGCAGCAGCAGCAGCAGCAGTAGCAGCGACAGCAGCCGGATAATACGCGATAAAAGGAAACTTGTAGGTATCACTCGAATAAAGCCTGCACAACTTGCAACTAGTTGTTTAAACCTACTGCAGTGATCGGTAATTGTTGATCTAATTTCGACGACGTGCTATGGGCTTGATGACGTCACGCGCACCTGTCTGGTGGTGCTGTCTGGTGATCGTCGTTGCGGGTCATCTGGAACGCGACGCCGCCGCAGAGAACTTGGACCAACGGAGTCAACGCACCGACAACACGCTAACGTCACCGCTGCCAATCCGCTCAATATTACGACAGCTTTTTGGCGTCGCAAACGGCTCTGAAGTCTGGTCACGGCCGGTAAGCATACATATACCAATCTGTATAAAGTTTGACGTTTGTTAATCGAAAGATTTCGTAATAAAATGCTTCTTGTCGACTTTGTTTAAATTTAGTATCGGTCGAAAACTTTCCGGAACTCGAAAATCTGTTTTCCAGTTGTCGGCGACCGACTCAAAACCAGTCGCAAACTTTTTCAGTAACGTAAGACAGACAGGCTTCATTTGTTGATGCGCGACAGCATGTAATGCTTCGCGCGTTTTGGCTATCGTCGAGGTGTCTGTCTGTACGTTTGTCAGTCCGTCCGTCACACTGCTGTATTATGACAAAACGGTGCAAACTAGGCTCGTAAAATTTTAACTTTGAGCTGCCGCAAAGACTCTGGTTTCTTGTGACAAAATTTCGTGCCACTGGGTGAGGACTTTCTCCTCAAACGAGGGCGTCAAAAACATAGTTACTGCATAAAAAGTCGTTATCTTACTGCTATTGGCTCGTCTAACATAGGACCTAAAGCAGTTGCAGGTAAGCACAAACTTGCTGCTTATTATAACCAGCACTGTTGACGAGCTTCCCGGAGATATTACCATCGATGACTTGAACGACCTTAAACCCCCAAATACGGGGTTTTATTATTTTTTTTGTTATTTTAGGCTGCGGCGCGGGACGACTGAAATGGCGGGAGTGGACATCGTGGCACGGTCGAAAATGCAGGGGTGGACATCGCGGGAGTGGACATTGCGGGAGTGATTAGTAGTAGAAAAAGTATGTGCGCACAGAAATGTCTCAGTTATACACTTAGTAGGCCTATATGTTGCAGTTATTTTTGGCAAATGCGGCACAAAACGAAAGCTCTCAAGTAGCCTATAACCATGAAACGGAACGCTATGTTTTTTGGACATGTCAACTCAAAGAATGTGAATAGTGAAGATTTTTGGATATTTATTGATGCTGCTAAATACTGAAAAAGTCAAATGCAATAAAAAATACGCATCGCAAAGGTAGCCTGTCAAAAATGAGCCAGAAATGAGTACAGATTCTGGTGGCTGACCTTGATTCGCCGTCGCAATGCAATGCTACTCCCTCAATGTCCACTCCCGCGATGTCCACCCCTGCTACTTGGTGCCGCGATGTCCACTCCCGCGATGTCCACTCCCGCGATTTCAGCGCCCCCTGCGGCGCACATTTCAAAAGTGGATTGCGATGAAATTGCTTCTTCCAACTCCAAGACGTCTTGCACGTAAAATTTTCAGCATTAAACGTAGATTTTAGCAATTAAAATTTCGGCCTTTTCGGTTTAAAAAGTTTAGCATATGGGGCGTCAAATATGGGTTCTTTTTCAAAATGAGCGACTTATGTTATTAATTTTAGCGTGAAAATGGCTGCGGATAGACACAGAACTACTTGCCATAACAAGCACTGCTGAGGAGCTTTTAAAATCTATCAACATTGATAATTTGAAACTCTTGAAATCTGAAATTTAAAATTCTGCTTTTTAAAGCTTTTGCTCACATTTTTTTTCGCAATTGAAAAAGTCTGTGCGTTTTGTCTCTTTTTACATTTTATCACTTTTATTTTGCTTTAGACCTGTTAGTGGTAAAACACTCTGAAAGTTTTCGGTTAAATGTAATCTCGATGAGACGCGTCGTCCAACACGTTTTTGAGTTTGATTTTTTTTGTCACTGACCTTTGATTTGTTTGCTACAGTGCTACTTACCACATACCTGCTTAATTAAACCATGTCCAAGACATGGTTTTAAGCAGATTCTAAGCATAATACACCGTGTCTCAATAAGAAAAGGTGCCACTTTTATTTTTGTGAATAACTCCGTGAAACATGGCAAACCGCATTATAAAGAAACTTGACGTAAATGACTGTAGTTTAACCTATCTTACTATGTAACGAAATGTTTTTACTAGCCTGCCGACGGTCACCCATCCGTGTACTAACCGGACTCGGCGTTGATCTGACCAACGACGTTACTAACTAAGGCAAACCGCCGTGTTGGATAAAAGAAAATATTAAATTGTAATCCAAATAATGATCGTGTATGGATATTGCCTTGCTGTGCTTAGCTTAATTGTCTTGTGCGTGCATGGTTACGTGACATTGAGTGTGGCATCCTCGTTTTATCCGGATGAAGAGACGACACTGTACATTGTAGTAAATATGTTCGCTTCGCCACGCACGCACAAGTGGGCAGAACAGTGTTATTCTGTGAAGAAAAACGAAAAAAACGATTGCAACGAAAACTGAAACTAAAATTACAATGTGTCCCATAGAAAACGTACATTTTTTATTTTTCTGATATCTTTGTAAAAACGTTATTTGATTTTTCTACCTTTTGGTGAAAACATGGCATAAGAAATTTGAAACAAACACGCGTGTGCAGCCCAGCATCTCTTCGTATGTCTGCACCGTCCCTTGTTAGGTCTAGCAACGATCTTTGCTGCCTGCGTTCAGTACAATAAAAAGTCTCCACATCAGTCCGATTGCCACATCAAGTGATATTAACAGTAATACGTATTTTAAAGATTGTTAATAATAATATTATCTAAACAAATGTGTAAAGTGTCGTTTAAGGAGTTCTCCGCACAGGACATCACATTCGTGTACTTTTAAAAAAGGCGCGATTTCTGTTACTGTCGACCAATCTAGCATAAAACAGTTGCAAATAGGTACAGAAGCTTATCATAACAGGCACTGCTAACAGCCTTTTTAAAAGTACCGACCTTGAAATCTAAAAATAGGGGGTTTTGTGCTGCGACGTATATTTATAAAGAGTGAATTTTGATCAAATTACTGCAGATAGATTAAGACAACCTGCGTCGCGCGTCTTATGAGCATGAGCTCGGATTTATCGTAATTTTTGTGATATCTTGGTCATCCAATTTTGCTAATTTAATACTCGACTTTGCTGATCTAAAGTGGCGCCTGATCGTTTCATGGTCTGCAGCAGAATGTCACTGACGAGGCAATCGACGAGTGGCGTGGACGGCTGCGCGACAGTGTGAGAACTGCGTGCATTAACTGTGAGCCATCCGTTAAAATTTTGAAGTCCCCACTTCTATCTAATAAAGCTTACAATAGGCCTGTTTTACATAGCTATATACATGCACGGTGTTTTGCTGAAAGAAGATACCGTAAGGTTCGTAAAGCCTCATCGGCAGTGCTGGCTGACTTTCCGCTGGGTAATTTAATGTTATCCACAGCTAGACAGCGATCATTGTCGAGAATCTTAAACAGACGGTTCAAGAGAGACTATATTTTCCACGCTGCATTGTAAGCCCCGTGTAGCGTAAGTGAATAGTTTTACGTGCGGCTCGGCAGAATTTTAAAGTCATTTCAGCGACAAACAAATGACACGAAATTTCAACGACTCCACGATCGTCGTCTACAACAACGCATTGCTCGTTATTTTTACTTTACAGGGTGCGCCCAAAAACATTTTCGACATTTTCGATTGCAACTTTAAAAAAACAAAAAGACCAGCTTTCGTTGGTTCTGTTTTTACCAGGTAGTGGAAGAACAGACGTTAAAACATATATACCAGAAATTATTAAAATTTGTTAATTCTTTTTTAAAGTTACGGTCAAAAATGTCGGGGATGTTTTTGCCACACACTGTATTTCATTAGAATTCGCACTCTTCGGCACTCTTCGCAGTGAATTTCGCTGATCATGAGTCTTAATTGCCGTTGCAATTATTGACTGTGATGCAACTGAAGGAGCTAAGTAGCTCGGAGCAGTGTATTGTTATTATAGTTATATCTAACAGGCTACGTTCTAAATATCACGCTTTTGTAGCTGCAGTGCTGGGGTGAAAATAATTCGCATTCCAGTCGTTCTATTTTACAAGCGTCCGTGTCCAATAAGCGGCTTCTTAAAGACATTTATTAGCATCCTATTATTTACTGCACTTATTCTATTATATTTTGTATTTTATTTTTACTATTTGTTGGATTTTTTTAAAACTGCATATTCTATTCTACTGCGCTTCACCGTGACTCTGTAACCTACGCACTGTTCATACTGGCGTAATTATTGTAACCTTCGTGGTGGCCTGTCTACGCTGGAAGTGAACGAATATTTATTTATTTGTCTTCAATGGCAGGCTCGAGGCCCATGAACACACAAAACACACACAAAACACACACAAACACAAAGACTAAAAAAAGACTAAAACAAACTACTTCGCCAACATTTAAAAACTGGAGATTTAAAAAAAACAAGTCCGAAGATAAAACAGCATTGACAAGCGAATTGTCACTAATCTGCAATGATCGCCATAGTGAGAAAGTCAATTTACGCATATTTTCCGGTAATGATGAAACACTGTTAAAAACAAA
>Ga0209367_1014300_pt1 | contig 10070 bp, 6 predicted proteins | sample WorMetLIZISLAND2_FD_187412 | JGI IMG/M metagenome (GOLD analysis project Ga0209367, IMG submission 187412) | Marine gutless worms symbiont microbial communities from Max Planck institute for Marine Microbiology, Germany - Olavius geniculatus... ...
CCCCTAAACAGTGGTTATTTTACCGCAATTATCTCGTGTAGTGTGAACACGGTTGCAGATAGGCACAGACATGCTGCTTATCATAACAAGCACTAGTGACAGGCTTTTTAAATTTATCAACATCGATGACCTTGAATGACCTTGAACCTTCCCAAAAGGGGTTTTTAGTGAATTTTTGCACAATTTTGCGCTGCCACACACATTTCAAAACTGAATTGCACCAAAATGGCTGGAGATAGACCAAGACAACCTGCATATGAAATTTTCAGCATGGGATGTAGATTTTAGCAGTCCAAGGACCCTCTAGATTCAAGCAGGCCTGCGCACGTGGGTGTCAATGAGAGGTACCCCTGTAAAAAGTGGTTATTTATACTCTGTTGGCTTGTCTAGCGTGTAAATGGTTGCAAATAGGCACAGCCATGCTGCTTATCATAACAAGCACTGATGAGGAGCTTCTTACGAATGTCAACATCGATAACCTTGAATGACCTTGAATCCTACAAATATTGATTTAACGTGATTTTTTGGCGATTTTTTGGCGATTTTTGGCTGCAAAGATGAATTACGACGAAATGGATGGAGATAGACTAAGATTACCTGCGAACAGGAACTGCTAAAGGCTTTCGCACGTCTCGTGAGCTTTGCTCAAATTTCTTGTTATTACTATGATATGACGATATGCATGGCACAAGAATATACTTAACTAGTGATGATTCGATATATCAAAAATATTGACATATCGTTTTCGATATCGATATATCATATCGTATCATATGGTCGAAAGAAATATCAAACTTTTTGATAAATCACGATATCTTTTATATATCATATTTTTGATATATTGCGATATTTTACGCCAAAAGTTTATATTTTTATTACTGCATTACCAAAATAATGACAATAAACAGAGAAGATGACTAACTAACCGAAGCAAACTAACTATAGCGTCGTAATTTAACGACAAGACAGCCCAGTCTATGGTTAATTTTTAAGTTCACTGACACATTTTAGTATCTACGTAAAGCAAACTGCCTTGCTGAACGTTCACGTCTGGTGCTTGTATAAGATTTACATACTTAGCATTTTTAAAATATCGATATCGATATCGCGATATTTTCAAAATATCGTATCGATATCGTATCAAAATTGAAATCCTGATATCAAATCATCACTATACTTAACTCCAAACTATTTGTATGTTACGATTATGATTCAAAATGACTTTTATACATGAAAACGTGACGGGTAAGAAGATAATTTATGATGATGATAGCAACTACAAGCAGACAAGCAGTAACCTGGACTGGTTTGTAAGTGCATGGTGGGTGCGGGCAGTTCCTGGCAGTGACTACTCTTCATTGTTTATATTGCACGTTTAAAATCTTTAAAAAAGTTTCGTACACTCTTGAAACGATTTTGCTGACCGCAGGCATTGTGCCGCGACCACAGATGGCCTCGACATATAGAGGGGAAGATGTACTTTGCAGATTGCGGAAATTTGAAAAGATTTATTTTGTAGAATTGCACCTGCGGAACGTTCTGCAAATTACACCTTAGTTTTTTCCACATTTTGCATTCCGCAAAATTCAAATAAAACCAAATAATCAATTTTGTGCGGGCTTAGGTTTACATTTTTGAGTCTCAAATCGACATCGGCACATCACAGATGGTGCGATCACACAGTCGGCAAAGTAATCACTATACTGACATCTTCAACTTAACTTTTAAAACGCCTAAGTCTGTTAACTCACAAGCGTAAGCCGGACATCACACACGAATGCAAGGTCAACTCGGGGAAAGTAGCCTAGGTCATTAAGAAGGTCTACTGCGATATTTCACCTGACGGGCTAACGGTTACAGCACGGTCAAAGACAGTTAAAAAAATTCAGCTCAAATAGGCCTACTCACAAAACGGTTGCTGCCGTGGGGACAACCAAGACGTCTGCTCAGGTAGGCCTAATTAAGAAAGTCTTGCATTGTATCGCATGATCAAAGACAATACTGCCACTGTTGCGAATAGTTCACGAATATTTATACCTGAGCAGAGACACAATATTAGAACCGTTCATCGCAACGACAAACGTACAGTATTTGCGTTGCACGTTTGGCATGCTAAAATGCCGGTTGATATAATACAGTTATTCAATGCGGGTCACTTATTAGCCTGATACTAAATCAAGGTAACGTAGGCTTACCAAAACAATGATAAAAATTAGCCTACTATCTCCTGCAAGACACAACGAGACTTGTGAGCATGGTGGTCAAGCGCTCTGTAGAATTGTACACTTATTCAATTGACATAACTCAACTACAAGAACATTTTCCGCAATTTTTAATTCCGCAAAATACACCTTTTCGAAAATCCGCATTCCGCAATCCGCATTCCGCAAAGTACATCTTCCCCATAGAGATCAGTCCAAGCACATTTCATTTGATCAACGAAGCAAAAATAGTAAACATCGAAAATATACCTCTGAATCTTTTCCTTTGTTTTTAAACAATAACTCTCGATTTCTGTCCGTCGCCATTGTGTATTTATGTTTACCAATCTATATAAGCAACTATAAATTAGTAAGCTTATTTCAACTTGTTTACATTTTCATTTTCACGAGTTACAACGGAAATGACGTCAAAGTCTGTCTAATATATCGAAAATGACCGATAGCGAATATTACTTGTTACTTACTTGTTATTTGTGGTTGTCGCCGTTGTCGGGATCAGAACTTCAAAAGCTTTCCAACTTCCAAATTCACCTGCAGCTTTGATTACCACATTGCGTTATTGTGAATTTGTGACTGAAATGCCAGGTCACTTGCATCACGGACTGTAGGCCACCAAATTAAGGCACTTCGCCGATTGGTGATGATCATCGCTATTTTATCAGCAGGCCTACATTTCTGCCCCTTCGAGAAGAAAAAACAAGGCTGAAGTTTTCCTCGAGCCTTGCTGTCGCTCAAATTTATAAAGTACACTAATTAAAATTCGCCATTAAAAAAAAAAATCAAAAAAAAATTCTCCAAACGGACCTAGCGAACATGTTCTTCCCGGACCACGCTGTGCATGGCTCTCGACGTCTGCCTGTAGCCATGTGCCACTGCGGATCGACCATATTCAGAAACGAAATAAATTAGTCATTTCATTGCAGTTGTTTTGGACTATTTCGCGAAATGAAGCAAGTTAAAAATCAAGTTTAGTTTAGTATATTATATCGCACGTTCTGAATAGAGGCCTACGCGCCTTAATAAATGTCAAAACTGTTCTGCACTGAACAATACATTCAAAATTAATTAGATGATTATTAATTTATTATATACAAGATCTGAAACGTTGCGCCGTTAGGGCCAGGCCTATGAAGTAGGCTATATAATTAAAAATGCCAGCGCCATAATTGGCCATAATATGCTTAGGCTATTTCACAACGTTACATCTGACTGAAGCATTGGCCGGGTTTCGTCCAGTTTGGTATTTGTGTTGTCAATGAGTCGTCTGTGTCGTCGGATTCAGACGTATAGTCGTATATACCTATAGTCTCGTCTGAGGTTAGGCTTTACCAGGAAACAAGCTTGGCTAATTATAGGTGTAATAGGCCTACGATTACAACGTACTACCATTTACAGCCTATGATCTGCGTGCATGAACCTCACAGACAGAGACACGGACGGACGACATACGCTAGCATTACTCGTCTACGATTAAAACACCATTACATGATTTACATCTTATCAACAATAAGCAACCAATACAATCCTGGTCCAAGTCCGAATGAGCGAAACTGGATGAAAAACTCGGCAAACGTCTTCAGCCTTTATTTTACACGCCTCCATTTTAGCTTTCTCTGATCTTTTACGCGCGACAGCACGTAGTGCTAAGCGCGTTTTAGCCATCGTCGAGTCGTCCGTCCGTCTGTCCGTCCGTCACACTGCGGTATTGTGTCAAAACGACGCAAGCTAGGATCACGAAATCTTCACTGTGAGCTGCCCCAAGGACAGTTTATCGTGACAAAATTTCGTGCACGTGGGTGAAGGGTTTCCCTTCGAACGAGGGCGTCAAAGAGGGGTATCTCCTCTAAAAAGACGTTATTTTGCCACTATTGGCTTTTACAGTGTGAAAACGGTTGCATTTGCTGCACGTCGTCGTCATAACAAGCACTGGTGACGGGCTTTTTAGATTTGTCAACGTCGATCAACTTGAACGACATTGAACCCGCAAAAGAGGGGTAGTGTTCAATTTTTTTGCAATTTTTGGCCGCAGTGCACATTTAAGCAGTGAATTGCGACGAAATGGCTGAAGATAAACCAAGACAACCTACATGTGTAATTTTCAGAATTGGACGTAGATTTTAGTTGTCCAAGTCCCGAACCTCTAAATTTAAGGAGACCCGCACAGGTTTGCATCAAAGACGGCTTTTTAGTGGTGTCAACATCGATAACATTGAATGACCTTGAACCCCAAAAATAGGTGGTTTTAGTGTTGTACTTTACAATTTGTGGCTGCAGCGCATGCAGATTTCAAGAGTGAATTGCGATAAAATGGATGGAGATAGAACAAGACAACCTGCGAACTGAAAACTGTAAGGCTGTCGCGCGTGTCATGAGCTTTGCTCAAATTACTTGTTTCCGGCTGGTGGCTAGCACTAGCACAGTTGCCAAACTGCCATTAAATGTTTTCACGTTTACACGTATCATTGATATTTAAGCCTGTTGAGAAATTGTAGACCAAGTAGGCTATGTTAAAGAAAAATATATAACTTTGAACATAATAAATATTAAACTAATGAATAAATAGGCTTAACATAAAACGCACTAAAGAAAAAACGTCCGATTCACTCAGTCAAAAACCGCTGATCTTGGATTTCTGTTCGATACGAAGCACTAAGCAGCTTCGGTAAGGGATGCCTACACGTAACACTAGAACGAGATCGCACGCGAGTTTTGTTATAAAGCGCATACAGAGCGACGTAGCTAAACCAAACCAAACTGAACACACTGAACTGAACCGACATGGTTTAGTTTTTGACGAACTGACCAATAGGCAAGCAGTAATGTATTACAGTATAGGCACCGTCTAACAGAGCCAGTGACAACGTGATTACCATCGTACCCGTCAAAGAATGACCAATGGGTTCGGTGTGCTCGCTCATTGGTCAGTTCGTCAAAGACTAAGCCGTGTCAGTTCAGTTCGTTTCAGTTCAGTTAGGTCGCTCTGTACGCGCCTATAGGTTTACATGTTGGACCCTCTAATCTGCAACAGTCGTGGGTGGTATACAGATGACGTCACGCTGACGTCAGTCAGCGGCAGCGGTGCGTCTGGACGGTCTGTTGGCAGGTGCGACAGCGCACGTAGCAGCACCAGTAGTACTTGCAGTCACATCGACGAGTGACGTTCATCAACGTCGTCACGTGACCGCGTCCACAGCACATTGACCTACACCCGCTCGACCCTTCGTCGTCCAGCCGACACTCCCTGCAACGCCAAGACAGTTATTTAATATGAAAGTAAAAGGTAAAGGTGGTGTATAGCTCTTTGCAGGAAACTCATTTCGGAGCTACGGAGCGTCACCTGTCGTATGGCATCACATCCGACACAAATGAAAGCGCTCCGCCTTAACCACAACCAAATAAGCCAGTACTCGATTTACTTACTCCGGAGGGATAAAAGGCTGAGTTGATCTAAGCGGCTGGTTACATACCGAGATGGTTTACCTGCCCGCAGGAAGTCACCCATCTAAGTACTAACCCGGCCCGGTGTAGAGCATCTTCGTTGATCGGACACAGCGCGTTACTGCCTCGCCACGCCACCAATACCACGTTTACACGATCGAGCAAACATCGAGCAAATATAAAGCATGCATAAAGCATAGCCTACAGGAAACAATCATCAAACATTGAGCAAACATCGAGCTGGCTCGTCCAGCTAACATATAGCAGCTTGTCGAGCTAGCTCGTTGAGCCAGTTTGATCGTATAAAAGAGGTATAACTAAGGTGATTTGGACGGTTAAATATAAGCCGAATTACGTGTCCGTCCGTCTGTCCATCTGTAGCCCACGTACGTCCGTCCACTGGGAAGGGCTACGTTATTTAGCCTTTAGTGAGACACCAGCTTACACTGTCAGACTATGGATACGGGGTGTGCCTTTCTACACTCCAGCTTTTGCCGACACTCACTGCGACTACTCACGGAGAGATGGCCAAGTTAGCTGACTTGGATGGCTGGATATACCGAGATGGTTTACCCGTCTGTCGACGGTCACCGATGCAATTACTAACCGGGCCCGTCGTAAAGTAGGCCTAACGTTGTTGATCAAAAATGGCCGGCGTGCTACCAGGTAAGTTAAACTGCATGACAAAATATAGAGACTTAGTACATGATTCCAGCATGTGAAAAACTACATCTTCAACCGTTTCGGTGTGATTCACGAGTGCGACAGACGGACGGACGGACGGACAAACGGACGTAAGTGCGACAGCAACAGCGCCTCACATGAAAACGCACGCTTATAGCAAGAGTTAGACATTAAATTTTATACCGGTGTCGAGTTCCAACTGAGCCGAGAGCCTTATCCGGCAGGCAGTAGTCGGGCGATATGGCGTAGTAAACGAGTTCGTCGGCCACGACGTCATCGATCACGTGGTTCTCGGTGGCGGGAACGAGTCGGCGCACGCCGTCGGCTGTCTCGCGCCGCCTGGTCAGCCGGACCTTGACAGCGCCGGCGGCGTGACGTCGCTCTATCTGGACAGCCACACTGCGCATGACCGGAAGTGCTTTCCAACAGGTGCGCACAGTGCACGAGGCCGACACGCCGTGGCACTTGCACGTCGTCCGCAGACTCGCCGACAATATCTACAGTGTACGTACATTGCATCGCAGACGTTGTATTTTGCACGTGCGCAACAATGCTAACAATAGACAGTACTTTTGCACCAGGAAAAGTGCAGATCCCACTTACACAGCACGCAGAAAAAAAGTGAGACATCAGTAGACTTACTGAATGATAAAAATGATTAAAAACCAACAGTACAGTTAATCATAATAGTAAGCTGAGATAGGCCTACTGTATACGGTCAGTATGCGAAGAAAAAGATTGGTTGATCAATAAAAAAATTAAATAAAAAAGGACGAAATGTATACTGAGCGCAAAAAGTGAGCAAAAAAAAGTGAAAAGTGATTTAAATCACAGATTATTCCGTCACAACTTTAAACGAGTTTTACATTTGTTATTGTCACACAATCTGGAAAATTGACAATTGAGTTATCGTTAAACAAAGACCCGATTACACCAGCAGAAACCATGTGATATATCAGAGTATTCGCGCGTGCGTTACGGTAGCTTGTGCGCTGCCATCAGGCTGACGAGAAGTGGATATTTTTAATATGAAAAACTATTTTTAAAAAGTATTAATCATTGCAATTTCTGAAACGTAGCCCAACTTTGCCTCAAACTCAGGACGGACGGACCGACGGACCGACGGACAGACTGACAGACAGACAGAGGGCATGGACTCAAAACTGATAAAAAAAACCGATGCAGACAACAACGCTTTCGTCGATTGTGGTTGTCATAGTTACTTGAATTATTAATAAATAATACTGTTTATATGCAGCGCGGTACCGGTATTTCAATAGGTCCATCACTTTAATACAGCTGCTTCTGAACTAATGTTCAGAATACTTTTATGCTTCTAATACAAAATATTCAACTAGAAAGCAGTCATAGCCCGCAGGTACCTCCGCCAAGGCAATGTTATTCGCCAGGTGGCATCATCATCTTCGCTTTGCCAGCGGTTCCCTTATGCCCCCTTCAACGCAATGGTAACGAAAATTTCAAAGTAATCCAGAATCCAGTATTCCTGCCGGATCACACCCAAAATTGAACCACTGGTAGTTTATGCCATGCCCGACATACCCTCAAAATTTCAGAAAGATCCGTCCATAACTTTTCGAGTTATCTTGCTGACACACAGACAAACAAACAGACAGACAAACAAAAACCGGCAAAAACATTACAACATTACCTCCTTGACGGAGGTAATTATTTGTCCCATTTACACAACATAGACTGTGTATAGAAAACGTGTATATTGGACACCAGGACAGAGAGCAGCAGTCTGCGTGCATGTGCTATGGCGACACTTGAAATGTCGGCTGATGAATGAGGCAAAAGCACACGTTAGATCGGCCGGCGTGCAGCCTTAAGGCGAACAAGTCATCGTCTGACCTGCGTAATTATACAGCATGCATGCCTTGAATTATTATAGATCCTAGTCTATCTATTCTACACACTACCGTGTTATTACAGCGACGGACGGGCGACTATACGTGGCTATAGTGTGACGCTACAATTTACATATGCTGTATTCAAGCTGTGTCCCAGAGTGGAGTGCATGACACACAGTCAGTGTGATGCGGGCAATATCACTTTTTATGATTTTTGCTGTCTTCGATGTGCGAGTTCTTTAATAGTGCCGTTAATAAGTGTATAAACTGATGTTTAGTGTATTTATCTGAAATGTAAACGTGTACCGTCTTAACCCCAGCCAAACAGATCGGTGCTAGATTCATCTACTCCGGAGGGATAAAAAGCAGAATTGGCCTAGATGGTTGAGTACGTACCGCTCGTCCAGCTAACATATAGCCAGCTCGTCGAGCCAGCTTGATCGTGTAAACGGGGTATTAGCAACGTGGCGTGCATACTGCAAGATCGAACGTCTCAAGCGAAACAATGGCAGTCACATCATTGTATGCCTTGGTCTACTGACTGTCATTTACTACGCCATCTGCCGGCGGCAAATCTGCCGCGCATACATTAAACACAAAACTTCAATCGACACTTCAGCAGAACTGCTGCAGAGCATTTTTACCTCAAGCAATGCAATACGCCAAGACAACGAGCAAGCAACACACAATATGTCATACATAGTTCTATGCGGTATTTATAGCTTTGATAAAAATAATAAAATGCTACTTTGCGTTTTATAGTGTGCAGTGTGCAATTTCATAGCTCTTTAAATATTTACACGTTTAACTGCTTGGTTTAGAATGTCAATACATTTATTAAAAATATTATCTTGTCGCCAATATCTAACGCTCGATCCACGTACCGGTATAAGGGTATCGCAAAAAACGAGAGGGGAAACGTTCGGAAGGTATCGTCCGGGGGAATGACTTACACCCGCCGAAAATGCCTAAATCCGTCTTGGGTGTGGTATAAACGGCAATAACGTCATCGTGGCGTGTTTACCGTGCGTCCGGTGACGGTATTGTGCAGATTGGTTGCGGCACGTCTTGTCACTCGACGTCGCTTCCAGACTCGGTCGGTGAACTGACGCGCAAAGCTCGACGCGAAGTCGACGTCATCAGCACAACCACCCCACTGATAGCCGGCAGGCAGCAGGTGCCCGCTGTCATCAGACGCCTTGGCACACTGACACTTGGACGACTGACCGGAACTACACGCCTTCGCCACCGCATGGACCAGACATGCCGAGCTCAGCGCGTACACGAACGCCTGCTCGCGATTCCCTACAGTAACAACGACCGAAGTAATTCGGCAAAAGGAGGAATTGCCGCTGCAGCTGTGCCCGTTTTGGCCGGGAGTATCTCCTCTTTCCTATAGAGTCACGAACCCCCAGCTAAAAGCGCGTACACAGCGAGCGAGATGAACTGAACTGAAACAACGGAACTATGTCATTCCATTTCAGTTTAGTTTATTCCGTCTGCTCTGTACCTGCTTTAACACAATGCGTCATCAGAGCCACAACTAAAGCTAAACTGCAGTGCCTATCGAATCGCATCTAAATCCGTCGAAAGGTTAAGGCTAAATAGGGAACACGAGTGTCGGCAGACAGACAAGAGATGGACACTGGTCACTTTTGTGGACCCGGATCCGACCCGACCCACAAGCGTCCGACACGTGACCCGACCCGACCCGCCAAAAATGTCTACAATCTGACCCGCTACCCGACCCGACTCCATGCAAATGCAATGCGTTACATTACAGACTATATTTTTACAATAAAAAGCAGCACTGTGCGAAATACTGAACATGAGTACTTAAGGAAAGGTAACAGTT
>Ga0209367_1014301_pt1 | contig 10070 bp, 3 predicted proteins | sample WorMetLIZISLAND2_FD_187412 | JGI IMG/M metagenome (GOLD analysis project Ga0209367, IMG submission 187412) | Marine gutless worms symbiont microbial communities from Max Planck institute for Marine Microbiology, Germany - Olavius geniculatus... ...
ATATTATACTGATACTAACACTGATGATGATGATGTCCGTCGAATATTACTTCAGTACTTTAATTGTCGGTCTTCGGGCAATGTCTCCAAACTTACCTGTTTTGTCGATCGTATTCGGAACTACTTATTAAACTAATGTTTGCTATTCAGATCATTTTAAGCTTTTATATGTTGACGATGACAATGATGATGATGATGACATTACTTTTTGTACCGTCACGGTCAATCTTCTGTCAGCGTCTCAAGACATCCGGACCTGTTCAGCTGGTAAGACTTTACTTAGCTTTATGCTGATGTAAAACAATAAATCTTCTACTAGTAGAGATCTGTATCTGCGTTCAGTCAGCTAGCTCCACGACAGCTGGAGATAGGCGCGCTGAGCGGTACAGTGAGGGTACGGCCGGGTGAGCGACTCGACTATGAAACTCAACCGGAAATCGACTTCGTCGTCGTCGTCAGCAGCATGGACGACGCCTCCGGTAGGCCTCTAGTGTACATTCCAATTGCTATTTTGATCGATTTAGCTACGTGAAATATTTTTACTCAAGCCGATACTATAGTTTTTGCTGCGAGTCAGTGACAGAAAATCATTCTTGACGCGCTACAGCCATGCTATACAGCGTCATTGGCAAGATGTGTCTGTTCGTCTGTCCGTTAGTCCGTCTGTTTGTTACGAATGTATTGTGGCTAAACGGTCATAGATAGCGTCTAGGTTGCCACCAATCATTAACAGCAAGTTGCATATTGCCTTTCAAATGACACGACAATCATTGACCTTGGACGACTTTGAAGGTCAGTACGCGCTATCGTGGCCAAACGGCACGTTCTATCTTCGAAACGGTGAGAGATAGAGCCAAGGTTGCTATTAATGAATAAAAGGAAATCGCATAAGCCCTTTCACATGACACGAACATCAGTAACCTTCGATGACCTTGAAGGGGCATTACGCACTGGAACAGGAACTGCTACAGTCTGTTAGTAGCCCGTCTTCTTTAGCGGCAGCTGGGCACTTTTTCAGTATAACAAGATGTGTTTCTATGATTATTGATTCCACGGCAATGAGCTTTTCGTCAATGTGGTGTAAACTTATAGATTTTGATGCTACAGAGAACTGAGTACAAAAAGTCCATGATGTCAGAATGAATACTATCAGCCAAACGTAGACGACGTATAAGGCTATAATTAGCTGTAGTTTACTAATTTCAGTTGCTTGCAAATTGTGATAAACATAATGGCTCATGTCTACAGCACTGCAATGGTGCAAGCCGTTAATTATTCAGTGATAATTGTCAAAATAAAGTGCAAAATCCCACAATATCACAGATAAAAAGCGCTTACCATGGTGCGAGTATCGAGAGTCTCGGGAGCTGCAACGTCTCGTCTCGGTCTCGTCTCGGACAAAATTTTGAACGTCTCAGTCTCGTGCACATTTCTGCGTACAGAACGATGTAAGGCTAACTAAACTGAACTGAACTGACACGGTTTAGGTTTTGACGAACTAGCTAATGAACAAGCAGGCAAGTCAACTGATCATTGGTTGACGCGTACGTGAGCGTAGTCACGCAGATCATCGACACTGTTAGGCGGTGCTTACTGTTATGCATCACTGCTTGTCTACTGAATATAAATTGTTGTGCACAATCAAAAACCAAACCATGTCAGTTCAGTTCAGCTCAGTTACGTCGCTCTGTTTGCGCATTTACGTTACGCTGACAGCGACATTGGCGATAAGCAATAATCAGTCGTATCTGAGTTGATACACTGTTATAGGCTGCAAACGTAAAGTGGTCGTAAACTGCACGGACGCATAACAGCCATGACAGTCAAGTTCCACCACAGAGATACAGGCACACAGACAAACAAACAGACAGTCAGACATACAGAGTTATGAATTGGGACAAAGTTATTCTTGTCTGTGGCGATGTCGTTTGTTCGGCCTATTTTTGATCACGACGTCGTAACTGACTAAAGTCTTAAGACATGACTGTGTGTTTTCCTTTTTATTTTTCACTCATTATCTTCATACAACCTTTTCTTTGCCGTCCGTTTTCTCTCCGAAACGTGTAATGACATTGTGTGATGATTAATTTCTAATTTTCATACTAACAGTAAATATCAAACTTGTAAAACTACTGCAAGAGAATCAGAAAGACGAATAATAATAATAATAATAAGTGAACATTTATATAGCGCACTATCATTTCGAAGAAATCTCTAGTGCGCTGAATGCGTTATCAGTACATCTGAAACAAAAATGATTTAAGGAAACGTTTAAAAGAGTCCAGATTGAGTGTGTGATCAATCAGGTACGTCGCGAGACTGTTCCAAGTTGACGGGCCAGCGAGAGAGAATGCTTTTACCACATTACAATGTTTAATACTTTTGCGTGGGACTGCCACAGCAAGACGTTCTTTTTAAATAAGTTACTTGTAAAGATTTGAAATTTACGAATGTAAAATGGCAACTGCTGTTTCTGATCTAGTTTAGAATGACGAACGAATGGCGTCATGCACGGGAAGTGTAACAAAACTTGTAAAAGCGGCTTAGAAGCAAATTCCTTTAGAGCACAAGCAGTTGGTGGTCTTGTGTGTGTTCTGCTGTCGTCTCGTCTCCGGCACGCGTCGCTAAGCTGTTATATCCTCACACAGTCGAGGAATTGGCCAGTTCGTCGGTTTTCTAGGACCACCAGTAGCGGTGCACTGCAACTACGAATTTACGATCCACCGATGTCCGAGAATTCTCTGTCAGGTCCGCACCGGCACATAACATGGTACAAACGTTAAAATTTAAGCTTTATACAGAAGCTATGCGCCCGCATCAGGTATCGCGGCGATTCTCTCGTACAATACAAACGGTGTCTACAGATCTTCATTGAAACCTATCTCAAAGCTACGGAGCGTCACCTGCGATATGGGATCAGACAGCGTCGCCTGCTACCCGACACAGGTGAACGCGCCCCGCCCAGCCAGACATGAAAGACGGAAAGGGGCAATCTCTGCCGAAGATTGTGACTTTTTATTGTTAGCTGTTTACCGCTACGCCACAGCTTGCCAAGAATTATCAAAATCTTTGTAAAAAGTTCTGAAATCGACAAAAAGCCGGATCGCCGCCAAAGTCTAATCACTTCCTGCTTGGGTCATGTCCAAGTAAGTAAGTAAGTAAGTAAGTAAATTTAATTTATAAAGCTCACAATGTCAGCGAAAAACTTACTAAATCTGAGGCGCTGTTCTCCAATTAAAGTTTATTCGTAATATTTTGAGTCAAATTAGTCTAGCTGACACACAAATAAAAATTTGAACAGAAAATAGACAAGCAAACGGACAAACTTCAAAGTATAGGCCCTAACCCCCTTTTTCGGCGGACGTAACATCTAAATAGCTGTCAATTCGATTAAAATTCCCACTTACGGCGAACTTCAGTATTTGAAAGAGTTTGATGTTTCGAGTGTCTTGGGTTGATCGGGCGCGGTCCGCGTCGAATGTGAATCGGAAATTCGCGTCCGAAGTATTGACACTACGCTGGGCATGTCTGAGTAGCAGAGGACTATGCGTATACGTCACACTGCGCCACGCCCGGTGTGTCACATAGACAGTGTGACCTATAGCACACACTGAGTCACTGTAGAGACACAGAAGTTATCATCATCATTATCATCACTGGATCTGTCATAGGCTCAGTGCCCGTGGACCTGTGTAGTTCACACACATTCACGTTGTCGATGAGTTGTCACGAACTTCTGCAGTCACTTGTTCTGTCACGCTAAGTGTTCTACAGCACACAGAAAGCTAAGGAGACAGGCAGAAAAACATGTGATCGTCGATCGTCATCATCATCACTGGATCAATCCATCGGCTCATTATCTCTCTCCGCTATTGCACGTCGTCGATGAATTGCCACGAATGTCACTGTAGTTACGTGTTTGTCAGTGACTGAGTGATCAATAGCACACAGAGCGAGAGAGTAGCTGGGAAAACACCGAGTAAGATGGAGACGGAAAGGCACGTTATCATCATCGTCATCATCATCACTGGATGTTGGTCTATCATGTGTCATGAACTCAATGCGTTCACACAATTATTATGCTGACGATGAATTGCCACGGACCATTGTAGTCACTTGTTCTGTCCCGCTGAGTGTTTGACTTATCAATGGCTGACAAAGTGTTAGAGACAAATACAGACACAGACAGACAGTGGATCTATGGGCTCATTTCTCGTATATAGATGTTCACGTCATCCACGAATGTCTGTAGCCACTAATCTTGTTCTATCACACAGACTAACTGATCTAAAGCACAAAGACAGTAGAAGAGACCCAGAGAGGCAGAGACAGAGATAAAGACAGACAGACATGTCGTCTTCATCAACATTGTCATTAGATACATGGACTCATTGCTCGTGGACATGTGTTCACATCGTTTCACGTTATCGATGAATTGCCACGGACCTCTGCAGCCAATGTAACACAATGTGTGACTGATGAATACCACACACTGAGACACGTCGGCTGCCAATAAACCAACGACCGTCCGACATCCAATCACCCGCCGACCAAGCATACACACGAAGCACCGGCGACCACCCGGCCGGACGCTTATTAAGATAGTGTCATCGCTCGAGACGAGAACGAGGTCAGCCAGCCACGTGACGGGCACCGGCCGACCGATGACGTCACTCACGGTCGGTCGTCATGTATACGTAAAAATTAGTCGTCGCTAGGCAACGTTACTGATACATCGATCAGCAATGCGATCGATCAATGCGAGCATTATATAGCTGTATGATGTTGCACGGAATTTTGTCGAAGTGACGACAATCATTTCAAGTATGTTGTGCTGTCCATACGCGAAACAAAATGTCAACACTGTAGGATCAAAGCAAAAACAATATTAGCAGGCTTAGGTGTATTTACGGATAAACCAAAATGAAAGCGGCAGCATGCACTTTAACAGCAGATCTATGTCATTTCGTTTCATCTCACTTCAGTTTAGTTTGTTTAATTTGGTTTAGTTTTTTTTCTGTCGCATTAAAAACACCCCAATCTCGTCATTTTGGCGACCACTAAACCCTATTGTCACGAAAATTATTTATGTTTTGAGTTTCACCCGCAGACGTTTGGCGACTACATGCATGCATAGTTGCATATTATGCCGGCAATCGGTACAGACGTCTTTTCATCTTGATGAAAAAAAACTTGCAAGTAATAAAGAGAAAAAAAACTATAAGACGGAAACACGTCAACAGGTCACAATGAGAGAGATTGAAAGCGCATAATATCTACATGTAAAATCAATAATTGATTGATTTAACCTATATATTTAATATAGTCAATAATTTATATTAACCCGTACAATAACTCTCCATTCTATAACGCTTGCAAAATCACCCTCATAGCTAGCTGTTCAAAGTAATTAAGTTCAGTCACATATTGGGCACCAACGAACTGATGCTGGATTCCGATTTCCGCATTCTGACTTCTGGCAGACTGACTCTAAGGAACATAGACAAAAACAGATATATACCCGTAGGCTTCGAGAGAGACGGTCGTAAGGCTACATACAGCAGGAAAAACACAAATACACATGCACACAGGCCTACAAGCTAACCCGAGATTAAATAAAATACCAAAATAAAGTCAGCATATTTCAGAATGTTAATAAAATTGCGACAACTGTCAATGCAACTCGGTGCATGCGACAATAAGGACGAACAAGTTTGAAATTGGTTAGTGCCGGCCGGCCCATCACCCTCCCCTTTCCTGGCGTCTGCGCTAGCTACTGCGGGTGACACAACAATTCGTTTGTTGGGTCATCTAGCAGTAATATAACCGCAGAAGCACGGGAAGAGGCCGGTGCGGCTAGCAGTTTCTGATAGTGGGATGCAATTTCAGCTGCGGGTGATATCGTTTCGAGAGCTGTCCCAGTGTCCGGTCTAAATTCCGACGGGACGACGCCGACGCCGACGACGATGTCAATTATAGATCAATGCAACAACGACCAGTGCTTGCATGGCGCATTTAGGCACACGGCAGCTAACAGGGCGGCACGATTTGGAAGGAGAGGGGGAAGGGCAAATTCGTGCAACAAATTTATTATTTTTCGATTACTTTGTGTCAAACAGCTGGTCGATGCATAGAAATATAAACACACGAAGCTTTATTCACCATAAACATGGCAGAAACAAATAAAGGCTAAATGCAAATAATAAAAAAACAAAACTTAAGTAAACTTAACTAACAAAATAGTCAAGTCCGTGCATAGCGTACAGAACACAACAGACTGTCAGAGTTGTCATAACTGGTTAAAAATTTGTGTCCGCTTAGCTATTATATCAGATACTAAATCAAAATTAAAACTAGAAATTTGGAGCGTCCGCTCGGCACCCTAAGTCCAGTTGGGGAAAAATTAGAGGGGTGAAATTCCTCCGGTAGCAAAGTCACGTGGTCTCCGTAGATTTCAGCAGTCCAAGTCCCGACCCCCTAAGTTCAAGGAGGCCGGCGCAGGCGGCCGTCAAAGATGGCTACCCCCTTAAAAAGTGGTTATTTTGCCGATGTTGGCTCGTGTACAGCATGAAAACGGTTGCAGGCACAGACATGTCGCTTATCATAACAAGCAGCTACAATAGTGAACGATAATTTAATAAAAATTTATAAACCAAATAAACTACTGCTAATCAAAGCGTTACTGTGACGTCATCGGCAGTAACGTGTTAGCCGGTTTTTGGACATTTAATACCAGTTTAGCTTAAACTTTTTAATATTGAAAAATCGGTAAACAGCCATGTAAAATAGTTAACAACTTCGTTGTTTTTCAACAAAATTACATGTTACTGCGCAGTTAAATGTGAACTGTTTTAGCGAATAAAACTGTAAAATTTCAAATTAAAATTTGAAACGGTTGCTGAGAAAACTGCGAAAAACTTTAGGGGGCTACTTTATTGCCGCACCCTGTGTATAGTACAATTTTAGTATAGTACTATTTTTGTATTTTCGTAATCATGTACTGTTAACATTATTATGGAACAAAATTGCATTTTGCTTGCTAATGTGCCGCCCAAAAACTTCTCACTTTAACCTAACGTTTCAAAGCGAGGTATTGCCATCGTATGTTGTCCATCCGTCTGTCCGTCTGGACGGTTTATGTATCGCGACCATATCGATTTACTTACTTAGAAAGTAATTACATAAATAATTAGCCATAGGGTCTTCGCTTTTTGGGTCTTTTAGGATCATCGCTTTTTAAAGCCTTAGCATAGGTGACAGTACTGAGGAAAAATCCCCGAGTTTCTGCTGGACTAGAGGCGAGGTGACTGTATACGAAACAAAAACTTAGGCCTACAAATTCTACAATATCTTTCGGACGGGCCTCCAGGTCGTTACGTTGTCACTCAGAGCGCTGTCAAACTGTCATCTGCCTAATGCATGGGGTCTACTGTGTGAGAGAACAATTTTATCACTACGTCGGTCTTGGCGACTAGACCGGAGTGACTGATTGGGACAAGATTAAACGCCAACGCGAGCAAGCGTACGACGACGGTGAATTATTGTTTCATTGACCGCACGCGCGCCCAGATGACTATTGATTTTGATTGCGTATTGAACTGTGCTGGTCCAGCCAGTGGGTGAGTGGCAGCCAGTTTATAATCGTGGCGGAAAATTGAAAGCAAGATAACGCACGGATGGTTTGACCCCGAGCGATGCGTTTACGAGCAAGAGATGCCTGCACACTTTAGTTTCTTAAAATTCTATCCAACTGTGATCTACTTGTAACTGAGAAGATTTGATTTGTGAAATGACTAACTTCAATGTACGGTAGTGTTTTTGGTTTACTTTATCTGAGAACATTTTAGCTAAAAGCTGAATATTTATACGCTTGTTACTATAACACCCAAAGATATAATATTTAAATATCGTGGCCCGGGATAGCCCATATATCACGTGCTTCAAAGTCAATTTGACTTCATTATGAATGAATTAAGATTGACTGTAAAACATATTGTAGCGTGAGCGTCGTGAATTAAAATGTAAACTTGTAGTACTTTAAAATGTAGTGCCGTGTAATGTTGCTGGTTTCAACTGTAAACCATTTTCTGAACCTCAAACGATAGTTATCACACGTTTAGCTGAAAAGAGTTTTTCGTTTAAAATCATATTATTCAACTTTAATAATATGATTTTACATATTCAGTGATACAGAAAAGTGGTGCGCAAGTGGCGATGATGCTGTCGCTTGGCGGGAAAATCGAACAAGCCCGATGATGGATGGACTAAACGCGAGTTGTTTCGGGTCTATTCGGGCGTTAGTGCGATCACTGAGATTTAGTATCACAGACGTGTGATAACGGCATTGTTTTCCACAAACCTATTAATTGACATTAAAATGATTCTCTATCATCGTCATAATGATTAGGCCTACCTAAGTTACGGTAAGCCTACGCCGACGCCGACTCGCATTTTGGATTGTTATTAATTCACTTTTCTTATAAGTTTATATATTTTTTCGTGTGGAAATAATGTTTTTACATGCGAATGTTACTGTGCTATTCGTCTCTGTTCCTGTTCCCAAGTAAAAAAACTGAAAAAACAGCCATCCCCGGAGTTCGAAATAAAACTTTTTAGATTTAAGCTTAGTTTTAAAATTGTATTTTTGATCAATTAAACAAAAAGTAAATAAGTTTATAAGTATAACTAAAACTTTCAATTTAATAAGTTATGTACATTTATCAAAAGTTTTGATGTTCTGATAAATGTACAAAAACTTGTTAAGTTACTGTTTCAACCTATAAGGCTATTCAAAGAAAAAATTTTAATGTTAAATTAAACTGCGAAATGTAAAGCATCAATAAGCAGATGCAACAGCAGTAGTATAGTATGCCTACTTGCATAGTTGTATAGTCCTATAGTAGTAGAAACGTTCAACACGACAAAAATATTTTACCGTAAACAAGGCATTATTTTGGTACTGTGATCTGTTCTCAGAGCAACTTCGTTTAACATTTAACAATTTAACGTTCGGGAAATGTCGTTGCCCGAATGCTAAATCTGGTGGTAGTACGTATGCAGTGAAAGACAGACAGTAAGTAAGTAACAAACGAGTTACGAGACGTGTAAACCTGCGATTGTCACTGCATGCATTCAGTCAGTTGCGAGGTGTCATTGATCTGCGCATTTCTTTATTCTGCTCACCTCCCACCCCTGTTCCCTACCTCCTATCTCCTCCTTGCGCCCTAGACCCCCCTTCTTTCCTGTCCCTAGCGGGTCACGTGACGTCATCAATCACGTGTCTTTTGGCCGGCAGACGAGCAGCCGAGTTAATTGGGTGCGACTCGGCTGACGCGTTGCGAGTTAATCCGTACAGATCAGTGGGCACTAGGCACTGAGCTAGCAGGGTGGTGCACGGTGGGTGGTCTCTCTGATAATCGCCTTACGACTCAGTGACTGACAGCCCAACAGTGTTCACGACGCCGTGGTATTGGGAGCCTGTCTTTTTCCTAGTTGCTCTGTGACAAACGTTTTACAGTGGAGCTGTTTTGTTGTAGGAGCAAGTGACACCAGTGTATCGCTGCCAACCTGACATTTCTTGCTTTATTTCGTGACCTGTTTAGTTTTCCCATCTCTCGCCACAGTAACTGTGGTGCCCTAACCTAATTAGCTGCCCAAATTAATTTCAGTCACAGTCAAATTAATGGTGACATTTAATGGCATTTATAAGACGCCAAATAGAAAAAATGCAGCGATTGAGCCATAGTTTAAAAATTCGTGACTTTCAATAAAAAGTCGTAAAAATTCGTTTGGTTATTTTGGATATTGCTTAGAGCGTGATTATATCGTGATACTATTACTGGCAGCTGGCTAGTCGAGAATTGTGAGTGTTAAGGCTGACTGAATGCATAATTATACTGTAGGCCTACTGCATGAGTTCACGTGAACTTGGGAGAGATAAAGGTTTAAAGGTTAAAGGTGCATATAGCTCTTAATGATCCCATCTCAGAGCTACGGAGCGTCACTTGTCATATGGGATCACACAGTGTTACCTGCCACCCGACAGAGGTGAACGCGCCCCGCCTTAACCC
>Ga0209367_1014304_pt1 | contig 10069 bp, 13 predicted proteins | sample WorMetLIZISLAND2_FD_187412 | JGI IMG/M metagenome (GOLD analysis project Ga0209367, IMG submission 187412) | Marine gutless worms symbiont microbial communities from Max Planck institute for Marine Microbiology, Germany - Olavius geniculatus... ...
TATATATATATGGCATTTATCTTGACGATTGATGCAGTATAAGCGTGAAATTTAATCATAAAAACTTGCAATTTTGTCCATCTTTATTTATTTACTGCAGAGTGACAAATGATGACGTCACTGGTTGAAATGGTATACGTAAACAAACATGTTGTGATGAACATGACGAGTTGCACTCGCAGACAGTCTGAAGGTTCTAGTGATAGTTCTAGTAAAAAAAAAACGTTCGTACGGGCCGAGGAAGTTTTCCGCAGCCTTACACATTTAAGCCGACATCTGTCAGAAATGAAATAGCGCCGTATCACGATGAATCCCGAGTCTCCGACCAGAGACGACTGGATCCGACAATGGCTTGGAACTGGCCGATCGGACATCACGAACTTTGTAATGCCAGTGCAGCAACTGTGTTTTGATGCCTTCGAACGCCGAGTGTACGTGCTGTGCTGAGATTGCCAATATTCAGCAGAGACAAATTGCAAGTGCACTCACTTGTGCTTGGGTGCGTCTCGGAAAACCCGTCCTTTTCTACCGTCTGTTTGGACTTTAAGATGCTGGACGTGGCTCTGTTTGTGCACGATATTTGAGCAGGAAGTCTGACGCGACCGTTTGCATCCAGGTCAGGGGTGAGAACCCCATCTCAGAGCTCCGGAGCGCCACCTGCCATATGGGATCACACACTGTTACATGCATCCTAACCCCAGCCAATCAGACTGGTACTCGATTTACCAAAGTGTGGAGGGGCTGAGTTGACCTTGGTATGGGCTATACCCAAATGGTTTACCTGTTTGCAGACAGTCACCCATCCCAGTATCGACTAAACTGTGAGTCGAACTCACGACCTTACGATCGTTTATATTCAGGCAAAACAGAAAAACTGTAATATTCATTGCACTTTATGAATCGATCAAAACATAACTGTAATAATCAATTTGTTTAAAATTTGCCTTAACAGGACAGCAGTTTCGGTCTCGGGGAATAATGGTTTCTGACGTTAATGTTTATAAGGTAGGAGTTGGGGTGCTGTTCTGACCAGTGATATTTGACCTCTAGAAATCGTTTGGCTGTGACTTTGACTTTTGACTTTGACTTATTGAAGAGATCAACAAATAGCGACATTTTATGGATATGCATCTTAGTTTTAGTGCTATATTGTATACTGATAGCTGTAATTAACTGAAATTATGTAGTTTCATTTTTTTTGTTTAATTGTTTCATTTTTGATACTTATTTTATTTCTACTCGATAGATTTTGGTTTATTAAGTCATTAACATTCACTGTTAGGTGTTAATACAAGTAAATTACATTTTTAAAATTTTGGTTTTTAAATGTGACATTTGACATTTTACACTAGTGACTAGGTTTATTGTTCATTATCACTCATCGCTCAATTTAGACAGAATTTATGTAGGTCAACATCCAGTGACTAATAGGACCTACATCATAACTAACTTGACCATGCTCGGTTAATTTAGTTTTGTTTGATACAATTTTGAATTTTATACATATTTGACATCATAGACAAGTCAGTAATTAGGCCTAAATCAACACAGTAAGTGATACCGTATAAATGCGGAACTTACCATTTTCTTCAATAAATTTATTGACTTGGACTCAAACTGCGTTTCAGTTGCTTCAAAGCCTGACATGCTACAGAAGTCAAAGTCAAATTAGTTAAAATTTATTTGACTGACTTTTTTGCATCAAAATCATTTGACTTTAGCTTTGACTTTGACTTCTAAAAATCATTTGACTTTGACTTTGACTTTAGTCAATATATCACTGGTTTTGACAAAATTAAGGTAGTACATTCTTGACTCACAGTGCATAACAGTAACAAAAATAGAAACTGAGAAGAAATAACTAAAACGTAATTAATATAACTGGCTCATACGGGTCAGAAACGTGTCTGTTCAAAAATAGATTTTAAACACAGTCATATTCATCAATCTTTGTATGGTCATATTAGCTGACGTTGAAAATGCTAGGGCACAGTGGCAGATTCAAAAATTTAAAATAGGGGAAGATGGGGTATGGGGAGGGGCTATGCCCCCTCCACCAAAAAATGTTGAATTTTTTATGCAAAAATAGTGCATTTTCGTGCAAATTTCACCTGTTTTAAGATGCAGCGGCCCTCCTTCCCTGCCCCCTCTATTAAATCCGTCATTGCTAGGGCACGCCGTAGGCTTTATAACATTTGTGCGTGACATTTAAAACGATCCATCATTCTTAAATCGTCGCTTTTCAACGAAATCTTCATCTACAAAGTGCTCACTGCATAGTCATTCATACTGCAGGTTCGGTATGTTTTTGTATTTTAATGACTGCAACTGATGTTTATCCGATGGCAAACGGTGATAACTAACGTTCGAATCCTTGCAGAAGTAATTTACACCCAGGGGCAACGCAATGAACGCCAGAATTATTTTTACTAGCGAGCACCAAGGTATTACTAGCCATTGTTTACGTATGCCATTTCAACCAGTGACGTCATCATTTGTCACTCTGCAGTAAATAAGTAAAGTAGACAATATTGCGAGTTTTTATGATTAAGTTTCACGCTTATAGTGCATCAGTCGTCAAGATAAATGCTAGATATATATATTCGGACAGTGTATTTGTACAAATGAAGCTGCCATGTAAGTAGAAAATAAACACGGTTTCACGGCCAAATTATCAGACTACGGTTTCGTGGCCAAATTATCAGGCTACGGGTTGACGGACAAATTTATCACGCTGCCGGCTTACAAACCAGGGCTTAAACGCTGGCAACCCCGCCCACGCCGTGGCTTGCTAGCTGCATTAGCTTATGTAAGCAATTGTTGGCTATATAAACCGGTCGTTTCCTATCATACTGCATTCAGCTTACGAACAGTTGACTAACTAGCATCATAAAGCCGTACCAGCTAAGCGATGATAAAACAGAGTTGGTTAAAAAGAAGGAAAGGCAGTTTACAGTTACTATCAAGCATAAAGACTGTGGACAAATTCATCGAGTTGCCACCTAACAGGTAAATATTACCATGTAGTTTGTTCTTTACGGCGTGTTTCTTATATATTGTTACTGTTGTCCTTTACGTTCACTTAGCGCATTTCTAGCACTAACTTGCATTGCTGCTAATAAAGTAATTTTTATAATACTTATTAGTCATAAATTGAGTTAACCCTGTCGTTGTTGCTGTTGTCGCTATAGATGGGTTCAGTTTCGTCTTGGTTTCAACGAAATTGATTTTAAAGTAAATGAAGTAATCAAAAACGCTGCTGAGGGTAATGCGCAAGTCAACTATCGTCAGCATATCGGTGGAGGATGCTATGTGTCAGTTACCACGGGATTCAAATGCGTTGATTTTCGTCAGCTCTATATACCTTATGGCGAGACCGAACTCAAGCCAACGCGCAAGGGTATCGCTCTACGTCTCGCAGAGTGAGATCAGATAAAGAAGGTCATGGACCTGGTCGACAGTGCCCACCCATCTCTGGCTAAAGCTACTCCCTGCTACTTGGGAGGTGATCACCAAAATCAGCTTGGGGCACTGGACTGTAGAGAGTGCTACCCGTTTCTTCTGTAAGTTCATTTGTGCTGCATCAGCATGAGGCTATTTTTGTCGTTTTACAAGCTTTTCAACTATAATACAACAAACAGGTTTTCAGTTTCGTCACATCATCAATCGTTGGCGAACAGTTCGCGTCTCTTACCACTACGTTACCATTAAAGCGTGAAGTATGAGCCATTAGCACATTTAGCACTACGACTCAAAAATTCATCGCAAGATGCATCACAACAATAATCCTTTCGTTTTAAAAAGATACGACGGTAGAATTAAAAACTGTCGGGGCTGCAAGGTTGTGTTTAAAGGCGCTACTGTCAGACCCAAATTCGTCATTTCTCATCAGGAGTTATGCGCCTACGGCCAAATAAATGGCACCAAGCGTCTTCTAACTACGCAGCGTGACGTTTTTTATCATTGTGATCCGGACTGTATACAGCCTCGCCATCCCTACTAGCACATGTGCGATATCGTAACCAATCCTGCTGTCACACATTATCTGAACCAAAGTAATATCGAACATTTACATTCGTTAAGCATTTTTCCGAAACTATTTTGATGACGAACATTGCATCATTATATTGACGTTTGTACAGTGTATATATTTGCTTACGTAGTTACTTAGTTTACGCGTTGCGTATTTATCGTGCCTTACTTTCTTACTAACATTTCATTGCGTATTCATATTTTTGTAATTGCATTTAGCTTGCATGCTAATAATATGTATCGTACTTTATTCGTAAAATTGCTTAGTTCATCATAATTTATAATCGTACTTATAATGATGATGATGATGATGATGATAAACAATATGTCTAGTGTAACTCGTAAACATTTCTTGTGCATATTCCGCTATTATCGGTGTATTGATGTATGCGTGTTTGCGAAGAAATAAAAAAGCGAGTTTGTTGCACAATATCTTTTCTTTTATTTACTCATTTATTTATTCAACACACGACATGCAAATCTATGAGCCAATGCATCATTAAGCGCAGTGTCCGTAGTGAAACTCTTTGCGATATTAGGCATGCTCATGCCCCTACTTCTAAGTACACAATAGCAAATACAATAGTGTCCACAAAATCTACTTATTACACTTTGCAACTGCCTACGGTTAAATGTCAACGACGAATAATGTCTATTCAAATATCGTTCAAAGTTCGCAGTAAGCGGTTGTCCGAACGAGTCGAAATATTCTCCGTAACCGTTCTTCACCCACATGCACACCCAATGACGGCCTGGTTTATGCGAATCATCGGTGTTGACGACGAGCAGGTGCGGCTTGGAAGGCAACGTATCGGCGCTGAATACGCCGTCAAAGTCTTTAACACGTGCACGTGTCAGCACGCGCTCGATCTGTTTCGTGTTCATACTGCAAAGTCGAAGACGACGTTCCTGTTGCGATCGATCTCGATGACGTTCTCAAATTCCGCATAGGCGATCACGGTCACTGTAGCCTCCAGAACTCGGGCGAATTTCAGCGCCAGACGTACGCTTCCCTGTTTCACCAAGCTGAAATGGTCATCTTCGCCGAGGTCGGCTGTCAGATCGAATGCGTACAAGTTGTATCCGTTTGCATATTCGTCGCGAGTGATAAACAGGCCTTCGTTGGCGCCCAGTTTGCCCGTTCCAGCAAATATGGTGTTGTACGTTCTTATATACTCTCCCGTTGCAAAGTTTGGCTAGATGGGTCTCAGAGCGTGTTGCTGCTGCCCGTCCAAGTAAAGTCCAATCTCGTGCAGATTGAAATTAGCAAAGTTGAAAGGATTCCGGTCTCTGCTGCCGTTAAATGCTCTGTTGTCCACCAGTCCGATTGCGATGCGCGTAGGTAATTGCCCGGAAAACAGTTTCTCGTGGTTCATATCCAGGTAATTCTGCGGAATCGTGAACGATTTGCATACCACGCGACGTATGAGGTACTTTGCCGTGCCCCGTTCCATAGCTTTAGCGTAAGCGAGGAATACGGAAGGCATAACCTTCATTTTTCGAGCAAACAGCGACGCGTGCGTGACCTTTACTTTGTAATTAGCGTCTCCCATGAAGCAGAACGTGTCTTTGCTGCGAATCAGTTTGATCTTTACGCCGGCCTCGTTCAGCATGTATCTCTCCTGGAAGAAGATGTCGGCATGAAGGCGGCCCATCATATCGATCACCCGACTTTCTCGCGCCATACGACGTCGCGCAGCCAGACCCTTGTTCACGTTGTTTTTGTTCTCAAAATTTACGCTATCCATATTGCCCGCAGTGTCTTTGTAGTAGAGAGCGGATGACAACTGGGACGTTTTGGCGTCCATACCGTAACTCAGCAATGTTTCGATCATGGCTTTGTACGGATACGTGTTGGTCGAGGAAGTTATCAAAGTGCCGTTGAGCGAAATGTCTACCTGAGAAAACAGGCTGTGCAGGAACAGATTAACGGGACCTACTGCGGCGCCGTCGGCAAGGTCCGTGCCGTTTTCGTTAGTTACTTTGGCTTTGACGTGTAGCATGGTGTTTGCAAAATCGATGTAATCGTCTCCAGAGTCGCACACATCGAACTCGATGGGTGAGCCATCTGCTACCGTAGTCAAAGGATGATACTTTACCCAGCTACCGTGCTCCATGCTGGTCTGAGTTGGCGGAACGAAAAACAGGTCCAATTCCGACTTTGTACATTCGCAAGACATGTCGTGCGCGAAAGCCATCATGCAAAGATGTCTTTCGAATGCAAACGCAACTTTCTTTTTCTCTTGATACGTCTTTTTCCAACGCCCGATCCGGACTGACGAATAAGATTCTGTGCCGTTTGTTTTATACCCTCCGGTACGCGTTTCTTGACGGATTCCTTCAACATGCGTCCACCCAGTACGTCTTCGGCAACGTTCACGCCGGTTTTCAAGGCATCCGATGCAATTGTTTTGCCATTCGATTTAAAGAATAGAATAACGAATCGACGAAAGATACCTCCCAAAACGCTTCCGAGTCCGTGGCCTTGTGGTGTCTGCTGCCGGCGAAAACAGGCATCAGCCCGCCAACCTGACGAGAGTAGTAGTCTTCGTACATGTGACGACTCGCGTCACAGCAATAAGATTTTCCCCTCATGGCACGCGTAATGTCTCGATGACAAATGACAAGGCGGACGTTGAACGCATCCTTTTATAACCCCAAGTACGATTGGAAGTTGCGACGGAATTCCAATACGACGAACGATTTTTCATATCTGAAAGGCACCGGTTGCCCGCCGTCCGTCATTATGTTTATTCCCACCGTGTCAAAGTTCTTTTTCTGTAGCGGCACGTACAGTATCGGGTTGAAGGTCTCATGCACGTTCCCGTATTTTTTCTTGGGTTTGTCCACTATGCGAAGCAGCGGTGCTTTTGTGTCTCCGACGGTAACGTGTTTCAGTACGTCGCAGTATATGTACACGAAGTTTACGTCGCCATCTTTTAGAGAAAATTTGCCACTCGCTCTCGAATAATTGTGGTCGTATGCTACGTCGGCACCCAGTATCTAGGCCAAACTTTCGCTGAATCAAATCGATAAGACCGTTTTCAAAAGTTCGGTGAACGTTATTTCTATATGACCGGCCTTGGGCGTAAACTTGATTTACGGCTCGCTGAAGATGTCTTTCGGTATCGTAGAGTGCATGACCGCAAGCAGGTCGCCCAAACGTCTGTAGTTGTCCTCTGGAACCACCGTCGTGCGAAAATGCACATTATCCAGCGGGATGGTGTAATAGCATTGGTTAGCAACGACGTTATATACGGCGCTAGAAAACGACATCTCCGCCAAACCCACTTCCCAGTTGCCCTCCAGTTCTACGGTGCTGGCTAATTTGGTCGTGTAGCAAGCCACCGTGTTCTCGGGGTAGTACTCCATGGAGCTGTTGGACGGTAGCGTCATGTAAAAGCGGCTCATCATCACAGCGATGTTACTTCATCCACCCACGAGTTGAACTTACTGGGATAACCTTTTTACGACACGAGATACTCTATCTTGCCGTTACGTTTTTTCGTCTTAGGTATGCGATTGATGGTGAAGCGCTCGCTATCAAACTTTAGTATCTTCTGCAGCTCCGTTTCGTAAAACCTGCTTTTTATAAGCTCGCCGTCGAGATCTTTCACTTCGTACGTAACAGGTGTCGTGGACAGTTGCGATGCAATCTAAAAAATTTCCTCCGACCAGTCGCCCAGGTACCCTTTGCGAAACGGCTGGCGTTGCATCGCTGTGCTAACTTTATCGCCGACTCGATGCTTTCACTTGAACGATTTCGGCTTCAGCGAATACAGGCAAGCTCTTACTTCGTCCTCGTTGTGCGGTCCATCTTCGGCCGGCGTCATTCCGATCGAACGGTGGTAAGTGTTGTTGTACGAGTGCACGAGATCGTCCAAGATGTCCACGTATCGGCGCGTATTTGTGTGGGTGAAATAGCGATACATTTTCGTTTTCAAAGTTCTGTTAAAAAGCTCCACGACGCTGGCTTTCAAGTCCTCGTTTTCGCTCGTATAGAAATGTATGCCACGGCGCTGTAACATGGACTGAAACGTCGAAATGAGAAACTGGGTACCTTTGTCGCTCTGCACCATATTGCATTAACCTTCGTCGACAATCTTTTCGAACGCGTCGGTAACGTTGCGGGCAGACTTTGCTTTGATCGGCATCGCCCAGGCGCGTTTCGTAAACACGTCTATACACGTAAGAAGGTATCGCATGCCATCGTTAAACGGGGACAGATTCGAGACGTCTGCCAGATCGATCTGATACAAGTCCCTTATGCCTTTCGAGTACGTCTTGCAACGAAGGAATCGAATTCTCCGGGGTTTGTGCATCGTGTAAGCGTCTCGCCCGCTGAGAAATTTCTTTACTTCCGTCGTCGAACGTCCGCTGTAACGCCGCAAGTTGCGGGCGCCGGAAAAACTGCCGGGCGCGCGAGGAGTGCAGTAGAATGCATTAATACTGGTCCCACTGTAACGTGCGCGTGGCAAGACGGCCGGTTTTTTTCTTCTGTTTTTTTTTCCGCTGCTCGTTTGCGCGGCTGCACGTGTTGGGGTTTCGTAAGCCAATTGATTGCCAAAGTCGGCTGCTCGGAAGGTGGTTCTTTATTGTTGATGTTTAGATACTTATGCTGCTCATCCACGTATTGCCTGACCTTACGATCGTCGCTCAGCAAACTGTTGCGTAGAGTGTTCGATAGACTAAGAATGTGATTGGCCTTAGCGACGGCAGCAGTAGGTTTTTGCAGTCGCTTGTATTTCCTATCGAATTCGTTGACTAGTACCAGCTTCTTGGCCGACTGCATCGGTTCTGCATGAGAAGACTACCCAGAACCGGAGAAAGTAGTGCGGCGAGCTGCAGAATCTTTCACATCTTCGATGTGTTGCATCAGAAGATTACCCAGCACTGTCAAAACCGGAGGTAGCAGCGCGGTAAGGAAGCCACCTTTCTGCAGAATCTTTCGTTTTCTTCGCAGCGAAGTTTTTTTCGCAGACAGAGCTCTGAGGTCGCAACGTCTGCGACGTAAGTTTTTTATCTGACGAGTTGTGAGCGGAACATTTTCTTTTATAACATTCTTAGCGCACTCGCTCACGCAGTGGATGAACCCGTTGTCGCATTTCCGCATATAGTCGCGTCTGGCTTTTTCGTCCAATCTGCGGATACGCCTGAGGGTGGGCAGATAGTTTTTAACGCGAGCGCTCATTTCGGTACGTAGACCTATCCGGTCTCGTCAGGAAATACGTTTGTGCGCAGTGTGCGCAGTCTTCGTCCTGCTCCGGTCGAAGGTCGACGAACAAATAACTGTACGGCTCCTTGGTCGCGTCTTTATATGCTTCCACGGCGAACGCGGACTTGTTGGGGGTACATCTGGCACGCCAAACTGGCGAACTGGCTCGCGTCGCGAGGGTTCTTAAAGAGGACCATGTAGTGTGCATTCAGACTGATTGTTCTAATGTGCTTATTCTTGTGAAATAGGTTCTGCATAAAAAATGCCACGCTGATGTTGCAGTGATGCGATCCCTTGGTGAAAAGGTTGGCAACAGAGTCATACGTTTCGTTCATCAGATCGTCCACGATGAGCAGCACGGGCTCGCTGCCATCAAAGTCGTCCGCGTTCGGCAATCCCTGATGAAACGTTACTCGCGGATACCGACCAAACAGTTGCTGATATTCGTCGTAGCAATTTCGCGCATTTTCGATCAATCTGAATACGAAGCGTGTTTTGCAGCAGCCCGTCGGTCCTGCTACGAGTGCAGTAAAGGGATGTCGTAGGGGTAGCTTCATATTCCTGATGCCGAAGAGGAAGTCGGCGACGAGCGTTGTCGACGTCGTCGACGCAAACCGAGAAAGGAGGCTATGAGTGCGCTTAGCGAGCTAACGAATAGCGTAATCGCTATGTAGACAATTTTCCGCTGCTGCTGCTGCTGCTGTCGCTGATCATTAACGAGGCACTCGAAGTAGTGCGTGCCGTTGGACATCGTTACGCAACTGGCACCTCGCTTGCACTAGCCTACCTTATTTATACCCCTCTCTTGCCCCTCCTTCCCAT
>Ga0209367_1014307_pt1 | contig 10068 bp, 3 predicted proteins | sample WorMetLIZISLAND2_FD_187412 | JGI IMG/M metagenome (GOLD analysis project Ga0209367, IMG submission 187412) | Marine gutless worms symbiont microbial communities from Max Planck institute for Marine Microbiology, Germany - Olavius geniculatus... ...
CCCCTGCACCCAGTGGCACGAAATTTTGTCACGATAAACTAGAGACCTTGGGGCAGCCCACAGTGAAGATTTCGTGATCCTAGCTTGCACCGTTTTGATACAGATCACGAGTGCGATGGACAGACGGACGGACAGACGGACAGACAGACGGACAGACGCGCAGACGATGGCAAAGACGCGCGAAGCATTTTGCTTTCGCGCGTAAAAACGATAGACTGCCTGTCTACTATCCTGCAGTGGCAAAAATGTAGCCCTCTGACTGCTCAGTCCGAGCAGGTTAACCAATTGACTAACCTGTATAGGTAGGCTATAACAACTGAAACAGTGATCACAGTAATTTGATAAGAAGCGAAATCACTGATCAGTGCTGCCACCTCACTAGGTGATCAGTGATTTCGCCAGCCGGAATCAATTGCATGACTTATGCTAGCATCATCGATCGGTTTAAGCAGGGTGCATGAATGTGACAAAAGACAGACGACACACAGACAGACCACGCTACCGAGAAAATATGTGGGGATAGGCGATTTCGCACAAAATGCTAGATGTATTTCATTCGGTGCTGCGTAAGTGCGTATCGTTTGAAGTTACAAACGTAATCGTCGACAATAGCATTGATGGCGCTGCTGCTGTTGCTGCTGTTGCTGATCCACCATTGGGCAGTCAGTGGCTGATGGATGAGGTTATGACGTCGTATTAGCGATCTACATGATAACGCTATTGACGTAAAACGCGCCAGTCGTTTAACCGACAGGACGCCCTCTGGCGACTCGCACGGATAACATCACCAGAGAGCTTACTATCGACGAGAGCTGCGTACTAATCAGTTCGTTCGTATAGGCGCCCCCTCTACTGCAGCCAGATTAACTACTGCCAAAACCCTGTCTGTCTCATCGGCTACGTGTCGTGGCAAATATCAAAAATAAGCAGAAAGTCCGAGTGCCTCCCCAGTCGACACTGTAGTTCGAATTCACGAATTTAAAAGAAAAAAAAACAGAAAATCATGCATAGCCAGCTTTCTGGCCTCATATCTTTACTTTGAAAATTGCGGCCAAACCGCTGGAGATAGCGACGTGGTATATAGGTTGCTATTGACTATTGACAGCCTAAAGAAACTTCAAACGGCCATATCTCCATAACGGTGCTAGATAGACGCGTGGTCACTATGGACCACCGATAGGAAGTCGACCACCGGGAGTCGAACGGTCACGTGACCGATGACGTCATTTGCGGTGTGAAAAAAGGAACCAAAAAGCAATTAAAAGAATACAGGAGAAAATAATGCGTGCGAGGAGTACATTAGATTGGTTTCAATCTAAAATATTTCTTGTTTTTGAAGTTAAAAACCGCATGGCTCGCGGCATCACTATGCGGTACCGGGTTAACGGTGGGTTTGTATTTACCGGATGTGGTCAAATCTACAAAAAAATCTGTAAGACTGAATATCTATCGTGAAATTCTTAGCTACGGTAACTTTCAGTTTCGGTTTTAGCGCGACGGGCGCTGGCTTGTGAGGGCGGGGCAGAGAGAGGCTTTTGTGCGTCGAGGCACGGCACTAAGGCAAGCAGGCGGCGTGCTGCGTGCAGCCTACAGCCGGCAGGTACTTGGCGCGGCGATCACACTTTACCGGTCGGCGCGTCTCATAACTAGCGCCCGTCAGTATCAGTTCAGTTCAGTTGAGATGCCGCGGCGTTGTTGCTGTAGGTGATAGCGAGTTCCGAGTAGAGATGCGTGTTCGTCTTCGCGATCATTGACTCAGGTCTGTTATTAGACCATAAACTGTTGACGTAAAGTAACGCAACGGTTCATTGCGGTCGCTGTCTTTCTCAGTTCATTTTTGCGCCGTCCAAAAGTCGACTTGTACAGTGGCAGTGGTACAGTCTGCAAGAAGAAGAGTATTCAGTTGCCAGGCTGATTTGCGCATCAAATTATACTGAAGGCTCGCTGCCAGAAAACCTATCGAACGCCTATCAACAGTGGCAGAACAACAAGTTGTCGTGAAATGAGAATGGCCGCTGCTGGCACTTGTCCGACGTCACCTCGGCGCTGGTACGTCACCGTACTGATGGCACTGACGGTAACAGCGGTCCTCAACATTGCGACGGCTCAGAGACGCGCAACGACGAGGAACATCTGTGAGCGAGATCCCCCGGACATCCGCGTCGACAGCATGCCCGGTGATCACGGCTTCCGCATTCAGATCCTCGGACACGCTGTCAGATACACCCCCGGACAGGTCTACACAGGTACGCAACTACGTATATAGGCTACACTGTAGACTTACTTGCATTTGCCGCCCTCAGGATCTATCGAAAAACTACTACTTGTCGGAAAATCTTCTTCCAAAAATGCAAATTTGGGGTCCAAAAAAATTCCCCGGGAATTTGTGGGCAAAATTAAATTTGTGAGCGCTTATAATTTCCTGTGTCGGAAACTTTCGGTTAGCTGTTGGAAAAAAGAACTTCCCCCATACACCGCTCGTGACGCTGTTTGACTACCAACACTTTTTAATAGTCTTATTATGCGGCCGTTCTATAGACCGCAATATCTGTCTGCTCGTCCCGTACGGGATAGAGAACGAAAAGGCGTAGAAAAACCAAAATTGGCGTAAAAATTTCCTGGTGCGGGAGTAACCGGCGTGTTTACGCTGGAAGGTGCTGCCACGGCTTAGTTATCGTGTGGGTTTACCGTTCGGAGGAAGCTGCGGCGGCGAATGTTAACCAGGACAGGCATAGGTGCATGGTTGCGTACCGGTACTATACCGGTATACGTCAGCAGTCGTGTTAGTGACTTAAATTTTACGCCATGGAGGCTGCGCTGCCGTGACTAATAATGTCTTTCGGCCTGTGTGTGGTTCCATCAACAACACAAGCTGACCGCCTGGGACGCACTTGCACTAGGTGCGTGCTATCGCGTGCAATGATGCCGCATGGTCCGGTTCTCTATCCCCCGAGGCTTGCCCGCACCCGATCCACGCGTTAATTAATGACAAGTGTTTTGCGGCTTTCATGTCGTCCGTCGTCCACGTGGTAAATTATCCGTTTGAAACACACGCGCCGCGCGGATGGACAGCTGGTTGGTGTGCTGGGCATCTGTCGACTAGACCACGATGCTGCTGCCCAGTGGGAGTCGATTGCTAATTGCGTGGGATGCGCTTCATGCTACAAATTCTACTGTCTTCGGTCGTTAAGGGTGGTGCTGTGCTATTTGGAATAACTGGGGGATTCATGGCAATAGTACAGTTGAGTAGCTCACGTTTTACTGTATTATGTTCAACACAAATTTCTGCGAAGCCATGCTGCCATTGCTGCCGCCCTTCTCTTCATAGCGCTTCTTCCATGATAGGTCTCTGCATTGTATTTCAGTTTCAGTAATCGATGTTACATTAGGTCGGAAAAGCTGTGAGCCGTTCTGATTCTGAAAAATATCAATAAATTCGGTTCTATATGTATATGCATCGTATAGGCTTATGAATTATATCAACCGATTTTGAGCAAGCAAATGCCTGCTGGGATACCCTCATATTTGGGAGTTATGCTCCCTCCATTCATTGTTCCTGTAGCAAGGCGCAGTTATGCTCTATTGTCCCTGCAGGCCGTCAACGGCTGTCGTTGGTCGCGTGCTGTGATAATTCCAGTGTTCCGTTACTGCTGTCAATCAACAATTGTCCAATTTTCCACGCCGATAATTAGCACACTGTATCGATGCATTCGCAAGTTCAACGTCGCGTAAAAATAACTTGCATTATCATTCAAGCTCAGTTCATTGCATTGCCACACGACTAAGACGCGGAAGTTGGAATAACGTTATTCATCGTCTGTGCGGAAGATGGCAAGAGGTGTTGGTGTAGATTCGAAACTTAAACCATTTTGTTTCATATTAGATTTTTAGGTTTTTCTGTAAAGGTTAAACTTACTGTTCCACGATTATGTGTGAATGCATTTGCCTGGAAAGGTCGTCCCCGAAATACTGTGTCAAGTCGGGTGGGCTGGGACGTTAAGCCCTACTCACTCACTCGCTCAGTCAATAAGTAAAACTGTATTCGTTGAAATAATGTGCTGCATAATGCTTAAATAGTTTTCTCTATTGCATATCATAGTTTTGGGACAGATAACGGTAAACCCTGGTCTTCTACGCTACATAGTGAATGGCTGCTGTTTCTATAGCAACGGCTGCGCATTTTATCTCGCTTATCAAACGTCGTGTCATCAGTGCCATTAGGGCTGCGTCTTATCGGCTCATATCGAAAGGTTAATTACTCTTAGCGTTAAATGCTCGTATAAACAGATATTCTTCTTGCTGTGGTAGCACCATCACGTTTGTTTTTTTTCATTTTAAACTCGTCCATAGCTTTTACAGAAAACGCATTTTGGTGTAAAATCACGATCATAACAAGTAACTCTGCTGATAAAAAAAATTACTCAGTGCATCGAATATGGTGTTCGTTTGAATGTGCGACGTCCCATGCTTAACGTCTGTATTTATAGGAATTTGCGTTTGCTGCAAACATCAAAGCGGCTGGAATGAAAAGAAGGACAGACGAGAAAAATCCATTTATATGCTGAATACTGTAAAGACAGCCAGCGCTCAGATGCAGAAGTCGTGCAGGATACACCCAGTCTCAATTTTCTCTTTACGACGTACAGTCGTGTATGAAAGATATGATGCTATAGGTCGATCCGGCGCAGCTGTGCGTCAATGGTCGTGATGATGTGTCGGCTGTGTGGGTTGAAATGAATGGGAGGAGGTTCCGTTGACGACGACATGCCGACTGACTGGAACGTCCGATCTATGACCTGCACATCAGTGTATCATTCGGATGCCTACAGTCACAAGCCCCATGCACGGCAACCTCCCCCCGCTTCCACAAACCTTCTCCCACTCTCCCACCGCCAGAGGTGAAGCGTCAGCCTTCAAAAACAGATCGGATGCCTGTCGGCAGTTTTAACTACGTATAAGAAATCAAACGCCACGAGATTGATTGAGCCGTCTGAACATTTTAAAAATGTTTTGAACAAAACTATGCAATCATAGCTTTCCCTCTTACACCGATTTTTGGTAATATAGGTAGACAAAATGTACAAAACTGCAGTTTATAGACGTGTTGACGGCGAACAAATGCTGTGCTGCAATGGTAGCTGGGAGTACCAGTGATGACGGTCGTCTTGATGAAGGCAGCTGCTGGTCCGGTGACGTTTTGATTGACTTCACACTGCATCACTCGGCCGTATCATTGTGTGCCGTAGTGCGGGTTTTTCTTTGATCCCTGGAGTGGAGTGGGTTATCGACGGTGACTTACGTAGATGTCCAGCTGAAGGAATCCATGCGCATTGTCTCTAGAACTCTGCACCCAACACCTTTTCCGTGGTTGCCAGTTCTCAGCCACATCACTTCTCCTCACATCCGGCGAATGGCAGCAATGTCTTAACTTTTCAATAAGATCAGGTCTTCAACCGTCACTTTCCCCCTGATATCAGACATTGAGTCCCACCCTGAAGTCCGCCTTACATCAAGACGTCCAGTATGGCTCGAGGAATCACAACAGAAATAAGCGTCAACACAAAAGAAATAGATTGGAGAGTGGGCTGCTTCGGAAGTTCGTATGTAATCAACCACTCACTGATCGTGGACCCTTCCATCGCATCTCTTGGATTCGACCTCCGTCGACGCTTGTGGTCAACGTTGAACCACTTTCGCACTGGCCAGGGTCAATGTGCAGCCAACCTCGTTCGCTGGAATCAGGCTTCAGATCTGTCCTGTTCCTGTGGCGCACCTTCATAAACTATGTCACACATTGTGAACGATTGCCCAGATACGAAATTTCCCGGCGGTCTGTCAGTTTTACACTTGACTGATGATGAGGCTCGGAATGCAGAGCACACGCTGAAAAGAAGAAGACCTACAACGTCCGCACGCAGCAAGCGTCAGGCATGAGCTGTACGAAACACAATAATCGTATTGCGTGACATTCTATTTGGAGGCTTCCGAGTCACTATACCATTATTCCGGCGTCACAGTCGCAGTAGAACAGCGCGCACCTGGTCGAGTGTGTTGACGTGTTAACGCGGACGTTGATATCCAGCAGACTGCAGACCACCAGTTATACACGTGACAGATGGTCATAATTCTTTCCGCCGTTTCATGCGCCTTTTTACCTCGTCCAGTCCACACGTCCAGTTATTATGCATTCTCTACTAATCTCTTGCCATTTCAGATTTAGAGCTAGAGACAAATTGTCGGCGAATATTATTCGTATCGTAGTAATTCAGCTAACAGTACAATGTAAGCTTTCTTGGTGCAGCGATCTTTGTTTCAAATTGTTTGCTACCTATTGACCATTTTATTCACGTGGTCTTTCTGTAACACTCTTTTTAGATCCTGGATTTTTCCTTTTAAAATCTTTCTAGCATACCCACGTTTCATGCTACGTTTGTACTTGCGTTCAGTGCGGAGTGTAGTATCTGTATTCGGCTGATTGATTTATGCTTGCGTAACGTTTCTGAGCCATTAAATCTGTTAACGCTTATGCTGTCGGAACAGAGGATTCTTTTCTTTGCCGTTCTAAGGCATCATGCTGTCTGTCTGCTGCCAGCGGCTTGCGTTCTTGCCAAGTTCCCGAAGTGTCAGGGTATCATCTAGGGTCAGGGCTTATACAGCTGCACTGTGTTGGCACTCACTGTAGTTGGTTTAATTATTATGTAGCCTTTACTGCGTCAAGTGACGACAAACACATTAACGCTGTTTGCTTTGGTGCCTATAGCCCAGGTACGCAGGGTGGGCCAAAAAAGTAGGCTGCAAATTTTGACCATATCTTCGCCAAATATTGACTGATGTTCGACATTCTCTCACTGGCACGTTCCGTGGAAAATTTGCAATAAAGTGGTCGTTAAATATTCGCCTCACTTTAGCTGCATCGCGGCGAATATTTGTTGAGGTTTCAAACATGTTTATTGTTTTGGATCATCCTGTATATGGAAATGTTTGGGCAGTTGAAGATAACCGGTATACCAGTCACCAGCTGCAGATGCCGGTACGTGCCGTATTTCACTCTGGCAGCGCGTTGATAGTAAATCGCGTTGATCAGTCACCCGTTCGTTCGCGTGGTGCGTTTAATAATTGGAAGCTGTCTCAAACCGTTTATCACCGTTCTTTGATCAGTCTGTCCGCTGTGCAGCCGCATGCCATGGCGTTTGGTGTTCTTTTTTTCGCTCTGACATTAAGCGTCGGTTTGCCGGTCTCCATCCATCATGGCACACGTGGTTTAGGTCGAAGGTCGTAGACGGATCGGATATAGCAGCAACCCCGCCCAGCGAGTTGAGAGCAATCGGACACCCGCCTGCTAATGGACTTCGTTTTGGCTACCTGCGTACGTACAGTGTATACGGTAGCAGACGGTTATAGGCGCGACCGCCGCCTGTCTGACACTACGTGGACGTGCTGCTGCTGCTTGCATAATAGCAGCGTATCACGTCCATGAGTCGTGTCTAACTAACTAGCATCTGTAGCAAGGCTCTGATCTAGCACTACATGTGCGACAAAATGATATGATTCTGCAACTATTATAGTGTGTGTTGCTTTTGGTGCTTTCGTCTGCCGCCCGTAGGCCATAGCCGCGACGAGCGTTTGACACGTGCACAAATTCATCAGTAGTGCGTGAAATATAGCTGATGCATACAGCTGCGTATTGCAAATGTTTCATTGCAATGAAATCATGAGATACTAGTAACTGATTACTATGTTCAAAAATTTTATACTTTCATGGCCATCACAACGACACGCCTTGAAGATATTGGCGAATACGAAACACTTGTATGCAGAGAAGGGTTACTTACTCAGCGATTAGCAGTCAGCTGCTTTTGTGTACAAATAGCAGCTGTCGTATCATAGAGAACACGACTTCTGAGCATCGGACTGACAACATCATCAACGACCGTCTTTACTGTATGGTCTATGAGTTTATGACTGTGTGTGGCCGGATTGATGCTGTTCGGTTTTGCAGTCTGCTTCTTGCAGCTGTTGCTGTCATTCGACCGCGCTGTTCCTCCCTGTCGTCATTCACGTTTCCAGACCCGTGCATGGACTATGCCATCATACCTGTCCTGCCCTGACTCCGCACTCGACGTGTTTTACCTGGTGCCCCTGCGACTTCTGCATTTTTCACACTGACTGAGTTTCCGTGTGGTCGTGCCGAAACCTTCACTGAGGTACGCGGAACATGGTTATCACTTACCACGTGTACCGGTATACACGGTGGTTTTCGATTTCTCTTCCAGGGTGGGTGGTCCAAACTTGGCGCAGTTTATGTGCGTGGTGGAAGGTGCTAAATGCCACACAGGTACATGTAGGGTAGGTCTACACGTTACAACCTTAACGTCTAAAATGTTGTGAATTTCGACAGACAACATAACGAATTAGACCAAAACAGCTAATAGGCAGCAACAACTTGGGTGCTTAGACTCCAGGCCCAATAGCCGCTTACCTACTCAACACTATAGTCGAAAATATGCAGGATGTCACTGCTAAGTCATTGACAGAGTGATAAGATATTGACAAGCTGAGAATAGTCTAAACTTAAGTTTTTGGCTTGTGGCAGTGGTTTGTTTAGCCAAGTTCGAACTTGGATCAGTATTCCGAGCAGCAGTGGCTCAGTGATTAGAAAGGTAGAATAGATTAAACTGATGACGAGATTACTCAGACGCCATTGTCCAATGCACGCCACCAGTCACTCATCTCAACCATTGTTTGCCAAACCGGAAACACGTGACTTCCGGTCTGCTTGGCCCACAACGCGCATGCATGACACACGACTCTTTTCGTCTCGCACATGAATAACGATCTCATTGAAATAAAATTACGCAAATATGATAACAATAATGCCGGCACGCTTTATTACAGTCCGAGACATAACGCCAAAGTGAAGCATTTAGAGAATTTATATTTCGCATATGTAAGTATTTCCTAGAAATACAAAAGCTATATCGTCGATCTTGCTTCCCGACTAACTTAATCAAACCTAGCCGCATTACGGATCCTGCCTGTCCGTTCGTCTGTCTGTCCCGTACGGGCTCAACTTTAAAATTAGAAGCCACAGAAAAACCAAAATTTGTCTTAACTTTCCATAGGCGGACGGCCGCATAGTATGTCAGCACTGTGCCGACATAGTCGCTATACGAAACGACGGCTGGAGTTGAAGTCTTCATATACTGTAGTAGACTAATCTTAGCTGGCAGTAAGGCTTTGATCAGCTCAACTAATGAGGCAAACAGCACTGGATGGTCGGAGGGTTGATCCGGTTCGGGGTCAGTTGGCGCGACGAGTTTTAGCAACAGATCGGCAGTCAGCTGTCGACTAGTGGGTGCAGTTTAGAGTCGAACTGGACTGACTGGACTGGAGTCAACTCAAGGCGCCGTCGGTGATGTCGTTTTGGCGCCCCCTGCCGAGTTATTGGCGCACGTCTTTTGTTGCGGTCTGCCTCACAGTGACGATTTGTGTGCCGTGCTCCGACCGGTCGTATAATGTGTCTCGCGAGTTAATCGTCTGTAACTCAATGCACTTTAATTCGCCATGAATATTTATCACTCCATTGCCTCCGGCCAAATTAACAACACGTGCAATTTACGTATAGTCGGCTATTTAATACCGCTGTTCTTCTTGGTCTTCGTACACACGTGGAAGTGGGATCAAATCAACCAAGCTTGCTTCTGTCGTCCAGCTTGTGCTGAAGTTGTGCAATTATTGTACCCATCAAAAATGATTTATTTTCAGTTACTTCTTTTCGCACAATTTACATTACCTTCAAGGTCATCCATGGTCGATGATTTTCGTCTCATCTAAAAGGGCTTATGCAATTTCCTATTAGTGATTAATAGCAATTTTAGCCCTATCTTTGACCGTTTAGTCACAGTACATCCGTGACGGACAGACAGACGACAACAGTGCCATAGACGCCCTCAATCAATCAGTCAATCAATCCGGGATTTTTAATGTGGCCTAAGTAATATAAACTACTGCTAGGTCCACCAGAGAGAGAGAGAGAGAGAGAGAGAGAGAGAGAGACAGCTAGTCCAG
>Ga0209367_1014309_pt1 | contig 10067 bp, 9 predicted proteins | sample WorMetLIZISLAND2_FD_187412 | JGI IMG/M metagenome (GOLD analysis project Ga0209367, IMG submission 187412) | Marine gutless worms symbiont microbial communities from Max Planck institute for Marine Microbiology, Germany - Olavius geniculatus... ...
GTCGAACAGCGCGCGCAGTCGCGACCAGCTGGACCCGTCCGGCCCCGGCAGCAAGAAAAGCAAGGACCTTAGCAGCAGAGGCTCGAACCAGTCGAACCGAGGAGGACAGGACGAGAACGAGCGACGAAGCACCACTGGGGGTGACAAAACACGAGACAGTACACGAGAAAGTGGTCAGAGGGAAAGTGCTGCGTCCAGAGATAGCGCCATGCCCAGGGAGAGTGGAGTGCCTCGGGAGAGTGGAATGGCACGAGAGAGTGGCCAGAGAGGCAGTGCAGCTCCCAGGGACAGCGATGCGGCACCAAGGGACAGCGCAGCGCCGAGAGACAATGCCATGCCGAGGGAGAGCTCGCAGAGAGACAGTAAAATGCCGAGAGAGTCTGCTATGGCGAGAGACTCTGCTGTGCCAAGGGAAAGCAGTCAAAGAGCCAGTGGAGCTCCTAGGGACAGTGCCATGCCAAGAGAAAGTGGTCCTGCCAGAGAGAGTTCTGCGCCGAGGGACAGTAGAATGCCCAGAGAAAGCGGACAGAGAGAAAGTGCTGCGCCCAGAGATAGCGCCATGCCTAGGGAGAGTGGAATGGCACGAGAGAGTGGCCAGAGAGGCAGTGCAGCTCCCAGGGACAGCGGTGCGGCACCAAGGGACAGTGCAGCGCCGAGAGAGAGCTCGCAGAGAGACAGCGAAATGCCGAGAGACTCTGCTATGGCGAGCCAGAGAGCCACTGGAGCTCCTAGGGACAGTGCCATGCCAAGAGAAAGTGGTGCTGCCAGGGAGAGTTCTGCGCCGAGAGAAAGCGGTCAGAGAGAAAGTGCTGCACCCAGAGATAGCGGCATGCCCAGGGAGAGTGGAGTGCCTCGGAAGAGTGGAATGGCACGAGATAGTGCCTTGCCGAGGGAAAGTATGCCTCGGGAGAGTGGCGTGGCGAGGGACAGTGTACAAAGGGAGAGTGGTGTGCGTCAGAGTGCTCATGAAGAGACGTACCAGTCCGGTGAGACGAAACTGGCGTTCAAAGACCGCATGAGCATGACAGCCGTCGAGGAAGACATGAATCTGGCACTCACGCAGGAGTTTACCGAGGACGAGTACCAGGTGATGATTAAATAAGATTAGGGTTAGGGTTAGCTGTAACCTTATAGGTCTGGGAAAGAGGGGACCTAGTGCCTAGGGAGAGTGGAATGTAGTGGAATCGTTCTGCGAGCCTACTAGCCTCGATTGTCAGTGTTAGTTGCCTGAGCGATCGGAAAGTTTTAGCAACGTTACACCATCTCCCAAATGGGTGAACAGAAATGGCCGTGATGACAAATGATTACACCACTAACATATCAATTACTTGCCAACGCAACCAGAGTGCTATAGCGGAACCTTGCTTTGTTGGACCCAAACCTTACAAAACTTGCCGACTGGCTCTCCAGTGACAGTCTACTTGGTAGGCTTGAAGAGCTATTTGGTCAACTGGCGATCCGTGAAGCTATGGCCAAGGTCGTCAGTCTCGGTTGTAGCTATTCCGACCGCGGGACACAGCAGCTGTCGGAATAGCGACTGTCTAAATAAAGTACTCTACCCAATTTACATAATCCTTAATATCTTAGGTGGTTCGCTTCCCTTGCACTGTGTCCTAACCCATCATTATTTTCTTGATGGGAGACAGATAAAGAAGAAGAATGATCAACAATATGCGCCATTTATAAGTGCTACTAATGTCGAATGCTCCATTATTGTACAGGAGTTCCTAGCGAATACTGCCAACGACTCGAGACGCTCGTCGCAGAAGGTGCCGCTAGCGCCGGCGACCAAGGGTCTGAAAGATCTGATGCAGAAGCTCGGAGGCTTGAATGCAAGGCACGAGGCCCTCGTAAGGAGAGTCGATGAACTCGAGGTAGCTATACATCGCTGTTTAGGTTTAAAAAGTATAACTTTGAAGGTGCGTCACCTGCCATATGGAATAATCACACTGCTGTCATACCTGGTACCCGACACAAGCCTTGTTGTAACCGCAGCCAGACCGGGAGGGATGAAAAGCTGAGTTGACATCAGTGTTGGTTCCATGATCTTTATATACTGGCAGACAGTCACCCATCCAACTATCAGCAACATTTTCAGCTTGTGCCAATGTGGGGCATCTTCAGAAGTTTTCTGGGGACAGCCATCCCAGTGTCCCGAGACACTACCCTATTAAGGGCCTCGAATGACCTTGAACCTCAAAAATAGAGGTTTTTAGTAAATTTTTCACAATTTTTGGCTGCAAGGCACATTTCAAGAGTGAATTGTGACAAAATGATTTTGATGTATTAGACCCTGATGTTAACTTTTTCGATCACTTGCCATTATCTGTGAAAATTCACAACATCTCAATAGGAAACATACCCCGTAATGCAGGCTTTAGTCAGAATGATATTTTGACCAAACATTTTCGCTGGGACAAGGCAGATTTAACTGCCTTTTATGCCCTTACAGGCGCTCTGCTATCTCCCGTTTTACACAAGTTGGACTTTCTGCTAATTGATTATGTGAAGGGTGCGTTAGATGTTGATGTTTGTTCCGTATACATTGACGACGTTTATGATGAAATGCTGAGGTCCACAGCCGTGGCATACATCCCAAATTGCAAATCAAATTTTTTTTAACGTTTTGGTGGAATGAGGAATTGGACTGCTTGAAACAAGCCTCTGTTGATTCTAATAGGCTATTGACATCAAATAGACCTCAAATAGACGTCGAAAAAAGATGTCGAATAGATGTAATCTTGATGAGCATTAGACTATCTAATAGACGTCTAAATGACATCGCATTATAAAGGTCTAACTGACGTCCAAAAAAAAGGCTTGTCAAAGTTATTTTTCGTTCAAATTACTTAGTGTTCTCATTCCGATACAAGTAAACAAATTTACAGCCAGAGCTAAGTCGATTTCAGATTTTTCAGGTTTCTTCCCTGTTCGATATTACTGTCTCTATAACTAGTTGCTCAACATGACAATTCTCTGAGTCTAACTCTATATTGTTGTTTTTGTTTGATTTTTTGCCTACCAATGTTTGCTTGGTGAAATAAAGATTATCAAAATGGCTGGTTTTAGAAAGTGATTATCTTGCGTCACGTGAGCTTTGCTCAAATTACTTGTGCTACAGTTGTGGATAAAAGAGCAGTTGGCGAGGAAAGCGGACTCCGACAGCGGAGCAGTTGCCGAAATTGGTGAGCATTTTTTTATATCGACATTTTGTGTCTGCAGTTAGATTTAATTGGATTTAATAGCAGGCAACAGTGTGGTCTAAGGCGAGAGTTTGGCTCCGACGAAATAGGCCTACATTGGATTGCTGCTGCTGTGAACAACTAAATAAGAAGTACGACACATGGTTCGCGCTGTTGCAGCAATAGCCTAAACAACGTGTAGTTGTTAGCGGATAAACAAATTAAGTTCAGGATTGACCAAGCTTGCCGTGGATATGGATATCCATGGATATATCCATGGATACATTTATGAATATTATGCTGTCGCACCTCCTAATGAAATTGAATATTTATATGCTTTGTCTCTACAATATTTCCTTGTCTGTCGTTCTTACTCTTCATTTTCTCGTTTATTTATGCTGTTGAGTCAAATGTTACCAATGACATCAGCACGTCATTATTTAGTTAGCCTAAATTAATTAATTACCACTATAGCAGTATCAAGTCATAATTTTCAGTGTTTTAGTGCTGTTGGTTCAGCAGAATATCTGTCCGTTTGTGAGTTTATTTTTATTTTTGTTATCAATTGGTAAGAAAATTACAAAAGTTTTTTTTCTTACTAACATTTTGAATGCTAGTAGGAAGTACAAAAGAAGTGTGCTTCAAAAGCGTATACTCTACCATATACCCGTAGATGTACGTAAATGCAACCTGCGTTTTGTAAAAAAGAATCCCAGCTGTTGCTGGGGTGGCCGACCGTACCGTCTATACCTGAAAGCCAGCGTCCGACTTTGAGTCGTGGAAAGAAAACGATTTTCCAAAGTGACTGCAGTCCCATACACGCAATGGTGACGCTGCTGTGTCGAATGTAAAGTCAACGCCAGGTAATTCGTCGCACGTGGGTCATGGCTGCAGGCAGCAACATTGCATTCAAAATTGTGGCCAAACCGCTTCATATGGTTACTTTTGACAGGCTATAGTAAGTTGCCGTGGCACTATCTCGCGGTACCATTCCCGACCTCCCAATACATGCTTTATGGACAGGCAGTCGACATATCGTACCTAACCTAACGGTCGGCCAAAAACAGAAGCAATAAAATTGTGCAGATTTATAAGAAAGTTAGAAAACATTTAGGCCTAATTATGTTATATTTTAATGCCAATTTGTGTTTATTTTTTACTTCTGTTTATTTTTTTTACAATTTTAGGAGGAAAATGTTTGCGTCTTGTTGGGGGGGGGGAAATGACGTTCTTGCTTTGTTGTATTTTGTAAAAATTTGCGGGCTATATGTACGCAAGAGAGGCGTCTGTGGATATGGATATATCCATGGATATCCATGGATATATCCTTAGATATCCACGGAAAATCTGTGGATATGGATATGGATATGGATGGGAAATTTCATATCCACGGCAAGCCTGGGACTGACACGGGTTGAAGAAGATGTTAAAGCTGTATACGTTTTAACACGGTCTGTAGTGTATCATGCAAATAGAACGAGGCATAAGAGTCAGATAAATAACTTTTGCTAAGGCTGCCTGACATAATTAAATGTTTTGAATGGTTTAATCTGCTAAGTTAAATATTACAAGTCGTTACAGCATTTTATTTGTATTATTTCAGAGAACATTGTCGCGCGTTTTAATGAACTCTGGGACTTGGTGGACTGCATCAGAGCGATGTTTCGCAAGGTATGTGCATCGCATAGTTTTCTTGCTGCTCTCGCGCATTGTTGACTTTGGGTGGGTCGCAATAAAACAACATAACTTTTTTGTTAGTGGACCGAATTGCACAAGCGTTTTTGCATTTAACAGCGTAGGGGCTGCGATTGGTCAGTTGCTATTCCAATTTTTGACATCTCGCTTCGTTTCAGAGCTATACGCGGTCATAGTCGAAAGTTGTCTGAAATCACACCTAATTTTGAACGATTTTTGCCCTTCCAAATTTTGAGGAGGCGGTGCCCCCCAAAAGTTGTACACGGGTTATCATTTCCACCTAGCGGCACGTCACGTGAAAAAGTTTCGTTAGGCTACTCCCCCTGGCTGCAAAGATCTTAAAGTCTCATACGTTACATTTAAAGCCATTTTTGACCCCATTGAAAAAAAATTGTAAGGGGGACCCCCGTACTTGGCGGGGGCGATAGCAAGATTTAGTAATTCTTTAGCGTGTGTAAAAATTTGGAGGTGCAGCACCCCTTAGGGGCCGAAATATGGCTTTCTGAAAAAAGCGCTTTGGGTTGGGTACAATTTGACCTTCAGATCTCCGTAATTACTGGACCGGAACACGGAACATGGCTGCGGTCAACAGTCCAGCTAGGCATGAGCACGAAGCAAGATTTCCAGGTGATATATTCCTCGAGGGATCGGTCAGCCGGAAAACAACATGAACCTTTGTACTCCAGACACCACAGACTGGAACGCAGTGGTGATACTTTCAGCAAGCAGAAACGCGTACGGCTGCAGTATTCATACAAATCTGTCGGACACGCGGAAAACGTGTGGTCATAAGAGTGAACACCATAGCACTAGACTAACCAGTTATACTAAATTAAATAAGAAGACTTTGTGTTTAGTATATTTGGACTAATTAAGTATATAAACTACCATCACTTTGACCTATTAATTCATTAATTTGCTTCTGTGGTTTCATAGTGCTTCTTAAAATTTTTGATAAGATTTTCAATGCGCGTTTAAAAAATAAAAAAAAATTTAGAAAATGTAAAAAAACGTTTCAAAAACGCGAAAAATATGACAAGAAAAAACGTTAAAAACGTTTTTTACATTCATGAAGCAGACTGAAATGTTGTTTGACAAGCACACTCGACCAAGTAACATTTTGTTAAAGGGTTCCTCCCTCACACATAAGGGAGTCTTGTTATCAAAACGAAACCCCAATAAAAATCTGCAATTCAGGTTGCAGCAAAATTGATATTGGGTTTCGAGCGATGTCACCTGGTGTCAAATGATTTTGGCCTTTTTTATTTGTGGTAATAAAAGTATAGTACCTCAGTAATCAGAATTTTGTCCAGAAATAAAAGATATCAACTATTAATAACTTTGCTAATAAATAATTTTTTGGGGACAAAATTTGGTGCTTGCTTAAAAAATTTGTCGGGGATTAAATGTACAAGATTATATTTAGATTCATTCAGATATGACGTTTCTGTTGTACAATGTCCAGAGGGTTACTTTATTCTGGACACCGTGTAGGACGGTGGCGTTATGTTTATGTTTCAGGAAGCGGGGTCCCTGGTCTGCGTCCAAGAAAAGCTGAAGCAATTGCAGGCGGATGTCGACTGCATTCTGAAGGCTTGCTACGGAGAATGTCAAGGCGAAGAAGGCGGACCTTGCGGAAGAGGAAAGCCTGACTGCGAAAGCTTGCAGGTAGTGCTTTTGAAGGTTAAAAGTTAAATGAGGTGTATTGCTCCATCACGGAGCTACGGAGCGTCACCTGCCATATGGGATCGTACAGTGTTAGCTGCCACCCGACACAGGTGAACGCGTCTTGCCCTAACCCCAGTCAGACATGCTGGTACTCAATTTACCTACCCTGGAGGGATGGAAGGCTAAGTTGGCCTAGGCGGCTGCTTATATGCGGAGATGGTTTATCTGTCTGTAGACAGTGACCCATCCATGTAGCAACCACCTTGATAGCAACGAGTAACGACCGGGAACATTTCTGTGCCACGTTTTGCACTCCCACTTTCCACTACCACATTTTACCCTCCTGAGTTTTCCAACCTCGAGTTTTCCACCCCTGTCATCTTGTGCCACTTCCGGGTTTTTAGCTCTGGCGTTTTCGGCATCCCCGCCCTCCATGCAAGGGCTTTAAATGTTGCTGATGCAGGTGCGAATATCTTGGTGCGTCATGCAAGAGAGCCTGCTGGGCCTCAAGGCGGACATGGACGTCATCTATGAGAGGACTGGCGGCCGGGCTACTGGCCCTGAGAAGCCGGAGCCATTTATCACTATGTCACAGTGCCAGGTATCGACACTTTCTCTCAAATAAACAAGTAATACGCAATACGAATTTGCGGTGGAAAATAATAATTACAATTGTTGCCACCATGTATGATACTTTTAATCTATAGTGCATCAAATTCTATTTGGGATCCTGCTGGAAGAGCTCACATCGCTCCCCCAGATTTTATAGCTGGATTCTAGGGGTCATAGGCCAACTAGCCTACTAAGGGAAGGGAGGGAAGGGAAAAAGGGGAAGAAAGAGGAAAAAAGAAGGGGTAAGGAGCAGAAGGAAAAAGACGGGAGGGAGCAAAAGAGGGAAATGAAGGGGGGTAAAAGGGAGACGTGGTCCCCACCAATTGTGGCGTTGATCGTTGCATTGAGGAACTGGGGTTGTCGTTTGTTAGATGGCTCTGCAGCCGATCTTGGAAGAACTGGACACAAAGGTTCCGTACATGCTGCTGCAGTCTATCAGTGTCGGTCTCGGAGACGTGGTCAGCGACATGCTCCAAAAGACGCTGGACAACGTCAGTTGCAACTAATAATCAGCACGAATATACGTTATGTATCACGTCGGGTTTCATTCACTAATACGCAATGTCGCCCACGAGAGCAACATTGAAGTTAAATGTTGGTCGTGCGGGCAACGTTGAGTGGCCAACATTGAAGGAAACATTTTACGACTAGATAACGCAGTCAGAGCCCGCAGACCTCCGCCAAGGCCATGTTGTTCGCCAGGTGGCGTCACCATATTCGCTTTGGCAGCGGTTTCCCGTATGCCCCATTGAAAGCAATGTTAACGAAAATTTCAAAGTGATCCAGAATCCAGGATTTCTTCCAGATCACCCCCAAAATTGAATCACTGGTAGCTTTTGTCATTCCCGACATTCCCAAAAAATTTCAGAAAGATCCGTCCATAACTTTTTGAGTTATCTTGCTGACACACAGACAAACAGACAAACAAAGTCTGGCAAAAACATTACCTCCTTGGCGGAGTTAAATATGTGGCAAAAGTTTTCATTGTTAGTCATAGCTGTAGCGAATGCAGAACCATAATTGTCCCTGTTGCAATCTAAGCCGTCAAAGGGCTGTAGTAATTATAGTCTGCAGTAGCAACAGCAGCAGCAGCTTAGCAGCATTTGTAGCATTCCTGTGTTTCTCATTGAATTGGTAAAGCTTGTCGCATTTCGTGATCCACGTCAACGCCAAAATCTAATTGATTGTGTTTGGACCACTTTTCGTTTCTCGAAAGATTTTATCGGAATCTATTTGTAACTTTTTGATTGAGTTATTTCCTAGAGGTTTTTGATGTTTGATGACCTTGATCTTCAGCCTTGCCAACTGAAAAATGCCTTGTCAGCTATTCATACATATCAGTGACACAAATTGTGACTTTTTATTCTTTTTGAATGTTTTTTTGACTTCGAGTTAAAAGCCGGACCCGTACAGGACAGACAAACAGTCGGACGGACGGCCACGATGCGTAACGCGGCCTAGGCGGGGAGGGATGGCGCATAAAAGGGTCTAATGCGGCGCATTAGAGGCTTTTTTGGCGTCGATGCGCTGTATAAATTTACGTTTTACTTACTTACTTACTTACTTACTTATTGGATGACGTATTGTGTAGGACAACGAATGGCGTCGCATCATCGGGTTCTTGACGGGCGTGGTCGACAGCAAACTGAGTCGCGTTGAGATGGAGAATTTCACCGAGTCGCTGGAGATAAAGCTCCGATGCATGGCCCGCCGTCTGTCGTCCGTCCAGCACAAGATGGACGCCGACACGGGAGAAGCGGCCGCCGGCACCAAGAAGGCGCGCTGCCTCTCGTGCGACCGCGTCGTCCGTGCCGTCCAACATCCGTAACTACATTCCTTTACTTATTTATTTATTTACTTATTGAACAGAGTACACTGCAGAACATATATCACAGCTAGAGTGATGCTAACTCCACCTCCTCTGCACGAGAGAAAGTGTTTAGTACTTAGTGCAGGCGATACGATCAGCTCATGCTTATAACTGTCAGTTCCTAGATTATACATGATGAGTGAAAAAAACTTATTACCAAGCTCGTCTGTAATTAATATATTTGCCATTTATTGACAGATTTGCAAATTTTGGCCCTTTTCCTTGCTTTACTTTTTTGTTTTTGTGATAGATTCGATCACCGCGCACTTACGAGGCAATTGGGACCATTAATGTGGCGGTTAAAGGCTCAAGAGACACACGAATCTGCAGGAATTAGCGTAAATCAAATAATGTTTATAAGGGGGCGCTGAAAATGCAGGACCGGAAAATGCAAGACTGGAAAATGACAGACTTAAAAATGGCTTAATACTGTTTTGCAGACATAGGTCTACTGCTAGAACTGCGTTGCCGGTAACACGTTGTAAAGCACAGTTTGACCCTATGGAAATGTGCTTACTTGTAGACTGTAATCAACGATGTGCAGTGTGAAACAGCATGTGATAAATAGGTGGAGACAAAGAACGTCACGCTCGATTGGAATAACATTATGGACAGTTATAGCACTTCAGGAGAAATTGGCCAATAGATCATGAGTTACCGAGCAGTATATAGAGGCTTAACTGTGTGAAGTAATTTGTTTTTATTTTACGTGTACGTGTGCTTGACTGTGTTCGTTTCAATTTTACTAACGTGTAAATTATAACGATAAATACTAGCGTTTATTTCGGCTGTTTGAATTTTTACGCGCGAAAGCAGCTACTGCTTTCAGCGCGTCTTAGCCATCACAATTCTGTCCGTCCGTCCGTCTGTCTGTCACACGGGTGAATCAGTCAAAAGCAGTGCAAACTAGAATCACCAAATCTTCACCGTCGGCTGCCTGGAAGACCCTAGTTTCAGGAACCGTAAAGCTTTTCCATAAATTCGAAGGGGGTCACCCCGAACGAGGGCGCTAAATGAGAGGGGGTGGGCAAAATTTGCGA
>Ga0209367_1014312_pt1 | contig 10067 bp, 4 predicted proteins | sample WorMetLIZISLAND2_FD_187412 | JGI IMG/M metagenome (GOLD analysis project Ga0209367, IMG submission 187412) | Marine gutless worms symbiont microbial communities from Max Planck institute for Marine Microbiology, Germany - Olavius geniculatus... ...
GAAGCGCAATATCTTTGTAACTGATCACCAGTAGGAAAACAGTATTTTAGTAATAAAACAGCAAATATAAATGTACAAAACATCAGTTTATACACTTGTTAACGGCAACATTTAAGGACTTGCACATTGAAAACAGCAAAAATTACAAAAGGTGATATTATTCAGCAGCACATTGACACACAGTCAGTGTGGTGCAGGCAATATCACCTTTTGTAATTTTTGCTGTTTTCAATGTGCGAGTCCTTAAATGTTGCCGTTAGCAAGTGTATAAACTATTGTTTTGTACATTTATCTCAATAACGGTGCGAGATAAAGCCTAGGTTACTATTAATCACTAATAGGAAGTCGTACACTGGCTCTTGATTGGCGCCGAATTCAATTACCTTGAATGACCTTGAACGCCAAAATGGGGGGTTTATGGATTTTTTGGTGATTTTGGGCTGTGACACAAGTCTACGTCATTCACAAGGTGGCGCCACGCTACTATCATTATGTGATCCAGGGAGAGAATTTGGTATTTGTATATTAACTTAGCGTGAACACCCCAATTTTCAGCTAAACTACTGAACTGGAACTGCTATAAGCTTTTGCGCGTCTCGTGAGCATCAGCTCAAATTTCTTGTTCTTTCTGTTAGCAAACTAATCACCAGTACCTCTCGCACGGTCTATCACGACCAAGACGTGTTTAAAATCTTTGGTAATTACTAACTTCGGTAAAGTGCAAAAGACGAATCCAACTCAAGCATAAATATCATTAATATTAATGAGTCAAGCTGACCCATTAAGAACTAGAAATCGACCTTCAGTGACTCTGTGAGTGAGTGAGTGAGCAGAGATCTACGTTTCACCATACACATTACATGATCATACATCACTCACGTATAAAGAACAAATAAGTTTTGCCGACAAATAATGTGTACCGCCATATTGCTATGACAAATAGTCTAAATAGCCAAAATGCAGCTAAAATTAGTAACTGAATGTAGAATTCTGACACTGATTCTCTACATGTAATAAAACAAAATGAAAACCAGAAATTTGGGGCAAAGCCCAACGTGAGTCCGCCCGGCGCCCTAAGTCCAATTGGGGGAAATTAGGGGGGTAAAGAGGGGGGAGAATTTCCCTGGCATCAAAGTCACGTGGCCCGAACTCAAATGCAATGGCATACACCGAACGCGCATTGTCGACTTAGGGTAGGTCAACATTAGTGCTTATAACTTGGTTCGTGGTGGACGGAATTTCACAAATTTTTTTTGTTCAACGCCAAAAATATCGTACGCGTCAACGCCGTTTAGATTTTGTCACTATCTTCATCGCTTCCAGAGATATTTGCGCTCAAACTCAAAAGTTGTCGTAAATCGCACCAATTTTTGCACGTTTTTTGCCCTCCCAAATTTTAAGGGGGCGGTGCCCCAAAAATTTGTACTTGCTTTAACACCCCAACCTAGAGCCGCATCAGGCGCCAAAGTTTCGTTGGGCTACACCCCCTAACTCCGAAGTTATAAGCGCTAATTTATTACATTTTAAGCCAATTTTTGACCCCCCTTTGAAAAAAGTTGTAAGGGGGCCGCCGTCCCCTATGGGGGGTGCGCTAGTAAGACTTTGTCATTCTCTAGTGCATGTAAAAATTTGAGGGCGCAGCACCCCCTAGGGGCCAAAATATGTTCTTCCGAAAAATGCGCTTTAGGTGGGTATGATTTCACATCGAAATCTCCAAGGTCACTGGACCAAACTTCACTGGACTTGTTTCGCCTAACGCAGGAGGAATCGCGGTAGACGGAATAAAAATCCAATTTTGAATATCTTCATCCATTTCGGAGATATTCGCCGCTGAACTTCGAAGTCGTCCGAAATCAGGCCAAATTTTGCATGTTTTTGGCCCCTGAATTTTTTTGGGGTGTGCCCCCCAAAATTTTGGACCAGCATTATAAAATTGGGCCTAGTACTGACCATCATGCAAAATTTCACGCCGGACGGCCCACGCATCTCGGAGATATCGCGTTGAAAGAAATAAAAAAAAAACATCTGGGCTAAAACTTAAGTCCGCTCCGCAAGCTATCGCTTCCGGGCGGACTAATAAAACTAAGTAACCTACATAGAAAGCAAAACTGACTATAGTACTTAAAAAAGCACCCAGACAACTAACTACAGATATGAAGAATTGCTAGACATCTCGACTACCTGTATGATGCTGTAAGTCGGTCAGCGTAGGGAAGCAGCAGAAGATCATTGAGAAGTTTCTGAACGGTTGGTGCAACACAACTTTCCTGGATACCGCGAAGTCGTGCAAACATGTACAGAGTTTCCCGACCGGTCATCAGATCAATGAGAGCATCAAATTGTGGACAGTAGCCGAGCTGACTCTGTACCTGTGCACAGACACATTACATGCTCAATTTGAAGGGCACGCTAAGTAAATTTGACAGGGACGCTGGACCACTCTGTGATGACGGCATCTCTGAAGTTGAGCAATACCATTCTGCTATATGCAATCTTCACAGCCAAGCAGTTGTAGATGCACAGTTGAACTTTGTGCCAAACACAGTACTACTCCGCCTGAATTATCATCATTCGAATGCTACCTTTCTAGATCCGTCTGCACTACTCTTGCTCAGTTACGTTCGGGTCACTGCCGGCTCCTCAACTCTTACAAGGCCTGTTACACCTGCAGTCTGTCACTGCAGGTGTAACAGATGTTTGCTCGGACTGTGGAGTGGCACCACACTCCGCTGAACATTTGTTCCAGTGTCCTGCCTGCTCGACACAACTGACAACTCAAGACCTATGGGATGATCCAGACGCGGTGGCTGATTTTCTCAAGCTCGACAACAACTGACGAAAGGAGAGGAGCTGTGGGCTACAACAACAACAACATTACATGCTCACAACAGACCCATGGAGCGGTAATTTAAAAAAAAACAATGCACCATTTTTCCAAATCCAGCATCCACGTCATGACCTTGTAACAATTTGCATTCCGTTATAGGAAAAGTAAAGGTGGCATACCCCTACTGGGGCGTAAGTGGGGTGCTGATCTCCCTTTCTCAGGCTGTGGAGCCCATAGGTGGATAAACCACTTAAGTCCATGACGCATGGCCAGTGCGATGCCAGACCTATGATTACCTTCCCAGCTGCGGGGCATCACCGCCCTTTGACCGGTACCAAAATATACTTCTTGGTGAACAGAGGCACATGTGTGTGAACAACTTGCCCAAGGTCAGTGCACCGGGTGGGAGTCAAACCTGCAACCTCCGGGTTACAGGATCGGCACGCTACCACTACACCACAAAGCCACACTGTCACGTTATGGTGCAATAGAAATTGCCAATGCTACTAAAGCATATCAGTATATTGTATGACACTGCAATGCAATGCATTAAAACAGTATGCTACTACGACAATACTGCTATAGTACTAAATACTTGTGTTGACCCACATGGGAAGTTAAAAATAAACAGTTGCTCTGACAAGAATAACACTTGAAAGGTTAATACTGTTTTTAGAAACTGTGCCCAAATAATATATATACAATGAAGTGAATGCAACTACAACTTTCCTCTAAGGAATGACAAAAAATGTAGCCATTAAATAACAAGGATCAAAGTAACTTGGCAAGAGGTGAAATCAATCGTTTGCATTCGCCAGGTGGCAGCATAGGACTGACTGTCTGGCTGCAATTTGTAACTGCATGTTCTGGCTGGAGGTTTGACCCCGAAATCTTCCCTGCCCTGGTGGGCCAACTATCAGGGACAGACCCCCATCTAACACAATGGGTCGCTGGACCCCACAAGTGGACCCGACAAATGGCATCTAAATCTGTCGAATGGTTTAGGCAGAGAACAGAAATGTGACAGACGACAGACAGACAGACAGACCATGCTACAGAGAAATGACTAGCAATAGTTGGAATCGCCTGCAGTGACAGCGATTCCGGCTAATACGAAACAACAGTCCGTAATTCACAAGATAAAAATTACCGCTGAAATGCACATAAAGGTTTAACGGCAATAAAAATAGCGACCTGTCTGACGTCGCATATAATGCTGAAGCTATTGACGTATGCTTCTCCATCGGTTGGAAATATATCAGTGGTTAACATCTGAAACGTTGTTGTCTTCCCTGCTCCGTTAATACCAAGTAGTCCAAAACATTCTCCTCGTCTTATTCCAAAGCTGAGTCCATCCACGGCAGCAATGAGTCCACGGTTGCCTGCGCCCTGGAATGCTTTAGTCAACCGTCTGACGACAACTGAGTTTAGTGTCACCAAGTTACCGAGCGGAGTTTCCGTAATTCTTCGTCTCTCGGCTTTCACGTCGTCATCTTCCAATGCAGAGTCAGCCTCGTCAGCATTGACATAAACAACCTGCATTATTATTGGATTGTTATTATTATTTTAACCCTCAGAACTCAACTACCAAAAGTGGAAAAGTAAACAAAGTGAAAATGACTTCTGCAATAGACCAATTGGACAGAAATTGCCTACAAATGAAGCTGTGTTACCCCATTTCAGAGTTATGGACAGCCCTGAAACAAAAATATGGTTTCCCTGCCGTCCTCAGTGATATTGGCGATGCGTTTTCCGATCTCCGGCATCAGTTCCTTGGCTCGATGACCACATGAACCTGCTGTCTCAACAGTTAAGCCGCAAAAATTGCAAATAAGGGTTTGACAAAACACCGCAGCGGACCGCACCGAACATGGTGCAGTTAAATCTAACTCTAACCCTAATCCTAACCCTAACCATCTGGTGTGGTCTGGTGCGGTGTTTCGTCGGACTGGCAAATAACTGCTAGGACACCTAATAGCAAAAGTGGGAAGCATCGAGTGAACAGTTGTGAGCCGTCATATGAAAGTAACAGTTGGAAACAGACTGGTGATCTATGAAATTTTCGTTTTACGTAATAAATGCAAAGAAAAATACCTGATATGTTGGTGAACAGTGGCGGCGCAGAGTGTAACAGACAAGGTGAACCACGTGAGATTCCACCAACAGAAGAGCAGTGAAATACAGCACACCCTGCACTGCAAGGAACACCAGATGACGACCGATTCCCCCCGGCTCCAACGACAAATAGTTCTCGTTGAAGTCAATGCAGTCGTCACCACAACAGTCTAAACCAAATCCAATCAAACCTAGTTTACCAGAATAATCTAACCAAAAATTTGTAGAAAATTTGCTGAACATGATAAATCTACATTTCAGAAAACAGCAAACAACTGCACTGCAGATCAATGAGAAGAACAACACAAAAGGTCCATGAAAAAACTTTTCCAAAGGGTGGGGTTCAACTCTGAATGCTGGTTCTCGAAGTAGCTTTCCCATAATTCAATTAGAGAAACATGGTAGCGCTGCAAACTCCACCGGTAGGGCCTGGGACAAAACCGTGGCCGCGAACGCATTTTAGCTCAAAAATCCCATCTGACTGTAACATTTCTGGCTATTTTATTCAAAATTTCCCAAGAGAAAACCCATAACCCCCCTCTGTGGCTATGTATGTAAATGCAGCGTACCTTTACAGCAGACAATGCTCTGATTAAAAGCACAGAGAAATGGACACAGAGGCACAACTGGCTGACAGGCATTGACGAGCATGAAATTGTTGTACAAGTCCGAGACACTCTGTCCAAGACAGAAGTTAGGCAGCAACGTCATGAACAGCCATTCAAGGCTCTTTGAGATGGCTTGTGTGCCCAGCTGAGGAATGGAAAGTATTGTGACGGCCAGGAGTGTTCCAATACCTAGCACCAACATCAGCAAATTGTTGATGCTCATAAATACCAGCTCATTCACCCACTCACTTGCACGCACACCAAGCGTAAGGTTGACAGATATAAACATACACCGTGTCTCAAAAAACAGTCAAAATTGTTTTTGGCATAAATTTCCACCAAATTTTATAATTTTTGGCATAAAGATGGCCAAGATGATATCATTATGTATGGTGCACTCACTTACCACCTAACCTAATTTATGTCAACGCACTACCGTGTGAAACATAGATGCTCCAAATTGTTACATTACGTGGTGATTATTTGTATCAGATGGCTCACCTTTGCATCATCAACTCGACAAAGGATGCGACATGGTTTAATAATTTTGAGGTATTAAATATTTTATGCTGAAAACAGCAGACAACAAAATAGCCAGCTGATGAGCTTAAAACACGTCTAATCGATGAGTGAATGCATTTGATCAGTCAATTGTTGATTCTGCTATCAGCCATTGGCGTTGCATCTAAGCCATTGCATCTTTGTATGGCAGCACACTTAGGCATAAATTCTAATTTGCAAACAAGTTGTTATACAAACTTATAATTCTGTAAAATAATTCACATTTTAGTGTATTTTGTGCCTAATTAACTCGTTACAGCGTTTTTTTGAGACAACAACTCAGCATTATACAACAATTTGGAGCATCTATGTTTCACATCGTAGTGCATTGACAAAAATTAAGCGAGGTGGAAAATGAGTGCACCTTACATAATTTTGTCGTCACAGCCATCAACATGCCAAAAATTATTAAAGTTAGTAAAAATTTGACAAAGTAATAACAAAAACAATTTTGACTGTTTTTTTTTCTGAGACACGTTGTAAAAGTATACTAATCAAGCATGACAACCAATGAGCACAGCCCAGTGTCAGACGACTTTCCACACTGCTGATCCACTTGTCTCTAGAAAAAATTGCACTTCACTTCAGTTAACGGCACGCAATATTAAGCAAGGTCCTTGAGCATCTCCTTGAGCATCAATTAACTTAGTTCTGTCTCAGCCAACACAGATAAAAAGATTACATTTACCAGACGAAAAAAACAAAATTGGTCAAAAGTACTCCACAAAAATTTTCTTGAAAAAAAATTTTTACAATAATTACCTGCGATAATATTAAACATGGTGAGCCAGACAAGACCAGATGATGGAATGGCGAAGATAAATGAAAGGAGATACATAAACGGCAGTACAGCAAATGCATAAAGCAGCAACAGCAACAAGACATAGGCAAAACGACCTCCACCAACATAAGCCTCAACGTCGAACGCTGCAAAGGCGATTAGGACAAGGGCACAGGGTGCTAGATAGGTGATGATGTTCCAGACAAACGTCGCAAGCCAGAACATCAACACACTGGCTCCAGAGATAAACTGACAGTGCTTCGACTTGAGGGAACGCTCACGAATCAGAAACAGCGTGAAGCTTGCAGCAAGGAAGGACATCCCGAACTGAAGATTGATGGCAATTGCGAACCCTTCGAAGCCTTCCATCATCTCGTGCTTGACCGCTTCGTCGACGGTCTGCGGCATCGGATGGTTGATTGCCAGCAAAGATATATTGCCCAGTCCAGTCAGCCGGCGTAACAGGGCATTGGCGAAAGTGTTGAGAGAAATGGCAGCTGCATGGTAGCCCTGGTTGTTGAACAACACCGTAGCCTTTGCTGCCGAAACGCCGGTGTCAGATAGGTTTACGTCACCAGACATCTCGCACGCGATGGCATAACGGTGATTGTACATTCCGATGCTCCGTTCGCCTTCCGACTCCAAGTAGTGGGAAACGTTTGGATCGGTCTCATAGCCGGTGACATTGTTCACATACACCAATCTCAAGGAGTGGAAATGGTTGCGCAAATACGATGCATACGCGCTGGCCAGCGGACCCCCAGATGCGTTAACGTCACTGGAGAATGCGACCACGGTACTGGGCAGACGGCTGAGGTCCAGGCGGAGAGCCGGGGATTCCCCAGGGCTGGGTAGAGTCCTGATGAAAATGAGAGCAATGACGAGTAGAACGACGGGAACCAGGAGCTGGGAAGACGCGAGCAGCCAGCTACGCCGAGTGTTGAGGACGCGTTTCACCAGCATCCCATAGAACTGTTGTACCAATAAACTCACACCCACATTCTTCCCTCCTAACACACCAACACACGAACCACATCAGTAAGCCCCAACCTAATTCACCATCTTACACAGATGTGGCATGATCCGTGTAAATGGCTGGTTTCCGTGTGATTGAAAATGTCCATGAAATTGCATGTAATCCATTGTAGGCATGTGTAGTCCGTAGCCAAAATTCGACAATTTCGCGACATTTTAATCTTCCGCGTAATTTGCATGTAACTTTTTGCTTTTCCCTAAAAAGTCCATCTAATTTTTATTTTTCTTTCGCGAACTAGGTTGGGTGCTAGACATCAGTAATTCATCAGCCGAAGACACGTGCATCCACGTTAACTGGCATTTGCTGCAGTTTACGTTAAGTTAGATCCACAGAAGGTTCACACTTAACTTTAGACTGGCCAATAAATTAGGCGAGGTGATGTCAGAACTTCGTATGTGGCTGCAATGAGCACCGGTTGTTGTTGTTTTACTGCGCTGCTAGTATCTTTAATTTCTTGAGTTATACGTTGTATTTCTGCTTCAATTTTGTACTCAGTGATTCGCCATGATGTCAAAATCACAACTGTTGTACTCGTCTTGGTTGCTGCGACTGGATTACACTACAGTAGTAACCGTTTGGACAAAGTTCGATTCAATGACATTATCAGATTTTTCATGTTATTTTGTATGCTATGTATGGTTGCGTTTTGTCAATCTGTTCTATTAAAGAGAGATGATGATGATGATGATGTCTTCCCAACAAACAACCTGCCCGTTACCACTACAAAGTTAATTACTAACCACTATTGGTCAAAGCATGTTCAGTTGTTCAGTTTGCTATATCGATATTTATTCTACTTGTACGTACACATTTTCGCATCAGTACTCTTTTAGATGTTTAGTTGAAAGGAAAAATATGTGGCCCATAGAAAAAATAGCTGCTGCAATAACGCACTTGGGATAGGCCTAATCAATTAAGAAACCAATTGCACAATTTTGTACAGCACCTGCGACAGAACTGAATGTGAATGCTTAACAATTAAAAACACTAGGCCTAAACAATATAACGATAATAATCTGGATTTAGTCAAGAATAAGCAATTCAAACAACAACTGCACATAACAGTCAGCTCTAACTTCAGTTTTTTTTTATATCAGTTCTGTCTTCAATTTCCGTATGGCAATAATTTAGCTATGCACCTTCATTTTAGTTATTAGGCCACCCGGAACTATAGTCCAGAAGGCCTTATGTTTGACAACAGTTTTTATTTTTTTCAATACGAGATCTCTGAGGTCCCTCAGCCAATTGATGCAAAATTTTGCTGCATGATCAGAAGCATGTTCAATTTTATAACGCCGGTACAAAAGTTTGGGGGCCTGCCCCCCCCCAAAAAAAATTGGGGCTCAAAACATGCTAAATCTGGTGCGATTTCCGACCCCTTCCCATTCTGACCGCGAATATCTCAGGAATGGACTGAGATATCCAAAATCAAAAAACTAGGTGACCGAGAGCGTTTCCTCCCGCGTTGGGGAAAATAAGTTCAGTGAATTTTGGTCCATTAATTATGGAGATTTACAGGTGCAACTGTAGCCATAAAATTGACTTTTTCGAAAGACCATATTTGGCCCATATGGGTCGCTGTACCGTGAAATTTTTACATGTGCCAAAAAATGGCCAAGGCTTGCCAGCCCATACCCCAGCAGGGATAGGGGTTCCCCAAATAATTTTTACAACAAGTAATTTGAGCAAAGCTCACGAGACGCGCGAAAGCCTATAGCAGTTCCTGTTCGCAGGTAATCTTAGTCTATCTCCATCCATTTCATCGTAATTCACTCTTTTGCAGCCAAAAATCGCCAAAAAATCACGTTAAATCAATATTTTTAGGGTTCAAGGTCATTCAAGGTCATCGACGTTGATAAATTTAAAAAGCCTGTCACCAGTGCTTGTTATGATAAGCAGCATGTCTGTGCCTATCTGCAACCAGGTTCACGCTACACGCGATAATAGTGGTAAAATAATCACTTCTTAGGAGGGTAGCTGTCTTTGACGCCCGCCTGCGCCTGCCTCCTTGAATCTAGGGGATCGGGACTTGGACAGCTAAAATCCACGTTGAATGCCGAAAATTTCATACGCAGGTTGTCCTGGTCTATCTCCAGCCATTTCATCGCAATTCAGTGTTGAAATGTGCGCTGCATCCAA
>Ga0209367_1014313_pt1 | contig 10066 bp, 2 predicted proteins | sample WorMetLIZISLAND2_FD_187412 | JGI IMG/M metagenome (GOLD analysis project Ga0209367, IMG submission 187412) | Marine gutless worms symbiont microbial communities from Max Planck institute for Marine Microbiology, Germany - Olavius geniculatus... ...
CCATAAAAGTGGCGGGGTGTGGCGGGGCTAGTGGCAGGGCTATACCTTACACGGGGCTCAAAAATGTGGAGTTGTGGCGAGCCGTCACACCGCTGGGCAGGCACCTACCCCACCACGTACTTAAGCAGGGCAAGGACCACACCACTGCGGCAAGACGACTCTACATAATGTTGTGCATACTGGATGTTTATTGGTGTCTGGTGTATAAACAATAATGTGATGTAAACAACGGCTGTGCTGCTGCACAGTAATTTGTAAACTTTGTTTAAATTGCGCTAAATAAAACAGCTATATTTTTTTTAATTGGAAAAAAATACTGAGTATGTTCTGTTTAAGGAAACTTGCTCATATTATTGAAACACTGCTCAATCACGGCTGGTGAGCTGTATTTAACCGACTTCTGGCTTAGATATGCCAAGCAACTGAGTCAGTTGACATCTATTTCGCCATTAACAGCTGTTAAAAAAAGATTTTGTTCCATTTTAGGCAACTACCGTTGTGCACGTTAATTTTAATAAATTTTTGTTGTTGCTTGATTTTTTTGTGAAACAAAGTTAAATTTTTTTGGAAATATTAGATTTAACTTTGCTTTTAATTTGACTTTTTTTAGCTAAAGACCAGCAGTACATTTAATCAGCTGAAAAACATTTGTATCACATTTGCACTGATTACGTTTATTAGCTTACGATATAATGCTAGAGTGGAAAATGTTAAACGGGGTCATGTCACATAATTTGTGAGAACAGCCAGTTCGTCGTTCTATCACTTTGTGTTGTAGTAAAATGATTTTTGCTGTTTTGGGTGTGTGACTGGGTCGCTCTTACACAGTAATGTAAACTGGTAAGTTTTTTATATTCAATATTTGTTGTTTTATTAGCAAATTTAATTGTAAATTTGTGAGCTAAATGCAATAATGTCACCCAAACCAATCACGTGACCATTTGAATAGCGATGGGTGGATTTTTATAGGTGGTCCATTGTAGCCGTGCGTCTATCTTGCACCGTTACGTAGATATGGCGCCTCAAAAATAATGGGATCACCACTTTAACCTATTGGGGTCACGTAACGTCATCGGTCACGTGACCATTCGATTGCGGTGGGCGACTTTTTATGGGTGATCGATTGCGAACATGCGTCTATCTTGCACCGTTACAGAGATATAGCGCTTCAAAGATAATGGAATCACAACTTTGACCTTTTGGGGTCACTTGAGGTTATCGATCACGTGACCATTCGAATCGGCATATGTGGTTTTTTGTTGGTGGTCTATTGTAACCATGCGTTCAACTTGCACCGTTAGGAATGTTGCAATTGTTAGTACTTACGGAAGAAGTACTTATACATTGTTTAATACTCCAGAAAGTTGACAGGAAACTAATCAAAAAACGCCTATCTGACTGCACATATATGCGATACCTTCTACAACAACTCATTACTTTCTAGATAAAAGGTAAGGTCACGTGATTTCGTTCTAGCCAATAAGCGCCCAGACTGAACGTTAGATCTTCAAGACCTATTTCTACTGTCACGAAAAGTCCGCCATAATTTTGTATTGATTTATCTAACAATCACTCCCCTCTTTCTCTAACGGTAAAGTTCCCCTAAGGCGAAGGCCTGTTATGACAGAACAGAACAAGGGTAAAGTACGAGGAAGCCCAAGAAATTTCGTAAAATTTGGATAAAATTTGCAATGTTTGAAAAATGATATTAGTTTATAAAATTAAAATTTAGAATTTAGAAAATTTAAATTATTACTTATTTTTAAAATGCAATTTAAATTTAAATAGAAATAAAATTTGTTAAAATGTTATAAAAGTCGAAATTTGAATATACCAAAAAGGAGGCCGATTCTTCGAACTAATGACGAGTAAATATCCCGTTACAATCTATCCGACATCCAAATTACTGATCTGACTAGCAATCAGATAACCACAACATCATTAACTAATACCGGTGTAAACTGGTACCACTCACACTGCAACATATTAAGTTGCAACATAATATAACATCAAGAAGCACTCCAATTTTTTTAAGCTAACTTAGCCTAAGACTCCTCAGCATAACTCGGTGTTAGCTAAGCCTTCAGCCGAGACCCAGTTAGCCTAAGCCTAGAAAATATATAAATTAAAAAAAAACAATTTTGGCTCAGAAAATATTGACTTAATAGGTAAATTTTAAAAAGATTAAAATTTAAAATGAGGAATCGGTCATTCACTCACTACACGTTCATACAGTAAAAAAGTCTGTCGGCTACTACCAAACTACTCGTATCAAAAGTCAAATTTTCCTAAAAGAGTGTTTGTTTGCAGGCCTATTCTAAACTGAAAATTTTCCTAATTTAAAAATTGGTTCTAGAATTTAACTAATTTAAAAAAGCTCAAAAATACAAATTTCAAATCACTGACTAAAATCTAAATGGTTAATTTACTTTCAATGCACTGCACAGCCAGTTGTAGCATTAGCAGTGCAACCGTTAAACTGTTTAACTGCTTGCTGATCGCATCGTACTGTACTGATAATGAAGGTGATACTGATAAGGCAGCTTGCCTGTTTATGCAACTGGGGAAGATTGGAACGTTTAAAACTGTTAAGTTACTATTAAACTTAAATTAACCGTGGATAACCGTGGATCAACCTGCTATATACAGTACCTCCGGTTTTGTTATTCATCATGATTCTGTTACACGTGACCATTCTTACAAATTAATCCGTCAGCATTGTCGTGTTAATGCATGTCACGGTCGAACAGCCACCACGGGCCAGCCACGACGACACGTGACCGGGACTGCGGTGCTGGGCGCCCGTAACACTGACTGGAGCCGGCACTCGCCGTTCAGTCGTAGGACGAGTCGGACACGCGTGCGATCCGTGGGATGCATGCGGTGTTTTCTGTTTGTTGTTTTAGGCTGTTAGGTCTAGAGTTATGTTGTTAGGCAGTAGTCATTGGACGTAAGACCTCACGTATTTAGACTCAGCGTAGAGTTGGTGGGCGGTGGGCAGCGATAGTAAGAATGGCGTCAGACACCAACGGGCATTGAGCCCACGGTTGTCGATGATGATGATGATGATGTAGAGTTGGAGTAGTTTAGCTAGTTTAGCTAGTAGTCAAGGCGGCGAGTCGAGTTGTGTGATTTTGTCGTGAAACTTTAGTATATTGTTACTTTTTTGCCTGTCCGTCTGTCTTTTTGTTTATTCTTTTTACTGGACTGTTAAATTCGTCGTTTGCTTATTGCGCTAGTTGTTAGCTTTAATAAAGTTTGCTTCTGCTTTTAAAACACTGTGGTGTTTGGCTTTTTGGCTTAGGCATCCTGATAATAGTTAGCCGTGCACGTGCAAATTTTTTTATGAATCGTGTTACTGCAGCCTGAAATTCACTGCCTGATAAGGTTGTCTGTTGTACTGACGTTGTTGCTTTCAAAAGACATCTAGCTAAGTGCGACTTAAGTAGTTATTTTATGCAGCATATCTGATCATATTTGATCGCACTAATTATGTGGCACTGTGTTTACTTTTTTTCTTAAAGCTGTCGTAAGAGGTGATGCACCCTGGCAGTTTTTTGACACTTGTTACGTACATAACTGTTGTGAAAGACTGTATTTTGTGTATAAAGTTAATATTAATAATAATAATCATCATCATCGAGAACTGGGCCGGACGTCACAACGTTCCCGACGTTACACATTGTCACTGTTAATTGGAACCAAAATTGAGAGTCACTGTCTTTTTCCGGGCTGGACTAAAAAAGATAATACTGTCAACACTGGATTGGACTTTAAGCTGTCTGGAACTGTTCCTTCTTTTTCTTTTTCAACTGGACTGGACTGGACTGGACTGTGGCAAGCTCGACTTTGGACCACTGCGTCAACATAGTTTACAACTAGTTTAACTCTGTTTTTCACAATTTCGCAGGAGAGACAAAAAACGGTATTAAATTTGCGCCAAAATGCCCCCACACTAATAATATACGTAAAAAATAGATAAAAGCTAGCATTATTGATTGATCACAATTGTTTTTTTTTAAATTTAATAATTAATTTTAAAAATAAAAGTGTGACTTAACATAGTTGTATCGCTTAAAAGCTGTTACAATTCAGACTTGTTTTCCGTTTACAAGTAGCCTAAGTCAAGTTGTTACAGTTGCAATGCCTTAGCGCCGGGTTTTGCGGACACAAATATGCTATGATGAGTTGGGCTAGTTGTGTACGAAACATTCTGTTCATTTTGCTGCCGTGGTGTTCGTATACAAGTAATGTAAGTGTGATGCGGGTTAATTGTACTCCCAAAATACTGCAAGAACAACGCATATTTTTAGTTTACAACTAATGTAACTACAGTTGCATTTGTTGATAAGTAACAATTTGCACGTTTGCGCTTTCGATTTTAGTTTACAACTAACTCAACTACAGTTATAATAGTTGTAAACTAAAAATATGTTTATGTTGACCGCGCAGTATTTGAATACAACTATTGCAATTGTGACTTGCCATAGTTGTATATTTCATTGTATTGCACTTTGAGTTACATTTTCAGTTTACAACTAATCTAACTAAGCTTATAATGCCTCGCGTTGCGTATGTACTTTGAACTACTTTTTAGGTTTCCAGTAAATTATTATTGTGTTTGGCAGCCATACAGTTAAATTATTACGATGCAACTTTTGAAAAAATAGCTAATTAAACTAACATGGGCTGAAATACAGTTTATATTGTCCGTAATGAAATTCAAAGCTATTTTTATCTAGTATGGCCTAGTATCTCACTACAGATAATATAAACAGTGCCTTTAACATTTTTTGTGGATTTTTTATTAACTTACTTTAAATTTTCGTAGCTATTATGTATACCTTGCTAGTAAAAAACAGCAGAACGAGATTTTATAACATTTCACAAAATTATAAACCTGTAGGCTACCACTGACAACTAAATCATGCAGCATCAGACTGTGACATGCAGAGGTTAATAGTCAAAGTTTTTATTAGCATATTGTCACGGTTTATTTTCAATTTAGTCTTAGTTAAGTCGTATAAGTTTGTATAATTAGGACGCATGGGTGTTATTATATTACCCCAGTTGATTAGTTTTGCATTTTGAGTCTTTTTGCTTACGCGAGTTGATTAATTTTTATGTTTTGAGTCATTTTATGCTTTTTGTGTGTTTCTAGAGTTTTCTGTATTCTCGTGTAAATGCGTGATTTCACTTGTGTTGTTTTGGGCATTTATGTAGGCGTATGACTGCCATCATGTGACATACTGTACAGGCTGTGGTCTGTTTGAACTAGTTTAAGGCGGGAAATGTAAAAGCCGTCTCTCTGTTGTGAGCTGTGAGACTAAAACTCAGTTGTAAGTTGATACGCTGTGTGATCGTTTCGCTGTGGAATACAGCTCGGATTTAGCCGTGTGTGGGCTACTGTGGTACCTAGTAGCCGTAGTGTCGGCACTGGTGCATATGCGCCGTCGTCGTTAGTTCGAACCGAACGAGAAATCGGCCAGAAATCTGTGTGCTCTGGTTGAAGGTGCTGTGAAATCTTTGTGGCCGCTGAAAGCGGCAAGCTCAATGTTTGAGTATTTTGTTAAACTTTGTGTAAGTATTTCGTATTTAGATAATTGTAAGATGTCTATTTACTGTCATAGGCTAAGTGGCGTTGCAGTAGATTTTGCGCAGTTTATATCTGCCTACGGTTGCTATAACAGTGATATATCGTAATTGATTATTAACTGGAATTTCGAGGTAATTTGTCATATGGTTGTAATCCGCTAATTTTAGCCGTGTGTTAAACGGTTTGAGTGATTATTGTGCGTACATTTGTCAGGCGGTTGAGCAGGAAATCAACCGATCGATTCGGATTAGCTAAGAAGCTGTTCAGCTTAGACGAGTCGGGGCTCGTCTTCACATCTGTTAATGAACTGACGCTGCCCGCGTCTTCGTTGCTCGACGTGCAACGCCTGTTTGGCACGCCGATGCTTTTACGAACTTTTTTTACCGTGTCTCGTTGCGTGAGTTGTGTATCACAACTATATTAACTAGATCACAGGCGTGCGGTAGCACAGCTCTGTTAATGGCGACCGTCTAAGTAAAGGGAGAATGGCAAAATTCGACCCCGCGCAGATCCGAAACCTTTCAACCGATCGACACAAAATTTGAAACGGGTGATAACGTCGGCAGGTCGACCCCGTGCAAAATTTCGTGCTAATCCGTTTATTGGGGGCTTTTTGGCAAATGGGTGAAATATAACAAAAATTTTTCTATGGTATATATACCTTTTTTTGTTGACCGACCTACAGGTCAGACCGGTCGGCGGATTTTCACGCACGATGGCTCAATCAACGCGGTCTTAGGCAAGGGTGTGTTTTTTAGGAAGAAAAAATTAGAAATTAATACTTAACCCCTAAAAAATCCCCCCAAAGTCGAAAATTGGGCAAAAAACGCTTCTGTATAAAAATTTCACCTATAAACGACCCCTAATCGTCATCGTAGGCCCATAAGTTTTGTAGTGAATAGGCAATATGGCCTCAACAATTCCAAATATGTAATCATTTTGAACCCACTACCCACAGGTCTCGTGACACGGGGCATGCGCAGTCAACGATTTGGCCTTGAAAAACATGCCTCTGTATAAAATTTTCACCTACAAACAACCCTTAATCGTCGTTGTAGCCTCATAAAAGTTGTATAGTGAATAGGCAATATAAACTTGGGAATTCCAAATATGTGGTCATTTTGGTTCCCTGCCCATAGGTCACGTGACACGGAGCATGCGCAGTGAACTTTTGGCTTTTAACATGGGCAAATGCAACTTTGAGGCTTTATATCTCTGTAACGGTGCAAGATAGACGCATGGTTTCAATGGATCACCAATAGGAAAACACATGTGCCGAGTCCAACAGTCACGTGACCGATGACGTCACGTAACCTTAAAAGGTCAAACTTGTGACCCCAAAATCTTTGAAGCCCCGTATCTTCGTACCCATGCATGACAGGAGCACTGTCATCATTGACCACCAATAGGAAAGTGCCGACGCCGAGTCCGATGGTCACGTGACCGATGACCTCACGTGACCTCAAAAGGTCAAGGTCGTGACCCCAATATCTTTGGGGCGTAATATCTCCGTAACTGTGCAAGATAGATGCATGGTTCCAATGGACCACCAATAGGAAACCACATATGTCGAGTCCAATGGTCACGTGACCGATGACGTTACATGAACCCTAAAGATCAAAATCGTGACCCCAAAATATTTAAGGTTCAGTGTTTTCATGGCCGTGTAAAGCAAATGATTTATAATTGATCATAAACATAAAAACTTTGTTATTGTAATAAAACAGCAAAGGTGATATTATTCAACAGCACATTGACAGTTAGGCGATGTGTTGGTAAGTGATATCACCTTTTCATGATTTTTGCTGTTTTTAATGTGTCATTCATTGCATGTCGCCGTTAACAAGTGTATAAACTGATGTTTTGTACATTTATTAGTTGTATGTCCGTTGTGTAGCTATTGGGTTAATTTGGCCATGACCCGAGCCACGGCGTGGTAGTGACGTTTGGTCATGCGTGTTGTTGATACTAGTGTAGCTTAACTCTTTTTTGGGCGGTATTTGTAGCTTTAAAAACTCTATTTCACGCTCTGAGCTATTTTGGCTTTTGTAAGTTGGTAATTGTCTTATTTTGTCTTGTTGCTTAGTCGTTGCTACCGGCTGACGCCTAATAACCTAAAAGTAGCCGTCAGGGACTGTTATTAACGTCAGGCATTGAATTTGCTGATTGTAGCTTTGTAATTTTAAACTTTCGTGATATTATTCTGTGTGTCTGTTTGTTTGTCAGTCCGATTTTACACAGATAAAATACGTTTAGCGTAATCACTGTGTGTGCGTGTGAATTTATTTTAAGTAAATTTAAAGCCTTTAGCTAGGCCGGAGCTACGCTTAACAAGCTCGCGTGTCGCAGTCAGAGCGCTGTGACATACATTTTAACTCAGTAGGCCTGCAATCATAAACAATGTTGCAGTGGCTACCAAGGCTTAGGCTACATTTTATTTCTAATTTTAAATCTACGTTAAAAATAATCTTTAACTATAATTTTAGCTTAATTTTTTGTCATAATATTAATTGGTAATTTGTATTTTTTAAATAATTATTCGTAGTTTTTATTTCAGTTCAATGTCCATTCATATCTGGCGAACATGCATGCAGGTCACAAGTCATCGTTCAGATACTCACCAACAGTTAATTATAGCAGACCGTCTGAATATACAAACGGTTGAAAGAAATATTTAGCTTAAGCAGAAAAACGAAATTTTATAACATTTGACAAAATTATAAATTTTAGCTACCATGCACAGACAACTAAATTATACAACATCAGACTAACATGCAAAAGTTAATAGTCAAAGATCTTATCAACACATTCTACTCAGTACAAACAAAAAATAATGTTTGTGAGGTTTGTCTGTGTGGTTTGACCGTAGGCCTACAGCTAAACTTATTCTGAAGCTAACTTAGGCCTAATGCTAAAAAAACAGACACAAAAGTTAATATTAAAATGACAATGTAATTATAAACAGCTAGTATGTACAGGCGTGCAAAATACTTCATTAGTGCAAAAACGAATAGCGACATAACATGAATATACGAATAGTCCGTTTAATAATCAGCAGCTTTCACTGCAAATCAACATCTCAGTTAAACACAGACTATTCACTGTTTAGTTACAATCTCCAAACTGGTGACGATGATATCATCACATGGCAATCAAATCAAATACGAATAATTACATATAACTGCAAATACAATCATCAGACGTAAAGTAATACAAAAATATGCACATGCTGAAGCCACATAAAATAAGGGCTTAAATTCAGACTACATCATGTCTCGAGCTCACACCAATTCTATCCTATACACACCGCTATAAGGTTATAGTCTAGCTACGCTAGTACAGACCCTGTTTCTCTCGTTCCTCTAGGGATCTACACAGGACTTCCCAAATCTAATCACATATACATCTAGTGTTTCCACAAACACCCTAATGTAACTACGACAGCCAAATCACAGGTTATACAACCTGGGCATTTTCGTATGCCACACAAACATGACCATTTCGGTCCATATCATAATCCCAACTGACTCAAACTGCTCATTTTTCGCGACGACTCTGAAAGACGACCTACTTACTATTTGGTCTGACCAATAGTAAGCTTAGGTTCAACTCATGTCCTAAATAAATTGGCGCAAACTCGAATGCACAGGCTCTGATTGGTTATCACCTAATGCTGGCTCTTGTGACAAGTACACATCTGTACGGTAAACACCTTCACGTAACGTAAGCTACATTACTACGCCTTACAATGACACAACGTTATACTTGTCATTACAACAACAGTGCTACGCACACATACTACCAGAAAGGCTAGTGACCAAAGCCAACAGAGTCGTTATACACAACGATGACCACGACGGTCTACAAATAAATACGATATAGTGACGAAACAGACCGCTATCAAACTTATTTTAACGTGATCAGAAATCGACGAATCGATTTTCTTTGCAAGTGTCATACACATATTGGCCACTAAACTGACTAAAGACCTTCGCAGTCTGACAATGTTGCACTGCTAATCGTAACTACCAAAACGGCTATACAACGGATTGCTTGCTCATATTTTAGCCTGCTTGCAGTGCGATTAAACGTCAGACTGCCAGAATGATCAAAGCCTTTTTTTGTCTTTGTTACAGTGCGTCTGTAGCCAGTTAAAGCACTTCTGTTTCTCAGAGTCTTCGCTGCCAGGCTGTATCTGTCTTTCCTTTTATTTGCTGTTGATGCCTTTTGTTCATGCTGTTGCGTTTCACGAGCGTCTGAAATATTCTTTTTTTCCAGTGCTAGCGATTTCTAAAAATTGTGATAATTTCTAGGAATTATTAACTGGTTGCACATGTACAGCAAGCCCACCGCTGCCTATCTGAGGCAGCAGTTGCCCCACACCACTGCTCAATGTCATCTGACCATTCTCGGTGAGGCCGTCCTCTTTTGTTTGAACCATCCATCATTCCGAACACCAGGGTCTTTATC
>Ga0209367_1014314_pt1 | contig 10066 bp, 7 predicted proteins | sample WorMetLIZISLAND2_FD_187412 | JGI IMG/M metagenome (GOLD analysis project Ga0209367, IMG submission 187412) | Marine gutless worms symbiont microbial communities from Max Planck institute for Marine Microbiology, Germany - Olavius geniculatus... ...
GTTGCCCATTTTTTAAGGCAATACGGCAAGAACGGTAATAAACGCAAGGTGTCTGCCAGATCATTAGAAACCCTGAGCGCATATCGGTGGCCGGGTAATGTTCGTGAGCTCCAAAATGTCCTACACAGCTATGTTACGCTGGGCGAGTTGGAGCTTTCTCAGCATTTTCATACCTGTCGTACTGCAGACAACTCATCAGGCCAGCCCAACGGTCATCTTGCCGACGCCATCAATAGTTTTGAAAGGCGCTTTATCCGGCAAGTGCTGGCAGACACCTGTTGGCACAGGGGCCGGACCGCCTCAGCGTTGGGCATCTGCCGCAAAACGCTGCAACGCAAAATAAAACGCCATGGATTTGACCGGAAAATCAAATGAAAACGTTCAAGAGACAATGGTTGCTGTAACTTTCGGACATCAGTCTTCCACGCATCTGCTGTTTGCTCGATTGAAATATTTCAGCCAGGAAGGCATGTGCCTTGAAACCTCGAGCGCACTAACACCCGGAACAAGAGTCAAAATAAGGTCCTACCAGCCCCTTTTCGGATCCTCGCAGAAACACTATGACGCTGTTATAAAATGGTGTAACGGCCCGATAGATGGTCACGACGTCGTTTATAATTTCTTGTTGGGAGTAAATTTTATCAGCCCCTCAAACCTGTAGAGCATCCTTGGGATTGAGGCGTCATCCGCCCAAGAATCACCCTGCCTTGCGATCTCTAGATCTTTTAACCAGATCAGGTTTTCGAAATTTCATTTCCAGAATTCGCTCTGTTTTGTTGGTTATAAGCGGCAATGTATTTCTTTACGGTACGTCGATCCAACTTCGTTCGCCGGGCGACTTCCCCAAAAGTGCCGAAACGGCCGTAAAGCAAATTGCAATAGCGTCTGACCAGCGTCTGGGCATCGATATTGCCCTGGTCCAGGTCGAGGGCAAACTGCGAGGAGCGGCCGGCAAAATCTCATATCTTTTGTTCAGCAGCAATCTGCGCACGCACTGGGCCAGCTCCCTGACATTGCCGGGCCAATCATAGTTCAGACCAAGCTGTTCGACAATCAAGCCCCGCAAATGATCTATCGCCTCAGGCGCATTAACACCCAATATTTTGGTGACGATGACCCCCAAAAGATCGTCGAGCTCCCGGGGATCGTCTTTGATTCGGTCTCTTAAGGGTACGACTGTGATAATGTCGGAGCAAAGCCGGTAGTAAAAGTCACTGCGCATCACCCCTTTGCCCACCAATTCGTCGAGGTCGCGGTTGGTAGCGGCAATGATCCTGCCTTCGAAACGATGGATCTCATGGCTTCCCACCGGGCTGAAAAGCCGTTCCTCCAATACCTTCAACAATTTTATCTGAATCGGAAATGAGACTTCACCGATTTCGTCCAAAAATATGGCCCCGTAGCGGCTGCAGCGTTGCAAGACACCCTCATGATCGTCCACCGCGCCCGTAAAAGCCCCCTTCTTGTGCCCGAACAACTCGGATTCAATCAAAGCCTCGGGGAATTGGGATAAATTCAACGTCACAAAGGACTGCGCAAAACTCTCAACAAAACGACTGTTTATTTCATCAAAAGGAATGAAACCGGACCTGCCGATGGCCATCGCCGCCGTTCCTTTTCCGGTTCCGGTCTCGCCCGCGATGATGGTTGAAAAATCCTCCATCCGGTTCCAAAGATATTGAAGATAAAAGTCAATGTTGTGAGTAAAGACATTGTTCCACAGGCGCTGCCGAAGTTTTTTCATCAGCGAGCTGCGGCCGACCAGGGTTCGCACGATAAAATAGTAGGCTCTCCATAACTGGAATGTCAGTGCAAAAGCCCTGCGCTTTTCTTCATCGCTGTAGCCCTTGCGATCTGTAGCCCTTGCGATGAAGATAGGCGAAGGCCTCGTCACGAAAGGGAACTTTGACGGGCTTGGCTCCTGCTTGTAGTTGGTCCGCAATGTGTCGATCGAAGTGGGCGTTGAAACAATGGAAAAAATCAAATATTGCGGCTTTTTTCAACAGCAGCTCATCTTCGGTCACGTATTGACTGAAATTATCCCGACCGGCTGTTTCAAGGCGCCTGAACCTCTCTCTGACGGTGTTAACGCCTTTTTTGTTGTGCTCCGACGCATTGATTCCTGCGGCCAGACCCGATAACTGCATGTTGAACTGCCGACGCTCTTCCATAAAGGGATTGGCCCGGGCCGTCTGCAGCACTAATTGAAAAAATTCTCTATCACCTGTTGATAATCGATATTTCGCTGTCATCGAACTGCCTTCCTCAGTCAATATTAAGCTTTATGGGTATACATAAAACTACATGGGTTGCACATATCACACGTCCCGTCTTTATTCAAATAGCACCAATTTTTACAAATACTATTATATTTCAATATCTTATATAAATCTCCGCAATTGGCATGCATCTTGATTAAATGCATAGCGACCACGGAAAAATCTTTTGTCGTGCAAACAATCAAACTAGAAACAACCAAGCTGTACCATACCGAAAGACTAGTAAAACCTTTTCCAAAACCAAATAATCATCAAAGTCGGGAAAAATGATAAAATCTTCGAGAAGCCAACAACGGTCAAGAACTGCAGTCAGCTGCGCCAAAGACAAAAGCTGCTTTTTCTGCGTCCGGCGTGTCGGTAAAAGCAGAACAGGCAGCCTAAAGCGCACCACTACCTGGCCGATGACAGCGGCCGAACAGCTTCGCCGTCAACACACCATCCTGTCAGCTCTTGGTTTTGCCGCAGATACATTGGCAGAGGATGTCAATAGCGCAAAGGCTATTTTTAGGGTTCTGGCCGAACTGGGTCAAGCAGCCGATGTAAGCCGGGTGTATGTGTTCGAAAACAGCCGAAGCAAAGGAGGGCAGATCCTCACAAGCCTGCGGTACGAATGGGTTGCCGGCGGTATTCAGCCCCATACGGACCCGCTTCAATTCAGCAACCTGCCATACGAGGCCAGCGGCTTTGGCCGCTGGGTGACGGCCCTATCCCGGAAAAAGACCATCATGGAGACGATAAAACCACTACCGATCCATGGGCAAAAAAAACCGGTATTGCAGGGCGTCCAATCGGTTGTCATCGCCCCGATTTTTGTAAACAGACAGTGGTGGGGTTTTTTGGGTATGGATGAGTGCCGCTCTGATCAAACCCTGATGAGAACGATCTTGAATCCGCTGAAAATCGCTGCTGCTGTAATGGGGGCAGCAATTGAAAGAAGCCGGCTGCAAAATGCGTTCGGACAAAAGGAATATTTCTTCAGGAACAGCGATGTGCGCCCAGGATTGAGCACTCGAAGTGCCCGGAAGTTCAAAGGGATTATCGGCCAAAGCAAGCCCATGCAACAGGTATATGATTTTATTGTCAAGGCCGCAGCCTCGGATGCCGGTGTGATTATTTACGGTGAATCCGGTACCGGCAAGGAACTGGTTGCCAGAGCCATCCATAGAACCAGCAGGCGGCGCGGCTGCCGGTTTGTGGCGGTCAACTGTGGCGCAATACCCGAAACCATTCTCGAAAGCGAGTTTTTCGGCTACAAAAACGGGGCCTTTACCGGGGCGTTCAGGGATAAAAAAGGGATACTGGACCTGGCTGACGGCGGCACGCTGTTTTTGGATGAGGTGGGGGAGTTGACCGTCAATATGCAGGTGAAGCTATTGCGCGCCATCGAAGGCCGCGGCTACACCCCCCTGGGCGGTAAAGATCTCAAACAACCGAATTTTCGCATTATTGCAGCCACCAACAAAGACCTGAGAGCGCTGGTAGAAAATGCCACCATAAGGGAAGACTTTTTCTACCGCATTCATGTTCTTCAAATCCGCCTGCCGGCATTGAGAGATCGCAAGGAGGATCTGCCTTTATTGATTTCTCATTTTTTTAAGAAATTTGGCCGGGGCAAGCACATTGATAGTATTCCCGGCGCAATGTTGCGGACCCTGGCCGCATATGACTGGCCCGGAAACGTTCGCGAGCTTCAAAATGTCATCCAGCGCTATCTTGCCGTTGGTCGGCTGGAGCTTTCCCAGCATCTTGATACAGGCAGGCCCAAAGAGAATTGGCACCACCCGCCCGGTCGAAACCTTGTCAAGGCGATCGAAAATTTTGAAAAACAATGGGTCCAACGCGCGTTGGCGGACACCTGTTGGCACAGGCAGCGGGCGGCGTCCCTTTTGGGTATCTGCCGCAAAACGCTGCAACGTAAAATCAAACGCCATGGATTGGACAAGACCACCCAAAAACGGGACAGTTCAGTCCCCAAATAGATATGGCACTGAATTCTTAACAAAATTCTCCTCACCCAAACAACCTGCCGGACAGATCTGTCCCATTTCCCTGTTTCACCCTCGGGGCGATGCCGACTCGACATTCAGAGTAAAAGCAACCATACCAATTACTTAGCCTGATCATCGATAACTTGGCACTATTTTTGTAGATATCTACAGCAAGAAAATAAGTCAAACCATGTTACTCGGATCGACCGTCTGGAGTTGTTCATGCGCGTTGTTGTCACCGGCATAGGAGTCATTTCATCCCTGGGATGTGAGCGGGATGAATTCTGGGGAAGATTGATCGCCGGCCAATCCGGCATCGGGCCCATCAGGGATCATGATGTCAGCCGACTGCCCGTGAAAATCGCCGGCCAGGCGCTGGAATTCGACCCATTTGAATTTATCAGTAAAAAAGAGAGCAGACGATTGGACCGCTGCAGCCAGATGTCAATCGCGGCAGCCCACAATGCCTGGCTGGATGCCGGTCTGGGCCGGACCAACGGCAATCATCAAAATACCGGGGTTTTCATCGGCACCGGGGCGGCCGGCATCAGCAGCTATGAAGAAAGCTATCATGCCGAATTCGGCCGCGGTACCACGCGCAGCATGGATGCCTTTACCATCCCGAAGATCATGAGCAACGCACCGGCCAACCACATTGCGCTGCGGCTCGGGCTGAAAGGCATGAATTTTACGATCAATACGGCCTGCTCGGCCGGCGCCAATGCCATCGGCACCGCCTTTCACCTGATTCGCAGCGGCAGCGCTGAAGTAATGCTGTGCGGCGGCGTCGAGGCGCCCATCACACCCGTAATCGTGAAAGCCTGGAGCCTGTTGCGTGTGCTTTCACGGCAAAACGGCGATCCGGCCGGAGCCTGCCGTCCCTTTGACAGGCAAAGAGATGGATTTGTGCTGGCCGAAGGTGCCGGGATCTTGATTCTAGAATCATTGGAATCCGCGCAGTGCCGCAACGCGGATATCTATGCGGAGATTATCGGGTTCGGTTCCAATTGCGATGCTTTCCACCTGACGGCGCCATCTACTGAAGGAGGAGCCGAGGCAATACGGCTGGCATTGAAGGACAGTGGTGTGGACGCCGCAGACATCGACTACATCAACGCCCACGGGACTGCCACCCGGCACAACGACCAGTCTGAAACAGCCGCCATCAAAACTGTTTTCGGGGATTACGCCAATCATATTCCCGTCAGTTCCACCAAATCCATGCTGGGTCATGCCCTGGGCGCTTCGTCGGCTCTGGAACTGATAAGCACCGTTTTGAGCGTCAAACATGACATTGTCCCCCCGACCATGAATCTCCACAACCCGGACCCGGATTGTGATCTCGACTATGTCCCCAATTGCGCCCGGAACCAAAAAATCAATACCGCCATGTCGAATTCTTTTGCATTCGGCGGAAGCAACTCTGTTTTAATGGTGAAAAAATGGAAAAACTGACCAGAGGGCAGATCAAAGAAGCGGTCGTCAATATCATTGCCGAACAGCTGGAGCTGGATCCGGATCGGCACACCATCGATGAAGATAGTCCCTTGCAGGGTAATCTCGGAGCGGATTCCCTTGACGTTATCAATATCGTCATCGCCCTGGAGGATAGATTCGGCCTTACCATCGAGGATGAATTGCTGCAGAATTTCAGCTCGTTAGGCAAGGTCGTGGATACGGTGGTGACAATGATGGCAGGCCCCCAACAAAAAGGCTACAGCACATGAAGATCGTACTCGTCCCCAAAGTAACCAATCCCATGATCTGCAGATTCTTCGAACCCCGCTATGTGTTCGACCTGGGGGTCCTGAGCCTGGGGACCTATATCGAAGAGTTGGCGGATGTGTCCATCAAAAGCATTTTCGGATTTTTCAAGAAAAAGTACCTAACCGCTCCCGATCTTAAACTGCTTTCGCAGAAACGCCATCTGGAAAATCTCGTGGATTACATTCTCGCGGGAAGTCCCGATGTGGTCGGAATCAGCACCATCGACAGCTCTCTGATCAACACCGTCATCCTGGCGCAGGCCATCAAGCAACGCAGCAGATATACGAAAATCATACTCGGCGGGCCCGGGGTATTTTACAACCACATCGACGTGATGAGTCATTTTACCTTCATCGACTATTGTATCCGGGGAGAAGGGGAAGCCGCCTTCGCAAAATTCATCGACCATTTGGCCGGCAAGGTCGACGCCGCGTCGGTTCCAAGCCTGGTGTTCAGACGCAGGGGCGCCGTCGTCAGCAACCCACTGGCGCCGCCCATCGATGTGAACCGCCTGCCCTTTCTTTCTTTTAACCTGTACGATACCGATCCCCAAACCCTCAAATCATTAAGCTGTGAGCCCGGACGCGGCTGCCCGTTTAAATGCACTTTTTGTACGACCACCGGCTTCTGGGAAAACAGCTACCGGGTCAAAACCCCGCAGAGATTGGCCGATGAGATCCGGCATTATAGCCGCCTGTACCCAAAAGTGAGCCATTTCGATTTTCATTCCCATGACAACTTCCTGGCAAATAAATCATACCTGCAGCAACTGGGAGATGCCTTCAAACGCAGGGACCTCGAGTTTAGCTGGAATTGCAGTTCGCGTATAGACCAGTTGGATGACGAATTCATCGACCTGCTCAGAAAAAGCGGGTGCAGTTATATCGATTGCGGAATCGAGAGCGGGTCGACGCGCATCCGGCAATTGATCCGTAAAAATATCGATATTAAAAAGACGCTGGTCAACGCAAGCAAACTCCTCTCGAATGATATCGGGGTCGCCACCAATTTCATGTTTGGATTCCCGACCGAGACCTTGGAGGAATTGGAGGAAACATTCGAATCGGCCTGCCGCTGCGTCAGCGCAATGGCAGATATCGTGTTCTGCTTTCTCTCACCGCTCAAAGGCACCCGCATATACAGCCAATTCTCAGATCTGCTGGTGGCCAAGGGCGACGACCATCTGCATGATTTTACCGATGCCAGTGTCAACTTTTTACACGGTGCCGACGGCCTGCGGCGCACAAACGATTATTTTGCCGATCAATTAAAGATGTTTCGCAATGAAGAGCGCTATGACCGTATCGTCACAAAAATCAGAAAAGTGGATTCGGTTTTTCTTTTCACCCACTACAGCGATATTTTCCTGAAGATCAAAGAGCGGCTCAACATTCAAATCTACGACTGCAAATCCGCCTTGAAAGATTTTCCATACTCCAAAGACTTATTTCATTTCCTGGCAGCACAATTCAAGCAGCGCAACATTGCACCGCAGATGTTCGTAAGTTTCATCCACCCCCTTCTCGAGCTTCAACAGAAAACGAATCTGGATCCCAGAAGTGAGCTGGAGGACATAACCTTGTTTTTGGGTGCCGAACTTTACATGCGCCAACACAATATTCGCGGTTTTGGAAAAGAGCGCACCTTTATCAACATGTATATTGACGATTTTTTCGCAAACAGTATTGGTCTGAATCTGTATGAGTCATTTAAAGGCCGTCATGACTACAACCTTTGCGAGGCATTTGCATACACGGCCGAACCGGTGCTGTTCTTGGGATTTGCAGAAAACCGGACGGGTTCGAAAATCAGCTTGGCGCTCGGATTCCAAAAAGAGGGCGCAAACAAAATCTTCTACCGCCAAACTGACGCAAATGAGAATGCGGCCAGGAAAGTAAAAACCGTTGCCGAAATCATCGCAGGAGAGTTTCATGCTAGTCGGAAAAATGGTGTTTCTGAGGGAATTGGAACCTAGTGATCTGAAGCAGCTTTTCAAGTGGAACGAGCAAACCGAGCTTTATTTGTTTAGCGGGCGCTACCGGTTTATTTCCTACGACGAGTTGAAGGAGAATTTCCTAAGCTATGCGTATTCCCAGCATATCTTTATGATCGAGGGTGCCGGTCGGAAACTGGGAATCTGCTCATATTGGGATGTGGACTGGCGCAACCGGTGCTGTGAAATCTACGGTGAAATTATCGACCAGGATCAACATGCAAAGCGCATTCTCACGGAATCACTGAAGTTGATGGTCGCCTTTTTATTTGATCATCAAAATCTCAACAGGCTGTATACCGATTTCAATGAAGACAATCGTGACATGCGCTCGGTACTGGAAACGCTTGGATTTGTGCGGGAGGGCACGCTGCAAAAGCACAAGTTCCACAATGGAGAATACAAAGATTCACTGGTGTACAGTCAACTTGCCGATGAGTACAGATCCCAAAATTGATCAGATAAATGTGGCTCAGGTGCGGTCCATGGCCGCCATGATGAAGTCGATGACGGCATCGGCCTGACGGGTCAGGCACACGAATCGATTCAGCAAAGAGAAACAGGGAGAGGGAGGAGTTTTGATATCCGGACGCCTGGTAAACCTCAAACGTTTGGGGCTGGACTACCTGCCGTACATCTATAAATGGCGCAACGACCAGCAGTTGATGAGCTTTTACGGGTTGTTTCCCTGCGCCTCCATGGCAAAAATCGAACAAACTGTCAACAAGGACATGGAATCCGGCAACCGCCTCGATTTAATCGTCGAAACCGTCAAAGGCGATGTGATCGGGGCTGCCTGGCTTGAGCGCATCGACTGGCGCATGCGAACCTGCGACCTGAATATGATGATCGGGGAAGATGACTATCGCTCCAAGCTGTACGGGGCCGAGGCCGAGTTTTTGTTGCTGAAATACAGCATGCACGAGCTCAACATGCATAAAGTGCATGCCAAAATCGTTGAATTTGCCCGGGAGAGTCAAAAATTGGTCCGTGAGGCCGGTTTCAAAAAAGAAGCCGTCCTGAGACAGGCTGTTTATCAAAATGGCAAATACTGGGACATAGTGGTTTTCGGACTGTTGCAGCAGGAGTTCGAAAAATTTCTAAACTCTCCCCGCGGCCACAAATATCTCCGCATGTCGAACCGAAAAGATAGCGAAATAGGGTGATAAAATGGCATTGATACCGACAGCCAATCTTCGAATCAAGAAATACGAGTCGAACATTTTTTTATATGACTCGCTTCGCGGGAATATCGTCAAGGCAGGGGCCCGGCTCGAAGAGACCGTCGGCCGGCTCAAGCTTGGACAATGGGATGGCAGTTTCGAGAATCAGCTTCAGCCCCTGATTGAAAAGGGTCTGCTGCACTGCAGTAAGGCCGGTGATCAAAAAGCCACCCTCGATGCCCGCTCCACCGGAGAATTCTACAATTTAAGATTCCACGTCTCCAATCGATGCAACCATGAATGCAACTATTGTCATGTCTTTGGCAGCGGCGCTTCGAGGCCGAGCCGCCCTGCGTTGATGGACTACCGGATTATGCGGGCCGGTCTGGATGCTTACGCCGCCCTGGTCAAAGGACGCAAAAATCAGGTGCTCGATTTCAGCTTTTACGGCGGAGAGCCGCTTTTCAACTGGCCGGCGATAAAAAAAGCCCTTGCCTACGGCAACGATCTCTTGGGGCCAGAAAACCAGGTTACCTGGATTTTAAACACCAACGGCACCCTGATCACGCCTGCGCGGGCGCAAACCCTGGCGCGCGAAGGGGTCGACGTCCACCTGAGCATCGATGGGCCGGATGATTGCAGCAATCAAAACCGTCGCTACAAAAGCGGCCGGCCGGTACTGTCAAGGGTTCTGGAGACCCTAGACATATTAAGGGACTATGATTGTCAGATACAGTTTGATTCCTGTTTGACGGCGTCCAACTGGGATGACCTGGAAGCTTTGATAGACCTGGCTGCAGTCAAAGGGGTGGATCGCATCTATCTGGCCTTGACAGATCAGAGACCCGCCTCGTGCAGCGATTCCCTCAGCCCTCC
>Ga0209367_1014319_pt1 | contig 10062 bp, 7 predicted proteins | sample WorMetLIZISLAND2_FD_187412 | JGI IMG/M metagenome (GOLD analysis project Ga0209367, IMG submission 187412) | Marine gutless worms symbiont microbial communities from Max Planck institute for Marine Microbiology, Germany - Olavius geniculatus... ...
AAGTTGTAAGGGGGCCCCATCCCCGGTTGGGGGTGCGCTAGTAAGACTTGGTCATTTTCTAGCGCGTGTAAAAATTTGGGGGCGCAGCACCCCCTAGGGGCCGAAATATGGTCTTCCCAAAAATGTACTTTGGGTGGGTACGATTCAACATTGAGATCTCCATGGTCACTGGACCAAACTTCACCGGACTTGCTTTGCCTAACGCAGGAGGAATCGCGGTAGACGGAATAATAAACCGATTTTGAATATCTTCATCCGTTTCGAAGTTGTCAGAAATCGGGCCAAATTTTGCATGTTTTGGCCCCTGTATTTTTTTGGGGGTGCGCCCCCAAAATTTTGGACCGGCATTATAAAATTCGGCTTAGTACTGACCATCGTGCAAAATTTCAAGCCGGTCGGCCCACGCATCTCGGAGATCTCATGCTCGGAAAAAAGCATCATGCGTAAAAAATAAGTTTTTCCGAAAACTATCGTTTTCGGGCGGACTAATAACTTGGTTCGGAAAGTGCATTTCAGTAATAAATTATTCAAAACAGCACAGCTCTAATGTAGCATGGTCACAAAATTTTAGTAACTGGCAGCTAAAACATGTGCTAATCGAATGCTGGGCTTAGCTGATCCTGAACACACTGACTCCAGCGATCGATCAGCTGCCTAAAAGGACTAATGACGGTTGTGAATGCAAAAGCTGGGCAACAGCTTATGACGAATTTCATTTAAACTCAACGTATCTGTGATTGATTGTTGATATTTCACTGTATGCTGAATGAAAATCAACTTAAATTTATGCGTTACTGACAATTTAGCATGATTTTAGGCAGATGTGTGTAAATCAGGCAAAGAATATTTAAATGCTGAGACATGCAAGTCCTACACTTTTTTGTACACAATTTTGAAACTTTCGGCATATTAAGCGCCTTTCTATCGATAAAACATCGCTAAGTTATAAACGCTCAAATATCCATGTATTGCAGTCAAATTTGGAAGAATTTCAGGGGTAACAAATATTTATGCAAATTAAGCAAAGAATATTTAAATGCTTTACTGTGCAAATTTCTTTTTATTCTTTACAGCATTTTGAAACTTTTGACGTATAACACGTCATTTTATCGCTAACCATCGCTGAGTTATGAACGCTCAAAACAGGTCCGGTTTTTGGCCCACCCTGTAGATAGGTACAAGCATGCTGCTTATCATAACAAGCACTGGTAACGGGCTTTTTAGACTTATTAACATCGATGACTTTGAACGACTTTAAACTCCCAAAAGAGGGGTTTTGGCGAAGTTTTCGCAATTTTTGGTTGCATTGAACATTTTAAAAGTGAATTGCAACGAAGTGGCTGGAAATAGATCAAGAAAACCTGCGTATGAAATATTCAGCATTAACTCAGATTTTAGTCCAAGTCTTGACCTCTGTGTTCAAGCAGATTTGCGTAGGCAGGTGTCAAAGAGGAGTACGGTACCCCCTAAAAGTGATTATTTTACCGCTGTTGGTTCGTCTGGCGTAAAAACAGTTGCAGATAGGCAGAGACATGCTGCTTATCGTAACAAGCACTAATGACGAGCTTTTGAATTGTGTCAACAGCAGTGACCTTAAATGACCTTGAATGACCTTAAACCTTCAAAAGGGGGTTTTGGTGTTTTTTTGCAATTTTCGGCTGCGGCCCACATTTCAAGAGTGAATTGCGCCGAAATGGCTAGAGAGACCTGGACAACCTGCGTATAAAATTTTTAGCATAATAGGTACATTTTAAGCATCTAAGTTTCGATCTTTAAAATTTAAGTAGTCTTTCGTACGGAGGCTTCAAATTTCGGTACTTCTTCAAGAGGTATATGCACGCTGTATGCACTGTTTGTCTATGTGGCTGGACCGATGCTGTCGCGCGTCACGTGAGCTTTTCTCGAATTACTTGTTCTGCTGTCGTAATGACAGGTTGCAGATAAATTTGACGGCGGAACCTACACACGACGCGATGCAACTGATTTGTTCGCTGTCGTTCACGAAGGACAACACGATAGACGACGAGTCACATCTAAAAGATGTCCCAGAATACACCGACAATTGCACAACTCACCTCCTTGTTTTGCGTGCGTTCTGTGCTATAAAGTTCCATCAGTAAGCATGGCAGTGAACCGAGTAGGCCTATATAAATTTTTATAGCAAAGGAAGTTGTTGATGCGTTAAAACGAATTGTTTTTACGCGCGACAACACGTCGTTGTGCTTAGAGAGAGACAGGGATGTGCACGAGACCTTCTGAGCCGCGACCGCGAAGTGATTCTCTTAGATCGCTACAACACTCACGTTTTGCATGGCATGCTATAGGCCTATGCAGTTAATTGTTGCGAAGTCAGATAGGCGTGAGATCCTAATTTTCAACAAGATTGAATGACCTTTGTTGGTTAATAGAGGTTATCTCATTTTTGGGGGGATGAAATAAATGACTTAGGCCTGATATAAAATGATATTTGACAAACATAAATATTATTTTCATGGCTTGTACGAAACATTAGGCCTATACTGTATAGGTGACTGATGAGAAACCTACACGTTACAAATTCTTACGTACGTGTGCTTATGTAAACAGATAAAATGTTTAATAAATAGTTGTTGTAAACGTTGATGTTTGTTGGCCAGGATTGGTCCAGACGGCAGCGAGATAGCTGGTCCTATTCTACGCATCACTGAAGAGATGGCGATTCTGCCGCAGCCAGTCACCTACACCTGTATTGCTCGTAACCAGGTAGATATGGCCGACCAGCAGCATCAGCAACAGCGCGTGTATCGCCGCGCAGCTAATACGCACGAGGCCAAGCTTGACGTCACCTTCATTGTCGGTCAGTATGGCGCAACCAAGTAGCTTTCACACAGTTCGGCTGTATGCAGAGTTGCTCAGTGAAAAGTTAGCTGCATTGTCACTCGGTTGCGTTAAATACTTCCGTAATTTTGACATTTTTCCACTGCTTTAATCTGCAATAAATTGACAATTATATGGTGATTAGAGTCTTTTGAAGATCCCACCACATCCGACACGCGTCGAAACGCTACTACTTTTTCGACGCATTTAGGATGTGATAGTGAGTGTATTTCAAGTTTACAGTTGAAGTGGCCAGTCAAAAAATGAATATCAGCCAATATTTGATGAAATTACAAATGTATGAACAATAGCGGTTTACTTTTTATTGACAACTCGGCACGTAGAACTAAAAGTTGTAGTAAGTTACGCATTTGTAAAACGACTGTTGCTTTGGAACTGCAGTTAGTAGGCCTACTGTGACGTCATAAAATTGGTCTTACTTTAATCACAGTTTAAATACTGTCTGATAGTTTCATTTGTCACCTTTACGGCTGTATCAAATATTGTTTGTTAGATACCAAATGCAGGGCACAAAACAATTCGAAAAGAAACTACGGTTAAGTTTCTACGCTGAAGTAATAATTTGTATTTGATACTGTTAATGAATCTTTATATTGATATACCGGTAATGTAATTGTGATTGTAGTTTTTTGTTTTTTTTAAATAGCAATACAGTCGACGTCTCGGCGATCAAACATTAATGGCAGTAGAGTTGTTACTGTCTAATTCGTAGTGCCGTTTATTAGTCCGCCCGGAAGCGATAGCTTGTGGAGCGGACTTAAGTTTTACCTTAAATGTTTATTATTTTTTTAACGCGAAATCTTTTGGGGGCACAGCTCCCGTTAAAATTTGAGAGGGCAAAAAATTCCGTTTACTACGAACAAAGTTATAAGCGCTCATGTTGACCTACCCTAAGTCGACAATGCGCGTTCGGCGTATGCCAATGCTTTTGAGTTCGGGCCACGTGACTTTGATGCTGGGGAAATTTTACCCCTCCCCCCTTAATTCCCCCCCAGTCGGACTTAGGGCGCCGGGCGGACTCACGTTGGGCTTTGCTCCAAATTTTTAGTTTTTTTCCTCGCGTAATCTCCGAGCTCCGTCGGCCGATCGGCGCGAAATTTTGCACGATGCTCGGTGATGCGTTCAAATGTAATAAAGGAGCGCTTATAACTTCGGAGTTAGGGGGTGTAACCCGAGGAAACTTTGGCACTTGACGCGGCTCTAGGTTGGGGTGTTGGGGCTCTAGGTGGGCAAGTACAACTTTTGGGGGCACCGCCCCCTTAAAATTTGGGAGGGCAAAAAATTTCCAAAATTTAGTACGTTTTACGACAACTTTCGAGTTTGAGCGCAAATATCTCTGGAATCGATGAAGATAGCGACAAAATATAAACAGCGTCGACGAGTACGATCTTTTCGGCGTTGAACAAAAAAATTGGTGAACTTTGGTCCACTACGGACAAAGTTATAAGCGCTCATGTTGATCTACCCTAAGTCGCATTTTTCGGAAGACCATATTTCGGTCCCTAGGGGGTGCTGCGCCCCCAAATTTCTACAGGCGCTAGAGAATGACCAAGTCTTACTAGCGCATCCCTCATCGGGGACGGGGCCCCCTTTACAATTTTTTTAAAAGCTGATAAAAAATTGGCTTAAAATGTAGCGTATTAGCTGCGAGAACTTTGGAGCCAGAGGGAGTAGCTTTACTAAACTTTGCCACGTGACGTGCTGCTTTATGGGAATGATAACGCGGGTGCAACTTTTGGGGGTCACCAGCCCCTTAAAATTTGGGAAGGAAAAAAACGTTTAAAATTTAGTACGTTTTACGACAACTTTCGAGTTTGACCGCAAATATCTCTGGAAGGAATAAATATATCGACAAGCGGTAAAAAGCATTATCAAGTACTAATCAGTGCGCGTTGAACTTTAATCCACCAACGCCAGAGATTACGTGGCTAATGTTTACCCACTTTAAGTTGACGGTGCGCGTTTTGCGTAAACTAATGCATTTGAGTGCGGGCAACGTGACTTTGCTACCGAGGGAATTTCACTTCTTTATATTTTACCCCAAGCGGACTTAGGGCGCCGGGCGGACTCACGTTAAGTTTTGCCCCAAATTTCTAGTAAACAATATAAATTACTGTTTATCAAAAAGTCACTGTGACGTCATCGGCAGTAACGTGTAACCAGTTTTTGAAAATTAAATAGCATTTTTAGATTGAACATTTTTAAATGCTACAAAATCACATTTTATTTGGCAGTTAGATGTAATAATTATGCTTCATGAAGTAAATCTATAAAATTTCAAATTAAAATCCAAACGGTTGCTGAGAAAATGGCGACAAATTTTATGGATCTACTTTTTTGCCGCACCCGTTTGCACCGTCGTTTGCTTTGTGGCTCAAGGAGAGGTTTAAGGTTAGGGTTAGTGATAGCGTTAAGAACAGAGATAAACTGCATCTTTTGCTTTGGTGTACCTTGGCTATGGTGGCCCTCGTTTATGGCGGCTATGGCAATGGCAGACCGGAATCTGATCAAATTCGTGCTAGTGTTTATTCGGACTAGTTACCGGGTTTAGCCCTGTTCTGTATGTTCAGCCGAACATGGATCCCAGCCCCACGGGCTGAAGAATGTCTGACAGCAGGGCGCAACATTTTCTGGTCTGCAGCAACCTCTCTGCTTGGAGGCTATTTTGCGAAATCTGAACTTCTCAACGTTACGTACGTCTCTATTTGCTGAACAGCAAATTTATTGTAAGGACCGGCCCAACGTATTTATTGTACACCGGCCTAATCTGGCTTAAATCCGGCTCTGCAAGACCACGGATACGACCTAGGATAGACTAGTGCATTATGGCCAATTTACATCTACGACGCCGACACGACTCAACTCAGCTGTCGGCGACAGTTGCTGACAGCTGAGTTGAGTCGCCTCAGCGTCGTAAGTGGGAATTGTGCTTGTTTACGCCCCAGTTGTCGCTGGTACTCACTGGGCCTACCCACGAACGGTTGGCCAGGCTGAGTTGACATGAATAATAGCCGGGACCGGCGTAAAGTAGGCCTGAATTTTTTTGGTTGAATCAAAGAGGTATGTATTAAGTTAAGCAACCAGGAATGTAGCGTAGGGCCTACCTCATTGCTGCCTGTATACTGTGCATACGCTAGCTTCATGTTCTGTGATCGATGTACGTTCTAGTTGTGCCTATGCCGACGAACAAGACTCTTTCTGTTCCGTGCCAGCACGAGTATAATAATTACTGCTTCAACGGCGGCACCTGCTATCATCTTCAATCGCTCGACATATATTATTGCATGTGAGTAAAATAAAAGTAAAATAAGTAAAAAGAAAAAAAACAAAACAAACTAAAACAACTTATAGAAACAACTTGTTTTGCTTTATTGCAGTAGATGCAAAACACTGCATGTGATAAAATGCAACCGCTGTCCAAGTTTGTAGAGGACAAATTAGGTCGTGTTCACGGAGTCATCGTTTTGTTGGTATCTTAGTTTTGTCTTTGAACTTCTATATTTTTTTTCACTCATTTTCTCCTTATTGTTTAACTCCTGCTTAAAGTGATGTCCTGCGGTGTATTGAAATGTCGGTACATAACTTTATGTTTGTACAGATGCCTGAAAGGATTTAGTGGAGAGCGATGTAATGAGAAATACAGTGAACCTATCATTTACGAAGGTCAGTCGTATAACCGATATGTTGCCTTCATCCATTTGCAGACTAACAGTACCACGTTTAGCCCACACAGGCCACACTGTTCCGCCTTCTAAAATATCACATCACACATTCTATTTTCGTACTAATTGGACCGTATTTGCAACTTTTGTTTATGTTCGCAGAACGGAAAAACGTTTTCACCATGCGCAGTTTCCTAGTTACGCTACATTCCTGGTTGCTTAACTTAATGGATAATAGCTTAAAGTAGAAAATGCGTAAAGTAGGCCTGAATTTTTAGCCCAGATGTTTTATTAGTCCGCCCGGAAGCAATAGCTTGCAGAGCGGACTTAAGTTTCAGCCCAGATGTTTTATTTATTTATTTATTATTTACTTTCAACGCAAGATCTCCGAGAAACGTGGGCCGACAGGCGTAAAATTTTGCACGATGGTCAGTACTACTGGGCCCAATTTTATAATGCCGGTCCAAAGTTTCTGGGGGTCTTTCCCAAAAAAATTGTAGGGGCCAAAACATGCAAAATTTAGCCCGATTTCGGACGACTTTGAAGTTCGGCGGCGAATATCTCCGAAACGGATGAAAATATTCAAAATCGGATAATTTTTTTATTTACCGCGATTCCTCCTGCGTTGGGCGAAACAAGTCCGGTGAAGTTTGGTCCAGTAACCTTGGAGATCTCTATGTGAAATCGTACCCATCTAAAGCACATTTTTCGGAAAACATATTTCGGCCCCTAGCGGGTGTTGCGCCTCCAAATTTTCACACGCGCTAGAAAATGACCAAGTCTTACTAGCGCACCCCCACCGGGGACGGGGTCCCCCTTACAATTTTTTTTCAAAGGTGAGTTAAAAATTGGCTTAAAATGTAGCGTATTAGCCGCTAGAACTTTGGAGCCAAAGGGAATAGCTTCATGAAACTTTGCCACGTGACGTGCTGCTAGATGGGAGTGATAATGCTAGTACAACTTCTAAGGGGCACCGTCTCCTTAAAATTTGGGAAGCCAAAAAAACGTCCAAAATTTAGTACGTTTTACAACAAATTTCAAGTTTAACCGCAAATATCTCTGAACTGGATAAAGATATCAACAAGCCGTAAACGGCGTTATCAAAAACAGTTAATTTCGCGTTGAACAAAAGAAATTGTGTGAACTGTAGTCCACTAACACCAGTTATTACGCGGCTAATGTTTACCCACTTAAATCAAATATTTGGAAAGCAATATTTCGGCTCCTAGGAGGTGCTGCGCCTTCAAATTTTTACAGGCGCTAGAGAGTGACCAAATTTTGCTAGCGCATTCCTCATCTGGGACGGGGGCTTCCTTTACCATTTTTTTCAAAGGCTGATGTAAAATTGGCTTAAAATGTAGCGTATTAGCCGCGAGAACTTTGGAGCCAAAGGGAGTAGCTTTATTAAACTTTGCCACTTGACGTGCCGCTAGATGGGGATGATAAAACAAGTACAACTTTTGGGGGTCACCGCTCCCTTAAAATTTAGCAGGGCAAAAAAAGTCCAAAATTTAATACGTTTCACGACAATTTTCGAGTTTGACTGCAAATATCTCTTGAACGAATAGAGATATCGTCAACCGTAAAAAAGCGTTATCAAGTACAATTAATACTGCGTTGAATAAAAAAAAATTGGTGAACTTCGGTCGACTAACACCAGAGATTACGCGGCTAATGTTTACCCATCCTAAGACAGCAGTGCGCGTTTTGCGTATGCTAATGCATTTGTGTGCGGGCCACGTGACTTTGCTACCGGGGAAATTTTACCCCTGCAAATTTCCCCCAATCAAACTTAAGGTGGACTCACGTTGGGCTTTTCCCCATATTTCCAGTTGATTATAGTTTTCCTACCGAACTTCGTTTGTCAAACCTGGTAGGAGCCGGGAATGATAATAAAGTTTTCTGGTCGGTTTTGGTCGGCATTCGGCAGATCGAACGGCTTTGGATAGGGCATCATATTCAGTATCGACATATAATGCGGAGTATACAATGTCTTAAAATGGGTTACTTTTCGTTGATACAAAAATTCTGTAGTGGTTTGACTGTTTATTGTGTGGACAATGTGTAGTTGATCGTTACTGGTTTTCTGGGTATCCGGAGCCTTGGGAGACTGCAACTCAAATCTGCCTATCACGCGACAGTACGCTTGTGATGATTAAAGACCAGAACAAGCATGAAGCTATTGCTCATTTTTTTAGAAATTTGCACGGTTAGTACCGTAATTCTTATGCATTGTCTTAATTGCTTGCATGTTTTTTGCCTTTCGAATAAAAATTGGTCCATTTTTACTTAAATCGAAAAAAATTTTATTAACCTTACTTTTTTTCCTTATGATGAAGTTTATTCGCCATGACAGGCAGTACAAACAAAAAAAGCCATGCAAGACAATGTAACAATAGACAAATCAGTGAGTCCAGATACGACAGTAAAAACAAAAAAAATCAAACCACTAGGCCTACTTAAAAACTAATTACTTTTTACTGCACAGCTAAAATGTTCAAATATTTTGTGACGGATGTCCTGTTCAGTACAAACGTCAATCATAACGTCGAAGTCATAACACATTGATACAAATTCTACAGACTGACTGTACGAGACAAAACACTGTTTAAGAACTCCATTATCAAGTTTATATAAAAGCCTATGTAAAAACAGAAATTTCTTCAACAAGCATATATGCCTAAAATCCAGTCTTTCACACAAAAACTGTATTTCTTTCACAGAGTCCCACACACGCATTCCGAAAACTTTTCTATAGGCATTATTCCAACATGCATTCAGCTTACCAACTCTTTTACTATCATAATATATACATTCACAACCATAGCTAATTAAAGGTAAACAAAACGTTTCCATTAGAAATAATTTTGACATTTCAGAAGCATATTTACTACGGCTATATATTGTATTTGCAGCAGTATAAAATATACGAACTGAACAACCAATATCAGATTCTAACTTCTGTCCAGCAGTAAAAAACATTCCTAAATATTTCAAACTTTTGGCCTAAGATATACTATCATGTCCTATGCATAAACAGTCAATTGTCACATCAAAAGCTTTACCAACCGTAAACAAAGCTAATTTTTTGCCATTAGACACCACATCAAACCAGTATCATAACATCAAGCATCTTTTGCAGTTTAACAACTGAACTCGACAATAGAATAACATCGTCAGTGTACACAATGCAACCGATATATTTATCATATAACTCACACCCTAGCGCAGCTTTTTCTAATGAGTCTACAATAACACTAAAGTAAACATTGAAAAGAACTGGTGATAACGCACTACCCTGTCTGACTCCACTCTTGACATTACAGAGAGAAAAATAGCAATTATCCCATCTTACCACTTTTGTATACCAATTCATCATTAGCCTAATATATGTAAAAAAAACTTACCAGTTTACAACTGTGTGTAAGGACGATGTGATGATATCAGTCCTCTAAAACAGCAAAAATCATTTGGGTAACCTTAGATGGGGCTACGCATATGGCGTCCTTACAAGCTGACTTTA
>Ga0209367_1014320_pt1 | contig 10062 bp, 8 predicted proteins | sample WorMetLIZISLAND2_FD_187412 | JGI IMG/M metagenome (GOLD analysis project Ga0209367, IMG submission 187412) | Marine gutless worms symbiont microbial communities from Max Planck institute for Marine Microbiology, Germany - Olavius geniculatus... ...
ATTTATTAACGCATTAACGCGTTAATTAACGCGTCAATTGTGACAGCTCTACTTATATACCGTACGTTGAGTCGTTGACAACCGCACGGACCTCACTGAAACGGAACCGACATTACTAAAAATTGCGTTTCGATCACCCCCGCTGTCATTTGAGGCCCCGTTGCCACGAAAACTTGCCTAAAATCGGTATGAACCTTATACCGTCTGAAAGTAGAGTGTTACGTGTTTGCGGCCGATAGTATTCTTGCTTACGGGCTGTTTTACGTCTTCGCGGTGAACTACGAGACACATCATTTTGTGAAGTAAAGTGAGGTATAGCCGTTTAAGGTCATCCAAGATCGCTGATGTGGATGGTAGTCGAAAGTGGCAGTGCAACTTCACATTGGTGATGAATAGTAACTGTTTCTCAGATACGCCGACTTGTTGGTCCAATATCGCCAATTTTCTCTGCCCCCAAATTTGAGAGTGTTCCCACTTTCAAACGATATTTAAGTAACACATTTACTGTTTGCTCTTTACCAATCTGGACGCTTTACAGCGTCCTTTACTAAGCCTAAAATACGCCTATTTTTGCGCGTGTGCGGCTGTATAAATTGATTGTGTAACTTTTAACTTTTATTTGTCCGCCCTGAAACGGTAGTTTTCGATAGCGTTCTTCGGCTTGGCTGGCGTTTATTTTTTTCCGTTACAAAATCTCCGAGCTTCGTCGGCTAATCGAAACTGTTACACATGTCTTAAATTTTATAATCCACATCCGAAATTTCGGGGGACCCTCTTTAAAAGAATTTCAGGGGCTAAAACATGCCAAATTTCGTGCGATTTCGGATGACTTCAAAATTCGACGCCGAATACTTCTGGAACGGATATAAATATTTAAAATTCGACAAGTATTTGATCGATTCCGCTTTCGGCGAAAAAAGTCCGGCGAACTTTGGTTCAGTAACTACGGAGATCTAATGGTGGAATCATACTCACCCAAGTCGATTTTTTCGGAAGACCACATTTTGACCATAAGAGGTGCTGCTTTCTCAAAGTTTTACACTCGCTACAGAATGACCAAGTCTTGCTAGCTGCATTTCCACCGGGGACGGTGGTCAGTCATCGTAGCACGTTTTACAATGGCGGATAACAGTTGGCTAAAAAATTTAGCGAATGCGCGCCTATAATTTTGGGGGTAGTCGGAGTAACCCCACGAAACTCTGCCACGGGGCGTGTAGGCATGACGACGCGGGTACATTTTTTTTGGAAGGAAGGCAAACACCCCAAAAATTTAGGAGGGCAAAAACGTGCAAAATCGGCGTTATTTCCGACAACTTTGGTTTTGACGGCAAATATATCTGGAGCTGAGCGAGATAGGCTATTAAAAATCGGATTAACAGTTGATCAACTACAGCTTACAATCTACAGATCAACTACAACTTGCTGCGTTGGGCAAAAAACTTGGTAAACCTTGGTCCACTAACAAAAAAGTTATAGGCGCGCATGTTGACCATGCACCCTAAGTCGACAATGTGCGTTCTGCGTATGCTAATGCATTTGAGTTCGGGCCACGTGACTTTGCTACGGCGAAAATTTTGACCCCTTAAATTTTCCCCCAATCGGACTTACGGCGCCGGGCGGACTGACGTTAGGCTCTGCCGCAAATTTCTATAGGTTGTGTTGTAATATGCGTGTTTGTATGTTTGGTCGTGTTGTATTGGCTGAAACAGTCAGTGCTTATGATATCACAATGTGTCCTCCGTCTGTCGGTTTATCGGCTGCCGTCTGTAATGTAGCTTATGTACTAGGAGTAGGACGTATAAGGTATAAAAATGTATTGTATTGCATTGTGTGTTTGCAGGAGTTGGTCGTGTAGTGAAGTGGCTGGGTGTCAGTCATGTATCGTCAGAGCAAACCTACCGTCAGCTGCTTCATGCTCACTACAGTCATGATGATCCTGCTCACGCTTAGCACTCCTACCTGTAAGTTAACTCATGCAGCAGCTCTAACTCGCTTTTAGCGTATGCCAGCGGTGTCGTGGCATGAGGCAATCCTTCCCCTGAACGATGACGTAACGTGACCACAGAAAGTCAGGGTTGCGATCTTCAAAATACTTGAAACCCCGCATCTCCACACCCGATTGAGGCAGACAGTTTAGTGACACATTATCAATTTATCAGGCGGCACCTGAGCCGCTTAATTTAACAACGTAGGACAAATAGGCCTACAGACTACAGTGTAGCCTACATTAATTTTGGCAATTAAAACCCTTTTATTTGAAACGAATTGCGTTATTTACTGTAGCGTTCATACGCATTGTTCACACAGCTGCGTCCCAGTCGAGTGCAGTTAAGAGTAGTACCAAGTGTCTGTGCGTGCGTTACGTGCTGGGTCGAACGCAGCTATAGACTGAGGCTAGTAACCATTACCGTACGATTCTTACGATTCGATTCTTTCGCCTATGATAAATATCGTAGCACGTATTGAAATATATCACACACGTGTCACACGTATGATTCGAACTACAATGTATGTTCTGCACGGCACACATGGGACTGTTCGCGCATTTATGGTTACGTGACTGATGACGTAACTTGACCTCAACCCTTATACGATTGATCCAGCAAACGTCCAGCAAACGTCCAGCATTAGCACGTGCATTTTGAATACATTTGCTAGAAGTTTGTTGGACGTTTCCTGGATCGTGTAAACACCCCATTATTGTCGGCCGCTTACATGACTGTGAGATGACTGGAATTTACCGCATGCGCCATCTCATAGCTTGTGTATAGCTTATGAGTGTAGTACCTGAGTTAAACTGCAAGATTATCGACTAAACCAGGCTAAGAAAATTTGGCTGATTTTGTGGATCGTACGTCATTCTCTGTACAAGAGCTAACTGCACACATGTATAGTTAATACTAACTACTGCACAGTAGTTAGTACCACACCTATTCATTGGCACGTGCACACCTGATGGCGCCGTGTCGTCTTCATTGCAATGATAGCCTTGTCCACCCAAGACATATATCATGCATACACGCAGCCTACCAGAGACATAGCGCGTGGCTGTGAAGCACGTATCTACTGGTTTGTCCTGTCGTCGGCTAAAAATAGATCATCGCCCAACATCACTGTTCAGCGGGCTTGACCTTTAGCTGAAGAGTCTTCACCCTGCATGAGGCTTTTCATAACCACGACGCACAACTTCATTAGGCGCTCTGCAGAGGCCGATTGTACGACATCTTGTCACCTGTCTACGGACACCTTGGGCGCAGTTTCTTTGGCGCCAGCAAAGGTTGACAGACGAATATCAGCTAACGAGAATAGGCATTATGCACAGTAGTTTGAATTGTTGCAGCCAAAACCGTTGTCAAAACATCAAATCTTACAACAGTTTGAGTTTTTTTTGCTTACAAACTACACATGCAATGAATTAACAGCAGCAAACATGAGTATAAAAGCCTACGCCTACTGACACTGCCGGTGCTCTTCACAGCTATAGGCCTACCCATGATGACCGCACCCCACTTTCATGACCGCACCTGCGGAGCAGTGAAACCACGCAGAATGTTTCACTAGGTCGCAGTGGCGCGTATGATACTTCGTAACGATACGGACGATCAGCGGCGTCGTGGGTAAAAACAAATAATTCGAGCAAAGTTCACGTGGCGCGCAACAGCATCGGTGCTGCCACCTGGGTAATCAGTCATTATTTTATTGCACGCTGTAGCGTGCAATAAATTAATAGTGCGTCTTGAAGGATCGAGCACCCAAAATTGCGGCCTCCGTAGGGAACTACGGAAGACTCCTTGAACCTAAAAGATTAGATGGTTAAAACTCAGATGGTTAAAATGCAACGTTTTATGCTAAAAATTTTAAGTATACCCTTGTTGTCTGGATCTATCTCTAATAATTTCGATGCAATTTATTCCTGAAATGTGCGCCGCAGCTACAAATTGCTAAAAAACACTAAAAACCCTCTATTTTGAAGGCTCAAGGTCATTCAAGGTCATCGATGTTGATATCACTGAAAAGGTTGCCACTTGTTATGATGAACAGCATGTCTGTACCTATCTGCAACCATTTTTATATAGACGAGCTAATAGCGGTAAAATAACCACTTTTTACAGGGTGTCTGTTCGACGTCCGCATGCGCAAGCTTTTATGAACCTAGAAGGCCGGGACTTGGACTGCTAAAATCTACGTTTAATGTTAGAAATTTCATACGCATGTTGTCTTGGTCTATCTCCAGCGGCGCAATTCGCTCTTAAAATGTGTGTCGCGGCTCGAAATCGTAAAACATTCACTAAAAACCTTTATTTTACGGGTTCAAGGTCGTTCAAGGTCATCGATGTTGTTAGCTTTAAAAAAGCTCGTCATGGTGTGCTTGTTATAATAGGCAGCATAGATGTGATAAACGTCAAAAAATATAATAAACGTTAATAAACGCGTTTAAAAAACAATTCCTTAGAAAATGTATCTTCGGAAAATTGCACTGCCTAAATTTTTCCACTAAGTTTGCAATGCATAGAGATGAAGATATGCGCCATAATTTTATAATACATAGCAAAGTTTATTACAAGATTTTGATTGATTCAACATTCGTGAGTATTTGAACCCACAGATGCATTTTAAAAGTGAGCATGCAATTAAACAGCTACAAGAAATATTTTAGATTGTGACCAATCTAATGTACTCCTCGTGCGCATTATTTTCTTCTGTATTCTTTTAACTGCTTTTTAGTTCCTTTCTTTTCACACCGCAAATAGCTGTGCCGACAGCATCACCTCGCCGACAGCATCAACCGCGCAACTGACGTCATCACGTCACGAGACCCCAAAAGGTCAAACTCGTGACCCCATTATCTTTGAGGCGCCAAACCTCCATAACGGTGCTAGATAGACGCATGGTCTTGTCCATACTGATCATGCGCCTATCTAACACCGTTATGGAGATATGACGCCTCAAAGATAATAGCGTCACGAGTTTGACCTTATGGGGTCACGTGACGTCATCGGTCACGTGACGATTCGACTCTCGGGGGTCGACTTTCTATGGGTGGTCTATAGTGACCATGCGTCTATCTAGCATCGTTATGGAGATATGGCCGTTTGAAGTTCTTCCAGGAAGGCTCTTCCCGGAACAGAGGTCGGTCGTCGATCGGTCGGTCGGTCCACTCGGTCCTCAATATTACACTGATCTTATATACTCCTCTTCGCTACGTTATCAACGTAGCGCGCGAGGAGTAAAAAAGCCGCCACGATATTCTAGTTTCACAGCATATTCGCTTACTAATTTACTATTCAAATGTTTAACATTTTAAATATGGCGTTATGCTTAAAGCGATTGCTAGCTGTTGTAATATTATTAATTTTGGGGATGGGAGAGGGGGTAATGTTGCCGTCGTTGTTTACTTTTTCACAATGACACGTGTTTCAAACTGAGCAGCACAGAAAAATGCGTACCAGCATTTAAACACTTTCCACGCAAAAAAAACGTAACAAACGTTTAAACTGTTGGACTGAACAAGATGATTTGATCATTTTTACACGCTGAAAGCAGAAGCTGCTTTTGCGCGTACAAAAATGATCAAATCATCTTTCAGCACGTGTTAGCCATCGCAATTCTGCCCTTCCATCCATCCGTCTGTCTGTCTGCCCATCACACGAGTGGATCAATCAAAAACGATGCAAGCTAGAATTACCCAATCTCTACCGTCGGCTGTCTGAAAGATTGTAGTTTCAGGAACCATAAAGCTTTCCTATAAATTCGAAGGGCGTCATACCGAACGAGGGCGATAAATGAGAGAGGGTAGGAAAAATTTGCGATTTTTAGCCAATAAGTTGCTGTATCTCAGTAATGGTGCAGAATAAGGCCCAGGTTACTATTAATCACTAATAGGAAATCGTACACTGGCTCTCGATTGGCACCAAATTCAATGACCTTGGATGACCTTGAACGCTAAAATAGGAGTTTGGGGGTTTTATGGCTTTTTGGCAATTTCGAGCTGCGAGACACATCTCAAGAGCGAATTGCACCAAAATCAATTGAGATAGAGAGAGAAGCTGCGTAGGAAATTTTCAGCATTGAACGTAGATTTCGACTGTCCAAGTGTCGATTTTTTAGGTTCAAGGAAACCTGCGCACGACGGCGTCAAAGAGTGGTACCCCCGTAAAAGTCGTTATTTTACGGTTGTCGGCAGCTGCAGTCTTTAGCGTAAACGGTTACAGATCGGCATGGGGGCATGCTGCCTATCACAACAAGTGCTAGTGACGAGCTTTTCAGTCGTATTAATATCGATGACTTTGAAAGACCCTGAACTTCAAAATAAGGGGTTTTTATTGATTTTTGCAATCTTCGGCTGCAGCGCACACTCCAGGAATAAACTGCCACGAAATGTCTGGAGATATACTACTGACAGTTTGTGAACAGGAACTGCTAAGGCTTTCGCGCTTCTCGTGAGCATTAGCTCCAATATTTTGTCTGAATATGCGGAGGGCCAGTTTAGACGTACAAGATCACTTAAAACTGTAAACAAAGATATAATGGCATTCTATACAGATCGGCGATGGACAGGACATTATGTTATGGACACCTAACGGGCATTGAGCCAATGTACCAAGAGAGAAAATGACGGAAATTGAAAGCAAAGATGTGCACGGGACCTTTTGAGATTAGATCGAGACGAGACGCTAGCACGTCTTGAGACCGTCTCGAAACCGAAACATTGAGACCGAGACCACATTTTCGAGAGAAAGTTTCTCTTGGGGATTGTGTTTATTGGCTCAGCGTGTGGCACTAGCGAAGCCGTGTCCTGACACGCGCATGTGAACTGCTGCGACGCGTGACCGTTGCGTTGCACGGTGCTTAATGATACCATGATAGGCCAACGACACACTCATTGCTATCCATTTACATATTACTGAAGCTAGAGTGCTAGACTAAAGTCTTCTTGCGTGGGCGCTACTAAATGCGCTACTGATTGCATGGGCGCGGCAGCTATATAGACGCATGCATGGGGAAGCGACACGTGGGCAAGGAGTAAAGAGAGGAAAATGTGCCTCTCAGTTTTTCAAGTGTGTGCACTCAGTATTGTGTGTTCTCTCACGTTTCACGCGTAAATAAATTTTTACTGTTGATTCGTCATCTTTGCTTCACTGAAAAGTGATGAAAGCGAAACACGTCATCGCTTCCGTGTTAGCAGTTTCTTCTACTGGTGATTGACCTTGACTGTTTTTTGGCGCATTTATCCGGAGATAGGCTTTAACTAATTCTTATTGCCGGATCGGGAGAACGGTAAGATTCAGCCGGAATCCCACCGGTTTGGGCGCTTCAGATGAGCTATCCAGGTTATAGCTGGAGAACAGTGTATCGGGTGGGCCTATCTCATTTGGTAGGTTCGGGCAATCGACGCCAGTATAGCGGGTTTGCTTCGCCTTCCGGACCATGTAGCGATGAACCGACATCAATGTCTGTTGGATCGGGTGAAACTACGTTGTTTGGAATCTTAGTATCGGGTTCGTTAGCACTGTGGATGGAACTGCTAGATTCGTTTTTTTATGTTACGGTTATGTTATGATGGATATCAGTGCTACCGTTGACTGTAACTGACTTTACGGCTATCTGCACAGCTAACTTTTGTTTACCCTGTCTTAGACCATTTGCTGATCTGTATGCTTACGGTTGACTCCGCCCAAAAAGCATCCCGATTAGCTCCACTAGTAGTTTGGGGTTACAGATAATTATTCGAGTGTGGCCAGTACACGGCCTCGGACTAACCACCACTAGGTGTCACCAAGTCCTACCCGCTCCTTCCATTCCGGAAAACAGTCTCCCGCGGAAGGTCAGAATCGGATGAGACGGGCCACCTTAGCCGTAGGTTTTTTCAGCCAAATGTGTGGGAAGGTTAGACGAAGTACCGGCGGTTCCACACTTACCACACTTAACTAATTTTAAACCACGTATGGCACTGAATGGCTTATTTTGTGCTGATGCGCCGTTAAGAAACTACTCACTCACCCCACACTTACCGGTTTAATATCGTGACACCTGGCCGATTTGCCGCTAATCGGTGGCACTGCGGTACTCGTAGGCCTACCGGTCGGTCTATTGCTGGAGCTCTTTTCCGTTCTACGGCTGTGAGATGAGCTGCCTTTTAAAGGAAAGGGCGATTCAATTTACCGAACGGTCCACACTAGAAATCAGGAATGGAAGGGTAAGGCCTATTAGGTAGGGGTGTTATGATAGGCCTATTTATAAGAGGTATCTCCATAACTAAGGCACCTATTCAGACGCGGTTTGCGTCGTTGGGACGGGAAAACTATTGTAGTTTAATGGACTGGATCCCAAATTTAACGGGTAAACGTAAGAGACGTAATTTTGGTTACAGAAGTACAGCAGCAATGTACGATAAAATGCGAATAACTACGGTAAGCCACATTTTTACATAGTGTAGCATATGTACCTAGCACATGTTGCAAAATTTCAAATGTTGGAACACTTCTAATTGATTTTAGCTATGGGCCATTAGATCCACTTCATATTTGCTCTGATGCCTGGATTTTTGGGTCGTCGCCAGATCAAATACATCTGCTGTATCAGTGGATAATGTGCGCGAGTATACATTTCGTTGGCTATAATCTAAACTATTTTTGTTAGTTACTCTTGCCATTTCCGTTTTAGTCCAGCCAATGACAAAATGAAATGATTTTGATAAGTCAAATATCACTGCTATATACAACGGCTAAGGTGAAAGACAAGAAATTTGAGCAAAGCTAACGAGACGTGCGAAAGCCTATAGCATTTCCAGTTCAGTAGTTATAGTTTTGAAAATCGCATATCATTTGGACTCGGCCCATCGGGACCATAATACACATCGGCCATAGGCGCGTGTGGCGTCAGCGGCGTGGCGCCATTTTGTGAATGATATAGACTCTCACAGGCGAAAATGGCCAAAAAAAATCCATAAAACCCCGTATTTTGGCGTTCAAGGTCATCCAAGGTCATTGAATTCGGCGCCAATCGAAAGCCAGTGTACGATTTGCTATTAGTGATTAATAGTAACCTAGGCTTTATCTCGCACCGTTACTTAGATACAGCGAGTTATTGGCTGAAAATCGCAAATTTTGACTAACCCCCTCTCAAATAGGGCTCTCGTTCGGGTTAACCCCCTTCAAATTTATGGAAAAGCTTTACAGTTCCTGAAACTATTTTTTTCCAGGCAGCCGACGGTGAAGATTTGGAGATCCTAGATGGACCGTTTAGGCCTAGTCCACCCGTGTGACAGACAGTAGGACAGACAGACGGACGGACAGACGGACAGAATTACAATGGCTAAAATGCGCCGAAAGCAGTAGCTGCTTTCGCGCGTAAAAACGACAAAGATATGACGTGGTCACAAGGTTGACATATGGCGCTGAGTGACGTTTACGGTCACGTGACAATTCGATTTTCCATACGCTTTGTTGTAAAAGCGCAGCGAATTTTAAAACCAATCTGGGGACCGCTACTAAAAGTCTGATATTGCACATTCGGTTGGCGGCGTGGCGTAGCGGTAACGCGTCTGATCAAATCAAAGAAGTTACTCTACGGCGGGCCCGTTTAGTATTTAGATGGGTGAGTGTTTCCAGGGCAAGTAAACCATTTCGTTAGAAAGCCAGCCAGCTAGGTCGATTCGGCTTTGGACCCTACACGAGACGGTAAAATGAGTATCAGCTGTCTTGATGAGTGATAATAAATGGCGATGGTGAATGTACTTATTATAGCTGCTTATCGGCGGATAGCTCAAGCTGATTGGCTTGGTCCAAAAGAAGGCAGACACTTGGCGCTCGTGCTACAATCAGGCAAATGAACCCTGTGAACTCTCGCAATGGCAGTGCCATGACGACAGCACTATAAACAGTAATTGCTATTATTATTATTCGTGTACAGGCGTGGCAACAACGTCGACAACGGCGGAAACAACGACATCGGTGGAAACGACGACAACGCCGGTGGAAACGACGACAACGCCGGCGGAAACTACAACCACGCCGGCCGAAACCACGACTATACCCGCGGAAACTACTACTACACCGGCAG
>Ga0209367_1014323_pt1 | contig 10059 bp, 3 predicted proteins | sample WorMetLIZISLAND2_FD_187412 | JGI IMG/M metagenome (GOLD analysis project Ga0209367, IMG submission 187412) | Marine gutless worms symbiont microbial communities from Max Planck institute for Marine Microbiology, Germany - Olavius geniculatus... ...
CCAAGGTCACTGGACCAAACTTCACCGTACTTGTTTCGCCTAACGCAGGAGGAATCGCCATACACAGAATGACTATCTGATTTTGAATATCTGCATCCGTTTTGAAGATATTCGCCGCCGAACTTCGAAGTCGTCCGAAATCGGGCCAAATTTTGCATGTTTTTCACCCCTGAAATTTTTTTGGGGTGTGACCCCCAAAATTTTGGACCAGCATTATAAAATTGGATCCATTACTGACCATCGTGCAAAATTTCACGCCGGTCGGCCCACGCATCTCGGAGGTCTCTCGAGGAAAGAAAAAATTAAAAAACATCATGCGCAAAACAGAAGTCCTTCCGAAAACTATCGTTTTAGGGCGAACTAATAATACCATTTGTATAGCGCCGTAGTGCCGTAGCTTCAAAAGCGCTCTCAGAGCAGATCAGTTAGCTGTATCCAAAAATAAATAAGTGAGTTTTAAGCCTAGATTTGAATACAGAGAGAGTGTCACAGTTAATGACAGAAGCAGGCAGAGAGTTCCAAGTTGTTGGTGCAGCACAGCTGAACGATCGTTTGCCGATGGTGGTCTGTCTGAAGGGCACATGGAGCAGTGGAACATCCGATGATCTCAGTGACCGAGTTTCACTGTATGCTCTGATGTGTTGACTGAGGTACGCCGGTGCTGACGTCTGTTGTATCTTGAACGTCAGCAAGACCAGCTTGTAAGAAATGCGCTGCTCCACCGGCAACCAGTGTAGTTTCTTCAGCAGTGGATATGCGTGTGATCGCCTTGGCGTTTGATAAACAATCCTTGTGGCGTTGCTCTGTACTCGCTGCAGCTTGTGGATGGTGCCGGATGGAGCGCCGTGGAGCACAGCGTTGCAGTAGTCGATCCTGGATAGAATCAGACTGCATGCAAGCATCTGCACGAGATCCGTAGTCAGTAGATGCCGAATGTGGTGGATCGCCTGTGCATGGTAGTTGCACGATTGCGCCACGGCCGAGACGTGTTTGTCCTCAAGGAACAAACCAAAACATCCATATCCGCACAAACACTATCCAACAGGGTCTTCTTCACATGTCATCTCTGTCTAGTTCCTTGGTCTCTATCACCATACATCGTGCAATGAAATATGCCTTGCTGTTATAACAGCAAATCTCGAATAACAGTTGATTGCATGTCAAAATACTTCACTACCATTTTAGTAGCATAACAGTGTAATACCGATCTGGCTAATGATATTCAAAAGACGAGTTGAGAGAAATACAAAAACCAAAATCTTGTCCCTGACAAACATCTACAATTATTCTGATTCACTCAAAAAAATATCATCATTACATGACAATAACAGAAATCACTTGCCGGGAACACGGTCATCTTGTTCAGGGAACTGCAGCTGAACCTGTGGCGTCTGACAGAGTGGATCGGCCGGCGTAAACCTTTGCTGCAATCACATGAAACAGAACCACCCAAACCTTCACAGAGACGTCTGCTTAATTACACTGACACAGTCACCTTGTGAATAATAAATAATTAAGTACTGCCATTCCACAGGTTATGAATAATAATAATAATAGTAATACTAGCCACGACAATGTTTATAGTGCTGTCTCGTAGCAGGTGCTAAACTGCCACTGCGAGAGTTTACTTTGGTTCATTTTGGCAAGAGCTGCACGAGCATTCTGGGCAACTGCCGACCTTTGGACCAGGCCAATCGACCTTTACCTCAGATCCGCCTGTAATAGCAGCTACAGTACTTCACTCACCATCGACATTATTACTCAGCCCGAAAGCTGATACTCATTTTACCATCCCACACAGGGTAAAAGGCTGAGTCGACCTAGCTGGTTGGCTTTGTAAAGAAACGGTTTACCTGCCTGTAGACAGCCACCCATCCATGTACTAACCGGGCCTGCCATAGAGTAACTTCTTTGATTGGACGAAACACGTTAACGCTACACCAAACCCCACCAACTGAATGAATGGGCCAGAATTAGAGCTATCAAACTAACGCATGCGTTAGTAAATAAATGCGAGTTTTAAAAAACACACATACAGAAATTTACTAAATTCTGTGAAGCAGGAGTTCTAATATTTCATTAAACTGTGATTATTTGATGCTTGAATGAATTCAAGTAATTAAACTGCTGCTGCTGTTCAATCACTGCTGTAATTGATGATAATATTCAGATGTCAGGGTGTGATTTGGCGCTTCATTTTCCAGGTATTGCAATTTCCAGACGTAGTTTTTTCATGGCGTGTCATTTTCGAGTCCTGCAAATTTAGCGCCCCCAGCAATATTAATGATGCGTTATTAACACGTCAACGCATGTGTTAAAAATTAACTCATTAACACAACGCGTTAAAGCATCAAAAAAAATTAACACTTCAACAGCTTTAGCCAAAATGTTTTACCATAATAAGCTGCATTTACAGTTCAGTATATTTAACATGTAAAAACCAATTATCTAAAAAAACAGTATGAAAAACAGCGAGAGATTGGGCTGCTTTGCTGAAATATGATTGATACGCACATGAACACCAGTAGGTTCGATGAACGGCTTGGCTTTAGTTTTCAGCTTCTTCTGCTGGCGTAAATGGACCGGTACAGAGCTGTGACTGGCGCCACCAGAGTCAGCTGTCACTAATGACAAATGCACAGATAGTCATGATAATATATTGAAACGGACAATTTAAGCTCTTGACTTCGTTTGTGTGAGTGAGTGACTAGTTTTGTGGCATTCCAGCAAAAGTCTTCAATTGCAGGGATTTGCACTTGCACTCATGACAGAAAACAACAGCAAGAAAGAAGTCAAACAAACAACACAGAAAGTACTAAACAACCATAACAAAACATACACCACGGACCCTGGTTGAATGCTGTGAAAAACAGCATTAATTGCTTTTTATAGCAAAAAATAAATGATACAGCATCTGGTCAGAAAGCAGATTAGTCCTATTCTACACCTCTCAGAACCTGAATGGAGCTTTGTTTGCATGAAGTGACTTCAACAACTGCCTGTAACAAATTCAAAACAGAACCACAAAACTTCAAAAAAACAAAATTTAACATCATAATGAAAATACTTACACAGTGAAAAGCCAAGACTCTGACACTTGGTTAGTATTGCAAGCAAGAACTGATTGTGCAGATGAGCTGCAAATGACATAACATTATAACAAAATCTACAAATGTAATGAATATCATGCACCACGACCACTAGCAGCAAAAAACGAGTTCAAACTAAAATGTTATACCTCAATGCATAATATCTGCACATGATTGGTCTAAATCGCGTCACGTGACATTAGCAACACTGTCGCCTGAACACTGTTGCCCACGAACTGTTCACTGGGCAACATTGAAGTCGTCACAGCTATTTTGTAAATGTGTACTTGTTGACTCGTAGAATTGTTTGGTTTTGAGTTATAACAAAACAAATAGTGAATAGCAAGTTGGTCATTATTGAAAATTTTATCCCCTCAGTTCGCAAAATGTTGCCCTCGATCTTCGATCTCGAGGCAAATTTTTACGAACTTTGGGGATAAAATTTTCAATGACGACCTTGATGCCAGTCACTATTTGTATACTGATACAAGACTTTGCCACACAAACACGTACATAAATACAGTAAAAGCAGTGTCAAACTGATAGTAATTATGATTCTGTTACTGCAGTCATCCTCTTGAATTCTAGCTTAAACAGAAAGTACTGTATTTAAAAACAAACATAAATTTTAACAAAAAAAAAATGTTTACGTTTCCAAAAGTTTTAATAACTGTTGTCTTATAAGACAGATCTACGTTGGCTGGTGGCCCTCTTGAAGTCTCCATATGTACCTAACTTGCAAACCACAGCCCAAAGCTTCTCACTGACATTAGGAAGGGTATTACAAATCACAGTACAGATGTGATGTAAAATCATCCATGTCTGGTTCCATCAACCCAAAATGCCACCAAATCAGCACAGCACAGTTTGCATACATTTCTGTACAACTGAACCATCTCAAACTCTCCTTTCAGTATAAAGGCCAAGTCGCACAAAAAACAATACAGGATAAATAAGCGTAAAATGTAATGCTAATTAATAATGTGCTAAGCGACATCACTTTGAATTAATTTTAATAAAAATACGTTTTTGCGAACCCGAATGATGACGTCACAAACTACACTTCGTTAACAGCGTGTACTGCAGTGCACAAATCTAGCATGTGGTCATAGTGTCAAGGCAGCACGCGATCAGCATGGGAAACTCGGTGCAACGGAAAGGGCATACAGTCACCCTACATGGCTTATGACAGCGAAATCTCAAAATGCAAGCAAAGTTCCTTCACCCAGTACCACGCTCCACTGATGCTGCTAGCATCAAATTTTCTCAAATGCTACTTTGATGCTAATAGCAGTAAGTGACGTCACAGTTCCAGAGATTAACTGTCCACTCTGAAGCTTATTTTACAGTATAAAAATATACAAGCAACAGGAAAATTAATAAATATTGACAAATTAACATTTGATGAAGGCAATCGGTGCTTTATAACAGTTACGTAAAATGGTGCGACTTGACCTTTTAGAGGCAAAACCATTCCCAAGTTAATATAGCTAGCTACAGTACTCAGGTCACAGAGCGTTGCACACACAATAACAGGTTTCCATTACCAGACTCAGGTTTCAGCAAGATTCGTGCCTCATGATCAAAATCTTCCCTTGTCATCTACAACAAAGTATTAGTACTAAAATACTTAAAAATTTAAACATAATATGATAATCGGTCACTTAATACCGATAATGCTGTTGTACATAACAAGTGCGCCAGCATCTGTGGTAGGTTGCACTTTACTTAGTTTTTATCGTCCTACCTAAATTTCAACATTATGTCTGTTACATTTAATGCAAAATGTACACATACTCTCTATGCAACCGGACTGTAAATCCACCACAGAATTAGTATGAAAATGAGAGGCAGACAAAGTAAGACATCAAAAGTCACTCCCGTACTGAAATAAACCTCAGCACAGACATAATATTAAACATAAACATAAGCAGGACTTACAACACCCGGATGAAAAATTATCACCCACTAACAGTGCTGGCACCAGAGAGTTAAAGGCTCCCCAAATACAACTGTGAGGCCGCCCATATAATGGGGGTCTGGGGCAGAGCCCCCAACAGGGTCCAGGGGCAGTGCATGACACCCGTGTACACTACTAGCATTGTTACACTTGCATTACCAATACTGCTTCCTCACCACATTAACATACTTTATATTGAGTACAATACATGCTAGAACAAGTGTTTTAGTGTGTATGCAACATTATGGTACCAAAACAATGCTGATATTGTTAGACTAAATTACTTTTTTCTAAAAAAACAAAATACCTTCTGTTTAAACCAGGATTTCAGCAACTGGAGATACCTGCAACAACAGACTAAGACTAATAGATGTCAGCACTTCAACGTTATTCATAGCATTTCATCATTACTCATGTCACCACAATTAGAATTTTCGAAACAGTAACAACTCTGCTTTACAGCATAATCAATATACTGGATCCATAAAGCAGTCATATACAGTCATATATGTATTCTAGTTTTAAACAATCTGTAAAAAGTACACATTAATGTCTTGGCCCTACTGCAAATGTTATCAATATTTGACTCAAAAATGTAGCTTAAACAATGTCACTATCTTGAACAATTTTACAACACTCAAAAATACATGACCATATTTGCTAGTAAAATATGAACTACTATAATCATACACTGTACTGGTAGTTACCATGAAAAGGTAATCTCGTTCTACCATGAAAAACAATACATTTAACAAAATGGCTTGCTAAGCAATAATAGAAACAAATTAGTAGTAGACTGAAAAGTCTGAAGCTGGTGTTAAATCAGCAGAGTGATCAAAAAATTACTCTGGAAAGAAAACTTAAACTGTAAACTTGTAAAGCAGCATCGCAACTTTGGGAAAAATAAAATAAACTAATTAATCAATAAGCTACAAGAATGCACATCAATGCGACATTACACATTACAGTCAGACTTAATAATCAATGTTGCATTTTGTACTTCTCATGTGGAAAACTGTGACATACTCACAGTTTCATGTCTTCACCAAGGACATCAGAGATATTTCTTCTGGCCATGTTTAACTCAACTGACAGATGATCCGACATAATTTAATGTCTGCAAAAAATAGCATCACGCCTTCAGATCAACTAACTTATCATTATTTTTTTGAGTTATCAGTACACAGAGCCAAGAATATAATTACATTAAAATGCATTCTATAAGTCTCTATTTTGAATGTAAACATTAAAATTAAATAGGTGATCATAATTAAGCGGACTGCAGTATAGTGGATAAGCATGGGTGCTGCAACTTGCAAATCACGCTTTTGCTTTTTTCAGCCATTTTTTGAAATATCCTGCCAAAAACAAATTAATTATGAGTTGGACAATTATTTAGCGAAAGTTGATATCTGAAGCACTTTCTATAGTCTGATCAGGTCTATAGCACATGACTATCAGCCAGTAATATGTCTGCACAGACTTCCATCCACTATTCTATTAATTGAAGATAATGGGCCATATTCAAGTTTAATCATTTTGCATGTGTTAAATAGCACTGAGACACTGACATATTTTGTCACTGCAAAAAGTTGTAATGAAACCAAAAACTTTACTTTTAAGGCTGTCACAGTTATAGTTACACTGAAAGCACTGGGTACTTATTTATTTCTATGTCTCATCATCCATTTGTCAAAGCCTATCCTTGAATGCATTTACACTACATGCACCCTAACCATACAAGATATGACTGTGATATATAAACAGCCACACACTTCTCTACGTGAAAGACCGACGACAGTTCAAATTTGCAAACATCACACAAAATTTACGACAAAACGTACGACACCTCATTAGCTGTCGTATGACAGCATCTCGACGCATGCAGTAATTATTTCGATTTTTCATTAGTATATAATTCTCACATAGTGCCGTATTATGTATAAATTTTGTTTCCGGTAACTTCAGGCAGTGAAATCGCCGTGAAATCAATTCACTTGTTATTGTTTACATCGGTAACCGTTGGCAATGGTGGAAGCAGATGATCGGTGTGCAGCACCATGCGCCGCCAGCTCAGTGACACTGCGTTGTGATTGGTCGAGGTCGTAACGTAACGGCAGTTGATTGGCTGGCTATTTTTAGCGACTACAGAGTTACGACAAAATTGCGAGAGAGTTACGATGTCGTAAAATTAGCTTCAAAAATTCGGATGCGACAATCTTACAACATCATAACTTGTTGACTTACGACAAAGATACGACAAAGTTGCAAGGATTTTACAACAATTTTAGGACTGTCTTATGATGTTTTGTAAATTAGGCCCTTGGCCATTAGTCACTAGCAGACGACGAATCAAGATGGCAGTCATTTTAGATAGTGTCAAATCATCGAGTTAAATCATTTTTTAGCGTTAGTAGACGTCTTACACAATCAGTTGAGAAATCAACAGCAGTGCTAACACTCAGTGAACAGGCTGGAATGTTGCTTTTGTCTGAAATGCTGTGACTACTATAGGGTGGTGACTGTCACGATAACGCCATTGTAGACCAAAGCTGTGTTGCATAAACACAACTTTTTACTAGGCTACATGCACCCACAACCTCATCTGGCAGTCTATTCCAAGCATCCACAACCCTTTGACTGAACAAAAGTTATAACAGTTGACACAAACATTGAAAAATCTGAATTTGTGCACAGGTGTGAACATCCATGTCTATATCACATTCACAACCACATACATCACAACAAGTATTAAATATCTATAACATTTTCTTTATTTTAAAGAAAAAAACAAGGGAAGTCTTCCTTATTCGAACGCAGATGCTTTGACAGACTGACTGATTGTCAGTGACTAGATGGCTTAGAATTGATACAGCAAACGTTCCTCAGTACAGAATAACCTTGCAATACGGAATTTATATTGATCAGTTCTCAGCGCCGAGTAATATATTTATCAGACAACGAATTCAGACTATTAAATGCCAAAAGTAAACAATAAACAACAAACAGTCGATAAAAGAAAACAAGTAAGTAAATCTTTGTATCAGTTTAGGGATGCGCACAAAGGGTAATGTGACATGTCAATAATTTGCGAACCGATACTAGAGAATGCAAACCCGACAGGTATTTTTTAAACCAGAATTTACGGGTTTATCGGCCTTCAATTCCGGGTTCGGGTTTGAAAACGGTCGGGTTTCCCCGAGTTTTTCGGTACCCGGATACCCGGGTTGCATTCTTGCCTTAACCGGTGCTCTCAGTTTAGTCCCTGTTGGCGCGTAAACTACGTTAGCTGCACAGAATATTTGTAGTTAGCTGCATTTGTTGCGTATTTTTTGCCTGCTTAGCGTACGTTGCGTTAGATAAAATTCTGCTTTAACATTATAGAAGGACCAGCCACACGATACGAATTACTATTGTTGGCACAGCTCTAATACAAACTAATATATATTCTATGAACCGTATGTAAACAAAAGCAAGAGTTTACGTTTTTTTCCCCGAACGTTGCAAAATGTCTAACAAAGACGCGATTATAGACAAACTGGAACATATTGCTGACCAGGTTTGATATCCTTCTTTTTGGTTCATTACTGCTTTTCCATCATTGTGATGACACTTGTGTCGTCATTCACTGCCACTCCCTGGATCTGGATCTGGATAGTTAGTCGGGGGTCTCATAGGTATTTAGTGGGCGGATCTACATTACTGATTACTGATCTACTTTTTGCTACTTTCGGTCTTTTCCTGTTTTCAAGCTGTTGGTAAGAGTGTTTGGTGCTGTGCGATTAATTTAATCTGTTGTAATCGGATGTTAAATGTTTTATTTTATTTTATTTGTGACCGAATTTGCGGACTGTTTACTTTTAATATGACAATTAGTGAAAAACCGTCTCAGAAGATAGTTTTGGCATATGCATTACGGAGATTTTTTTTGATTTTTTGACAACTAAAGTTTCACATGGTAGTGTAGCAACGCAGTTATGGTGTGGTGGATTGTTTAATAAACACATGACTGCTACTTGTCCACAGAGTTTGCCAGTGAAAAAAATTTTCTGAGACACAGTGCATTATAGTATTGAGGTACAAAACAGCAACACAAGGTACACAAAATAATTAAAAAAACAACATAGTGAAAACAAAAGCGAAAATGAAATACACGTTTATGTGTCTGCAATAAAGTTACAAAAATACATGTACAGCAAACATAATTTAACAACAAAATAAATTTAAGTCAAAAATAGACTGAGTAAGTTAGCTAGAAACAAAAGCAGACAAGGTCAATGACAAGTATGAAGACCCAGTAGCTGCTTTATTTTTTTGTGCTGTAAAATGTCATTGGACCAATGGCAGTGAACTAAGCGTAGCAACTGTTACAAAAGTGAATAAAAATAAATCCATAAATTAAGACAGTAACTTATGTTTCAGTTCGATTAAATTTTAGTTTGTTGCCCATCACTAAAAGGCAATGAAGCCCATAAGCATTGACAAAAAGAACGCATTGATATTCTACGCAGGTGCTTGTTTACTCTTTAAAAAATGTTTGTTGTTGTTTAATTCGCTTAATTTGACAAATAGGCAGTGGTAAGGTGAATAGAAAACGGTTGCACGTGGTTGCGAAGTCACTGCGATAGCCTATGACAGTTAGGTGCATTACTGTATGAGACCCGATACGGGGAAGGTTGGTTGCAGGTGTATAGCAGCCCAAAACAAATAAACACGATGCTTATATTTTTAAAAAGTGCTATGACCTTAATTATATACACAGTATGGCAGAAAAATAGTTTCTGGTCATGGCTGACAAGACGTGACCAGAAACTGTGGTAGCCATATACAGTGACGATCATGGCTAGTGCCGCCTGTGGCCAATAACTGTGGCCGGTTGCTGCAGCTGATGGTCACAGGCTAGCAGGCGGCGGCAACTATGACTCATAGCTGCCGCCGCCTATGACTGTCAACTGTGGTTGGCGGACACAGTGATGGTCATACTAACTGGTTGCTTGCTGTACATAGTGA
>Ga0209367_1014324_pt1 | contig 10058 bp, 7 predicted proteins | sample WorMetLIZISLAND2_FD_187412 | JGI IMG/M metagenome (GOLD analysis project Ga0209367, IMG submission 187412) | Marine gutless worms symbiont microbial communities from Max Planck institute for Marine Microbiology, Germany - Olavius geniculatus... ...
CACCAAAGGCTGCATGGGGAGTTGGGGTGTTGGCTCATGTGTAAGTCCCTTGTAAATCCAGCAGCAGCGCCACGTGGAGGGCTCCTGTGTGGAAAGAGAGTGTGTTTATCCGAAGACGTATCCGATGAACTCTTCATAGTTGAGCGTTCCCGAGGCGTCCTGGTCCGCAAGGCCAATCATACGCTGCAGCTCATCATCCGTAAAGTCCTTCCCCAGCTCCTCGAACACCTACCGTCATCATCCAGTTAAACGTTAATGATAATAATGATATTAAATTTGATAATGTCAGACAGTGGGACGACTTAGAGCGGAGCTGAGCAGTCCAACAATACAAAATATGGTTACGACAGAATACAATACAAGAAGCCCAGCTGTCGCTAGGATAGCCGACCGTACTGGCTGTCACTTTTCCAGTGACCTTCAAGGTCATCCAAGGTCAATGATTTTCAGCTCATGTGACAGAGCATATGCCACTTCCTGTTAGTGGTTAATAGTAAACTAGGCCGTATCTGTCACCGTTTCCGAGATATGGCCAGTTTTCCGTTGAAAAACATCTTCCCTCCACCCTTCATTTATTCATTTATCCTCCAATTTGAAAATATTCGTCTTAATAGATCGCTGAAATTTTGCGTGACCGAGTTTAACACCCACAGCTAATTATTCGTGTAAAAGTTTTCCCCTACGCTCCACCCGTTAGCCACAATACATCCGTTACAGACGACAGACGGACGACAACCATGACAACAGCTCGACCGTTACTTAAGTACGGTCGGCTAATGACTCATACGCCTACATAGAATCATAGGTGCACTCCAAGTCATAAAATTTGCGGAAAAGAAAAGTTTTTAGGTAAAAGATAAGTTTAAAGGTTAAACGTTGTGTGTAGCTATTAATGGGAAACCCATCGCAGAACTGCGGAGCGTCACCTGCCGTATGGGATCACACAGTGTTACCTGCCACCCGACACAGGTGAATGCGCCCCACAGCAAGATAGGCTGGTACTCGATTTACCTACCTCATAGGGATGAAAGGCTGAGTTGACCTTAGTATAAGTTGGCCGCAGTCTAATAATTTGACCGAGCTCAGAATTGTGACGTATCTCTGAAGGTGTATCTAATTGCAGTTTATTTTGGCATGCAACATTATAAAGAAACTTGACGTAAATGACTGTTCTTCCCGCCTCGCCTTAATAGCGTGGCTATGCTACCTTGTGAAAAAGAAGTCGTAATTTGGCAGTTTGCAACAATGAATTCATACCAGGTAGAGCATGCAACGGGTTAGAAAATCGTCGTGAGGCCAAATATTTTAAGATCACAACGTTGACCTTTCGGAGTCAAGTGACGTCCGTTAGGCCGTTATCTGTTCCCTTATCTGCAAAAATTAGGGTTACAGTTATGGTTAGGCTTAAGTTTAGTGTTCATTTCTACAGGTTAGCGTTTTTAGAGATAAGAGTCCCATAAATTTTACAAATATAAGGCCAAGGACGGTCCTCACACACGTGCACGTGACGTCACCAATGACGTGACTCAGTTGTGGGCGGTTTCCCATAGCTGGTCACAACTAACCGTCACTGACCTGATCGAGTTCTGAGCGGTCGATGACTCCAGAGCCGTCCTTGTCAAATTCACGGAACAGCGACCTCATGCGAGCAGCCCTGTACAACGAAAACAACTAGGCCTACTACAGATACTACTACTAAGCCTAATAATTGCTGTGTTTCCGGTTTCAGCCGGCGAAAAATTAGTCGGCAAAAGTGTGCTTTTTTCATTTTTAGCCGACCGTACTATAGTAACGGTCATCATGCTGTGGCCATGGTTGTCGTCGTCTGTCCGCCCGTCTGTCCGTCACGGATGTATTGCGGCTAAACTATGCAAGATAGGATCTAGGTCATTGCTAGGAATTTGCATATTGGCTTTCAAATGACATGAAAACCATCGATCTTGGATCAATTTGAAGGTCACCGACAGCCAGTATGGTTGGCTATCCTAGCGACAGCTGGGCTTTTTGTTATATCATGACATGTCATTTCTTATTACACAGCAACTCATAAAAACAAACTGACACCCTAAGTAGTAACTCAAGAGCACTTGAGTATTGCCACATTGCAACACAACAAACTAGATGCAAACAGTTTTATCTAGTGAGCTTTGAAAACAAAGTAAAAGTGGAAAATAGTTTAGAGAGCAAAAAATTACAATTTTAGGGGCATAAGGATTTTTAGGGACGGACGGACGGAAACCGGAGGTACAGAATAGCTACCCATTCCTGCGTAGCGTGGTCTGTCTCTCTGTCGTCTGTCACATTCATGTCCCCCTGTTTAAACCGCTCGACGGATTAAGATGCCATTTGGCAGGTAGGCCTACACTTGTGGAGTCCAATTACATATTGTGTTAGATTGGGAATCCCTAATCCCCAGGGGGAGGGAATACTTGGGGTTGAACTCCCTAACCAAAACCTGCAAATGCAAATTGCTGCTGCCACGTAGTGAATAGAAACGAGCAGTTGCGCGGACTGGTGACAGCGATTTCGCTTCTTTCCAAATTACTTTAGACTTTTCGTTATAGCCGTAGATCAAAGCAGCAAGCCGACCTGTATACTGCACATAGCGACGTCTAGCAAATGATTAAACAGCTTGCAATGATTCATCAAACACCTATTTGTAGCTCAAGACGTTCGTGCATATTGCACAATACGAGCTGATTAACTGTGTCCTTGCTTTCAGCACTACTGCAGTCTTTTAGTAGCCTACTGATGTTTTATGACGTTTCGTCGTCCGGCAATAAAATAAGGAATGCACTGAGCGCGTGCGTTGGCATGCCGGTCTGCTCTGACATAGAATATCTAGAGCGTCTGGCACTCTACAACTAAAGTATCAAATTTCGTCCACATATGATAGTAGGCCTACAGGGATGTGATATTTCAGTCATCACGAATGAAGATTACCATGCAGCAGCAGCAGCAGATAAACAGAGAAACATATTGCTGCAGACAGATAGAAAGTTAGAGCTAGGCCTATCTATAGTCAGTCTACAGTATACTTTAGTGATAGAAACAGACAGACGGACACACAGCGGGCAACGTAGTCCCTCTAACGGTCCCATAACGTCATTCCGCGATTTTCAAAGAAAAAATTCTGACACGCATTCTGGTTAACTTCGCTACCTGAGACGCCGACTCCCGCGCAATCCATCAAAAATGCAGTAACGTAGCCATAAATGTGAATTGGTTTTTCACTCCCCCTTCACTTCCCCCTTTTAATTTCTTCTTCTACCTTCTCTTTTCCTCCCTTTCCTTTCCATCTTTCCGTTTTTCCCCTTCTTTCCATTCCCTTCCCCTCCCTTCCTCTCAACTCTTCCCCTTTCTTTTGTTTCTCTCCCCTTAAAACTAGGACTCCTAAAATCCAGCTATGGGGTATACATGTAGGTAACGGAGCGTTGTGAGTTTTCGCAGAACGGTCTGGGGCGTGGCGTGATTGTTAACACGTTTCGGCTGAAACGAAGTTACTCTAGCCGGGCCCGGTTAGTACTGCGATGGGTGACTGCCTGCGGGTAGGAACTGCTATAGGCTTTTGCGCCTCCCGTGAGCATTAGCTCAAATTTCTTGTTAACGTTTAATTTCTGTCTGGAACGTTTTTTTGCATCCATGCTTTAAACGCGTGCTTATATCTTCTCTGGGCTTGGGGGCTGGGACCGCTTGTCTATGCCAGTCAGGAGGGGAGCGAAGGACGAAGCGCCGTAGCGTCGAGTGAAAAGGAAAATGTCCGGGTGGGGAATACCCGGAATGGGAAGCAGTGGCGACGTGGCACCACAGCGCAATGGCGGTTGCTCCACCCCCCCACAAAAAATAATACAGTTTAGTTATGCATGTACACAGATTATCATAATGTCTCGTATACTTGTGTTCCTGAGGCGGCACTTCTCCCATGGCAGCCATATATTCGTCTTTCGAAATTTTGTTGTCTCCACTGAAATCCACCGTGCAGAACATCGACTGCAACATACATACATACACTGCTGGCATTTAGTATTCGACAAGGTAGTGCAGCGACATAGCTGCAGCAGTGATCTACAAACTAGCAAAAACGCGGTTCGGTGGCGTAACGGTTAGAACGTTTGACTTGCTATCGCGAGGTCGTGGGTTCGACTCTGGTCGGGTAGCTTATCATTTGGTTACTACTTGGATGAATGACCGAGGACAAGTAAACCATCTGGTGTCTTTAACTAGACTCATAGGTTAAAACGTAACTTAATAAGTTGATAAATTCATCAAATTACAACCTTTATATACATTGTTGTTGTTGCCGAAACGTTGACAATAACAATGCATATAAAGGTTGTATAATTTGATGAATTTATCAACTTATTAAACCATCCGGTGTATAAAATGCACAATTTTAGGTTGCATTTCCGCCATATTGTGGAAATTTGAAAGGAACATAAAATTTCGAGTCGGTAATTTGCGGCTGCTGTCTGTTGGAAATTGCCGTTTTCTAGCTGTCCCCTCCCAACTTTTTTGACCAACGACGCCGCTGCCAACCTACCACCCCCGCTGAAGAACTGAGCTCCCATATAGTAACTACTTCTATGGCGGTGCATTATTTCTTCAAATGCTGATACGACATGGACTCTATACGCCCTGCAAGGACGTCTTGTATGAGCAGAGGAAGGTCCCATGTTAATTTGGAGCAAAATTTTTGTTTTTGAACTTAGGCCCACAAAATTTGGTGGGCTTGTAGCCCTGCCCGAGGGCTTTCCTAAAATGCCGAAAAAAGTGGACCAAAGTTCACCGATTTCGGACAATAGTGGACCAAAGTTCAAATTTCGACCCCCAATATCTCCTCCCCCAAGGGGTTTTTGGGGGCAATTTTGACATCGGGCGATAGGGGGCCTTAGGCTCTACTTAAGTTCCAAAATTGGGGGACCCAGCCCTAAACCCCAATTTTTGGGGAATTTTTTCCGGAATTTTGGGGTTTTTCAACTTTAACCCCCGGATTCTCGAAAACGAGCTCCGGGACCCCCACTTTTTATTTTTTCTTTCGATAGGCCGTCCAAAGTGCTTTCGAAAAAACGAAAGAAAGTGGGACATGTCAGGAGTAGATTTTTTGCTATGAGCCCCCAAAGTGTCACAGCACCATAATTTTAGGGTTTTTGACGCATAACTTTGTTGTTTTTGAACTTTGGCCCACAATATTCGGGGGCCTTGTAGTGCTTCTTGAGGAATTTCCAACAGTTCCGAAATATGTGGACCAAAATTCACCGATTTCGAGAAAATTGGGACCATAGTTCAAAATTTGATCACTTGAAAACTTTTTTGTTTCTGAACTTTGGCCCACAATATTTGGGTGTCTTGTATTCCTTCCCGAGGGCTTTGCAATGAAGCCAAAATATCTGGACCAAAGTTCACAAGTTTTGAGAAAATTGGGACCAAAGTTCAAAATTTGATCACCCAATAACTTTTTTGTTTCTGAACTTTGGCCCACAGAATTCTGGTGGCTTGTAGCCCTTCCCGAAGGCTTTCCAAAAACGTCAAAATATGTGGACCAAAGTCCACCAATTTCGAGAAAATCAAAATCATCCTCAAAATTTGACCCCTCATAACTTTTTTGTTTTTGAACTTTGGCCCACAATATTTGGGCATCTTGTAGTCCTTCGCGAGTGCCTTCCAGTGATGCCGAAATGTGTGGACCAAAGTTCACCAGTTTTGAGAAAATCGGGACCAAATTTCAAATTTTTACCCCCAATATCTGCTCCCCCAAGGGGTTTTTGGGGAAAATTCGTCACCCCACGATAGGGGGCCTTAGCCCCTGCTTAAGTTCCAAAATTGGGGGACCTAGCCCCATCTCCCAATTTTTGGGGAATTTTTATCCGAATTTTGGTGTTCCGACCTGGCCAACTCCAGGCCAACGCCACCTTTGGCAAAACCATGGAACAACTTCGCAACAGGCAAAACATTCACCTGCGCTCGGAAATTACCCCTGATGCAAAATTCTTGGCACTCGGCATTACCCCCCTCGATTCCGATCACGCAGAGTGTTAGTAGGCCTGCTAATGCAGAGACAGTGCCAGTGCCCAGGTAACTGAAACACTGTCACTGTCAGGACACTGAAAACCAGCCTCATATACAGAGTTTTAGGCTAGTGCTTCATGGCGAGCAGGCGAAGAGAATAACTGCTAACTTAGGCCTACAGTACAGACTATTTTTCATCAATGACACTGAGCTCAGAGTTGCTTAAACATTTGCAGTTTTGGAAACTTGGCAGACAGGACTTTTAAAGAATTAAATTTCTAGCCTTCCGTGTAGGCTAGTCAGTTCTGCAGGCCAGCCGCCTGGCCTCTAGAACTGATTAGCCTACACAACAGGCGAAGCACATTAGCATACAGTTTGTCCCCGGGGATGAACATTTTTCGTCCCCGTTTCCCCGGGGATGAAATTTATACCCGGGGTTGGCTTCCCTACTACTGCAGATCTGTGCACTAATACACTGTCTGTGAAAGCACAAATAAAACATGTATACAAAACTAAAGAGGTTTTTTCAAATGTACACAGTGTGAAAATTAAACAAAAATGATTTTTGCAATGTTTACCATATGTTTAAACACGAATGCTATAAATAGCTGAAATTCACAGCTGCAGACTCACTGACTGACTCGCACAGCATCTCAAGGTGACAAAACATTAAACTACCGGGTACGCAAAATATCCAAAAGTCAAACTATACACAAGTCAAACAGAAAAACTATGCAATGCAAGTGGTGACTTTACTAAACTGCCAGTCATCTTTAAAATCGTGGAATTGTCCGAGGTTCAAACTGCTTTCCAGACCAACGAGTGTGATCTTCAGAAGTGCAATAGTTGCGGAAGAGCTGAAGCCTCATGGCATCCTGAACAAGAGAAGCAACCTCTTCACATGACCTAACAGTTGGCTTGGAGTCGACCTCATACAATTCAGCAGTAGACAGCAGAGCATAGCGAATGCAACTGAGTACGGCTGCAGTGAACTCGGATCGTTTAGGCTGTGCCTGCAGCCACGCCTCTGCTGCCTCGAACAGCCGCATTTCTGGATACCCGAAGCGAGAATCGTGCAGCATGGCAATCACGACGTCAAGACTCAGGTCGAGCCATATTGCCGAGTAGTTACCCAGACACACCTGGTTGCCGACCCTTGCTTCAAGATTCAGCAATGCAGCCCTGTACACACACTCACTGCCATGACAGTTCTCCAGCAAGCGCAGGACAAGAGCAACAGAGAAAGTCTCATTAGCAACCATCGAGCGTGAATTGCTGGTTGTTGCACCATCAGGCGGCTGCAAGGCTGAAGTACTGGTTCTGACAGAAGGAAGGGTGCTAGCTACCGTATACTCACGGCACTGTTTCTTTGGTATCCATTTAATCGGTTCTGGCTCCCCGGTGTCTGACAGGTCAGACATATCACTAGTGTCGTCAGACGAACTGCTGTTGTCCGATGAACTCTGCCACAGTCTGTCTGATAAGAACCTGTCATCCTTGTTGCCAACGATGTACACCTTCAGTGCTCGCTCGATCAGCTGTGTACATTCATTGTAGAGACTCTGAATGTCATACTTTCCAGCAAGCAGGAACAGCGGAACAACGTACTCATCACTGATCAAGATGTTACCTGAGTAAAAGAAGTAGAGAAATCGATCAAACACGCGCGCGCAATCGGGCTCTTCGTGCAACTCTAGCTGCGACTGGTTTGACTCTGCCCATGAGCTGCCAAGCATGGCCGCGAATACCTCGCTAGCAGCGCAAAGCACCACGCGATGGGCATAGTACAGTTTATCACTTGGTTGCACATGCAGCTGAACATCGCTCAAGTCGGGTTTGTTGTACATCGACGCCATGGCAGGCAGAGCCGTGAAACGGTAGCGCTTCCGAGACGACTCATCTCGCATGAATGGTTGCAGAACAACGTGAGGGTTCTTGCATGATGACTGACAGCTGGTCTCTCCTTGTCTGTCAGATGATGTGTGAGAATGTTTCGACAGCTTCTGCTTTGGTGGCATTATCAGTCAGTCACACCACACACCCACTGCAACATGCAAATACCACCAAATATCATCAATCTACAGCACTGAAAACTTCTGCAGTACATCTCTGGATAAAACTGTTGGTACCGTATCAAAGTAGAATACCTCAGTTGAAGCAATATGACAATAACAGACTTGAGAATAAATGAAATAGACCGATCAATTTAAGATTGATTTCAATATTAGGACACTTCTCATGCCTATCGCTATGATCATTTATTTATTTTGATGCTGGCCCAAAGTAGGATACTTCAAGTTAAGAACACGACATACCTCATAACAATGTTTCTTAGTTGTTTTTCACATTTTTTGTGTGAATGTTTTGAGTTAGGGTTAGGGTCAGGCTTGAGGTTAGGGTTAGCATTAGCATTGGGCTGAAAAAAAAAAATAAACGGTGATGGCATTATGGGTTAGGGTTGTGGTCAGACTTGGAGTATGTTAGGGTTAACCTTAGTATTCACGTGAGAAAAAGTAAATAAATCACCACATTATATTACGGACGTAGGCTGCAACGTTCGCTATAAGACTCCAGTGCAGTACATTCTATTCGTCTTATCTCTCCATTTACTTAATATCTCTGTTAAACTTACTGCGCATCAAAATGCACTTATGGCAGTAAAGCAAAGTCAAACGCACATTGTAGGCCTAAGTCAAAATTAGGGCTCAAGGTTTAATACCAGTAAGTCTCTAAATAGCATAATGATGTGTAATATGCCTAAGCTCATGTAGTCTAAGCAATTGATATCATACATGCAAATCAGTGGCGTCATGTAGAAGGAGCTAAATGAATTTACGGACCTTTGCTTCCAAGAATTTGTGATGTTAATTTTGTTTCCCTATAAATGGTAACTTTGTAATGATGTTACTGCTGCAAGAACAATGTCACGCAGACTGAGACCTAGTGCCCCTAATGATTAATGCGCTCCCCCAAGGATTTACTGAAATGACGCCACTGATGCATAAGTAAATAAGGGGAGCGAAAGTTCCAGGGAACGAAAGTTCCTGTTACCAAGAAACAGAATGCCGTCTGACTTGAGGGGGTGGGTCTCTCGACCGTGACAAAATGCAATAGTAGTCTGCAAAGCCACAAAAGTAATTCCATATTGCATACTGCATGCATAACTTACGCGTATGCCTCTATATGACACACAAATGTGAAAATTAAACACATCAAAACTCACAATATCAACAAATACACAAATAAGTAAAATTAGTAAGCAAGTCATTTTACTACGGTAGGGCTGGGTCGATATCGGAATTTTCATTTCGTTACGATGTCGATATTCCATTACGCCTAACGGCACGTGACTCCAGTGCCTTAAAGTAAAATTTTCTAACATTTTGCTGACAGCTCCAATTTTTCCAGATTTGTGGGTGAGGTCAAGTTACGCTGATATTTTAGTTCAAGTCTCAGACCCACAATCATGTTTTTTTTAATTTAGATTTATTATGTATCTTAATTGTGCTTGCGTTGTTAAAAGTTGCGCTTGTCAACTTTACATTAAACGAATATATGACGATCAGTGGCGGTTTTAGGGCCGGGCCTGGGATTACAGGCCCCCAGTTTTGTTCCAGCCTCCTTTCCCAGTTTCGTAGCCACCCATGATTTTTTGCAAAGATAACACAAATATCTTATGTATTTGCGTTTCTTAAGTTTAGAAAAGTGGGTAGATTTGCGGCTTCCATTGAATGTTCAAAATCGATAAGTGCTCAGCTTCATGGGCTTTGCCCCCTGATCAGGAGCTCTGCCCCTAGACCTCTGTTATAGTTTCGCGCTTCTGCGCTCGCTATAAGTTCCTATAATTACACTTGTGTTCAAAATTGTCAGATGAACATCGATAAACTCAAAACGCGTCTCGTCAACGAGTGGGCGCAGTTCGACCTGTCGATCATTGATGCCGCGATCAGCCAGTGGCGCCGCCGTCTGAGCGCTTGTGTCCGTGCACGTGGGGCACACTTCGAGCACAAGTTCTGACAATTTTGAACACAGGTGTTATAGGAACTTATAAT
>Ga0209367_1014326_pt1 | contig 10057 bp, 7 predicted proteins | sample WorMetLIZISLAND2_FD_187412 | JGI IMG/M metagenome (GOLD analysis project Ga0209367, IMG submission 187412) | Marine gutless worms symbiont microbial communities from Max Planck institute for Marine Microbiology, Germany - Olavius geniculatus... ...
AGCCCTTTACCTTTCCGTTCCACTTTTTTCTTTCCCTTTCCCTTTTCCTTTCTTTTCCCCTCACCTTTACCCTCTCTTCCCCCTTCCCTTCCTTTTTTCAGAAAGCGAGGCTCCCATTTTCCTCCCCAATTCACATTTCTGGCTACGCCATGCACTGATTTGTAACTTGTGTCTCAGTTTCTTCTCTAATTGGGAGACATGGGAAAATAACTGGCTGTATAATGCGAGCGAAGGCCTAAAAGATCAAGAGGGCCTATGTTCATTCAAGAGGTCTTAGTTCATGCAGCACAGCGAGATGAGTGACGTTCAGCGTCTTTCATTCGACGGAATATGAGAGAGGAATGCGCGGCGTCGCGTCGGTCGGTGTATTATAGAGCCATGCACGGTTTAATGTCGCCAACAGTTTGCACGTGTGCGTTGGTCTATAGCTGCATTGAGAGTCAATATTGACCTATTGGACTATTACACACTTTACCGCTTGCTAGAGAATATAGCGCGGCTAATTCTCGCTGCCACATCAAGTCACTTAAATCCTGTTGATCGCTTCGCGCCTGCGTGAAATGCAATTCGTCATAATGCGGCTCTGTGAAGTATGCCAGTACCATGATCTGTTTACTTACTTATGACTTATATAGCCTTTGGTAATGCACGGAGAATAATATAAAGGCCTAGCATTCAGAGACTGATTTTCCATGATACGTGGCTATGCATGTTCGCCGAACGTATAGAACATTCGGATTGTGGATTCTGGATCATTTTTAGTGCATTGCAGGATTCTGTGCCTTTTCGGAGATAAAGCGCAGGCCCCTATATAATGACACTTTGCAGTGTATCCCCCGCATTGCAAGTCATGAAAGAATTTTTAATTAATTTCTGTATAGGCTATATACGAATGGCTTAAGAGTGAAAATGTGCGATTTGATTTCGGTGGTGATCTGCATCCGAAATTTCGAATTGCAGTGCTTTATTCATGCATGCGGATCAGTTAAAGCGGCAACTGAACTCAAACGTTCTCTGAATATATAGGTGTTGCCACCTGGCGTGCACAACAGACTCAGTAGTATAGGCTCCCTATACATGCCGGTATTCACAGTCCTGATCCGCACTGCATGAATAAAGCATGGATTCATAGACAGAGTTTACCACGACCGAGTTATACCTACACCCGACACGCTGCAAGTAAGCGCCAACTAACAAGCACGCCAACTGTCGCCATGAAGTATTGGCCTATCTCCGTATATCCCTCGCTATATCACAGCAGTTGCTCCGCTTCTATTTACCATATCATATACATGAAGATGGGCCAATCGCCAGAGTCAGGGGCCTATATAGTTTCGATTGGCGTCAGCATCAAGCTGCTGCAGCCTGGTTTCCACTCAACGAAGCGTACGCAATGAACGTAAATGAACGCAAGAAGAAAAGTAAGCAAAAACGCATGCACGCCGACGCGTTTGTTGCTGCAGGATGCAAAAGCCACAATGCCAGGTTATTAGCATAGCGGCGTGTATCGTTGCGTTGCGTCCACTGCGTCCACTCCGTTGCTTTCGTTGCGTTGCGTATATTTTGCGTGCGTTGTGCTGGTTGGATCGAAACGACGCAAGAGTATAATCTCTCACTCTCTTGTCCCGTAGCGTCACTTTACTAAAGCATTGGAGGGGTCTCGGTCTACGTAACTTATAGTTCTTGCAGCAATGACACTGCTTCAAAGATACAGTTTACAGTATTCTTGGGGGTCCCCAGATCCTCTCTTTTTGAATGACGCCCCTGCTCTCGTTCTAACTGCATGGGCTGTTACTTGGACTGCTGACACGGCGTCCGTCACTGCAGTGTTATTTCAAGCGAGTGCTGCTCGGACACGGCTCAAGTGGCCGCGCCGGTCAAGGTGCCCGGACCGGGCGGACCAGCGACTCTTCACGGTGGGCGGTCGACTGACCTCCCGCCGAGCGACTTCGACAGACGGTCTCACCGCGCCTCGTAAGTATCGTCAATGAGCCAGCGTGTCATCATCGACCGAATGACACCAGTGTACTGACAAAAACCCTCACCACAAAACCCCTGCAGAGGACAAAATTTCTCATGCGACAAGATCCCTTTATGGAAAAGGTCAAAACCACTTTACTGGGTATAACAAACTGACAAAACCCCTTAGAACAATTTGTTTCTCTATGTCCCATATAGTGAACTGTTTTTCCTGTATTTCATTCATTCTGTGTCGAATAATCAGCTTATAGGGCAGTGGCGTAGACAAGGGGTCCCAGAGGACCCAGCCCTTAATTTTTTAGACAAAACGAAAACGCAAATTTTAACTGTACAAAATTAGCCAATTTGGTCAGTTTATTGATTTTATTCTCAGGAAAGCAATTAAAATTGATGCCACGAATTCTATATTTTAAAGCTAAAAGCCTAAAATGCACCAAATTCGATTTCGGCTGAGGCTCTGCACCACATCCCAGGAGGGGGGGAGCTCACAGCGCTGTCCCAAACCTTTTATAGCTGGATTTCAAAAGGTTTTGTTTTTAAGAGAAAGGACGGAAGGGGGAAAAAGGAAAGGAAAAGAAAAGGGAGATGTAAAAAGGGGAGAAAACGGAAGGGGAGGGACGAAACGGGGAGGAAAGGAGAGGGGAAAAGAGACGAGGCCCCCAATTGACATTTTTGGCTACGCCACTGTCTTGGTTTTTTTTGTCATGCAGTGTATGGGGTTTTGTCGTAGCGGAAGGGGTTAGTCGGACACGGACCGAATGTATGACACCCTGGCGCTGACCTGGACCCGCCCATCTACCCGTCCGTCTGTCCGTCGTTTTGTTTCTGCGTGCACGTGACGTCTGTCAGTCAGTCAGACTGTCTTTTACACAGCGGACAATGCAGCAGCAGCGCGGCGCACAAAGTGTTAATTACTTGATCGGACTATGCCAGTGAGTGACGTCTCGAGATATCAATACGACGGTCATTGAATGATGCTTGGCATAATGAGTTACGGCATGGCTGACGGCCGAGTCAAAGTATAGTAGCTGCTTGCGGCTTACCCCAGTCTTCAGGATAACAAAAGTCGGTGACAGGAACCAAAGCGAGAACCAAACCAGCTGCGCATCGCATACATTCGCTGTCTGCTCGCAGGTTGACTGTTTGCATGCATGGCATTCTTCGATCGCGACGATTAACAAAAAGCTGACTTACAGTGTACTGCCGAGTCGGTGGTTTGTGAGGAAGACACGGGATGTCAACGTATTGATATATACCTGTATGTTGACACAGGGTGGGAGCAACAGGACAATAACAAAAAGACCCAATGTGTAGGCCTACATAGCGACAAAAATGTCAGGCGTGTCAGTCGTTGCGGTTTTGTCGCTTGACTGAATTCAGTGACTGCAAACATAAGCCTACGTACGGGTCCTAATTGTCTGCATCGGTTAGTGTGAGAAGATGATCGAGTCTTCATCTTGTTGTGCATATGTCACCATTGATCGAAGACGTGTGCAGTATTCGTGATTGTGACAGTAGGGGTATACTATGGGGCCCCGCGACGTTTATGGGTCCCGCAGTCGCTCAAAATAGAAAGTACAGTACAGCAAAATGTGTCATTTTAAAAAAAAAATCTAAAAATTTGCTTCCCAGAGGGGCCCCTGTGAGAATGTTTCTTCGGGCCCTTATTGTGGCTCTCGACATCCCTGTTCATAAGTCCATTTCCCCTATAGAAGAGTTGCTGGCAAAACCTGTCACCCTGTGCGTTTTGTTTTTTGCTATATCTTTAGCGCGCCGTGCAGCTGTTTTTTGCCGTGCATGATAATCATATTCGTATCATAAATGCCATCGTATTCAAATGTCTTTCTGAGACTTTACGAGAAGCACTCGATGGATAAGTGGTGTGATACGCGTGCCTGCGTCGGGTATATTTGATTAATAGTTTTCGTAATTCGTCGATGCCGCGGGCGAAGAAAGCGCTGCTAATCACATTGTCATGAGATTTCACGGCTGGTGCGTCGCAACTAGCGTGAAACGTCGTTGATTTGTCCGCGCGCATCAAACGCCGCGTCGTAATTGAACAACATCAATTACTCTTCAGTGCTGCATCTCCAGTCTCCGCAGCCATTTCATCAGCGAGATGCGCGGATCCAGTTTCCACGCACTTTTATCCGCGGCAGTCAACGATCCGCTCGCATCTCAGTCATGCGCCCGAATTACAACATAACAAAAGTACGTTGGTACACTGTCAAGTTTTGTCATTTGTTTCCGGAATAACACCAAAGACTTGAGAGAGTTGTTGAAACAAATCTTTTACAGATTGGGTGTTATTTGGTTGTTGCCAAATAAAAAGCAACAAGCAACTAAACTGTCAAATTTGCAACTATACAGCTTGCATGACAAATGCTGCTGTGTTTAACGATATACTCTTCTTTATGTCAAGTGCCAACTAAATAGTAAAAATGCTAACATATCTAAGTATTAACATAGGCATCTGTTTGTCTATCTATTCAGTTATATGTAAAGTCAAATTTAAGGCGATGTTAGCAAATAAAAAAGAAAGAAATACTTAATGACGCCTGCGTGCAGTCGGGTCGAAAACCGCAAAACTGCTGATAACCCTCAAACAGATTACGCGGACGTAAATTGCTTCGTTCCGGCACACCTCTGCCTGGCTCTCTTCACTGTCTCATAACGCAGTAACTACATTATCAGTGGCGCTGCACGTAAACGACGGTCGTTGCACGGCAGTAATACCACAGACACACCGCGGCATCAGTTTGCGTGCTAATGCCTGGCAGCAGCGGTTACACCGCTAGCTATCGACGAAGATGAAAGCTGGTCTGCACAGGTCGCTCAAGTCAGACGGCATCGACGATCGACCAAGAGACCAGCCTTTGATTCAGCACCAGTACCGGAAGTAGTGCGACCATGCAGCAGACCAGCTGATTGCATGAGTACCAGCTGCTAATTCGTCGTCGGCGGCGCTCGATGACGTAACTCAGCGTGCAGTCTGTCGGTGTGTCAGACGCCATTTTGCAGCTCAGCGACCACACAACTATCGACCCTCCGCGGTGATATGTTATGGTGTCCTCTACTCGTGCCCTAGGACGAGACGAGCTGGTAACAGGCGTAGATTCGTTAAAGTCGTCCATGTCACTCTGCATACATGCATTATAGTGGCGTATATACATGGTGTTTCATAAAAAGGGACACCTTTTTCTTTCTTTCATAATTCAGGCAAATGATGAGTGAGTGAGTGAGTAGGTTAAACGTCCCATCTGACATAGTACAGGTCATTTCGGGGACGGCCTTTTCAGACAGAATGCACACAAACACAATAATGTAACGGTAAGTTTAAACTTTACAATAAACAGACAGTTTAACCTTTACAGAAACACAAAACACAAAAATGAGGTTAATCTAAAATTGTAAGAACTCCATTATACACGTGCACATGTAATTAACATAATGGTAGTTCTAATAGATGATCAATTGACACAAAATTTTTACCAGTCGTAGCTGAAAAAACACTAATTGAAAATATTTGAGCAAAATATGCATGGCTGTTAATTAAATATTTTTTGCTAGTTGTGACGTAATACTGACGTCATAATGTGCCGCAAATACAAGCTTGCTCGTCTCAACCGGTGCTGTCAGTTGATGAATAGCTACCCTTTTCTATGGTGAACTTCATCTGGTTCGCTGATGGCAAATTGTTAAAGTTTTACCATAGCAACTAATGATTGCAATCCCGAGATTAGATTCTCAATCCCGGGATCCATATTTTTCACGTTGGAAGAGCCAATAGCGGCAGAATAACGCTTTTTTAAGGGGGATGTCCCTGTTTCGCCCTCCTTGTTAGTGGGGACCCCCTTTACCCAGCGGCATGAAATTTTGTCACGAAATACTAGAGACTCTAGGCTATCATATTGTGAAACCCTAACTCTCTATCGCACCTAGGCTTGAATTGGTACCGGGTCGTGACGGACAGACGGAAGACAGACAGACAGACAGAATTACCGTAGCAAAAATATACGCGCAGCTGGCTAGCTATAGGTCTCGCGCGTAAAAAGGTTCCCGCATGAACATGTCTTTGGGTTGGAAAACTTAGACGGGTTATTCTGTACAAAATATTTAGATTTTGCTGCAGCCGCTAACTGCCCATCGACTGCATACTGAAATTGCATGCATATTCGGGTTGGTGGGATAACGTTGACGTTGAAGATTGCGTGAAGGGACCAAGACGTTTCTATATCTGACCCAATGGACAGGCTATATAATGCACTGCGTTTTGCTGGCTAACGCACTTAGCAGATTGATGCCTGCAGTGTGTCACCAATCAAGCGTGAAACGTGAGTTCACGCAACGTCAGATAGACGAACGGATTTCGCTCGTCAAAGTTGCATTGCCGCCATGCAGATCACTGCAGTCCCACACTGCAGTGAATTAATTATACTGTCACCCATGCGGGCGCCAGCGCTATGCATAATATACAATTGCAATTGCTCTGCTAATAAAGAGGCACACCGCGCGATGGACTATAGTCCCGTATCCGTGGTCTTGCAGTGTAAACTGGTGTCTGGCTCAGGAGCCGAGCTAACAAAATGGAGATCCGCGTCGCCCAACGGGCGTTAAGCATATAAATAGAAGGACGTTTTTAACGCTCCGTTTTGGTGCATGGCCTCAACCTCTTAATTCATGCAGGAAATAATCTTGGAAATTGTGTGGATTGTAGATGTTAAATGATGCAGTTTGAGCTTTATATGTACACCGTGGTCCATAAAAACGTGCCACTTTAATTTTTTTGAATAGCTCCGTGCAGCATTGGTTGATTTTAATATTTTTTGGCATGCAACATCAGGAAGAAACTTAACACAAATGACTTAACTTTTGGCCACCTCACTTTTATACTGTCGCTATACTACCTTGTGAAATGCAGGTTGTTAAGCCTGCTGTTTGCGAGTGGTGTCAACGTTTGCCGCTTGCATTTATTACATTGCATTGCGATTTTTTAACGTGGCCTAAGTAAAAAAAACCTCAAGGTCCATTCGTGTTAAAGGAGGACATTTTGAGCACATGCTGTATGTGATGTGACACATGCGACTTTTTGACATAGTATAGTTGCCAATCGTGTTTGTCACTTCTTAGTTAATCATTTCTGAGCCGACGCGTGCGCTATCCAGTATGAATTCATTGTTGTAAATGGGTAAATTACAACTTCTGCATTTCACAAGGTAATGCAACGACAGTACTAAAGTGAGTTGACCAAAACTACAGTCATTCATGTCAAGTTTTTTCCTGATGTCGCGCCAAAAATTATTAAAATCGGCCAGTGTTTCACGAAGCTATTCAAAAAATAAAAGTGGCACGTTTTTATGGAGGACTACGGTGTATATAAGCTTTTCTATAAAATATTTCTGTCAACCGATTTAACAAATTGACCATTGGTCTTTAAAATTTGTGTTTTTTGGCAAATTTGACACGGCAAAGACAAGTTCCCCTTCCCGCGGACTCGTCTGCAGTGTATATAATGCACTCGTCGTATATGATATGGCAGCAAATTTAAACAAGTTTTACCAAAATGTTATTTATTTTGTATTAATAACTTTGCATTATGTCGACCAATTTAAGTAATTTTTGCACACACACATATCGCAGGCAATTATTTACGCATCACTTTTGCTATAATCGTGTGTTAGCACAAAAAACATAAATAAATTTTCCGTATACTCGACAGTTCGTGTATGGTATAGGTAATAACCTGCTTCAACAGACTTTTGCACTGTTTTACAAAGTTGTCCCCATACGCATGCCTTATTTGCATTATTTTCGCATTACATTACATTACACATTTGAGTTCTTTTGTATGACTTGTTCTGGCAAATAAATTTGGTATATAATTTTTGTGTATTTAACTTTTGCAGATATTTTTGTGCTATTTCGGTTATCGTCAAAATCAAAATTTTACATGAGCTGATTCATTTATATTAACCAGCAGATAGTAATGCATAACGTAAGCCAGTAAGCCCCTATGTCAAATAAACGGTTTATCACATGTTATAAACAGTTCTACAAAGCAAATTCCGCGTATATGTTGCATAGCCGTATAGAAGCCAGGTGTATGGATCGTTTATGGATAATGCACAATCCATCTTAGACATATGCAGGATACTGCTAATCATCGTACTTATATATCCGAAATGCATTTAAAATCTTTTAAAATTATTTATCATAGACGACAGAGCTTCTACACAACGACGTTTTAGTGATTTAAAAAAATAAGGTTTGTTTTTTATGACATGTTTTTCACATACTGATTTAAAAAGACGTATAGTAATTTTGTAATCGATTTATACTTAGAAATGCGTGACAAACTTTGTAACAGATTAAGCACGTTAGTAATAATATTATAATAAAAAATTAATATTAAATACAGTATAAAAACGTATAACCGCAAAAAAACTACAAAACTGGTATAAGTTTTTTTTTTCTTTTTTAATACATGCATTATTATTATTATTATTATTATTATTATTCGTTGTCACCATCGTGGTCACCGTCATCGCAAACTAGCCCTGTGTCCGTAATCTCTCAGTGTAAACTGGTGTCTGCCTAAGGGATAAGAAAACAGATCAGGTCCACCATGGGCGTTGTGGCTCAGGATAAACTTTCCGCTTACTTTACGTGTATAGTCTATATTTTTTTCTTATAATGTTCACACTATATACGGTGCGCGTCTGACGTGCATGTGTATATAGGCTGTTGAATCGTCAGAGTCTGTCTGTAAGCGGCGGCGGTTCGTCGGGACTGACATCTCGTCAGGCTCAGAGCGCGTCGTGCGGCACAGGTTCGTCTCTGACCGACCTACATCACCGACCTCATGGTCATCTCCCGCATCATCACCATGACAACCTGGATGATGATGATGATGATGACGATGACCTTTTGCTCTCCGACTCGGACGACTTCAGCGACCACAGATCAAGTAATATATACACCAACTTCTTCTCTTTACCGATTTCTGCATGATGCTTCACATTATTCTGTATATAAAATAGGCCTATACTAGACACCCTGCACTCAATAAATATCTGACAAATGTTCACACATCTGCAAGTGCAATTTTATTATAACAGAATCTTGCATGTACAAAAACTCGTAAAGGCTATATAATTATACGAAAATTTAATTTGGTTTTACATCACGGCATTTTTATAACAAACACTTACTATCGCATTATCGAGCATACTTCTGACAGCTTCAAGCAGTTCTTTAGAACAATCTTGTTCAGCTTTTATGCGATATACTCGAGTATACTGATATATGCTGAACAAAATTGTTTTAAAGTAGTGCTTGTAATGTGACTCGCCTATACGATATGCGCTATGCAAACTCACGTATAGGCCTATACTTACTTATTTAACCAATAAATGCGTGTGCGCGACTGCGCGTGCATGTGATGTACTCTGCATTTTGCTGTCATTCATGGGGTGTTTACCCGATCCAGCAAATGTCCAGCAAACTTCCAGCAAATGTGTTCAAAATACACGTGCTAATGCTAGACGTTTGACGGATCGTGTAAACACCCTATCAGTCACGGCTTTTTAAAATAAACTAACAAAGGGGCCTACAAATATTCTGCTGATGTGTATTGCAGCAGCGGTGCTGAGAGCGGGCGGGCGGCTTGGTGCAGACGTGCATGACGACACTGCGGCAGACATCAGTCGCTGCAGCCGGTCACCTGACATCGATGTTGACGACGACGACGACGACGTCGACTGTTTACGTCGGGTGGACGACCAGCGCACGACCGCCGTCAGTCCGACCATCTCTGTCGGTGTTTCTAGTCGGTCCAGTTCATCCCCGCCCCCGGCGGACCCCAGAGTGTGTGGACCTCCGCCGCCGGCTGACACGGAGCCTGGCGGTGATAGTGCTACCGTTCCTCCGTCAGCCACGTTGACAGTCACATCACCCGACCATCATCATCATCATCGGCAGCATCGTCACCGTGGTTTAGGTCTACACCCATCACACCTGCCGTCCGCACTGGGGCTCGGACTCAATGTGACGGCGGCGCTGGCAGCGGGATTGTTTC
>Ga0209367_1014329_pt1 | contig 10057 bp, 7 predicted proteins | sample WorMetLIZISLAND2_FD_187412 | JGI IMG/M metagenome (GOLD analysis project Ga0209367, IMG submission 187412) | Marine gutless worms symbiont microbial communities from Max Planck institute for Marine Microbiology, Germany - Olavius geniculatus... ...
CCGGGGTAGGTAAATCGAGTACCGGCCTATCTGGCTGGGGTTAAGGCGGGGCGCGTTCACCTCTGTCGGGTGGCAGGTAACACTGTGTGATCCCATATGACAAGTGAAGCTCCGTAGCTCTGCGATGGGTTCGCTCATTAGGAGCTATATGCGACCTTTAACCTTTAAGGCAGGATTGCATGTTCTCCCCTTAGGTCTACCTCTTCAATAATATGGCTGAGCTTCTAATGCAGTCTGCTTTGGAAGGGTACCGTAGTGGTTTCAGAATCGATGGGCGGCTGGTCACAAACCTCCGTTATACCCAATTTACACGATCGAGCAAACATCGAGCAAACATCAAGCAGGCCTGATAGAACTCCGCCCTTGGCTCAAATGTAGGCCTAGGCTTAGCCCACAGCTGATCACGTGTTATTATAGGCCTTCCAATTACAACCCGCCTGCCTTTCTAATTAACATGCTAATTACCATAGCTCGTCGAGCTAGCTGGATGAATGCTAGCAAACATCGAGCAGAGGTCGAGCAGACGTCGAGCAATTAGAACGCGTATTTTGAATACATTTGCTCGACGTTTGGTCGATGTTTGCTCGATCGTGTAGACGGGGTATTACGCCGATGATATCGTACTCATAGCGAGTTCAGAGCAGGGATTGCAGGATCTAGTAAACCGCGTGAACCTGGCGGCGAACGATCTTGACATGAGGATCAACACACAGAAGACCGAAGTAATGAAAATCAGCGATGACCTGTCCCCAATAAGAGTAGCAGTTGCAGGGGACCCGCTGTCGGAAACCAAGTCGTTCAAATACTTTGGCGCGATGTTTAACTCTCAGGCGCTACGTGACAAGGAAGTCAAAAACCAGACTCGCGAGAGCAAGACAGAAAATGGGCGAGCTATTCCCTCTATGGCGGTCCAACACCGTCAGTAACAAGCTGAAGGCTCGACTCATAAAAGCCCTGGTTTGGCCAATCGCCACATACGGCTCCGTCCGAAGCTTGGACATTCAACAAGGACCTACGTGGCAACTTGGAGGCGTTCGAGATGCAGTGTTACCGAAAGGCAATGCGCATCCCGTACAGTACACTGACCATATGTCACGAACGGCGAGGTGAGGGGACTGCTGTGGCGGGCCATCAGGCGGAAGTTTTGTTACTTACCGTCTCGAGGCACGACAGCCTGAAGAAGATGGTCAGACAGAAGGCTGGTAGACGTCGTCCGAAGCGCGGAAAACCGCGAAGTTCATCGACGTTTCGTATTCGGAGCCATCAACGCCCGATCTCCGGGTACGTTAAACTTCAGAGTAGTGATTGCAATCCCGTGATTGAATTTTCAATCCCGGGATACGGGATCGAAAATTGTAAGCCCGGGATCCCGTTTCGGGATGGGGCTCACAGACTGGTCGTCATTTTGATATCCTTAATTGACTTATTTCATGCATATGACGTAGTATAGGCCCCTATGGAAGGTATATCCGAACTGCAGAGAGTGACAATGACTGTCAGAATACGAATTGCAGTACAGAACAAAGAGTGGGACTCTATCGCACATAAAAATCCTGTTCACCAAACGGCTAAAATTTTTATTTCTATCATTTAACACGCGAAAAAAGTACGATTTTAACTAGTTTTTGTAATCCTGAAATACCGGGATCCCAGGATTGCAATCCCTACTTCAGAGTCAGCCAAGTGGTCGATCAGTGACGTCATTGAATTCGAATTTGTCCTCGATCTGCCGCTGCCTTCGTATGATTCGATTTTGTCGTTTATTCAACGCTGTTTCCTGTTTAACAGGAAACGCGTGCGGGAAAATTTACTAAATTTCAGTCACTATATATCATCCGTGTCACGGTCTTTGGCCGCCTGACTCAGTCACTCACCAGTGAGCACGGCTGGTAGCGAGACCAAGCAAAAACAAGGCAATAAATTAATAGTCGAAGACGTGTGAGCGACTCCGAGAGGTTATATATCTCAGGGTCATGCGGTTACGTGTAGTATAGGCATCTAGGCCAACGTTCACTGTTCAGGATCTAGGTGTTATTCGCCGAACTTTAGTTCTGTGTTAATAACTAAACTATAGGCGCAGCATAGTTGCTGTTCCGTGCGTTGTGTTGCAAATCTCTGTTTCTCACTGCACGATCGATTGTTGGTATGTTTGAATTTAATTCCAGTTGAGCGTAGTGTAACCATTCACTATCTGTCGTCCGTCTGTCCGTCACACGACCCTGCAGCCCTATCAAAACAGTGCATGTAGGATCACGAAACTTCACCGTGGGTTGCCACAATGACTCTAGTTATGGGGCCGTCCTTCCTAGAAGGAGGCCCCATTATGTATCGATGCTGTCCGTCTGTCTGTCCGTCTGTCCGTCCCGTGCCTCCACCTAGAGAAAAAGCGAAAAGGCCTAGGAAGACCAAACTTGGTAGGAAGGGTCCCTGGGACACGAGCACCCCGTGGACCAATTTCAAGGTTCCCAGCTGTTGCTTGGGTGGGCCGACCGTACCCGAAAGCCAGCAGCGTGCCTCCACATAGAGGGAAAACGAAAAAGGCCTACGTATACGAAACTTGGTAGGAAGGGTCCCTGGGACACGAGCACCCCGTGGACCAATTTCAAGATTCCCAGCTGTTGCTGGGGTGGGCCGACCGTACCCGAAAGCCAGCGTGCCTCCACCTAGAGGGAAAACGAAAAGGCTTACATATACGAAACTTGGTAGGAACTAGGAAGGGTCCCTGGGACACCAGCACCCCTGGACCAATTACAAGGTCAAGGGGTCAGAGGTCAAGGTCACGGCGGCTAATTGCGTTGTTTGCAAAAATCCCCATAACTTCGCTGCCTGTTGTCCGATCAACTTGATATTTGGCAGGTGGCGTAAGGATCCCTGCCGCCTTGCCCCGGGTGCCCTCGTTGCCATGGCAACGGCCGTTCCCTCCGTCTGTCCGTACTCAGCTGCAAGGACGGCCCCATAGCGGGCGGCCCCTTTACGGCCGCACCCTCTTGTTTTTAGTCACAAACTTTCGTGCCGCTGGGTGAAGGGATTCCGCTCAAACGACTGCATCAAAAAACGGTACCAATACCCCTAAAAACTCATCATTTTACTGCTATTTGCTGCTTTATAGCCCAATTCTAGCGTAAAAAACGGTTGCAGGTATAGACAGTGGCAGATACTTTTGCTGCTTATCAGGAACATGTTCTGGCGACGAGCTTTCCGAGGGAAGATATTACAAGCAATTTAAGCAAAGCTCGTGAGACTCGCGACAGCCTTAGCAGTGGCTGTTTGCAGGTTGTCCAGGTCTATCTCCAGCCGTGTTGGTGCAATTCACTTAATGAAATGTGCAACACAGCCGAAAATTGCACTAAAACCCTTATTTTGGGAGTTCAAGGTCATTTAAGGTCATCGATGTTGACACCGTTCAAAAGCTCGTCACCAGTGCTTTTTATGATAAGCAGTATGTCTGCGTCCATCTGCAACTGTTTTCATGCTAAAGCGGTAAAATAACCACTTTTAGGGAGAAGCTGTCTTTGACGCCCGACTGCGCAGGCTTCCTTGAACCTAGAGGGTCAAGACATCGACAGCTAAAATCTACGTTCAATGCTAAAAATTTAACATGCATTTCGTCGCAATTCACCGTTGAAATGTGCGCTTCAGACAGAAATTGCAAAAAAATTACCAAAAACCCCTCTTTTGAGAATTCAAGGTCGTTCAAGGTCATCGATGTTGACAAATCTGAAAAGCATATCGTAAGTGTTTGTTATGTTATGCAGAAAACGGCAAAATAACGTCTTTTTAGGGCGGTACCCCATTTTGAAGCCCTCGTTCGAGCGAACCCCATTAGCCAGGGGTACGAAATTTTGTCACTAAAAACTGGAGTCCTTGGGGCAGCCCACAATGAAGATTTCGTGATTCTAGGTGTCGCCGTTTTGATGCAGTGCCAGGGTGTGACGGACTGACAGACGGACATACAGACAGACAGACACCTCGACGATGGTTAAGACGCGCGACATCGATCATCTTGAACGACCGTGAACTTGTTTTTTACGGATTTGTGCATAGCACATTTCAAGAGTGAATTGCGACGAAATAGATGGAAGTAGACCAAGACAACCTGCGCATGCAATTTTCAGCATTAAACGTAAATTTTAGCAGTTTAAATTTCGGTGCGTCAAATATGGGTAAACCTTCAAAATGTGCGATTTCTGTTATCCACTACTCTGGCGTAAAACGGTTGAAGACAAACATAAACTTCTTACCGTAACAAGAACTGCTGACGAGCTTTTAACAGGTATCCACATCGATGACCTTAAACGACCTTGAAATCTAAAAAAACGAATTTTAGTTCTTTTAGGCTGCAACGCATATTTCTACAATAAATTGCACCGAAATTACTGACGACAAATCAGAACAACTTGCGTATGAAATTTTTTAAGCTATAGAACTTAGACATTAATTGTTCGAATTTCGACCAAGGTTCAAGGAGTTCTCCGTACAGAGGTTTCAAATGTAGGTACTCTTTACTATTTTGTTGCATGTTGTACACTGATTCCCAGGTGGCAGCATCGACGCTGTCGCGCGTTATATGAACTTTGCTCAAATTATTTGTCAATATCTTTCAATATCAGGCGAAGATAAGGACAAAACTGTAGCACTATGTTTCGACTCACGTTGGCTAATTTTTTTTTACGCGCGAGAGCTAACATAACTAGCCATAGCGCGTATTAGCTATGTTAATTATGTCTGTCCGTCTGTCCGTCCGTCTGTCTGACACAACCCGGTACCGTTTCAAGACCAGATGAGATAGAGACTTCGGGTTTTCACCATATGATAGGCTTAGTGTCTCTAGTATTTCGCGACAAAATTTCATACTGCTGGGTACGGGGGACCCCCCGAACGAGAGGGCGAAAGAAAGCACCCCCTCCCTTGAAAAGGCGTTATTCTGCCGTTGATGGCTCGTCTAACGTAACAAGAAATTTAAGCTAATGCTCACGAGACGCGAGAAAGCCTATAGCAGTTCCGGTTTAGTAGTTTAGCTGAAAACTGGGGTGTTCACGCTAAGTTAATATACAAATACCAAATTCTCTATCTGGATCGCATTAGCGTGGCGCCACCTTGTGTCGCAGCCTGAAATCGCCAACAAATCCATAAAACCCCCTATTTTGGCGTTCAAAATCATTCAAAGTCATTGAATGCGGCGCCAATCGAGAACCAGTGTACGACTTCCTATTAGTGATTAATAGTAACTTAGACCCTATCTCGTTCCACCCGTGTGACGAACGGACGGACAGACGGACGGACAGAATTGCGATGACTAAGACGCGATGAAAGCAGTAGCTGCTTTCGCGCGTAAAATGGTTGCAGATAGGCACAGACATGCTGCTTATCATAACGAGCACTGGCGACGAGCTTCTTACATATGTCAAGAACTTGAATGACCTTGAACCCTCCCCCAATAGGGGCATTTAGTGATTTTTTACGATTTCCGGCTGCAACACGTTTTTCAACAGTGACTTGCGCCGAAATAGCCAGAGATAGACTAAGACAACGTGCATACGATATTTGCAGTATTAAATGTAAATTTTAGCATTCAAAGTCCGGACCGTTTATGTTCAATGAGGCCTGCGCACGCGTTTGTTAAAATGGGGTACCCTCTAAAAAGTGGTTATTTATCCGCTGTTGGCTTGTCTATCATGAAAACGGTTGCAGATAGGCACAGACATGCTGCATGCATATCATAACAAGCACTGACGACAAGCTTCTTAGGAATGTCAACATCGATGAATGACCTTAAACCCTAAAAAGGGGGGGTTGGTAATTTTTTGGCGATTTTTCGCTGCAGAAGCGTGAATTGCAACGAAATGGATAGAGACAGACTAAGACAACCTGCAAACCGGAACTGATATAAGCTCTCGCGCGTCTCATGAGCATTAGCTCAGATTTCTTGTTATTACTTGTTTCACTTCCTTTTACGGCACTGTTTTGTAGTATCTACATCATTAGTGTATAGCCGCAATTTGCAGTTAAATTTTTGGTGACCCAACGAAATTTTCGAGGAAGGATACCTGCATATACGGAGCATCAATTAGCCCATATAGGGGTGATAGTCGATAGATCGATTTCAAGTTCCAATAGGCTGCAAATCGCATCGCAAGATTTGAATTCGCTTACTTGGTCCACTTTTTGGGAAGGGGAAGTCGTGTAGATGAAGTCATGCAGTGATTGTGGCAACAAAACACTGCTCATCCAGCGATTGATTATGAATACTGGTGAACTCAGTTGGTTTTTCTATTGTTTTCTTTCAGTTCTCGCGAAAGCGTCAGGACTCAGGACAGCATGGATCTGGGCCTAATAACGGACCAGTTCATGAAGCACACTTCGGTGCAGAAGCTGGACCAATACAGACGTCACTTGCGTAAGTTCCATGCTATTCTATACAGTTCCTTTAATATCATGCAAGTTCTGCCTACTAAGGGGCCGATCGACAGACTCATTCTTACCGGCAGCACGGCAGAAGGCGCTAGTCTAGCCAGACGGTTCAGCGCCGACTACGACACCACCAGAGAATCTGAGATAGATTTGATGTTTCCTCTACTCCTGTTAAACGAAGTCAACGAAGATCTGCTGCACTACATCCCAAAGAACAGCGTCTTTGCTCATATGAAAGCGGACTCGGCACTTTTGGCGCATCTCACATCCACTTACGGCGAGGCAGTTACGCGGGTATGCCTATGCCTATTCAGTCGGAAAGTAGACGGATTACAGTATCTGAACAGTAACTTCGTGATAAACACAGTAAAACTATTCGAGCTAAGCCAAAGCGTGTTCCAGGTAAACTGCGACACTGGACATCCTTCGATAAAAGTGACGTTCAGAGGTGTTTCTGATGACGACGACTTGGATCCAGATGCAGCTTATGCCAAGTCACGTGCGCATATCGCCAGGGTGACGCAACAGACAATGTCGTACGTCGACAGATTTAAAGCCAAGTACGACGAGATGCTGAAACATCTGCAGATTCTTGAAAAGGAGTTTTTAAAGATGCGTTCTGGGGAAGTTCGTGCAGCAATGCTCGATCAAGTGGCAAAAGCGCTCGAATGGACGATGCAGTGGGTCGACCTTGCTGATGTCGTCTGTGACATGTTTTCTTTGCTTGTGCAGCAGCATCTAAAATGTGACGTACAAACTGAATTCGAACATGTATGCTTGAGTGTCATCGAAAAGTGTTTCCGTTTTGGCATCAAAAAAGCAATTCGAAACTACGTCGATCAGCTGGTTATGGCACAGGATGAATCTTTCCGCCGCCTGTCTGGCGCAAAAGTTCTCCAGATTTTATCTGGCATAAAACGCTTCATGTCGCCCATGTCTCGCATGCTTCGACAACTGGCGGAACTTTATTTGATGATGTTTAAAGTGCTAGATTTCATTGCCCATCAAGATCTTCCACATCCTTTTTCTTATAGGCTAGACACACTTAGTACGTCTTTTGATCTTGTTCCATGCCTTAAGCTGCTGTTCTGGCCAAGCGTTGCTGCAGAGTGGAAAACAAGAGATCGTCTGTGGCCTCATCAGTCAGTCATTGACGGCATAGTCGGCAAAGGTGCTCACCTAGTCACAAAGCAGTTCTGTCATGATGACATAGATTTTAGGCTTTCGTTTTCCGTCGCTGAAATCGACCTGGCCACTCGCTGGTCTCCAGTCCAACACTTCGTTTACTTCGTCTTCAAGTCGCTCTTCTACAAGTTTATCAAACCTCTTTCTGCCAACGTCGCAGCTCCTCAGGTTTCACTGGTCAACAAAAAGTATCTGGCTTCGTACATGGCGAAGACGGTGATGATGTGGACCAGTGAAAGTGTTGATCAGTCGTGGTGGACGGAGGACAACGCTGCCGAGTGCCTCACCGTTCTTCTACTCGCTCTACAGAGCGCCTTCGAATGTCGCACGCTCGACCATTACTTCGTTTCTTCCGTCAACCTGCTCGACGGCATTCCAGTCGTCCTTGCAAACCGCGTGGTGGACACAGTCCAGTTTATTCTAGCTGACTCAACCGCTGTTGTCTGCCAGCTACAAAGCCACTTCGAAAACATAGAAATTTACTTTAATCGGATGCCTGAGGAGGAAAAATCTATCAAGTTTGTCGGCTGTCTTATGCAACTGTTCGTGACTTTGATAAATTGCAATGTGTTCTTAAAGAAGGCAGAGTAACACTCGCTGTTGAAGTCTGCTGCTGCACATGACGCACGGCCCGTGTGACTCACATAGCCTACGTGCACCTGCCATGTCACGGATAATGATATGTCTATTTTAACCTTCTCCCAGTGAAAGCCACGTAAAAATTGACTTTTTACAGGTCGAACAAAGACAACTGCTAGCATCTGCGACTATTAAAAATCCGAAAAAGTTTACGTCGCCAATCGAGTTGACTCACGCACTGCACTCTGGTTGTACGACTCCTGTCAGTAATGAACGCCGGCGCTCGATCGGCTCTTCTTCTCGACTTCCAAGTTTCATCGCATCAATGCGCACCTGCACCAGCTCCCACCTCCATATTGGCTGAAGGCTTCGAAGCGTATCGTTTTCAAGTGTGCAGTCCTGGTGTAGCCTACAACTGTCTCCACGGGGACCTGCATACATCATCAACGAGCTTTGTCAGGTGGCAAATGTCGAGGTTCGTCTTCATCACGGATCGTCAGCTGCATCCGACTGCATCTGTCTACCGTCGGTGATCGAGCTTTTCCGGTCGTGTCCGGAACAGTCTGCCTGAACAAGTTACGTTCACACCATCCGTAGCTGTCTTCCGGTTCCGGCTCAAAACCCATCTGTTTGACATTTCATACCCTACCGGCCCTTTTGTGACTGTACGAACACACAGTGCCGGAGCAGAGGCGCAGTGACGCTCGTCGCTTCGGACACTATAATCGTCCTTGTTTGCTTGCTTAACTTACTAACACTGCTCAACTAACCAAACACCGCTGACGAGGTATCTGGAAATATTAACATTGGTGACTTTAAATGCTGAATGCATTCATGCAGCACACTGGTCAGTGTAAACTGTAGAGCGAAATGATTTCGCTTTATCTATACACCGTGTCTCGATAAACTAGAAATTTGGGGCAAAGCCCAACGTGAGTCCGCCTGGCGCCCTAAGTCCGATTGGGGAAAATTAGGGGGGTAAAATTTCCCCGGCATCAAAGTCACGTGGTCCGAACTCAAATGCATTGGTATACGCCGAACGCGCATTGTCGACTTAGGGTAGGTCAACATGAGCGCTTATAACTTTGTTCGTAGTGGACCGAATTTCACAAAATTTTTTTGTTCAACGCCCAAAAGATCGCTTTCGTCAACGCCGTTTAGATTATGTCGTTATCTTCATCGGTTCCAGAGATATTTGCGCTCAAACTCGAAAGTTGTCGTAAATCGCGCCAATTTTTGCACGTGTTTTGCCCTCCCAAATTTTAAGGAGGCGGTGACCCCCAAAAGTTGCACCCGCGTTATCACTCCCATCTAGCAGCACGTCACGTGGCAAAGTCTCATGAAGCTACTCCCTTTGGCTCCAAAGATCCTTCGTCTAATACGCTACATTTTAAGGCAATTTTTGACTCCCCTTTGAAAAATGTTGTAAGAAGGGCCCCCATCCCCGGTGGGGGGTGCGCTACTAAAAACTCGTCATTCTCTAGCGCCTCTAAAAATTTGGGGGCACAGCACCCCCTAGGGGCCGAAATATGGCCTTCCGAAAAATTTGATTTTGGTCGGTAAACATTAGCCGCGTAATCTCTGATGTTAGTGGACTAAGTTCACACAATTTTTTTATTCAACGCGGAATTAACTGTATTTGATAACGCCGTTTACCGCTTGTCCAGAGATATTTGCAGTCAAAGTCGAAAGTTGTCGTTAAACATACTAAATTTTGCGCGTTTTTTGCACTCCCAAATTTTAAGGGGGCAATGCCCCCTAAAAGTTGTACCCGCGTTATCACCCCCATCTAGCAGCACGTCACGTGGCAGTCTCATGAAGCTACTCCCTTTGGCTCCAAAGATCCTTCGTCTAATACGCTACATTTTAAGGCAATTTTTGA
>Ga0209367_1014331_pt1 | contig 10056 bp, 6 predicted proteins | sample WorMetLIZISLAND2_FD_187412 | JGI IMG/M metagenome (GOLD analysis project Ga0209367, IMG submission 187412) | Marine gutless worms symbiont microbial communities from Max Planck institute for Marine Microbiology, Germany - Olavius geniculatus... ...
GTGTGGGACAACCCTGCAGGAGTTAAGCCACGCTGCCCTAGATAGGCAGCGGTGGGCAGCGATAGTAAGAATGGCGTCAGACACCAACGGGCATTGAGCCCACGGTTGTCGATGATGATGATGATGCTGCGTGTGACCCTGTAAAAAACTGCAAACCCACCCGATAACTGCTCCAGTCAAGCCGAACCCAAGCTGCAGTCTTTGTAGCAGAGTTGATTCAGCAAGGTTACATGTGTACACGTGGCATGGTCTGGTGGTTAACACGTTGTGTCTAATTAACGTATGTTAGGCCTAAGTATGTTAGGCCCGGTTAGTGCCTGGATGGGTGATTGTTCTTAGACTGGAAGTCATCTTCGTATAATCAATCACACAGGTCAACTCAGCTGTCCATCCCTCGGGGGTGAGTAAATCGAGTAGCAGCTTGATTGGCTGGGGTTCAAAGCAAGGCGTGGCATGTTTACTTGTGTTGGGTGGCAGCTATAACTGTGTGATCTCATATGGCAGGTGACGCTCCGTAGCTTTGAAGGCGGGGGATTGTCTGATAGTGTGTGAATGTGTTGACAGAGCGAAGATAAAACGGTGTTCTTCATCAGCGTGTCTGAAGACTATAAGCCGATTGGTTTCATAACGACGCCGTCTCCAGTCACCTATCTCGACTGGTCGCCGAACTCTTTCGTACGTCGAATGTGTATATATTGTCGTCTGTTAATATAAAACCCGCATCACAGCACGCTGAATAAGATTTGACGGAACGTAATCAGGTGAAATTTTTACAGAATCCCATGATTTTTTATGTGGAAGTTCCGAAATTTACGCGAGAACGTAAGCAGCGTACGCAACGCAGGCAGCGCTGGAATAAGTAAGTAGGCCTAAGTAAGTAAGTAAAGTGTAAATTTATATAGCGCATACTCAGAAAGATCTCTAATGCGCTTACTACATTTTGTCATTAATATTTCGCAAAAATGTATGTCTTTAGCTGACGTTTGAAAGTATCAAAACTCAGTTCTGAGTCACGAAGACTGTCCGGCAGCGAATTCCAAGTCGACGGGCCCGCCACAGAAAAGCGCCGACGACCGAAACTGTTCAATCGATAGCGCGGTATGACCAACTTTCGCTGAGTGGCAGAACGCAGATGTTGACGGCCAGTGACTTCTGCTGTACAACTGTCCATCAAGTATGGCGGAGCAGTTCCATGGAGACATTGATACATGAGCACTGCGAGCTTAAATCGTACTCGATCGGTGACATCAAGCCAGTGAAGCTCGTCATGCATTAATCGCGACAAACCACTGTCGTACTTCCGAATAGACACCGCTTCTCGCCTCGAAATGGCTGGAGATAGACCAAGACAACCAGCAGTCCAAGTCTCGACCGTCTAGGTTCAAGGACGCTGGCGCAGGCGGGCGTCAAAGACAGCTACCCCTTAAAAAGTTCTTATTTTACCGCTATTGGCTCGTGTAGCGTGAAAACGGTTGCAGATAGGCAGAGACATGCTGCTCATCATAACAAACAATAGTGACAAGCTTTTTTATTGGTGTTAACGTTGATGACTTTGAATGATTTAAACTTAAAAAAATAAAGGGTTTTAGTGAATTTTTTGGCGATTTCCGGCTGCGTCACACATTTTAAGAGTGAATTGCACCGAAATGGCTGAAGATGGACCTAAACAACCTGCGTATGACATTTTTAGCATTAAGAATTTAAGTTTTGATCTCTTAAATTCAAGGAGTCTTCCATACGGAGGTTTCAAATTTAAGTACTTTTTCAAGACACATTAATATCTTATTGCTGTACACTGATTGCCGAGGTGGCAGGACCGCTGCTATCGCGCGTCATGTGAGCTCTGCTCAAATTACTTGTGTTATACCTCAAAAGCAAACAATTCTACAAGTCAACAAGTAAACAGTTACGAAAAAGCTGCGACGACTTCAATCTTGCCCAGTCAACAGTGCGCGGGCAGCAGCGCGTATTAGTTAACGTCACGTGACGTGATTTCCACCAATCGCAGATAAATATTTTGCGTTGAGGTATAGCAATTAATTGTAGAAAAGGAAACTTTAAAATCGATGCAAAAACCTTATGTACATTAATAACATTTTCATGGCTATCTGAGGAATGTGAGCGACCAACATATTCGATTTTTCACATTTTACGTATATCTTCGTCGTGTTTTTTGTTAATTCTCTATCAAAGACAGAGCGATTGATTGCCCGGTTGTAGAGCAGATCCACGTTGCTGGTGTGCTGCTCGGAGGGACAAGTGTTGGAGATTGAGAGTCCAGAGCCGGGCACTCATGACCCCATCCACACTTACCGGATCACAGGCCTACACACTCGCACGCATCAGTTCAAGAGTGTCAAGTCTGTTATACAGGTTTTGCATTGTATCTCGTGCTTTATAATAGTATTAAGAACATACTGAACAATGCCTCTGTATGAAAAATTGATATGAGACTATGGACGTCAATCTGTTGAGCTTGTAGTTAGTTAGTTAGTTAGTTAGTTAGTTAGGACATTTGAAGGCGTCTGTTCAAAATCACAGACGCTGCAGCCACTGTTCAAAGAGATGGGTCTTGAGTCTGTTGCTGAAAACAGCGAGTGTCAGTGACGGGTCGCGAATGGACGCCGGTGGACTGTTCCACACGCGTGGTCCGTCGATGGCAAAAGATCGGTCGCCAAACGTCATTCTGGTCGGTGGGACCTCCAGTTTAGTCGTTGACGACGACAATCTAAGACCAGACCGGCGGCGGTGGATCAGGCGGCAGTCATCTGCCAGGTAGGCAGGTGCACGCCCATTGAGGCACTTGTGAACCAATACCGCCAGCTTGAACAAAATCCGTTGCCGGACCGGAAGCCAGTGCAGCGACTGCAGAACTGGCTGTACCTGCCAAATGGCATGTAAATCCTTCTAACGGTGCACGAACGTAACAGACGACAGACAGGCAGACCACACTCTGGAGAAATGTGTATGAATAGGTATAATCGCTTGCAGTGTGAAAAACTGATTCTACTTAATAATAATAACTACAATCACACGGCATGTCATAAAGTCAAAATAAAAAAGTAAAATTATTCTCACCCCACACTTCACTGGTTCTCACTTTTGCCACACTGCAACCGCAAGCAGAGGAATTCTTGTCAAAAACCAAAATGGTAGTGTGAATTTGTGTGGATGTGAGCGTAGCACGAGGAAGAAATGCTTCAGAGGCGGGCAGAAGAAGGTGAACAGAAATGTGATGATGAGGAAGAGCATGATGATGTGATAAAAACTGACTCAGCTAGAAATCGAGGTACCACCCTGCTACTGTATGAAGTTTCACTATACTATTAGTATACATCTCATCAGTTTTTCTTGTTCAGTCATTTTGTGTTTTAATGTTGTTTTTTTTCATTCTTTCTGCATGTTTGCTTTTAAATATTGGGTATTATGATTGTGTACTGCGTAACTTTTGCTTGGTGTTTAATGGAATTTAGTAGAATGTATTTTTTGTGAAACGTTTTGAATGTGAAGATAAAAAGAAGATTTCAGATGAAGCTCAGGAAATGTGGACGCCTTACATCCCTGAGACTCCAAGCCGCATCTTGTGTGGCTTCTACAGCCAGGAGGAAGGAAAGTTCTGGCTTTCAATGGTAAGTCTTTTTGGTACCGTAGCTTATCGTTGTGTTTTCCTGCTGTTTCTGGTCACATTGCATAAAAAATTGTTAAGCTCTTACTTTCTGCATCCAGCCTTAACCCTAACCCAAACCCTGTTCCTAACAGCTGTTATCTTTTTTCTAGGAGTTTAACAGCCAAACTGCAAGCTTACTGAAGCAAAATGTGTACAGGGTGACTTATAGGCTACATTAAGCTTATTCTTTCATATCTCTGTTATAAAAACTGCACTTTATGTAGACTTTCGATTTTAAATAGGCGGATGAAAAGGAAGAGTGAATTGTGTGTAGGGCGACTACGATCGAGGGTACTTGTATGAGTGTGAGTTTTTGGACGAGGAAGCGAAAGCCAAGTTGCCTCGAGATCAGCTCTACCATCCAACGCACGTCATCCCAATACACAACACTAATGACAATCCTGTCACCTGCATTCGCTTCGGGTCTGTCACCGCTGTATGCTGCAGAAATGTGAACAATTTGTGTTTTGTATGTTATTTTGATTAAGTATAGGTTAAGTAAGTAAGTAAGCAAGATTATTTAGAAGGTGCAATTTATCAATAGCCACAATGCGCCGCGCTCTCAACGCCCAAACAAAAGTGTCTTCAACTGCCGTTTAGACTGTTCAAAGTTAATGTCAGTTTGTCTCAGATTAGCTGGCAGACTGTTCTACAGTCTAGGACCTGCAGCAGCAAAGGATCTGTCACCATAGCTGCTGTAGGTCCGTCTGACGACACGTCCTCGAGTTGGCACAGCGCAGCTGACGACGACCTTCGTTGAAGACCAGCTGACAGTCAGCGGCTAGGTAAGGTGGAGCCATACCGGACAGTGACAAGTAGACCAGAGTGACCATTTTTAAGTCCAAAACGCCGAACTGGAAGCCAGTGCAGCTCCTGTAGCACCGGCGTTATGTGGTCATATAGCGTCGAGCCCCCCGACACCAAACGTGCAGCTGCATTCTCAACATACTGCAGCCGGCTCATCAGACCGTCGGTGATGCCGTAGAACATCGAGTTGCAGTAGTCCAGGCGACAGGAAATAAACGCCCGGACCAGTGTCTTGACGGCGTCAGATGACATCGATCTGACGAGCGGTCGGAGCTGCCGTAGCTGGTAGTAGCCACTGCGACATACGGCGGCCATCTGTCCAGACAGCGTCAGCTGGCTGTCGACGATGACGCCGAGGTTACGCGCCGTCTCCGAAACGTTGATACGTGCCAACGCCACCGGAACCTCCGTAACGTTGACTTTCGCCAGCTGTTGTGGAGAACCCAACCACATCACCTGTGTCTTGGTGGGGTTTAGTCGAAGTCGGCTGGCTTTCAACCATGTTTTTGGATAAATACAATATTTCGTTGTTTTTTCTCCAGGTGGTACTAAAGCAGACATTGAATGATGTGGGAAATCGATGGCTGGTTGTATGAGAAACATTTTCGTGAAAAATTTTCAAAATCTGATGATCCTTTGAGCTGCAATTGAACATGTCGGTGATGTTTTTCTGGACAAAGTGTGATTGACATGTTTTGAATACGATTTAAATAGTTTATTGGCGAGATTTTATCCAATGAACATTGTATTTTATTTGTTTTGCATTGTCTGAGCTTTGTGTCTTGTTAGTGATTTATTAATTCTACATATTTTTATTGTTATGATTCAGCCTTATGGCTGCAACTCCGTAGTAAATGTTGGTTTTCCTATTAAAATTAGTGGACGTTTTGATGGTGTCCCAGAAATACGATTTGTGCAAATTTTTAATCGGTGGGTATACTTTTATGTGTATTTCTTTTATGTCTGTGTTTTTGTGTTTTTATGTGTTGTTTGCTGTGTGTGTCAATGGTCCCTTGTGGACTGATTTTCAAATAAATGGAAAAAAACTTACTGACTGGCTAAAAACCAAAGAATGACCGTATATGTGTTTACTAATTCTGCGTTCGTACATGCATACTTAGATTTTGTTTTTATTTGACTAATATGACATTTTATTACTGGTAAGTATTGTGTTTTTAATCTCGATAACTGTTACAAAACACTGCATGGCTGTGTTGTTTATTTGGTTTTTTCGTATATTTATTGCAATCGTTCTGTTTTTGTCATCAAAATGCAGGTCATTTGCAAAGTCTCGGAGTGTGCTTTTGAGTCTCGCCAGGTTAGTTAATAATGACATTGTGTTAGATTCTGTTTGGTAAAAAACAACCAGCTTTCTTCGACTTTAGAAAACATGCAGTGCAATAATTCGGTCACTTTGTGCTACAAATATTGACTCACGCGTGTAGTTGCATTATTTTAGTATTTTAAATCATATTACACATTTGTTATTGCTTGGTGTACGAGGGGATTGAAGTACTAAAGCCACTTTTTGAAGGTCAAGCATGCTCAAGCAAGAGTAAATAGTATTGACGAAAGCTAATAAATAGTAAGTACTAATGAAATAGTAATTAGTGGTAGTAACACTAAAATTATTAATACTGAAATTGAAATTAAGTCATTTCAGCTTACATCATGGCCTACAGGCAAAGCTTTTTATCAGAAACTACTCTTTTCAGTAGGAAAGGCTAAGAATTGACTAGGCCGACTCAGCCTTTTACCCTACGTGGGACGGTAAAATGAGTAATAACTCATTTATATGGGTTACGGAAGGTGGTGACCTTAGTACAGGTGACTGGGGTTGCCTAGCCGGCCGCTGCGCTAGCCTGTGTCTGCAGGCTGCACACGGTGGCCGTGCGGCAGGCGGCTTTGGTTAGTGACGAAAGCGCATTAGAGGCGTGTTTGCGACGATGCGCTATACAAATTGATACCTTTACCTTTTACCTTTTACCCCATAACTCTGCAAAAATTGTTAGGCTTGGTTAGCCGAGGCAAATGCTGTACAAGCTTTGGTGCAGATTCATTGACAAGTTTTAAGGCAAATGGGTTGCAAATGAGCAGCACTTTTTATGACATTACTTTTTGTGGTTTGCACTAAGCCTGGCCCAGTGGTGACGAGTACTCCGTGGGTAGGCACAAAGAGTACCGGCGAAAGCTGCGATGTAAATCATGTATGTTGCACATTTTCATGCCCCAGCCTGTAGTGCTAACGTGGGGGGTTGTTCGTTAATGGTAGGCCCTAACCGTGCTGTCGTACGATCACCGTTGACAGCTCGAAGCACCTGATGTTTGGAATGGCGAACGGCTGCATCCGCATCCAGCCCATTCATAACAATGACCCTGGTCTCATGGGCCCCTACTGGAGCCTGTCAATACATGATAACGACTACGGTATCGTCACTCAGCTGGCGAGCAGTTTTGACGACAAGTTTATGTTCTCTGTCGGCGGCGACGGAAACTTCTTCGCTTTCACGGTCGATGAGAAGCGCGCCGAGCAGCAGGAAACGGTCGTATCCGCACTCAAGGTTCCGTCGGCAAAGGTTATGCTGCGTTCATATTATACAAATAGAGACTGGCGTCGAGGTCATTGTTGAAAATTTTTGACCCGAAGTGCGTAGTATATTGCCCGAGATCGAAGATCGACGGCAACATGTAACGAACTAAGGGAAAATTTTTAAAATAATGATCGAGACGCCAGTCTCTGTTTTGTTATACCTCAACGTCTCTACGCCAAATTTGTGGTATACTTTACGCTCTTTTTGAATACAGTAAACATGGTTGTCTGTTGATAACGTATGACGTACCGTTTTGCCACAATACATGAATTCGGCGTTGGCGTGGTCATAGACGTCTTAAATGTTAATGAGGCTTGATCGGCGTCGGCGTGATGACGACGCCAATCAAACAGTGCCCTCTGAGAGGCCATGCACTATTGTCAATAGTGCCTCCATGGAGGGCTCTATGTTACTGCGTTGTTGTTGAGGAGGCGACTATGGCATATTTGTGAACGTCACGTGACGTGATTTGGACCAATCGCGTGCAGGTTTTGTGCGTTGAGTTATAACAATTTGAGTTATCACACGATCGACGTATAACAGCCCCGATAGATCGCTTGCAGACCGCTTGTTGTAAGTGGCAGACAGGTCATCTACTGTTATAGCCTAGCAACGGGCTGTTACTGCGTAGCAACGGGCCGTTGCGAGTCAACGTCATACGCAAGCAGTCGTCAAGCAAGGGTGTCAATGCCGTAAAATCACACTGCACAGAAAAGCAGTTAAATACAAACAATATAAAGCAATGAAAATTCTGAATTATTTCTTGCTACTAGTTTGGCAAATGTTTAGTATTCTGTCTGCGAAATGTTCTGTCACTGTTGTCACTAAAATATTGCGAAGATAGCAGGAAATATTAAACGATCACCCGCACAACTTGTAAGATGGGCCATATTAAATAAAAATGTTTCAAGTGAAATAGATAAAAAGTAAAGTAAAACGGAACATATTCGCAAAACATTGGGTAATCACAACATTTTTAATCATTATTTGATCATTATTGCGTTGTAGAAGGATCAAGTTGAGCTGCAGGTTGATGACATTATAGATGACAAAGCGCACAGGTTAGCCAGAGTTATATCACATTGAATACTTTGTATGAAAAACAGTTTGATTTTTCAATAATAGCAAGTGCGCACAGAATTTTTCACAGGAGAATTGTTTCAGTCATTTGTTAGCTTTAGATTTCAATTCGTGCGCACGGGTTTTGTTCCCTAAATCTAGAATTGAAATCGGATTCAAGTTCTTTTCTCCCTTTGTTTCCTTTACCTTTCTCTTTTTCTCCACTGTTTAGTGCCCTTCCTTATCAATAATCCACGTTTTTTCATTATCTTTCGCAGTTTTCTTTCCATATTTTTTCTCCCCTTGTCGTTTTATTCTTCTCTGTCCTATCCATTTCCCTTTTCCCGTCCCAGGGGCCACACACCCTTAGTCCAGCTAGGGAATTTGGGGGAGCACTGTAAGCTCCCTCAGCGGATCCGGGCGGAGCCAGGCCGGCAAACTTTTGTGATGCATTTTGAGCTAAAAAAACAGCGCCCTTAGTGATACCAATTTATATTGCATACACCCTTAACAAAACTCCCTTCCCCCGCTTATTTTTGCTCAGTGCAAGCCGCGCCCACTAGGTCACGGTGAGGGATAGAAGCCCTTGTTGTGTGTGTGTGTGGCCGTCAGTATCGAAGAGGCAAAGCAGAAGGCCGAGTACGACATGATGCTGTCGTTGGCTGAACAGAAGAAAGCTTCAGTTCGCGAGGCGATTCAGATGATGCGCGAAGAGTTTCAGCGACTGGTTGCCAGGAACAACGCGCTCCCGCCCCACCTTGCACTCAGCCGCAAGGTATCATCTCTCACCACAGAATTCATCATCATTCGCGGCATCGTCATAATTTTGGACTTCAGGGTTTGAGTTGCACAAAAATAGCCGAGGGAGTCGTTATTTTGGCTGTGGAGTGCGCTCAGAATTGCGATGATGTAAATCGCATGTATGCTGTATGTGCAGTATGGGGCCTAAAACGATTGTTAGCACATTTCAGAAATTCACTTTGCTTAAGGCCACTGTTGAATGTTTTTTTCACTTGCTGGTGCTGTACTCTTATGATTACTTGTATTTTACGGCGTTGGTTCTACATAGAATACATAGTTTATTTCTTTTTAAAGGTCATCTTACTGATGGCCATTCTGTTTTTGACATGTTGTATGTGTTATCCGCGTTCTGCTTGTACTGTATGTTGCTGATAAATAAAGTTATTCATTCATTCATTCATTCATTGTTGACTGATGGCCAGGAATTTGTGATGGACTCGGAGATCAAAAAACATTTGCTGGCTCAGAAGGACGCAAAGATTGCGGCCGTCCAGAAGGAAATGGCTCACGAGGAGGCCAGACATGAGCACGCACTGGTGAAACTGCAATCACGGTCAGTATTGTCAGTTATTATGTTTTGTACTTTTGATGCTGTCACAATGTTTGATTATTTATAACGAGTCATTGACTTAAAAGTTTGAGGCAAAATAGCGGAAAGCAAAGATCGGAGTAAAGGTGAAGTTCGACCAGAATCTTGACCAGAGATCTGCTTCAGATTTAGTGGTTTTTTTGTTGATACTTTGCAGTGTGCAAATTTACTCACATATATCATTATCTCATGTCATATCGCATCACTTGCTACGGTGCCCCTCATCCGGCAACAAGGGTAATTGGATTGCGACCACCATCAAATTATCTAGAGTGTTTATTGACAAAAGAACTGCATATCCTTACTTGACTTATGCTGGTAATGCAAACTAGTGATATCCATTATTCGTAAATTATCAGCGATGCTTAAATCGATTGTGATGTGTTGCGGAACGGCACTGTTTAGGTACCGCGACATAGTCGAGTGTCCGCTGATAACTTTGAAATCATTCAACAGCTCGCACACTGTATCCAGCTACCGGCTTGCCAAGCTATCAGACGGCTTCTTCAGAACCAAGACCTGGATGGGACGCAAGCACACTG
>Ga0209367_1014332_pt1 | contig 10056 bp, 3 predicted proteins | sample WorMetLIZISLAND2_FD_187412 | JGI IMG/M metagenome (GOLD analysis project Ga0209367, IMG submission 187412) | Marine gutless worms symbiont microbial communities from Max Planck institute for Marine Microbiology, Germany - Olavius geniculatus... ...
CAGGGGGAGAGGTCTGGGGAGGGGGCAGTGCCCCCTCCCCAGAAAAATTGTTAAGATTTCAGGGTCAAAATGGCGTGTTTTCGTGGACTCTTGGTGCTAGATTTTGTTGTTTTTTTTCTGTAACAAAAACTGTATACATGTAGAAATACACCAGAAATGCAAGAACTGACAGGGAGATTTGCTTGCATGCAATAAACAGCGTTACTCAAGAGCATTTATTCCTTCAAGTTTTTGGAGCAAATTTCCCCTTAACTCAAAGTGAGGTGCCACAGTGTCGACGGGGTGAAAAAAGGGGGAGGGTATTTCCCTCTCTAGCTGGCTACACAGTGTTTCATAAAAAGGGACCCCTTTTTGTTCTTTTTTATAATTCAATCATAATGATGATCAATTTACGTGAAATTTTTACCAGTTTTAACTGAAGAAATACTAAATCAAAATATTCAAACAAAATATGGCAGTTGATTAAGTATTCTTTGCCAGTTGTGACGTAATTCTGTCATCATAATGTGTCACAGGTACAAGCTTGCCAGTCTCAACTTGTGCTGTCCGTGCTGACAGTTGTTGAAAGGCTGCCTTGCGTCGATGGTGAACTTCGTCTGATTCACTGATGACAAACTGTTGAAGACTTACTACTGCAGCCACAAAAACGCCCAATACGATAACTTTCACACACTTGTTGGGATAGCTTTACTTGTACACCTTCCAGCAAGACAGTGCATCAGCACACACTGCTTGCAAGATAGTTGAGTTCATGGATTGCACGATGTTTGATTTCATGCCCCCATGTTGCTTAGAGTTGATAAAGTGAACTTTTTTAATCAGTGAACCAGATAAAGTTCACCATCGACGCAGGGCAGCTATTCAGCTACTGTCAGCATCGGTTGCGGCAAGCCCATGTTTGTACTCACGGCACATTATGGCATCAGCATTACATTACGACCAGCAAAGAATATTTAACCAACTGCCATATTATGTCAAAAAAATTTGAATTCGAATTTTTTCAGCTACATCTGGTAAAAATTTCAGGTAAATTGGTTATCATTTGAATGTATTATGAAAGAAAGAAAAAGGGCGCCTTTTATAAACTCAATGTAGTAGCAAGTATGTGTCCATCTGCAGCCATTTGTACATTAAATTAGTGAATAATAGCAAAAATTGCGATTTTTGAGCGATACCTAAATTTGATGCACTCAAGAAGGCATCAAAAATCTTATACGCCACAGGCTAAAGTCTGCTAAGTACAAAGGTAGGCTTATACCAGTTGTCAGTTTTGTCATACTGGAGAAAATAACAATATGTTCAGAAATTGTAGGCTTATGTCACTAGAAAACAATTTGTGGAAAGTCAAACAAATGCTTTTAAAATGCCGTACAAAAGCTAGCAAAACTGTACTTGCAGAAGGGCCCCCCCATTGTCGCATGGCATCTGGTTCCCCTGAAGGTTAATCCGGCTCTCGCTACCACCAAGCAAACACTGTGGACTCAGTGCAGATGCTTTCATACATATGTAAGTAAGTAAGTAAGTAAGTAAAGTGTAAATTTATATAGCGCATACTCAAAAAGATCTCTAATGCGCTTAATACATTTTGTCATCAATATTTTGCAAAAATGTGTCTTCAGCTATATGATTGTTCATATCAAATCATCAAATCAAATATTCCTTTAATAAAAACTTTGACAATTTGTAAAGAGGAACACTTACAAGAAATCTAAGCTAATGCTCATGAGACGTGCGAGAACCTATAGCAGTTCTTGTTTGCAGGTAATTTTGGTCTATCTCTGTCCATTTTGTCGCAATTCAGTCTTTTGCAGCCAAAAATCGAAAAAAAACCATTGCAAAACCCCTATTTTGGAGGTCATCTGGTTCCCCAGGTCATCAATGTTATACCACTAAAAAGCACGTCACTAGTGATTGTTATGATGAGCAACATGTTTGTGCTCATCCGCAACGGCTTCTTCTGCTAGAGATACCTGCGAGATCTTTGTGTCTATAGGGGGGTTTTTCAGTGTTGGGCCATCGAATACTGCCAACAAAATTTTACCCCAACCGACCCTTGTTGCCATGGCAACGAAATTTGAGATAAAAGGGCTATGATTCGGATTCTGTAAGAGAGGTTTTGGAGGACTGTCTATTGAATGAGGCCAATCTAATTCCACCACAACCTACTCTTGTTGCCATTTGAATGTCACGTGACCCCAAACGGTCATGATCGTGTTTGCAAAATATCTATGGCCAGATTCGTAATTCATCAACTGTAGAAAAACGTTATTTTACTAATAAAATATTCATAACAAGCAATGGTGACATGCTTGTTAATAGTATCAACATCGATGATTTTGCATGACCTTGAACCTAGAAAATGGAGGATTTTAGTGATTTTGTGCGATTTTTGGCTGCAGAAGAGTGAAGTGCGACGAAATAGATGGAGATAAACTGATATTAGCTGCGAACTGGAACTGCCATAAGCTCTCGTGCGTCTCATGAGCATTAGCTCAGATTTTTTGTTTCATTTTTACATGACAATCGTGCATTCTGGTTGCTGGTTGCTGTGACCGTAGCTTGCAAACACTTTTTGGAATCTGCCAAATCATGAAACTTAGATGTGTGTTTTTTATAATTCTGTCATAGTTTGCATACGCAGCAACTATCATAGTTTTGGAGAAACAGTTATTTCAATTTTTGTCGACCATTTCTGGTGTCAATCATTGTTGCAGTTTATGTTGCCTTTTCCAGAAGTCATTTATGGACAAAATCATTTCAAACATTGGGTTTAGCTCAACATTGTTTTGTTTGTTTGTTTGTTTATTTGTTCAAAAAAACATTCAATAAAACAGCAACAATGTTCAGCAGAACTGGAGCATGCGAGGCATAAAGATGCATTCACTGCAGCCCAAAACTGTCAAGACACACACATGTCACCAGCCATAATACATCAACATACAAACTATTCAGAGATTATAAAAACTACCATAAAAACACGAACACATTATCTAAAAATCAAACCTACACAATCAAACCAAACAACTTGTTCTTTTTTTTCTAATTATACTTTAGGATTTTTTTACCAACAAGTAGAACAGGTGTGTACTAAAATTGAAGTGCAATACAGGGATTGTTGTTCTGAAGGGTAATTTTCAAATATTTGTCTCAGGACGCTGCTTCTCATATGAAAGGGAAAGAGAAGGAAAAAGCAGCCAAAGGCACAGTGCCGGTGAGTTTGTTTAAGCCCAAATTCCATTACGCCGACTTTCACCGAAACTTCCCCGCGGGGAAAGTCATGGACACAAATCATGAAAGTCACGGACACAAACGGTGACAAATCATGAAACCATGAAGTTTTGGTGAAAGTCGCCGACACAAATCATGAAAGTCACAGACACAAACCATCTCGACATGTCGAGATGTTTGCGACAAAGACCGCGACAAACCCGTTTGTGTCGCTCTAGTGGAATTTAGCCCATTACAATGCATGGGAAAGTTGGCGACAAAGTCGGCAACATAGTCCACGGACTTTGTCGCGGACACAAATCACGAAAGTCCGCGACACAAATCATGAAAGTCAGCGACGTGATTTGTGTCGCGGACTTTCCTGATTTGTGTCCGCGACACGTCCGCGACTTTGTCGGGAACTTGTCCTGGACTTTGTCGCAAAGTCGGCGTAATGGAATTTGGGCTTTACTGTGATGTGTTTTGAGAATATGTCATTTCTTAACAAATTAATCGGAAAAAGCACTTGCAATTTGTTGAGTTTGTTCTGAGTGTTGATATGTTATTATGATTTTTTGCTTTTGTTGCTCTCTCTGTTGTTTTGTGTTCATATTATTTTGCAAGTCAAACAGTTAGTACACAGGGCTGGATTTAGGGGGGGAACTGGGGGGCCCCAGGCCTCCCACCAACAGGGGGTCTTCCACCAAGCCCTCAATTTTTAAAACCCTGTAATTCGATAGCCAATCCCTTTCTGAAATCCCAAATATGCCACTGGGCCCAGGCCTCCCACCAGGGGCCCCAGGCCTCCCATCAGCTAAATCCAGCCCTGTTAGTACATGTCACCATACTTTTGTCCATATTATTGGAAGAATTGATTTATTCATAAAAATTTTTTTCTGGTGCACTTGGATGGTAATTTTCAATTAGTAGTTGCTAACATCAGAAAATTTGTGTGCATTATTTCAACGTGTTTTAGTGTATGGAAAAATAATTTTACTATTGTGTCAGTCATTACTATGTCGATATAAACTGAGAGGATGTTATTGTTTTGTGCTGCAGGCGTCAGGTAGTCAGGTGCGTTTTTTGTCAAGATTTTTGTACGTTTTTTGTTTGTTTTCTTTTATGCACTACAGTTGTTGATAAAAATTGAATTGTAACTAAGAGTCTTTAGCCATCGGTATCAACACTGTGTTGCAAGGAAGTACCTAACCTAGCTCATGTTAATACATCGTAAATTCTTAAAGAACTTTCATAATTTTTTTTCACTTTTACAGTTTGCAGAACAATGGCAATAAAACCATCATTAAATATCCCACCGCAATCAAACGATTAATTAATAAATTAATTGTTAATTAGTTGATTAAATTTTTTTAATTGATTAAAATTTTATGAAAATCTTGCTTTTTTACAGCTTAAAGTGACTGATGATCAACGTTTGTAATCTAATTTTATTTTCCATTTGACATATCATTAAGAATTGTACTTGTATAGTGTTAGTTTAACGGTCAGCACCTTGTGAGCTTTGACCACAGAGTTTGTGTAGTCCACTGTATCATCATCATCATCACTTTTGCAATATTGTTTTAGTTTGCAAAAGGCAACAACAACAGCCAATAGTTGAATTTTACGTTCTTTGTGGTCTTTCTTAATTACAAAACTTAATCCAAATTAATCCATGCTTCTTGATTAATTTTTGGAAATTATATTATGAAGAAGCCGATTGGCACGTCCAGTGATACATAGGCCGATCGATGTGCTGATGTTTGTTTTTGTTAGGTGATACATTATTTTGATGATCCGGATGGTCGGTGTGAGCTGCCAGCGTCACTGACTGCTGCTGAATGGAAACGTCCACAGGAATTTATCGCTGCTCATTTCGAGAAGGTTTCTTCTATACATTGCTTCTATATTGGTTGGTGGCGTGGCGTAGTTGGTAGCGCGTTTCAGATGAAACGAAGTTACTTTACACCGGGCCCTGGTAGCACCGCGATGGGTGACTGCCTGCGGGCAGGTAAACCATCTCGGTACGAAGCCTGCCAGCTAGGTCGACTCAGCCTTCTACCCTCTGCGGGATGTTAAATTGAGTACTGGCGGTGGTCACGCCCATCGCTAGGGAAGAAACGGCGAGTTCTGCGCAACAGTAGCCTCTGTGGTCAGGACTGCAAGTATACTGACCCAGTCAGTTAAAGGCGCTGGCTGTTAACTTGAGCTGGCCATCCGGCCAACCTGGGCTGTATGCTAGCTTAATTGGGCTTAGTACTGCGATGGGTGACTGCCTGCGGGCAGGTAAAACCATCGCGCCGGCTTCGCCCTCGCCGGCTCAAAGCGCTGTAAAGGGGATGAGCTCCCACGCAACGGACCTAGGTCTATGCGGAATCTTCTTCTTCTTCTTCTTCTTCTGTATTGGTCATTGCGGAGTGATCCAAAAATGGCACCATTTTTGTATGCTTTAACTTATTGAATGTTAACCAATTTTCCTAATTTCTTTACTGTCAAAATTAGGCAACAATTTGCAATAACGCATCACTAACAAGAAATCTGTGCTCATGAGATGCACGAGAGCCTATAGCAGTTCCTGTTCACAGATAATTTTGGTATATCTCCATCAATTTCGTTGCAATTCACTCTTTTGCAGCCAAAAATCGCCAAAAATTACTAAAAACCCCTTATTTTTAGAGTTTAAGGTCAATCAAGGTCATTAATCTTGACAATTTTAAGAAGCCCGTCGCCAGTGCTTGTTATGGTAAGCAGCATGTCTGTGCCTATCTGCAACCATTTTCACGTTAGACAAGCCAGCAGCGGATAAATAATTACTTTTTAAGAGGGGAACCTCTATTTGACACTTGCGTGTGCAGGCCTCCTTGAACCTAGAGGGTCCGGACTTAAATTGCTAAAATCTACATTCAATGCTGAAAATTTTATACGCAGGTTGTCCTCCAGCCATTTTGGTGCAATTCGCTCTTGAAATGCGTGTCACAGCCCGAAATCGCGAAAAATTCACTAAAATCCCCTATTTCGGAAATTCAAGGTCATTCAAGGTCATCGATGTTGACATTTCTAAGAAGCTCGTCGCCAGTGCTTGTTATGATAAGCAGCATGTCTGTGCCTATCTGCAACCGTGTTCACGTTAGACGAGCCAATAACGGTAGAATAACGCTTTTTAAGGGGTGCCTCTCTTTTTCCAGCTCGTTCGTGGGGACCCCCTTCACCCAGTGGCATAAAATTTTGTCACAAAATACTAGAGTCTCTAAGCTATCATATGGTAAAAACCAGAAGTCTCTATCTCACCTGGGCTCCGATCGGTACCGGGTTGTGACAGACACTAAGACACCAAGACAGACACCAAGACAGAATTACCATAGCTAATATGCGCTATAGCTGGCTATGCTAGCTCTCGTGTGTAAAAATTCTACAACACCTCAAGTGTGTTTATCATCTCAGTTGATGTTAAAAGTATCTGTCACATCATGCAGTTTTTGCATCAAACGTCTAATATGTCTGCCTTGCTGCTGGATGACACACTCAAGCCGGCGACGCCATTGATTAGTGCCACAATCAACAAAATGCTGGTATTTCACAAGGTAGTGTAGCGACACACTTGAGCTGTGATGGGCTCATTAGCAATAATGCTATTACAAATTTTTTTCTTGTTTTTCACGTTAAAAGAATTGTGTAAATCAGTTAGTATTTTGATGAAAGTAAGGCGTGTGAAAAAATGATGTTATTTTTGGGCCACCCTGCATATCCAATGCATGCTTGACATTATATACGGTGTTTCATAAAGAAAGGACTCTTTTTTGTTTTTTTCGTAATTCACTCAAGTGATGAGCAATTTGCATGAAATTTTTACCAGTTGTAGCTGAATAAATACTAATTCGAAATGTTTTAACAAAACATGGCAGTTGATTAAATATTCTTTGCTAGTTGTGATGTAACGCTGACATTATAAAATGTCAGAGGTACAAACAGGCAAATTCCAGTTGGTTCTGCCAGTTGCTACCCAGCTTTAATGGTGAAAAATCTGCTTCGTTGGTGTCAAATATTTGAAGTTTTACAGTTGCAGCCACAAAAACGTGCAAAGCGATCAAATTTACGTGTCTGTGGGGATAGTTGGTCTTTCACATGTTCGAGCAAGAGAGCGCACTATCACACCGAGCTTGCAAGATGTTGAGTTTTTGGATCACAAGACGCCCGATTTCATGTTTTCATGTTGCTCAGTGCTGACACGATAAGCATTTTCCATTAGCGAACCAGATTAAGTTCACCATCGAAGCAGGGTAGCAACTGACAGCACCAGTTCAGCCTAGCAAGTTTGTACCTGTGACACATTATGACGTCAGCGTTACATCACGACTAGTAAAGAATATTTAATCAACACCCATATTTTGTTCAAATATTTCGAATTAGTTTTTCTTCACCTACAACTGGTAAAAATTTCATGTAAATTGCTCATAATTTGAGTAAATTATGATACAAACAAAAAGGGGTCGTTTTTATGAAACACCGTGTATATATTGCTGCTGGTCACGTCAATAAAGTTAATAAACGCTGGGCTTGGTTAGTACTTGGATGGGCGACTGTCAGCAGACATGTAATCCAGCTCGGTATGTAACCAGCTACCCAGATCAACTCAGCCTGGCCATCCCTTTGTGGATAGGTGCAACAAATACCGGTGAAAGTGTGGACATAAACGGGCACACTGCACAATGCACTAGTCCCATATCCATGGTTTCACAGTGTCAACTGGTGTCTGGCTGAGAGCTAAGGAAATGAAGATTAGTGCTGCCTTATGGGCTTTGTAAAGGACTATTTTTTTACATGGAATGTAAAACTAATCTGAGTCTAAGAGTCTGATGTGTTTCGTTAGATGCCAGTGATTGTTGACGCTGACGGCTACAACGCGTTTGATCTGGTCTCAGCCAGCGAAGCTGCTCATCAAAGTGAGGTCCGTTCATTTAAACATCACAGAAATCTCTTCTCATATCAGATAACTTAGATTATTGTGTTTTCTTGATTGTTTTGCTTGAATGGATCTGATGCTTTGGTGGCTTATATAATGCGGCTTTTATCTGTAGTTGAATAACATTAATGCCCAGTTTTTGAAAAAGGGTCTAAATTTCGGGTTAGTCAACTTGAGATCCGAGGGTTCACCCAACGTAAATTTTGTTTTAACATAAGATTCACTTTATTTGTTGTGTATCTATCAACATAGCTGCAACCTGCAGAGAATTACTTCCTTACTAATATGAAAAGCAGTAACCTGAAGCAATGGATGTAGTCAGGTGACAAAATGGTCACCTTTGCTATTTAAGATGTACCATAAAAGTATTTTAGCATTTCCCATATGTTTGTCATGACTTGTGGTTTCTGCAGTTTGTACTTAAAAATTCATTCATGTAACATGTTAATAGATTTGTACTGGTTTGTATGTTGTTATCATGTTATAGTTGATGCGATCAATCACAAGTCAGATCTGTGCTCTCTGGAACCTCAGTGAACTGAAGCCTACGGATACGTCATCAACACCAGTGCCTCTGGACCCTAACAACCTCCAGGAGTCCATGTTCACACACTCGTGGCGGCCATGGGAGCACATCTATGCGTTAGGCAAGACGTCGGCAGGAGGAAAGGGTGGACCAGCGATCAACCAACCCCAGTACAACATCTCCGGAAAATATGTCGTCAAGCTTTTTTTTCTAGTGCGTCTGTTTGTCTATTGCTTCATTTACATGATCAAGCTGGCTCGACGAGCGCTCGTTGGGCACTTTTCAAGGACTCATCAACTTGCATCAAGTGTATAGATTGCAATGGCATAGCTCGTCAAGCATTTATTAAGCATTCGTCAAGCACACATGAAACGCACATCATGCTAGCTTGATGCTTGGTCAGCCTTGGTGAATGCTTAAGAAATGCTGGATGATTGCTTTTTGAAGCAGCTCTTGATGAGCACTCGAGTTATCAAGCTGCTTTGACAAGCACTCATCAAGTTAGCTTGATGAGTGCTTAATGAAGGCTTGACGAATGTTTGACAAACTGGGCGAGATTTATCATGTAAATGGGGTATAAGTCTCAATTTTGCACATGTTGCAGTCAGCTAGTTTTAGTGTTCTGTTTCTCACTGTTATCATGCTGCGCATTGCCTGTAAGTGCATTGTAAGCTATGACCATTCTGTTTCTCTGGCTGCTTGAAGCAAACTACCGTTATCACTATTCACTCAGCTAACACTGATTGGTGCTTAAATAAAGTCTGTAATACAGTTTTTAGTGACCTTACAAATGATGATAACTGCTTAGATGGTTGATAGTCAACGGATGGGCAAACCATATTCTTGGTATGTTGCCAAGATCAACTCAGCCTGGCCATCCCTCTGTGGGTGGGTAGGTGCAGTGTGCACCAGTGAAAGCTGGGACATAAACAGGCTCACCGTGCGATGCATTAGCTCCATATCTATGGTCTTGCAGTGTGAACTTGTGTCTGGCTAATGGTGTCTTTTTTCTGGCTAACTGGCTAATGAAATGGAGATCGGTGCCACTTTATGGGCCTTATAGCTGAGTAAGATTTTTATGCGCGAAACCAGCTACTGCTTTCAGCCCGTCTTAGCCATCGCAATTCTGTCTGTCTGTCTGTCTCTCTGTCTGTCACATGGGTGGATCAGGCAAAAACGGTCCAATCTAGGATCTCCAAATCTTCACCATCGGCTGCCTGGAAGACTCTAGTTTCAGGAACCATAAAGTTTTTTCATAAATTCGAAGGGGGTCATCCCAAACGAGAGCGCTAAATGAGAGGGGGTAGGCAAAATTTGCGATTTTTGGCCATTAACTCGCTGTATCTCAGTAACGGTGCAAGAT
>Ga0209367_1014333_pt1 | contig 10055 bp, 9 predicted proteins | sample WorMetLIZISLAND2_FD_187412 | JGI IMG/M metagenome (GOLD analysis project Ga0209367, IMG submission 187412) | Marine gutless worms symbiont microbial communities from Max Planck institute for Marine Microbiology, Germany - Olavius geniculatus... ...
GGTTACTATTAATCACTAATAGGAAGTCGTACACTGGCTCTCGATTGGCGCCGAATTCAATGACCTTGAACGCCAAAATAGGGGGTTTTATGGATTTTTTGGCAATTTCGGGCTGCGACACAAGTTGCGACACAAGGTGGCGCTATGCAACACGTTATGCTATGGCCGATGTATACATATACATAGCAGTAAATAAAATATCGAACTTCATCGATTTCAAGCATCTGCAAACTTTTCTTATCTGTAGCCTACTCTAGAATTATGACTTTCTCCTCAATTGCTGGTATATATTACAACGACAAAATTATAAATGTTAAGACACCCAAATTTTGGCCATAGGTGAGACAAGTAATCGCGCATAAAAAAATGGTTTCAGAATGGCACGGACATGCTGCTTATCACAACATGCACTGCCGACGACCTTCTTAGAAATGTCAACATCGATGAACTTGAATGACATGACCTTTAACCGCCAAAGTAGCAGGTTTTAGTGAATTTTTTTCGCAATTTTGCGCTGCTACACGCATTTCAAGATTGAATTGCGCCAAAATGGCTGGAGATAGACCAAGACAACCTGCGTATAAAATTTTTAGCATGGAATGTAGATTTTAGCAGTCCAAGTCAGGACGCTTTAGATTCAAGGAGGCCTGCACACGTGGGTGTCAGAGAGGGATACCCCTGTAAAAAGTGGTTATTTATCCTCTGTTGGCTTGTCTAGCATGTAAATGGTTGCAGATAGGCACAGCCATGCTGCTTATCATAACAAGCACTGACGACGAGCTTCTTACGAATGTCAACGTCGATGACCTTGATTGATTTTAAGTGATTTTTTGGCTGCAAAAGAGTGAATTGTGATGAAATGGATGGAGATGGACTAAGATTACCTGCGAACAGGAACTGCTATAGGCTTTCGCGCGTCTTGTGAGCATTAGCTCAAATTTCGTGTTTGTAGATGTGAGACGTGTAGTACAGTACAGCTTGGGTATGATGATTTCATTTTTGCATTTGCATTCTTTGCTTAATTGCTGTTAACAAAATTTCTGCTGTGACAATTTGAGATCGATTACGACAATGTTTTCAGTTTTTGAAATTAGCGTCAACTTTTCTGTTGACACACATCAGTGGCAAGGCACTGAAGAAATACAATGCACTGAGGCAAAAAACACAACATTTTTTAATAGATGGCTTGTGACAGTTATTTGCTGTTTGTTGTTCATTATCTGATTATCTGAAAGTAATTTCCAGTTTTTACGTACATTACAGACCATGTACACTGAGTCTGTTAATGTGTGCCGTTAGTTATGTAAATACTGGGTTGTGAAATGTTGTGTTCTTTACGGTTGCATGCATTTTCATGTTGTGACTTACTTTGCAGTGTGTTACCTAACAGCCAGATGGATGTGTCTCATTTGCATGTGCGAATTTTTGTAACAGATAGTTGTGCAAAATGTTGTAGTACACATTTACCTACTGCTTTAGCGATTGTTTCCCAATTTCTCTTACTTTAGTCAATTTTTAAATGATTGTTTTCACTGACAGGCAAGTTGCATTTATTTGCTAATGCTGGTTTTACAGTGTACTTTTAAGGGATTATTTTGTGTAGTGTAAGTTTGGCAATACTTGCATTATTCAGGGCTGGAAAAATGGTTTTAAAAACTGAGATTTTTAGGTTAAAACCCTCAAAGTTGCCAGTTGTAGGTTTTTGTTTTTTGTTAACTTTAGTAATACAAATAATTTGCATCATATTTTAATTGAGATTTTTTGAGTTTTGATGTTAGATGATGCATCATTCACTCAAGTAAAAAGATGCAATGGTGAATCGGGTATAGGATTTTCTGGTTTACAGTTTTGTGTTTGGATGTTACGTGCGGCAGCATGTAATGCTTCGCGTGCCTTAGCTGTCATCTAGGCGTTCGTCAGTTCGTCCGTCCATCACACCCTTGATCTGTGTCAAAACGCTGCAAGCTAGGATTACAAGATCTTCACTGTGGGCTGCTCTAAAGACTCTAGTTTTTCGTGACAAAATTTTGAGCCTCTGGGTGAGGGGGTTCACCTTGAACTAGTGCATGAAAAAGGGGTACCCTCACGTTAAAAGTACTTATTTTACCGCTATTGACTTGACTAGCGATAAAAAATAGTTGCAGGTGGGCACAGACATGCTGCTTATTATAAGAAGTACTAGAGACATGCTTTCTAGGGCTGTCAACGTCAATGTCAACATCGATGATGTTGAACGACCTTGAACTTCCTTTCATGATTTTGGGATGCGACACACATTTTAAGAGTGAATTGCGCCGACATGGCTAAAGATAGACCAAGAAAACCTGCATATGAATTTTTCAGCATTAAACGTTAGAAATCCAAGTCCTAACCCTTTAGGCTCAAGGAGGTCTGTGCACGCGGGCGTCAAAGAGGGTTATCTCTAAAAAGTGGTTATTTCATCATTATTGGCTCATCGATCATGTAAAAGGTTGCAGATATGCGCACACATGCTGCTTATCATAACAAGCACTAGTGATGGGCTTTTTAACAGTGTCTACATTGATGACCTTGAATCCCTTTAATTGGGGGTTTCAGTGATTTTTCTGCGATTTTCGGCTGCAGCGCACGTTTCAAGAGTGAACGACGAAATGGCTGGAGATAGACCAAGACAATCTGCGAGTGGGAACTGCTAAGGCTGTCGTGCGTCTTGTGAGCTTTGCTCAAATTACTTTTCTTTGTACAGTGCGACATAAAAAATACAAAAAATCTAGGTTATTCCAGCTCTGACATTATGCCTTGCAAAACAATGTTATTGTCAGTGTTTCAGATATATACTGGGCATGATGTATTCTGTTACACTTATAGTAGTGATGACTCGGTATATCAAAAATATTGATATATTGTTTTCGATATTGACATATCGTATCATATTGTCAGAAAAATTATTGATTTTTTTTTTATGTCGCAATATTTCAAATATCGCATTATATCGCAATATTTCAAAAATATTGCGGTATATCGCGTTCAAAAATATTGTGCTATTTGCGATATTTTCCACATTTTTGCGATATTTGCTACAGATTTTTCACTACAGCGCATTACTGAAAAAAAGATTACAAGTTCGTTGTTGTCGTAATTTACTTAAGTCGTAATTATAAGTTTACATGTTTATCCAGAGACACAGTTTAATTATCTTTGCTGCCTTGTTCAATGTTCACGTCTTATTCCCGAGCTTGTATAAAATTTACATACTTATTATTATTCAAAATATCGATATCATGATATTTTGTAAAATATCAATATTGTATCGAAATTGAAATGCTGATATCGAGTCATCACTAATTTATAGTATTTTCATTTTAGAGAAGGTTTTTGATAGCGATTTCTAGTTACTAGCAGACAATTAGCAGGACGAAATGTCATTGTTGTAACACCTTTGTGAAAAGTTATGTAACTTGATCAGTTCACTATTTTTTTCTGATTACATATATTGATATTCAAATGAAAATGTAGGGCAAATTGGTTATACCATTGATGCTGTGGCACCTAGTGGCTTTGCTTTTAGGTGCCACATATAAATGAACTTATTATTAGTTTTATTGATTTTGTGATCAAGAGCTAAAAATAATCTGAGCCCATTCGACAAAACAAGGCTGGAAATTTGAATTCTTCTTTAAATGTGATTGTGAAAAGTAGTTAAAAGAGTTTTGTTCTCTGTTTAAAGATTGTTCTATACACAGCTGAATGCAGCTTTAGCTGTCAGTGTTAAGTTTGCTCATAGTTGTAACTTGTAAGTTGCCTATATGACAACTCACAATCATCAGTGAAATCATATTATCTGCAGAATTTTCATAAATAAGTAAGTAAGAAGCTTATTTTTTTGTCTTGACGACAAGATCATGGTCTTCGGATTTTTTTTAGTTCAATTTTTTATGACAGTAGTTGCTGGTATACGCCTTTTCAAATTCAAACATCGTGACGCAGTACTGAAGGATAATGAATAATGCAACCAGTAAAATGCTTTAATTAGTCAGGTAATGCCAGCATAGTCGGTAAATTACATGTATAATATCATTTATTCGTCCCGTGCTAAAGTCAGCCCGCTTGGTAAGCTGAGCCCACCTTACGTGTGCTCAAATTACCATTCAGGCTGGAATTAACTACCCATAAACACAATAATAATGAATAAGACAACAGCCAGAAAAGTACCGTGGTCACACTCGGGAAATATCAGCAGTAAACTAATAAAAGAAAAGTAATCTGGACTCTGGAGTTTATGGTGGATTCACTGGATTGATTACATTGATAATATCATTAATTCGTAAAGTCAGCCCACTAAGCCCACCTTAGGCGCGTCTGGTAACTTAGCCGCTGAGAGCGGCTGGCAGCTGCTACGCTACTTATTTTATTCATTTAATATCAAAATCGTACACGTAGTGCATAAAAACACAAAAGAAAAAAGCTAATGAAATGAAAAAATACATAGTAATACCAAACACAAAATACCAAGTGTGCTGTACTTCCACCCAATCATGTAGTGTAGCAGCTGCCAGCCGCTTGGAGCGGCTAAGTTACCAGACGCGCCTCTCCTCTCTGATAAACTCAGCCCGGCGGTTAGCTGAGCCCATGACACCGGCAATCATTCGTCCCAGGGCCAGTCCGTGCTTTCGGCAGACCGTTTCGTTTGTTTTTGTTTACATTTTGCGTTGACTCACATGACGTAGTGTGTAGTTAGTTCACAAGTTATGACGCTTATATTGTATTTTACTGCACTTTTATGTGTTTGTTTAGAACCCGCAACATTTGCAAATAGTTGCCAATGGAAGCGGTTTAATTTTGAGCCACTTGACTCTGTCATGTAAGCCGTACTTTCTTATTTATTGATATGTTTTTGAAGCCTGTTCGTTTCGGCCAGAAAGAAACAAACAGCCAGTTTCCCGTATAGTATTAGTAAATTTTTGGTTGATTTGCTTTGCATATTCACGTTTTTCTGAGACGAGTGTCATGTTTTAGTTTTTGTTTTATACTTTTCTCAAACCTAAACTGCATAACGGTTAAATGCTATAGCTTTTCATGGGAAACCCATGAGAGTTACGGAGCGTCACCCGCCGTATGGGATCACACAGTGTTATCTGCCACCCGACACAGGTGAACGTGCCTCGCCTTAACCCCAGCCAGATAGGCTGGTACTCGATTTACCTACCCCAGAGGGATGGAAGGCTGAGTTGACCTAGGCAGTTGGTTACATATCGAGATGCTTTACCTGCCCACAGGCAGTCACCCATCCAAGTACTATCCTGCCCCGATGTGGAGTAACTTTGTTGATCGGATGAAATGCGTTATCGTTGCGCCACGTTAGCAACAACTATTTACTGTACCCAGTACTGTAATTTAGCAAATTGCTGTTCTGCAGAAATCTGTGGTTATAAGCCTACAGCTGAGTTTTTTTTGTGAAGGGTGGTATTTTTTATGATGCTCTGTATTCTTTGCAGTTTGCCCTGGAAGTATAACAGACGATATGCCAATGGCTCTGTTTCACAGTATCTGATCAGCTTATGTCGACCTCTAAATTTGTCCACCGTCGACTGTGGAGCCAATTCTTCAGTATGCTTGATAAGCGGTAGTCATGGACAGTCAGTTGGTAATGCTGTGGAAGATTTCAGTGATAGCATATTGACTGAAAATCCTGAAACAAAAGAATTAATACTGCAGCTGAATGGCAGTCAATGTGGTGTAGATACGCACATGACATTTGTCATATTTAAGTGTGGCAAAACTTTGGTAAGTTTTTATTTAAAATAATATTTATTGTTTGTCTCATTTTATTTATCAGAATTTGCTCAGTTTTTATTTGCATTGAGTTGTGTCGGTTACTGAAGTGCAGTTGGTTATGTTTTATAACCTTGCTGATTTTACTAACTATTCAGGACATTTAAGATTGAATACTCTTGATTGGATTTAAACAACAGCACAGTAAAATAAAGCACAGTAAAGTTTTTACACCGCTCTCTGTTAAAGCTACTAGAATCTTCACCTTGGTAATGTTACTGTATGTACATTTTCTGAACTATTTAACATGTCTGTTTGGATGTGTGTTTTTTTGTGTAGGGTTATCCAGAGTTTCTTGAAGAATATGCATGTCATACATACTTTGAGTGGTATAGCACGGTGGCCTGTCAGTCACCATCGACTCATACTGTTGAAGCAATGTGCTATGTCTATGATTCACACGGACTTATGATAGACCTCAGTCGATTGATAAAAACAAGCTCATCTCATCAGGTTGTGACTGGAGATGACTCGGAAATGTTTATTAACGTGTGTCGAGATATACCACCAGGTGCGTATTTCATGATCATATTTACCATTAGTTTTGATACTGATTTCTTTATTGCCAGTTAATGATATATCGCTAGATGAAAGTTTGATTATACGTTGATGCCTACAAAAATTTTTGATGATATTGGAAATGGCCCTCTGTTATATGCTGTATTGATTAGCGATGTAATCTAATATTCGATTATTCGGTATTTGTTCGATTTGTTCGAATTCCAAATTAGATTTTGGGTTGTTTGATATTCGGATTTATTTGTTAATTTATGTGGCGATATATGTGGAATGTACAATAAACCATAGTTGCTGCAAACAATGGCTTCATGTTATTTATTTCGCTTATTAGTAGTACGTAACACCAACTTTAATTACAAACATACATCATTTGGCCGTCTGATAGAACAATGCATGGTCGATTGTCGAACGTTATGCCGGTTATTGTAATTGTTAACTAGCGGATTTCTAGTGGTACCCTGAAGAATCAAATTTCGAACAAAATTCGAATAATGTAATTCAAATTCCAAATAATGAAAAAATTCGAATAACACATCCCTAGTATTGATTCTCATTTGTCTGGTTATTTCATGCAGTGATTAGGCATTTTGTGGCACGATCACTGCTGAGAGCACTGTGCGCGTTGTTAGGTGATGACTGTGCTGGTTTTGGCTCATGCCTGCGTTCAAATGTGACATCCACTATTGATCTCGGTCGAGTTGATCTCTCTGTCAGTCATTTGCAGCTTGATGACAGTGGAGATGTGTTTATACAGTATTACACTAACTCTTCATCTCAAAGCCCAGACTGTGTTGGCCGTGGGACATCGACAACCATCAGATTTCGATGTCCAGGCCGCCAGTTGGTCAGTACAACTTCCTTGAAATACTGTATATGGTATAGCTCATTGAAGTGCATTTGAAGTTTTTTATTATGGTGAATTTCCTTTTGCCTATGTTTATTTTGGGGTATTTTGTTTTCACTTTTTTTTATTCATTTTTGGTTATTTTAGATTTTTTACTGATGGAAATTTCAACATTAAATAGATGGTCAGTGCTTTAGTTTGGTTTATGTCTGAACTGTGTGCTGTACTGCGTGTTATGCAGGATCAAGTGCCGAGGCTTTTGCCATCAATTGCAGCATGCCATTATGAGGTAGAATGGGAAACGGAATACGCCTGTCCTGTTGACAGTCTTGTTAGCCACAGTTGCCAGCTTAACATAGCAGAGCATGGAATATATGTTGACCTGTCTCCTTTAGCATCAGGTTATTACAAGTTAATATGTGACGTTTTTCACCTTGCTGTGACAATATTGTGATTGTGATAGGGTACACACTGTGCAGTAAAACGAGTAATTTTTTGACTTATAGTTTAGGCACAGCAAAAGCTGTTAGATTTGTTGAAATTGCCATTGAAACTTAACCATTGAACCCTTTGTTTTTAGCAGGTTCTGATTTTTGTTGCATGATTCAGGGCTTTAGTTTATAGGAGCAAAATTGTGATTGTGATAGGATACCCGGTAAACAATTTTGTGTAGAATTTTCAGAATTTTAGCCCAGGCATAACAAATGCTGTTCTTTGTTGAAAGTGCCATTAAAATTTAACTAGTGAACCATTGGTGTGTAGCTTGGTTTTCGTGTATTGCACGATTCAGAGTTTTAGTTTATAGTAGCAAAACTGTAATTGGCAAAAAGGACACATATCTGTTAGTTGTTTTTATGTGATAAGATACACAGTTTACACTGGAAACTGGCAGGCATGCTGACTTTGCATGTAAGCTAAAGAACTAAAACTATTGTAAAGGTAAAATAAATTTTGCATGTGGCTGCTAATCACCGATCTGTGTATCATAATTGCAGATGTTGGTTATGTTACGTCTGGGGAGAATGCAGGCAGCAGTCAGCCGTACAGCTACACGTTGAACATGTGCTCCAACTCGAGCGTTGCTTGCGCGGAGCACGGAGGCACAGCAGTGGCGGTGTGCCAGCGGAACACTGCAAACAACATGACATTTGTTTTGGGCCAGTTGACTCAACAGACATTGAGGTAGATTAATTACTGATTGGTCTATAGGTGTATGGTGGGTTGGTAAGTTGGTAGTGTAACGGTAGCATGCCGAACTTGTAATCTTGAGGTTGCAGGTTTGACTCCGTGCCGGGGCACTGCCAGATAATGACCTTGGGCAAGTTGTTCACATGCATGTGCCTCTGTTCACCAAGCAGTACAAATTGGTGCTGGCTTCACTGCCGGGAAGGTTACAGCAGTAATATGTGGAGGTCTGGCCCTCCTCCCATATACAAGGCAGGGATGGGTTCATTTGTATCGGGTGGCAGATAATACTGTGTGATCCCATACGGCAGGCAAGGCGTCTGCGGCACACTGCTGGTTTAGGGCCATTGGAAATGGAGATGAGCACCATTCGCATGGGTCACAGAGCTGTGAGAGAGCATTGTTGACTATGGCGATTTAATCTTAACCTATAGGCGTATGATGTCCACAATACTGCTGCATAGAAAAAACTTTTATTTTCAAAAATGAAAAACGTTACTGACACATTTTTTATATAAATGCTTATGGATAAATAAGAAGTGTCACCTTTTTGCTTGACATATTGACTGAAATCCATTGTATGTGGATACAGTGACAAGTGACATATGGTGTCTTATTGGCTGCATTGATGTGATAAGATATGATTTGACATGATACAGTTTTTCATATTTACCAGATTTTTGCCATAATACATTGCTTAGAAAATGGGAATGCAAAGTTTGTTATTATTTTGTCAGTGACAATTTTTCTATATAAATATTTTAGATCTGTGTTTTTCAAACTGACATTTTTATACGGTCTATTTGTGAGTTAGCCACTTGTTTCATTGTAGATACACAGATGGCCAGCTGATGTTGAGATATGGAAATGGCACGGCATGTCACAGTGGTTATCACCGGGAAACTCTTATTAATCTGCATTGCAACAAATCAGGCGGTAATTGCTGTTATTCGTGTCTGATGTGGCTTGTACAGTTTAAGAGTTAGATTACATCGGGCTCTGTATTCAATTTATTTCTGAAGGGGTTACATGCATGCATCACAGTTATCAGTTATTGAACAGTATACGCACTTTGTTAAAGACATTTTTGTTACATCGTTAAGATCATGGTGCAATGTCACTTACTGTTAAATTAGAACCTTTTCTGTTTTCTTGCTGCTTACTTAACTTAGAAATGAGTAAACTGCACTCACTCACATAAAACTTAGTGATATGTATTTTTCAGATATGATCTGTTTTCACTGTCCCTATTCTTTGCAGCATTAGATGCATTACATTATTTGGTAGCATGGCAGTAGTACAGTCAGTCAAGTTAGAGTTAGAATACCTAACCCTCACCTTTTTGATTTCATTAGTGGGTCACTTAGTTTATTTCATTTTGCAAGATTTGTTTGACACTTGAAAGGTGATAACTTATTTGGTAAACAAGAAAAACAAACTATAATCACTATCTTTACCACTTAATTCCTTGTCTTCCTTTGTAGTGTATTGCACATATTTATTTTTTTCGGAACTTTGTTTAAACAACTGTTGATTTTTACGCGCAACAGCAGAATGCTTCGCGCGTCTTTGCCATCGTCTGGGCGTCTCTCCGTCCGTCCGTCTGTCCGTCTGTCTGTCACACTCGTGATCTGTATCAAAACGGTGCAAGCTAGGATCACGAAATCTTCACTGTGGGCTGCCCCAAGGTCTCTAG
>Ga0209367_1014334_pt1 | contig 10055 bp, 10 predicted proteins | sample WorMetLIZISLAND2_FD_187412 | JGI IMG/M metagenome (GOLD analysis project Ga0209367, IMG submission 187412) | Marine gutless worms symbiont microbial communities from Max Planck institute for Marine Microbiology, Germany - Olavius geniculatus... ...
AAAACAGCAAACATAAATGTACAAAACATAAGTTTATACACTTATTAACGGCAAAATTTAAGGACTTGCACATCGAAAACAGCAAAAATTACAGAAAGTGATATTATTCAGCAGCACATTGACATGCAGTCAGTGTGCTGCTGCACAGTCTATTGTCAAGGCGTAGATTTTAGCAGTTTAAGTCCCAACCTTCTAGATTCAAGGAGGCCTTCGCACGCTGGCATCAAAGAGGGTATCCCCATAAAAGGTTGTTATTTTACAGCCGTTGGCTCATCTAGCGCTTGCAGATAGACATAGACTTGTTGCTTACTGTAACAGTAACTGCTGACAAGCTTTTAAAGATTCAACATTAACGACCTTGAACCCACAAAATTGGGGTTTTAGTGATTTTTCGGCAATTTTTGGCTGCAGCACACACTTCGACAGTGAATTTTAACAAAATGGATGGAGATAGACCAGGACAACCTGCAAACAGGAATTGCTATAGGCTGTCATGTGTCTCGTGAGCTTTGCTCAAATTACTTGTCTTAACACATAAATTAATAGCTTTTGGCCATTTATGACACTGAATGTATTTGTGCTGATATGCTGTTAAGAGAGTACTGAGTCATGCTTGTTAGTGTGTTAATAATTGCTTGATGGGTGCTTGAATGCGCTGTGGATGTTGTTGTTGTTTAGGATATGCGCCACAGGCTCAGCCTGTCCAGGTTCAGGTCCAACCACCTATTGCACAGCCAGGCTTGGCTTACGGCATAGCATCCGCCCAGCAGGCTTACACACAGCCTCCAGTGATAGCCACAGGACAGCCAGCTGGGGTACCCTATGCTAATCAACCACTATCACAACAGGGCCATCCAGCTGGTCAACAGACCGTGGTTTATGGTCAGCCACCCACACAGCTAGCTGTTCCATCCTATGGACAGCCGGTGTATGGACAACCACAGGTCCAGCCGGCAGCTATTACTCAGCTTTTTCCCCAACAGCAGACGCCTGTGTACATGGCACCAGCTGCAGCGGCACCCCAGCCTACGCAGTACGGCATCTCACATCCCAGCCAGCCACTACAGATAGCAGCAGCATACGGGCTCAACCTGCCACCCGCCCGTGCCATAGGGCATTGTTCACAACCTCTGATAGGACCATCCATTTTCTCGGATGCCAGTAAGTGAATGTTGTTAATGATCGGTTCTTGAAACAAGGGTTAAAACTCTGATTAGCTAACTCGAGACTGGAGGGTTACCTCGGGGTTAAAGCATGGCATAACTTTTTGTGTTTTAGCAACTCGAGTTAAAGTGGGCTTAGCTAACCCTGGGTAACTCGGCAATATTTGTTACTGGCATCTGATTGGTCGATAACGACTGGGTGATTTGTCAAAAGTCGAGTTGATTTATCGCATATTTATTGTTTGGTTGTTTTTACCTTTGCCACCTAGCGAAAGACTGGTAAAAAAGCTATTTTCAATGTTACAGGCAACAAATCGCTAACCATATAATGTACAATTTCAATTATGATGTTAAACAAAAATGATGTTAAGTGAAATAAGCTCATAAGTATCTATTAATCATTTTAAAAAGAAAATACTTATGTTTTATTATCAACTTAACCAGAGCATCTGCTGCAACTTGAAATTTGCGGTTGATGTCAATAGACAGCCGAATAGATTAATGAATCGACATCAAAGTCGTCGAAGTGAGCCATTTTGCTTGTCTCGAGTTTTGCCCCTGGTTTAAATCATGGTCAGAGGTTGCTAATAACGAAGTTTTTGCTTAAGCCAGTTATAACTCTTGACTTGAGAGTCACCCCGTAATACGATCATTATTTATTGGCAGTGTTGTGCCATGGTGTCAAAAAATGGCAGTGGCCATTATTTGTCTGCGCATATTTGTCTCTGTGAGCATTGTTACAGTGGCTCCCGAGCAGTGGGAGCCCCAAGTAAGGTATACCGTCATATCAAGATGAGAATACCATGCTTAATTTCGTCGCTTTTTGCTGAAAATAGATTAATAGGCTGCAATGGATGCTTTGCAACAATGCTGGAATTTGCAAATAAAGGCACTTTAGTCAGTTTCGTCAGAAATGGCCATAGCCAGATACTATACCTCACAGAGTCGGGATCATTATGCAGTGTACAGTTTACATTTCTGTTTGTATTATTATTAGGCATGTGTTATAAATGCATTCTGAGTTGCTGCTTTGTTTTGCAGTGCTCAGTGGTCCACAAGGTCATCCATCATTCGGGTAGGTCATTTTGTCTTTTTCTTTGCAGCTTTGTTAACTTACCTTGGTAGGAAATACTCGGGATGTTTTTTTTTTTGACTTTTGGCTGATTCATAGTTTTTTTTTCAGTCACAACCATTTTGTGGATGATTCAGCAACTGACATTGTTTTGGTTGTTCTTGCTTGAGTTAAGTGAGGTGGTAAATGATATTTTCATTGCAATTAGGTTCTTATTGCTGATTAGCAATCGGAGCTGTTGTTGAGTGTATTTTTTTCCAAAGCAGTATCTGGTATACTAGTTGGCACTGAAGGCAGGCGTCATAAATTTGTATTGCGGTTCGTTAATGGGGTAGTGGAAAAAATTGAGTGTACGACATACTTGATCAAGTTCTAAAGTTTGTGGCTCCTGGTGATTAGGTATCATGATTTTATGCAGCCAGTGATGGCTTTCATAGATGTCTGGGTCTTATTTAAAGAACATTGTTAAAATATCATAAGTATGCTTCAAATTACTGGTACTACATTTTAATCCCTGTTTTTTTACCATTTTTATGACACTATCCATCAACAGATCTGCATATAACTTTTACATTAACTTTTACTTTTATATTTTACCAGTTATAATGTAATAATTGTTTCAGTTTCAGTCAGTTGGGGCAGAGGTGTTTTCTTTTAGTGTTGTTGCGTGATTGTGTTTAAAATTTTATTCCGAGTGGTGTGCTTTTTTGCTGTCATCGTCCTTGGGTGAGTGTGTGCATGTATTTTTTTTGTTATTGGTCTGTGTGAGTGTGTTAAATGCTTTGTACAGGTTTGCAGTGGTGGCACAGTACAATACAGTGCATATTCTTTTGCTCATGTAGTTTGATTTCTGTCTGGAGGATAATGGGGAAGATTATTAGAACTGCCATTTTCGATACATATGCACAATTTTAATTGGCAGTTTTTACAATTTTAGGTTTCCGTCGTTTTTTTTGTGTTTTGCGTTTTATAAAGGTTAAACTTTTTGTAAAGGTTAAACTTTTGTTCTATTATTATGTGTATGTGCAATTTTGCCTGCAAAGGCCGTCCCCGAGATGACCAATACTGTGTCACTACACTGTACTCACTCACTCACTGAGATGGAGGGGATATACGTGGTGTGTCAAAAATACCGTACCTGTTTGAACATTGATAACTTTGAGATGCTTAGTGATAGAAAGGTGTGCGATATGTCAAAATTTTGTTGCATAGAAAAAGCACACAATTTGCAGTGCATTTAAATATGCTATTGAATTTGACAGTACTGCATGGATTTAACGTCGATTTTTGAGCGCTGATAACTTAGCGATTATTTTTGGTAGAAAGACGTGTGCATTTTTGTAGCTTGGTAATAATCGGACATGTTGCATGGTTCGTCTTCAGTGCAGTTGTATTTGTTCTGTCACTTTTTGGAGTTGCTTGTTGTCAGGGCTTTTGGTCAGCTGATGAAGATGCGTTGCTGATGGAGTTTTCTTGGAGTGTTGGACTTCTGTGTGCATGTCTGTCAATGTGCTGGGAACACTTGGTTCCCTGCGAGTCACTGTCGCCCTCTTCACGTTGGCATCGTGAATACTTATTCTTTGTTGTTTGTTTTAGCCGAGGTAGAGATGGACCAGGCAGAGGTTGTGGTAAGTTGCTCTTAGCATAGGATCTCGTTTGTTAGGTTTGTTTATGGTTGCCATTAAAAAACAATAGGGCCAGCTGTGTCGACCGTACTGCCTGGCAATTTGTGAGGCACTATTGCTGTTTGGTTCGGAAGGGAATGGTGGGCAGTGGAGGGATCAGATAGAGCACTGGTAGATATCTACATGGTGTTTCATAAAAAAGGTACCCCTTTTTGTTTTTCTCATAATTCACTCAAATGATGATCAATTTACATCAAATTATTACCAGTTGTAGCTGAAAAAATACTAATTCAAAATATTGCAACAAAATATGGCAGTTGATTAACTATTCTTTGCTAGTCGTGACGTGATGCTGACATGATAATGTGTCACTGGTACAAGCTTGATAGTCTCAATTGCTGCTGTCTATCGCTACTCTGCTTCGATGGTGAAAAATTTGATTCGCTCATGACAAATTTTTTAAAGTTTTACAGTTGCAGCCACCAAAACATGCAAAACGATCACATTTATGTGTCTGTGGGGATAGTTAGACTTTCACGTGTTCGAGCAAGACAGTGCACTAGCACACCGAGCTTGCAAAATGGTTGCATTTTTGGATCGCAAGACGCTTGATTTCAGGTTCCCATGTTGCTTAGTGCTGACACGATAAACACTTTTCATTAGCGAACCGAATTAAGTTCACCATCGAAGCAGGGTAGCAACTGACAGCACCAGTTGAGACTATCAAGCCTATACCAGTGACACATTATCATGTCAGCATTACGTCACGACTAACAAAGAATATTTAATCAACAGCCATATTTTGTTGCAATATTTTGAATTAGTATTTTTTCATCTACAACTGGTCAGAATTTTGTGTAAATTGATCATCATTTGAGTGAATTATGAGAAAAATAAAAGGGGTCCTTTTTATGAAACACCATGTATAGCCTGTTAATAGTAACCATTCTGCTGATACAGTTTGGCTGGAATATGCCATGCACATTTTGTAGTTGAGGGTAGGCACTTTTGTTTTGGGAGAACAGGTGTTCATTGGGGGTACAGTTGGATAGGGCATTCGTCAGTTCCTACAGGCTGTCAGTAGTAACCATGCCGTTAACTGAAGTGGTTTAGCCACAGTTTGCAATGTAATTATTAGGGGTTGCAGACAGTACACCCGTTTGGGGGAAATGGGGTGTTGTTGGCAATTTGTTCATTTGGCTGTAAAATTTAGTTGTATAATCTGATGTAGAGACGTGTTCCAGAGCTGCAGAGTTCGACGTATGTGTAAAGTCTGCCTTGATTGGCATGAAGTGTTTTTGTGAAGTCACAAAGTGACGTAATCATATGACGTTGATTTTGTCGTCAAAGATTTTCAGCATCAGAGCTTGTCAGTCTACCATGCATTCCAAATTTTGTGCCGCTGGAAAAATCCAATTTTTATATATATTTTTGAGCTTGTTGGAGTCATGATGGCTGGGTTGAAGAAGTGAAGTAGTAGGGTTAAGGTATATGTTATACTACTTCAAGTTTCTTTTAAACCATGTGCAGTTGCATCTATTTTTCGCAGTTTACTCTGCCTACAGCAATAAGATATTAATGCATCTTAAAGAGTACATAAATTTGAAACCACCGTACGGAAGACTCCTTGAATTTAAGTGATAGAAACTTCGATTCCTAAAAATGTATGTTCTATGCTAAAATGTCATACACAGGTTATCTTGGTCTATCTCCAGCCATTTCGTTGTGATTCAGTGTTGAAATGTGTGCTGCATCCAAAAATTGTGAAAAATTGACTAAAACCCCCCTTTTTGGGGGCTCATGGTCGTTCAAGGTCATCAATGTTGATAAATCTAAAATGGCTGTCACCAGTGCTTGTTATGATAAGCAGGATGTCTATACCTATCTGCAGCTGTTTTCACACTATACGAGCCAATAGCGGCAAAATAACGTCTTTTTAGGGGGGTACCCCTCTTTGACGCTCTCGTTCGAGGGGAATCCTTGCATGCAGGGGCACAAAATTTTGTCACGAAAAACTAGAGACCTTGAGGCAGCCCACATTGAAGAGTTCGCGATTCTTGGTGTCACTGTTTTGATACAGTGCGAGGGTGTGATGGACGTACAGACGGACAGACTTCCAGGCCATGGCTAAGATGCGCGGATCATTCTGCTGTTGCACGTAAAAAGTGGTTATTTTACCGCTATTGGTTCGTGTAGTGTGAAAACAGTTGCAGATAGGCACAGACATGCTTTTTATCATAACAAGCACTGGTGACAGGCTTTTTAGATTTATCAACATCAACGACCTTGAACAATCTTGAACCCCCAAGAGTGTTTTTAGTGAACATTTCGTGATTTCGGGCTGCGACACACATTTTAAGAGTGAATTGTGACGAAATGTTTGAAAGTCGACCAAGACAATCTGAATATGAAATTTTCAGCACTAAACATAGATTTGAGCAGTACCAGTTCTGACCCTTTAGGTTCAAGGAGGCCAGCGCAGGCGGGCATCAAAGACGGCTGCCCCCTCTAAAATTGGTTATTTTATGCTATTGGCTCGTGTAGCATGAAAACAGTTGCAGATAAGTACAGACATGCTGCTTATGAGCACTGGTGACAGGCTTTTTCAGATTTATCAACATTGATGACCTTGAACGACCTTGAACCTCCAAAAGGGGTTTTAGTGAATTTTTAGCAATTTTTCGATGCAGCGCACATTTCAACACTGAATTGCGACAAAATGGCTGGAGATATGCCAAGACAACTTTTGTATTAAATTTTCACCATTAGACGTAGATTTCAGCAGTCCGAGTCCCGACACCCTAAGTTCAAGGAGGTGGGCGTCAAATATGGCTACTTCCGTAAAAGTGGTTATTTTACCATTATTGGCTTGTGTAGCTTGAAAACGGTTGCAGATAGGCACAGACATGCTGCTTATCATAATAAGCAATTGTGAAAAGCTTTTTATTGGTGTCAACGTCGATGACTGAATGACCTTGAAGCTTCAAAATAGGCGGTTTTTGGTAATTTTTTGGCGATTTCCAGCTGCATCAGACATTTTAAGAGTGAATTGCGCTAAAATGGCTGAAGATGGACCTGGACAATCTGCATATGACATTTTTTTTATCACAGAACATACATTTTTAAGAATCTAAGTTTCAATCTTTTAAATTAAAGGAGTTTTTTTATACATCGGCCTTCAATTTAAGTACTCTTTCAAGATGCATTATTATCTTATTGCTGTACACTGATTACCGAGGTGGCAGAACCGCTGCTATCGCGTGTCACGTGAGCTATGCTCAAATTACTTGTTTTGTATTGTAGTTGTTGAGGGGTAACTGGTAAATTTGTTGCTTGATTAGTAACAATGATGAATCTCTGTGTGGTTGATGTATACCAGAAGTCTGTGTTGTTGTTGACTGTGTGTTTTGTTTTCCAGTTTTCTGCATTTGTCGTGTTGGTTGTAGGTGGAATGGATCTTGGTGACTCTGGTGACTCTTTTTGTAATGATGTTGTTTTCATTCGAGGACTTCCTGAAACCGTCACTGAGGAACGTCTGGCGGAACATTTTGCTGATGCTGGAACTATCAAAGTTAGTCTTCGCTTGTGTGCTTTTATTCTGTGTGTTGTCTGCGCTGGTGCCGTTGCTTGCTGAGATTGACTTCTCTGCAGAATGACCTGTTGCATGCCACCAATGGTCTGCAGTAATAGTAGTAGTAGTAGTAGTAGGATTAATGGAAAACTGTGTCACACTGATAGGCCAGCAGCCGAGAAACTTCATGGATTGAGGCCTACAGTTCTTGTTCTCGGTGTGGCCAAATCATCGGCATTAGCGGACTGCAGATGCCGACGGGTTGCGATTGCTATCACTGCAGTAAGTAGTGACGTGAGGTACACTGGAGCGAGCTGGTGCAGGCATTTGTAAACGAGTAGACAGAGCTTGAAGACCACTCATTGATGCAAGGGCAGTCGGTGTAGGTCATCACAAAGAGTTGATAGCAACTCTGCTGGGAGTTGAACCATCAACATAAGTCTTTTGCCTTACCATTACACCACCAATGGAGGGGGTAGGTATCTTGAGCAGAGTAGGAATTCCATGAGGTTCTCACTGTTTTGGAACACATCTGTGAGTTCAGTTGAGTCACCAATGTAGTGCTGGCGTTTTTGTTCCCAGTTTTGGACAGCAGACAGGTAAATGTTCAGCTGTCTCTTCCCTATCTTACTATGATGTGCGGAAAGTGTTTGTCTGTCAGCCGCTTCAAGCTCTTTCTCTGTTACACGGTCGCAGGCCCAGACTACGACAATTGAGTCCTTGGGCCTCATGTACGTTTTCCCACTTCCTACCATGGGCGGGGGTTGAGTTGTTGGGTCTTTTTTTCCACTGATTCTATCAAGCCCATCAGCTTAGTGCACCGTGTAGTGCTTCATGGCGGAAAACTCCTGCCCATATGGCGTGGCGCTTCTAGTTACCACAATTAGGACACATTGGAGGCCAATAAATGTGTATTGTTTGTTTCTGTGTGTGTCTGTTGATGATTTCGCTTTTGTAACACTTGTGACCTTGATTAATTTTTGTCATCCTTTTGCTAGTGATGGATCTAGGGACAAAGATCAACTTGTTAAGTTTTTGGTCCTAAAATGCATTCAGTACATTTTGCTGAAATGGCCATTAATCAACATGATATGAGATGCAACCTATACAAGGCTGTTTTCAGCAGTTGCTGAAACTGTTCAGAGTTAGTATTGGTTGGTCTCATGTGTTTTTGTGGATGTGCTGTAACAATAATGTATTATGTGTTGTCTGGCTGCAGCTGGATGAGATGGGAAAGCCGAAGGTGTTGCTTAGTTGTGACGATACCTCTGGTCGGCCGAGGGGTGATGGGATTGTTGGCTACGAATCACCTCAGTCTGCAATTCGGGCTATCATGCGCTTTAACAGTAAGTTTGCATTTAACTGCATTTTTGATAGTAAGCGATAGTAGGTTTCCCATTTTTTCTGACACTCCTCTGTCATTTTCATCAAGCCATTTTCATCAAATGCCTCAGGTATAATGCTTATCTTAAAACCAGACTGAGTCAGTATCTTTGACACCTCTGAGTGAAATGGCGAGAAATTTGCTGTTGAGTTGCAGAGATGATGGGACAGTATCGGAGAAAATGTTACCGGGAAAACTCTTTTGCTTTTTTAATGTTCAGTAACACCACAAGCAGCGTTTGCAATGTATCTCTATATCAGTAGTGTCTGTGTTGATTACGGCATAAGAAGAACGATATTTGGAACTGTTCAGTGCTGCGTTGCATGTTGCATACGTCAATGGTACACGGAGAAGTAGATCATACTAATGTGCTTGGGCAGGGCATGCTGTTTAAGGCTTTGCTTTGGGGACTTTTTTTAATTGATACAGTTGCAGTTTGTCATGTGGTCTGCGAGATGCTGTGTTTTCTGGGTACTGTTTTTTTGTTGCTTTGTTGTCAGCACCAGTACAATTTCTTGCTTGGATTGATTTGTCTTCAGTATGATCTGTTAGTGTCACTACTGGCTAATGGTCAGTAGTATTTGTTGTAGTAGTCGTAGTTGTTGCTGCGTTGGTTGTTGTTGTTTGTAGAAACAGAGTTTTTGGGTTCAGTTATCGACGTGCGTTTTGCCAAAAACGCAAAGCCAAAGTTGCGTGAAAAAGGTCAGCACATTTACTCCAGCTTTCAGTAGGCTATTATAGTTCTGTAGTGCACTTAATGTTATTTTGACCATTTGTCACTTGCAGCAGCTGATAGTTGCTATATGGATGTAGGATTTACAAATATCTTAGGAAGATTTCTTACCTTAGGAAATCATGCATATTTTAAAAACTTTTGAGGAAAAATTTAAGGAAAGTACTCAGTTGCATAATGATAACGACACAAAAGCATGTAGTGTTGACATTTAGCTTAGAGGCTTACTCATTCCTGACTTAACACCATCAAATATGACATACTAAGACATACTAAGGTAAGAAGTTTTTCTGCGACACAGAGAATGCCATCAGGAATTTAAATACGAAATGTTTTTTGTCACATTCTGAGTTATCTAACATAAAAAGATCTTAGGATAATTTTTTGGGAAATTTAGGAGAATGTGGTCTTAGATCATGTAAATAATTGAAATTCGAGTAAATAAGAACACCATTATTGCATGTATAGATCAATGCACGTTTGAGCATTGATACGAGCATACTAGGG